>Ga0066709_100000965_pt1 | contig 17698 bp, 16 predicted proteins | sample GraSoiAngelo_158_FD_79665 | JGI IMG/M metagenome (GOLD analysis project Ga0066709, IMG submission 79665) | Grasslands soil microbial communities from the Angelo Coastal Reserve, California, USA - 14_1009_16_30cm | ecosystem: Environmental > Terrestrial > Soil > Grasslands | place: USA...
CGCACCGACTACTCCCGTTCTGAGCGGCGCGTACATGGCCGACGTCGCGAAGCTGCGCGAAGCACTGCTCGCCGCTGGGCTTCGCACCAGAGAAGAGGCCGAGTCCGCTCTGGATGCCGGGCAACATGCCGCCCTTGCGCAGAACCTGGCCGAGCATCTTCGGAAATGGCATTGGATGCGCGATCGCGACCTGCTCTTCGAACCGTGGGATACGCGCGGCCGCGTCATCGAGACAGCGCTCAAGACCGAGCCGCACGCAGTCATGCCTTACGAACTCAATCTGCGGCGCAATATGCTCGCGCTAAGTTTCCATTTCGACCTCGCTCACAGCAGCGGCCGCGCGCTTGGGCTGAATCACGCCGCGCGTTTCGTCCACGACCTGAATGTCGAAAGGGAGAATCACCACGTTCTCTGGCTGAAGTATTCCTATCCGCTGCGACAGCTTGTGGTCGAGATCGAGCGGCGCTTGATCGCTTCCGGCAGCCTCGAAAAGGGTGATGTCTTTTTCCTGCAGGTCCCGGAGCTGATTGAAGCCGCGCGGAATCTCCCGGCGCCACTGACACCGGATCTCGTGTCGAAGGTGAAAAATCGACGGAGAGGTTACCTCATCGAAGCGCGGCTTATCGGCTCAGATGCAGAGCCCGCGTTACCTGAAGACGATTATTACTGATGCCATCACAATCGAGGTTCCTTGTTATCGAAGGTTGTAACGGCGTCGGCAAAAGCACGATCGTGGAATACCTGTGCGCCCGGGTCGGCGCTTCGTCGTTTCACTATCCACCCACGTTCGTGAGCTTCCGCCGTGAGGTGCATCTGGATGAGTCTGTCGCGCCGCTTCCCCGGCTTGCCTACTATCTGGCGGCGACATTGCATCTTTCGGACCTCGTGCGAGCTCAACTCAAACAAAGTCATGTCATCTGCGATCGTTATCTGGCAAGTCCCCTTTCGCTGATGATCGGCGAGTCGGCGATGGAAGAGACGGACGCTCGTCGCCTGCTGGAACCATTTCTGTTTTACCTGTGTATGCCTGATCTGACTCTCCTGCTGACGGCGGAGCACGCGGTGGCCAGTGCAAGGATTAACAAGCGCTCGCTCGAGTCAGGCAAGCTCACGCCGGTTGGGCGAAGGATGCTCGAATCGAAAGAATTGTTTTATAAAAGGCAAGATGCTTCTCGTCGATGGGCGATGAGACTAGGTCCTGTGGTGGAACTGAATACGACGAACCTCTCGCCCGAAGAGATGCACAATTCCGCCTGGTCGTTGTTAGCGCCCAAGCTTAACTGGTAGCGATCCGAGAGGGCTTTGATATGGGCGCCTTTGCGTAGCCCTTGGACGTGCAGAAGCATACTCGCTCGGAGGGCAATTCTCCGTGAGATCTGCGCCGTCGCAGCCAAAAAGTCTTGACATGATTGTGGCGATTGCTGCTTCATCGTACTCAAGAAAGGGGGCCGAGGGGGTTCCTCGACTTGGAACTATGAAAGCACTTCATCGCGTGATCAGCAGTATTTGGACGGCTACTTCAAATCCTATGCGGCGGATGGCGTTCCCGCTGCTTTTCCTGGGTGCAGGGCTCATTCTCCTACAACCGTGCGCGGGCGCTCCCTTTGAATTCGAGCAGACTGGCAGTCTCATCACTGCACGTTCTCAGCACACGGCGACGCTGCTACCCAACGGCAAGGTGCTCGTTGCAGGAGGACTCGACAGCAGCTCCAACAGTCTCGCGAGCGCGGAACTGTATGATCCTGCGAGCGGCACATGGACGGAAACCGGGGATCTCGCCTTCGCACGTTCTCAGCACACGGCGACGCTGCTGCCTAACGGCAAGGTGCTCGTTGCCGGAGGACTCGACAGCAACTCCAACAGCCTTGCGAGCGCCGAACTCTATGACCTGGCAAGCGGAACCTGGGCAAGCACCGGCAGCCTCGAATTCGCACGTTCTCAGCACACGGCCACACTGCTGTCTGACGGCAAGGTGCTCGTCGCAGCAGGGAAAGTCGACCATGGCTCTGAGCCAGAAATGGAAACGCAACCCGATTGCCACCCAGTGTGCCGGGTTGGCACAAGGAAAGCGGAACTGTATGATCCGGAGACCGGGACATGGGCCAGAACCGGCAATCTCAAAATCGCACGTTCTCGGCCCACAGCGACGCTGCTACTTGACGGCAACGTACTCGTTGCCGGCGGTTTCATGGGGGGGGATTTTGCTACTCCTACCAGCTCCGCGGAACTCTACGACCCTGTGATCGGTGCCTGGACGCCAACCCACACCCTCAACAGTCCCCGCGCTCAGCACACGGCGACGCTCCTGCCTGACGGCGAAGTGCTGGCCGCAGGAGGTCTGGGTCAGATCTATACTCACGCGAGCGCGGAACTCTACGACCCTGCGAGCCAGACTTGGACCCGCACCGGCAACATGAAAGGCACACGCCGTGAACACACGGCGGCACTGCTACCTAATGGGCAGGTATTCGTCGTAGGAGGACTCGACGTCATCTCCAACACGCTCGCGAGTGCGAGACTGTATGATCCTGCGGGTGGCAGATGGACAGAAGCCGGCAATCTCGCCGTCGCCCGCTCTCAGCACACGTCCACGCTGCTGACTAACGGCAAGGTGCTGATAGCAGGAGGACTTGACAGCAGCTCCAACGCCCTCGCGAGCGCGGAACTTTACGACTCGGCGGATTGAACTTGGACAACTACCGCTAGCTTACTTGAACCAAAAGGCGACCACACAAGCTTCGACCGGCAACACTCGGGACTCATCCACTAATTACTCGATCGTGCAGCTGCGCAGCATCGATGGCAGCGAAGTTGTTTTCCTCCCGCCCAATTTCTTTCGGCGCTGGTCGACAGACGCTTTATCTCTGTCCCGGTAAGTGGCTTTCATTCCGGCCCTGCTCTGGTGACGGTCTTTACCAACGGCATCCCAAGCACCGCCGGGTATGTCGTCGTCGCGCCCTAACGACCAGCAGCAGTGAGTTCGCTGCGCGCCTGGTGTGCGTTCGGCAGCGGCCCGAACGTTGCGATAGTGGTCCAACTCGACGGCCGAATCGCAATCAAGCAAGCCTGGTTCGAGCCTCAGGAAATGGCGCGCGCGATAACTGCGCTGTTGAAAAGCTCCCTTGTCACCGCCGCTTAACGACTGTCACACCGTAGGTGAGAAGAACCAACGTCTGGCTGTGATCTCGTTCTGAAAGAACTCGAGTAAGATTGTCGCCACCTTCAACACACCTTGCGCCGATGGGTGGACGCCATCCTGCTCAAAGTCGCTGCGTTCCCAGATAAGACCATCGCTTCGCGGCGTCTGCCCATCGGCCCACAGGTAAGGACCCCATGAAACCCATGGCATCGATCTGTCGTGAATCGGATTGTTGATCCGCTCCTCGATCAACCACTTGACCGCGAAGCCTGATTCATACGCGATGGGCTCCGAACTCAAGTCCGTTTCCGAATACCCGCCATAAATCCGGCTGGAGACGTATACGAGTTTCAACTGCGGAAACTTCGTGCTGAGAATTCCCACAATCGAGCGCAACGCCCGCTGCAGGAGCCGAGCTTTCTCCGGAAACCCATGAGGTTCATGGGCTAGGGCAGCCTTGAGCCATACAACTTGCACCTGTGCGGCGGATACGTCGCAACGTTGAAGCTGGCTGTCCACGTGTTTCCAGTAATCGCCGAATGGCAAGGCAATGTCCGTTGCGGCCGCTCCATTTCGAGCAGCATCGATCATTACCAAGTTGGGATTCCTGCGAGCGTCAGTGTCGGCTAATCGGGTAAACTGCAAAAACTCTCGAGACGCGTTGGACATGCCGATTGAAAGCATGACGATTCTTCCGGACGTGGATGCCTTGCCGTCTCCGTTCACCGGTTGCACTGTCGCGCCAATCGCAACCCCAGTCTTCTCGTAAGTGGCGGGACGTAAGTTTTGTCCGCTCGGATAAAGACCGCCCGTAAAGCCCCGATATTCTGCTGCTCCAAGATCGGTGAGAGGAATACGGATCAAGCGACATGCCTTTCGATCACTTTGCCGGTGTAACCGTCCACCTCCAACAATGCGCCGTCCTGAAAGAGATTGCGGGCGTCTCGAATGCCGACCGCAGCAGGTATGCCGCATTCGCGAGCGAGCGTGGTTGCGTGCTGAAGAATCGCGCCTTCCTCGACGACAAGTCCAGCGACTCGCGGGAGCAACGGTGCAAGATGCGGATGGAGGATCCGCATAACAAGAATAGCACCTGCCGGAACGCTCATAACGTCTTCGGCGTTGCGGATGACATACGCCTTCCCGCTGGCACGCCCGGGCGCGGCGCCCAAGCCCGAGTGGATTTTCGTTGAGTTATCCCCGTTCATAAAGTCCCCAGCATCGTTGTGAGCCGGCTCGGATCGACGCCGCGGAATGACAAGTACTCGGTATTTGTCATGTAACGTTGACGGCGCGTGTGAATCACCGCTGGATCGGCGATTCCCGTAGTCAGTTCGCGAATGTCGAGGAACAACAGATCCGCTGGTTGTAATGCGGGGATTTTCTGGCGATATCCCGCCGCCAGTTCCTGCAGAAGCGGGATCATGCCGACATAAAACGCGCGGCGCACATACCATGTCTCCCGTTCCAGAAAATCCAGCCAAAACCCAAGCACACGCCTGAGGGCAGCGATCTTCGTTGGTTCTTCGCAAGTGGACCGAGCGACTGCAGATCTTTTGGTGAAAGATAAACGCCGGCGAACTTGTTCTGCATTAACCTCATCGAAGGCCGAATGGAGCAACCGGACGACATAACTCGGGTCTTCAAATCCGGGCGAGTCCCATGCCAGCGGACCGAAACCTGTTTGACGATGGCAAAATTCCCTAACGAGTTGAAAGACTTCCGACGAGACGCGGGGCCACTCCTGTTGCAATCTTTGCGGGGTGTAGTTAAGGGCGCAGCAAGCCTGATACAACGCGAACGTGTCTTGCATGAGTTCGGCGCCGGCACTCTTCTCGGGAAAAGGCGGCGGCTGATCATCCCCGGCATCCGCGAGAGCGCGCAAGAGGACATCCGGCACAAATTTGCTCAGGACTCCATAGGCCAACACAAGGGCCATTCTATTGGCGAGATTTTCGGCTAACTTACTGACTGCGCCATCAAGCGAAGCGGGTACGCGCACTGCATTCTCACTCTCTTCAACTAACCCATCGCAGGCGGCAGCGTGCTTCATGTGCATGAGTTCGAGAGTTTCCGGGGTGAACCACGAGGGTAACGCTCGAGTTAACGCGGCAACCTGTGATCGATCCAAAAAAAGATCGCCGTTTTCATCTAGCCGCGCCGGAAAATCCAGCTCGGACGATAGACCGGGCAAACCAATCGTCGTCGCGGCGCGGCCTGTCAGGCCGAAGAGCGAGCGCTGCAACGGCAAACCAATGATATGCTGACGATATGGCTGCATGGACCCTGTCGACGGGGACGCTATGTTGTCAATCCCCGTGACTTCCATAGAGCATCGCCGAGTTCTTTCTCGGTCAGGCGCGGGAAAGCGCCACGGAGGGCTGCTCTTCGCCCTTCCGGTCCTAGCGCCGTCATTCCAAGGCGGTCCGCGTCCTGGGGATCATAGGCAACGAGATGAATGAAGATTGGCTCAATGACCGCTCCGGGAAATTTCAACATCAGCGTGACAGTCTCCGCACCGGCGGCAAGCATCTCGTCGGGGACGCCAAACTGGTAAACGCCAGGCAACAATTTGCTGTCCACTTCAACCAAGCTTCCGGCTCGATGTTCGCCGAGCTTTCCTTCCACAAGAGGTACGCGCCGCGCTTGAGCTTCTCCTTCGCGAATGTAGGCGGCGCTTGAGTCTGAGGTCTGTGCGCTCAAACCGGTCTTCCCTGAACGCATGTCAGTCGCGTCGAGTGCGTAGACGAGCAGTATCTTCGACGTAGTTCCTTTCTTCAGCGCATACGACATATATTTACGATTCCTTCTCCGCGTTTAGCTTTACTTTTAGTTCTTTCTCGGCTTGCTCGCCCAACGCCAGTTCCATTTCCGTAAACCGAGGTAATGCCTGCCGAAGAAACTCATGCCGCTTGTGACCGGCCAGGCTCCACACGCCGATCCGCTCGGCGTCCTGGGGGTCGTATGCGACGAGGTTAATTTCGACCGGCTTGATCACCGTGTCGGAAAAACGAATCAACAGAACAGCCCGCGCAGAACCTTCGGCAAGCATTTCATCCGGCGCGCCGAATTGATATACGCCCGGCAGCAACTCGGGGTCGACTTCAGCCAGCGCGCCCGATGCCCATTCGCCGACGCGACCTTCCACGATCGGCACTCGGCGGGCCGTCGAGTCCCCCTCTCGAATGTAGGCTGCGCTCCCGGCCGAAAGATTTTTGGCCAGCCCCGTCTTGCCGAACATGCCCTCTGCCGACGTGGCATAAACAAGGAGCAGCTTGGACTTTGTCCCCGCTTTCATCGTGTAAGCGTGTTGTACCGGCATGAGCTCCTTCTACGAATGCAATTTGGTTTCGATAAACTTAATCAACGCTCGTAGCGTTCGAAAATTTTCCTGCATGATGTCGGTATCTTCAATCGCGATACCGAAGCGCGATTCGATGAAAAGGATTAACGGCCACATGCTCATCGAGTCAATGACTCCGCCTTCGGAATCGAGCAGGGGTTGGTCCAGCGTCGGCATCGGCTGGCCAGTCTTAGCAACGACCTCACTGATGTACTGAGTCAATCCTTCCTGCACATTCATGAGCCACGCTGTTCTTTCGACCCCGTTCATTAATAGCCCGCATCGCCACGAGACCAGGTAAAGGAGTTTCTTCGTACACCCTGCCTGCGAACATATGGATGATGTCCTCCGGATATCGATGGTGCGCCAGCAGCTTGAATGCGTAGGGATGTTGCCAAAATGCATCGATAAGATCCTGAACATTGTCCTGACCACGATCACAGAGTCGCTGGTAGTCCGCAAATGGGTTCGGCTGCTCTCCCTTGGAGTCGGCAAAGAATGATGCGATAGCCGAGGCGGCATACTCGGCTTCTTTCATGGCGAAAAAGACTCCAAATGAAAAGACCGGATCAATAAAGCGATGGGAATCGCCTACGCAGAGAAATCCCTTTCCGGTGAAATTCGAGATACGGTAGGAGTAGTTGGAAATGCCGCGCACCTCCTCGACAAACTCAATTTTCGGAAGACGTCGCGCTAGTTCCGGGTTCAGTTGGTGAAGCTCGCGCAACAGGAACTGATGTTTACTCTCATTTTTCGAGCGGTAGTAATCGGCGGGCACCACGACGCCAACGCTGGTGACCTGGTCGTCTAGCGGAATGAACCAGGCCCAATGATGTTTTTGGCGATAAAAAATCAGCGTGTTCCCGCCCGCCGCACCCGGATCGCGGATACCTCCCACGACCTGCGAGAAAACCGCCACTTGCCGATCGTAATTGCCGCGAACTTTTTCGCCAATCACTCCGGTATTGGAAAAGAAAGTAGCCTGCCCTGAAGCATCGACCAATACTTCCGATGCGATGTCTTCGACCGTGCCGCCGTTTGTGCGGACACGCACTCCGCGAACCGCATCGCCGTTTAAAAGCGGCGCGATAGCCTCTGCTTGCATCACCGAGACACCGCGCGCCGCAGCGGCCGTGAGAAGCATGTGGTCAAAATCACTCCGCCGCACCGACCATGTATGCGTATCGAAAAGGCCCGACTCCGGATGCCATCCTTTGACGGGAACCCAGAAGGCATTTTTGCCCCGCGGCCCATACACGGTGACGCCGTACTTCACCGGATGCCGACGGGAAGTCATTTCTGCCTCGAGGCCGAGCGTTCGCAGGCAATTACCGCACTCACCGGTCAGGGACTCGCCGATATGGTAACGAGCCGATTGTGCTTTCTCGATCAATGTTACGCGCAGGCCGGTTTGAGAGAGGAACATGGCGGCGGCACTTCCACCCGGCCCCCCACCAATTATCGCGACATCGGTTTTCATTCAACCCCCGTGCTAAGAACAACTCCCGACGCGATTAGTTCCATTGGAAGTTTTTGCAGCCATTGAATGAGTTTTGTCAACGAAAAACCTGAAACGTGCGTACTTCAATGCCTCGATTCTGTTGTTCAAGAACGACGCATCTCAGTCCAGTAGCACTCTTTACGACTGATCCGTTATCTGTTGCCTCCATAGATGCTGCGAGCGCGTCGAGATCTTACCACCGTAAAGCGACAGGGCAATCTACGGCAACGGGCAGGGAGCGCAATGTGAGTTCTTCTTCGGCCGGGCCGACAGCTATGGACTCCAGTTCCAACGCGCGAGTGTACCTGCCCAACGTCTGTAGAAGTAATCGATCCATTGGGTTTTACGTCTCCGCGTATGCCCCCCGAGGGCGGCGGACACCATACAGGACGCCGGACGCTCTCGACGGACGCCTAATGGGTCCACAGATAACTCCCCAGCCATCGGGCAGCGGCAGGATGGATTTTCTTATTTGGTTGATTTTACTTGCGACTGTTGGTTAGAGAATCCCAGTCCCCCTCAGCTCGACGTCTTGCGTGCCGCCGCCGCCGTCGTCCCGGACTCTCAGGGATGCTTCTCGCGCACCCGTCGCCGCTGGCAAAAACCTAACTTGTATCGCGCAGCTTGTGTGAGCCGGTAGGCTTGAACCGCACGTCGTAGTTTCCACAAAATCGCCGAAATTGACTCCCGTGACGGCAATGCCATGGATGCTCAGTGACGTGCTACCGGTGTTGGTCAGCGTTACAGTGCGTGGTGGACTGGTGGTGCCGACCCTCTGATTGCCAAAGTTCACATTCATCGGAGTCAGTTGGACGACCGTGCCTGTGCCCATCAGCGCCACCGTCTGAGGGCTATCAGGTGCGTCGTCGGTGATCGTCACAGCGCCTGTCCGAGCTCCTTTCGCGCTGGGCCGAAAGGCGATCCTGATCGTGCAACTCGCCCCTGCCGGTACGGCTGAGCCGCAATTGTTTTCCTGAAGGAAGTCGCCGCTCGAGGTAATACTCGATATGTTTAACGTTGTAGGACCGGTGTTAGTGAGCGTCACCACCTTCGCTGTGCTAATGGTGTCCACCAACTGAAGGCCAAACCCCAGGCTTATGTCCGAAAGTGCAACGGTAGTACCCTGCAACAGGACGGAAACCGTGTTGTCATTAAAGTTTGGAACTGCTAAGTCGAGCCTGCCATCCCCGTTGAAGTCACCTGCCACGACCTGTTCGGGTTTTAGTCCGGTTTCAAAGGTAAGAGCGCTTTGGAACGTTCCGTCACCGTTACCTAGCAATACAAGAACATTGCCTTTAGCGCCATCAAGCTCGGCGTTCCGGACGGCTAGATCAAGCTTGCCATCTCCGTTCAAATCGTCAGCGGTGGCAGTGCATTCCAAGTCGAGAGAGCCGCAGCCGTCGGGATAGCTGGCAAAGCTCTGAAACGTACCATCCCCATTGCCCAACAAAATCGACAGGCCCGCAGTTCCTTTGCGATTTTCGCTGAAAATGGCAAGGTCCAACTTGCCGTCCCCATTGAAATCGGCAGTAACCACAGATTGGGGATTTCTGATCGTCGAATAGTCCCCGTGATTCTGAAATGTCCCGTCCCCGTTGCCCAGCAGAATTGAAAACGTGTTCGCGACGATGTTACCGGTAACGACGTCCAGCATGCCATCCCGATTGAAATCACCCACCGCCAACGACAAGGGCGATGAGCCCGTGGCGTAATCCACATGACTCTGGAAGGTCCCGTCTCCGTTACCGAGCAGGATGGAAATAGTGTTGTTCCCGTTGTTGGTCGTGACCAGATCGAGAACTCCATCTCCATTGAAATCGCCGACAGCTAAACGCGATTTATACGGTCCCGTGGGAAACATGACAGGATTTTGGAACGTTCCGTCGCCGTTACCCAACAGAACCGAAACCGTATTGGAGCCTTGGTTACGAACAGCGAGGTCGAACCTGCCATCCCCGTTGAGGTCACGCACCACGACTGTGCTAGGAGTAAAGCCGCCAGTCGCGTAGTCCACATGGGCCTGGAACGTGCCATCGCCATTGCCGAGCAATATCGAAACCTTGCCCTCACCATAGTCGACGACCGCCAAGTCCAGTCTTCCATCTCGGTTAAGATCAGCCGTGGCCAACGAAGTAGGCGTAAGGCCCGTGGCATAATCTGACCGGTTCAGTGCGATCGAGGAAGCGGGAATCGTGATTAGGAAAAATACGACGTTAGACGTGCCGCCACCCGGGCTCGGGTTCACCACCGTCACCGAAGCCGTGCCGGCTGTGGCGATGTCCGAGAGCAAAATGCTCGCCGCCAATTGCGAGCTACTCACAAATGTGGTAGCTCGTGCGCTGCCATTCCAGCTCACCAACGACCCCGACACGAAGCTCGTGCCATTCACTGTCAGGGTGAATTCTGCGCCGCCCGGCGCGACGGCGTCAGGGACCAGTGGCTGGTTAATCAGTGGGACGGGATTTACCGTGCCCGTGGGCAGAGTGTAGAGTTCCGCGCTCGCCAAAAGGATGCCGGCGGAGCAAAGAGTAGAACCGACTAGGACGCGTGGATTAAAGAAGGGAGATCGAGAAGTTGAGTTTGTTTTCATGGTTCATTTTGTTGCAAAAGAAAAAAGCGGCCGGAATTGCAAAAGTGCGACAGGGCCGGCTTGATCCTCCCTTTACACCTCTGAATCCGGTCGGGAATATCCAGCGCGGCTCAAGTAGTCACAATTAAGCGGTCCTCAGCGAAATGATGTCAAGCACGCAGCTTTGGGAATCTGCAATCTATTTCAATCGTTTCAGAGACCTCATGCACTGCAGCCGCAAACTTGGATACTGGAAAACACTGAACTGCTCGCACGCCTTAGCCCGGTCATGCGAGCTCCGGTCTCGTCGCGACCTCTCGCGGTCTCATCCTTCTGGACTACTGGGGCGTTTGGCGGCTGAGGAGTAGCTCGGCGATGTCGAGCACTTTCACGTTTTCTCCTCCTTGCGTGCCTGCCATGCCGTCGGTCATCATGTTCAGACAAAACGGACAGGCCGTGGCGAGGGTGCGCGCGCCGGTCGCGATTGCTTCCTGCGAACGCAAGATAGAAACGCGCTGCGATGGTGCCTCCTCGAACCACATCCGACCTCCGCCGGCACCACAGCAGAAGGTCTTCTTTCCACAGCGAGGCATTTCGTGATACTGCGCGTCGTTAGTAGCGCCGATGACCGCTCGTGTCGCATCCACTTCCCCGTTGACTCGCGCCAGGTAACACGGGTCATGCAAAGTAATCGGCTCGCCGTTACTCGTGCCGTTACCCAACCGTCCGGCGTCGATCAATTCTGCAAGCAGCGTCGAGTGATGTTGCACTTCGTAGTGGCCGCCGAACTGCGGGTATTCATTCTTAAGCGTATTGTAACAATGCGGACATGGTGTCACGATCTTCTTCACCTTGCGGCGGGTAAGCGTTTCGACATTGGTGCATGCGCGCTGTTGGAAAAGGAACTCGTCACCGATTCGGCGCGCGGGATCGCCGGTACAGGTCTCCTCTTTGCCCAGCACCGCGAAGTTCACTCCTGAATCCTTGAGCAACTGCACCGTCGCACGCGCCACCTTCTGCGCGCGCGGATCGAATGAGGCGGCGCAGCCTACCCAGAGAAGATATTCAAAGCTCGGATTCGATTCCGCCGTCGGCACGTCGAGGCCCTCCGCCCAAGCCAGGCGTTCGGCGTTAGACCGCCCGTAGGGATTTGATTGGCTACCGATCTGTTGCAACGCTTTTGCGGGTGGCCCGGAAAGTTTCCCTTCCCCAATCAGATCGCGCCGCATGTCGCTGATCAAATCGACGTGCCCGATCAAGACCGGGCACTCCTGCACGCACGCCTGGCACATCGTGCACGCCCAGAGCGTTTCGTCATGGATCGTTCGATGCACATCTTCGCCGCCTAACGACATCAAATTTCGCAGATCAATTACGACGGCTTTCGGCGAAAGCGGTTTGCCGGTGGCGGTCGCCGGACATGCATCTTCGCAACGGCCGCACTCCATGCAAGAATCAAGGCTGAGCAGTTGTTGACGGTTGAAATCCGCAAGTTCGTGGACTCCGGTGCGACCTGTCTGCTCGACCTCTTCCATCTTCAAAGGCACGAGTGTGCCCATGGGCCGCTCGGGACGGCTCGCAATGTTTAGCGGGCCAGTGATCACGTGGAGGAACCGATTCACAGGAATCGTGGCGAACAACGCCGCCACCAGAATCGCGTGCAGCCACCAAGCCGTCAGGTGCATTGTTTGGGCGCTGCGCACGTCGATACCGCGCAACAAGGTCACTTCAATCAACCAGCCGACGATCGACCAGTGGGCCACATCCGGTTGCACCTGGGTGTAATGCATGCGCAGCGCTTCCACCAGAAAACCGGTGACGCCGAGCGAAAGCAGCAACCCCAGCAGCCACCAGTCACGCGAATTGTGACCGAGGCTCGCAGGCCGGTGGAAGGCGCGGCGATACATTGCCAAGAGGCAACCAATGATGAATGCCACGCCGAAGACGTCCATCGTCAGTTCATAGATCAGGTAGTACAAGCCGTGGTGAAAGTAGTACGGCCCATCGTAGGCGATTGCCAACAAGGTGGTCCCGATCGTCAGCACGACGAAGCCACTGAATAGCAGCAGATGGAGGAAAGCGCCGAGCGACTTTCGATGAACACGTTTTTGCGCCAGCGCGTAGGCGACCAAGCGCTGACTCCACACACGCCAGTCACGCTCAAATCCGCCCCGCTGACCTTTACGCCAGAGCAATGCCCGGGCGACGATTTGCCACACGAGCACGGCGATACTCGCCGCGATCATGGTGAAGAACACCACGCGCATCCACGGCGCGATGTTGCCGAAGACCTCGCGCGTGGCGTTATTCATATCGGTCATCGTATCCTTGGCCTAGGCTCGGCGAATCGATTCGATGAGTTGCGGGACGATCTGATACAGGTCGCCCACCAAAGCGTAAGTCGCCATCTTAAAGATTGGCGCTTCGGGGTCTTTGTTAATCGCGACGATGATCCGCGAATCCTTGATGCCGGCCAGGTGCTGAATCGCGCCGGAAATTCCAAGCGCGATGTACAACTCGGGCGCGACGACCTTGCCAGTCTGTCCGATTTGATAATCGTTAGGCGCCATCCCTGCATCGACCGCAGCGCGAGTCGCGCCGATTGCGCCACCTAACGCGTCCGCCAATCCGCCGACCAGACGCTCGAATGTTTCCTTATCCTTTAGCGGCCTGCCGCCGGATACCACCACGCGGGCTTCGGTTAGGTCGGGTCGGTCGGACTTGCGCTCTTCGCGGGAGATAAATTGTATGCCGTTGGGAAGCGACGCGGCGTCGAAATCGAAGCGCTTGATCGGACACGGCGCTGCGTCCGCCGCAGGGAGTTCGAAGGCCGTGGCGCGGACTGTGAGCAAGCGGCGTTCCCCCTCCACCTTGACCATGGCCAACATGCTGCCGGCGTTGATGGGACGTCGGTAGGAAATCGAGCCCTCCATTTCTTCGATCGCGACCACGTCGGTAACCATTGGCGCATCAAGTAGCGCAGCGGCGCGCGGCAAAATGTCCTTGCTAAACGTAGAGGAAGTTCCCAGGATCGTCTTCGCGCCGCGCTTTCGAGCTGCTTCTGCGATCACTGTTGCATAACGGTCGGCCAACGGTTCCGCCAATGCCGGGTCGTCGGCGACAACGACTGCAGATGCGCCGTAGGAAACAAGCGATGCGGCGATCCCGTCCAAGCCGTGGCCGAGCAGGAGTAAGGCGTACTCGCCACCGAGCTGTCGTGCCAGCGTGATCGCGTGCAACGAGGGACGCTTCACCTGTTGGCAATCGTGTTCGATTAATATAAGCGACTCGGCCATATTAAATCACTTTCGCTTCCTGCTTTAGTTTCGTGATTAACTCTTCGACCGACTCAACGCGCGTTCCGGCACTGCGCCTGGGCGGGCGTGCAACGGAGAGCACAGTTGTAAGTGGGCGCACACTTGTTCCAAGTTGATCGCAAGTTAGAACTTCAATGGGTTTGCGGCGCGCTCTCATCAAACCCGGCAGCGAGACGTAGCGCGGTTCGTTGAGGCGCAGATCGGTGGTGAGAATCGCCGGCAGATCGACTTCGACTATCTCAAGGCCGGCGTCTGTCTCACGCGTGCAGCGGGCGCGCGTCTTGTTGCCCAGAAACTCAATCTTCGAGACGAACGTCGCCTGCGGCCACCCTAACAAACCGGCGAGCATCTGACCGACCTGATTTGAGTCGTCGTCCACAGCTTGCTTGCCCATGATCACGACGTGTGGCGCTTCCTTCTCGACCACGGCACGGAGGATGCGCGCCACCGCGTAGGGATCGAGTGCGCGGAATTCGTCGATGCGAATGGCGCGATCGACACCCATTGCTAGCGCGACGCGGATTTGTTCATCGACCGCCGGCGGTCCGATCGTGACGCCCACGATTTCCGTCGCTTCGCCGCGTTCGCGAACCCGCAACGCTTCTTCGATAGCGATCTCGTCGAATGGGTTGATTACCGACTTGGGCGTTGAAACCGCTGCACCCGCGGCGGTAGCCTCGTTAGGGTCGAGTACGCTCTTGAACGGAACGAGGATCTTCATCGACCGGCAAGCGTTGCATCACAGTCCCAACATCGAGGCAACAATATTACGCTGAATTTCGCTCGTGCCGGAGTAGAGCTTACTGGCGATCGCATCGCGTAATTCCCGCTCCACCTCGTACTCGGTCATATAACCATAACCACCGTGGATTTGGATTGCGTCCTCACAGCATTTCACCCAGCAATCGGCGATATGCAGCTTGGTCATGGCGGCCTCCAGGTACACGGCCTTACGATGGCCGCTCAACCATCCGTAATGGTAAAGCATGTGCCGGGAACTCTCGACCCGTACTTTCATGTCCACGATCTTGCTCGCCACCAACTGGTATTTCCCGATTGACTGGCCGCCTTGCTTGCGCTCGTTCGCATAACGGATGCACGTCTCCAAGAGCCGTTGCATTGACCCGACCGCGCTGGCCAGGATGCAACCGCGCTCCCAAGTCATCGACCGCGTGAACAAAAACGCGCCCCCGCCTTCTTTACCCAAAAGGTTTTCTTCCGGCACCTCGCAGTTTTCAAAAAACACTTCCGCCATTGGCGACGTGCGCAGGCCCATCTTCTCGAGTTTGCGCGCGGCGTTCATCCCCGGCGAATTCTTCTCAACCAGGAATGCGGTGATTCCATCCGGGCCGCGCATTTTGTCGACCGTGGCAAATACCACGAGCAGGTCGGCGATGGGACCGTTGGTGACGAAGATTTTGCTGCCGTTGAGGATGTACGTGGATCCTTTCTTGATGGCAGTTGTGGAGAGGCTGAATGCGTCGGAGCCGCTGTTGGGTTCGCTCATCGCATTACCGCCAATGAGCATGCCATTAGAAAGTCCGGGCAGGTATTTTTTCTTTTGTGCCTCGGAGCCGTTATAGATGAGCGGAGTGACCGCCGTCCAAAGATGTGCATTGATCGAGAAGAGCAGGCCATTGTCTTTGCAAGCGTACCCGAGCCGCTCGAGCGCCGCCACCGTCGTGAGCGGATCCATGCCGAGCCCGCCATATTGGGTCGGCACCGGCAGGCCTTGAATACCGAAGCTACCGCACTTTTCCCAAGCGTCGTGGTTAAAAACGCCGTCGCGGTCGTTGTCGATTACATTGTACTTGAGTTGTTGGCTGGCGAAGCGGCCAACGGCGTCCAGTAACTCTCGTTGTTGGTCCGACCAAGCAAAGTCCATCACGTTGGTTCTTAGTCGGCCTCTGTTTCCTTTGTCCCTCTCCCGACCACCTTCCAACCTCGCTTATTTTTGACGTGTCGCTAAGCGCTTGCTGCAAATGCCGCGTTACGTTCCGCATCTCGCTCAATCATATCGCCGAAAACAACCTGCCAAGGGCTATGGCAACTGGGTTGATTCAAATCTGGGCGATCGATCACCACTTTCTGGTATCGCCGAAATTGTTTCGGATCTTCGAGGAGTTTGAAAAAATCGTCAAATTTCTCATAATTCTCAAAGAAATCTCCGGACAGCATATAATGACCGGCAGCCATCGCGCTCTCATGAGCCTTGTGTGCCAACCCATCCGCCCCGGCCTGCGCCCATGTTACAGCGTGAGGGTTATAAAAGAGACGAATCATGCGGTGAACGAAGTTATAAGCTCCGGTGACCAGCCTGTAGGCCTTCTCCATCTCCACATTGCTGCCATTCAGTCCTTCAGTGAGCTGCTTATGGATCGCCGCGGAAACAAGATAAGAGGTCTTGATCGAAAGGAAAACGCCGCTCGAAAAAATTGGATCGATGAAGCCCCGCGCGTCCCCGACCATCGCATAGTTCGAACCGTAGTGGTTTTTGACTTCATAGGAATAGTTGCCATTAATCAACATCGGAAGCAGCATTTTGCTGCCCTCCAGCAGCTCGCGAACAAATTTCGAGCGCAGAAGCTCCTGCATGCAAAGGTCGTACTTCCAATCGGTTGAACCGGCCTGCGTCAGCTTACGCTGTTGATCGCGGAGATAAGAATTCTGGGCAACGAAGCCGGCAGTGATACGGTTTTCTCCGATCGGAAATACCCAGATCCAGCCTTTTTGCTCGAGACCCATGTAAATAATGATCGAAAGTCCTTCTTCAAGACCTCCTTGGAGTTTTACGTTGCCCCAGTGCGACCAGATCGCGGTCCGATCCAGCTCCTCCCGGGCTTTTCGCGAGCCATGTTTAGTGCCGATGAAAGCGTCTCGTCCGCTTGCGTCCACGAGAAAGCGGCCCCGATGAACGCTTCTGCGACCAGCCGAATCCAGACTTGTCACCGTCACTGAATCGCCCGCGCTAAGGTCCGCTTCGATAACCCTTGTCTCCTCTCGAACCTCAGCGCCGTTTTTCACAGCATTTTTCAAGAGGATGTGATCGAATTCGCCTCGAATCACTTGGAACGAAAGGTATGTCTCGTCTTTAATGACGTGATCAAAACACCAGGTGGTCGATATATTACCGTCGCGATCTATAAAACGGACACCGGGTTTCCGAACGAAGTTCTTCGTTATTTGGTCGACCACGCCAAGATCTTTTAAAAGTACGTAGCAAAACGGCAAAAGAGATTCACCGACGTGTTCTCGAGGGAATTTCTCCCGTTCGAGCAATAAAACGCGGTGATTCTGGCGGGCAAGCAATGTTGCCGCAGTCGAACCGGCTGGTCCGCCTCCAATAACAATAACGTCGTGCGAAGTTTCTTGTTCCATAATTCTTTGAAGAGTCTCGCGCTGGTTCCATGTCGCGCCGTCTTCGGTAGGCACTGCGCGGGAGACGCGATAAGCACCGACTCTACATGCGAGCTGCGAGCGGTCAAGCGAGCGCGCACCATCAGTAGCGTCCCTCGTAGACATTGTGTCCAGCGTGGACGGGGGGACGGGCATTTGGGATTTCAAAATAGGAATTGCGCACCACACTGAAGTTTGCGACAATCCAAATCCTGAACACGGACATACGGTTATGGCGCATTCAAAGAAATACGATGTGATTATTATCGGCGGCGGCCCAGCGGGCTCGACAGCGGCGACCTTGCTCGCAAAGAATGGGCATTCGGTCTTGGTTTTGGAAAAGGCAAAGTTCCCTCGGGATCACGTAGGGGAATCGCTGCTGCCCTTCTGTTATTCGCTCTTTGAACAGCTTGGGATCCTGGATCACATGAAG
>Ga0066709_100000967_pt1 | contig 17679 bp, 13 predicted proteins | sample GraSoiAngelo_158_FD_79665 | JGI IMG/M metagenome (GOLD analysis project Ga0066709, IMG submission 79665) | Grasslands soil microbial communities from the Angelo Coastal Reserve, California, USA - 14_1009_16_30cm | ecosystem: Environmental > Terrestrial > Soil > Grasslands | place: USA...
AGGATCGCGTTGGCGCCCAGGCGCGACTTGCTCGGAGTTCCATCGAGGTCGATCATGCGCTGGTCAACGGCGGACTGGTCGTCCGCCTCGCACCCCAACAGTGCCTGCTGCAATTCGCGGTTGATGTTGCCCACGGCGCGCGTGACGCCCTTGCCGAAATAGCGCTTGGGATCACCGTCACGCAACTCCAGCGCTTCTCGCGAGCCGGTGGAAGCCCCCGAAGGCGCCGCGCCAAACCCGCGCGCATCGTCGGCCAGGACGACCTCGGCTGCGACGGTCGGATTGCCGCGTGAATCGATAATCTCGAAGCCGGTGACCTGCGTGATCTTGGCCATGGGTGAGTCAAACGGTGGCGATGCGAAGAAGGTTGGTTGCGCCCGGTGTGCCGAACGGCATCCCGGCGCTGATCAGAATCGTGTCGCCCGCCTTCGCGAATTCTTCTGCGAGCGCGCGGCGGCATGCATGCTCGACCATTTCGGCGACATCGGAGACGTCCGGCGTCTGCACCGAATGCACGCCCCAGACGAGCGCAAGGCAACGGGCCGTCGCGAGGCTTGGCGTCATGCTGAGGATCGGCGGTATCGGCCGCTCGCGTGCCGCGCGCAGACTCGTGGAGCCGGATGTCGTATACGTAACGATGACCGCGATCTGCAGCAATCCCGAGATCGTATCCATTGCAGCGCATATCGCATCTGCGCTCGTCGATTGCGCCGGCGTTTGCGAGGCTTCGAGCAGCTGCCGATGATAGGGATCGGATTCGACTTCCGCGACGATGCGTTCCATCATCTGCACGGCCTGGAGCGGATACTTCCCCGACGCCGACTCCGCAGACAACATCACCGCGTCGGCGCCGTGGTAGATCGCCGTCGCGACATCAGAGGCTTCCGCGCGCGTCGGGACTGGCGAGCTGATCATCGATTCGAGCATTTGCGTCGCGACGATCACGGGCTTGCCCTGACGCCGGCACGCGCGCACGATGCGGCGCTGGATCGCAGGCACTTTTTCCGCTGGCAACTCGACGCCCAGATCACCGCGCGCCACCATGACGGCGTCGGACTTTTCGACGATCTCGTCCAGACACTCGACCGCCGATGGCTTCTCGAGCTTGGTCATGATCCGCGCGCGTCCCTTGGCCAGCGCACGCGCTTCGTCCAGGTCCTCGGGACGCTGCACGAAGGAAAGCGCTAGCCACTCGACGCCGAGCTCCAGCGCGAACTCGAGGTCGCGCCGGTCCTTTTCGGTGAGCGCCGAGACTGGGAGCACGGCGTCGGGGACGTTCACACCCTTGCGTTCCGAAAGCGTACCGCCGACCAGCACCTCGGTCTCGGCGAACTCGGCCGTGGATCGCGTCACGCGCAAGCGCAGCTTGCCATCGTCAAGAAGCAGGTTCGACCCGGGCTTCAGCGCGGCGAAGATTTCCGGATGCGGGAGGTACGCTCGTGAGGAGTCACCGGGTTTGTTGGAGAGGTCCAGCCGGAACGATGAACCGGCGACAAGCGTGACCGGACCTTCGGCGAAGGTGCCGACGCGAAGCTTCGGTCCTTGCATGTCGGCCAGCACGCCGACCGGACGACCCACGTCTCGCTCGACGTTGCGGATCTGCCGGAGCCGCTCGTGATGTTGCTCGTGTGTGCCGTGACTGAAATTCAGGCGGAAAACGTCGACGCCCGCGAGGAACAGCGAGCGGATCATTGCTTCGCTCGCACTCGCCGGGCCGAGCGTGGCCACGATCTTCGCATTACGATGTCGACGCATTTCAGCGACGCCCTCCACCGTCCCCTGCAACCAGAATGGCGCGGAAGTCGTTGACGTTGGTGAGCGTCGGGCCGGTCACGACCGAATCGCCCAGCGCCTCGAAAAAACCATGGCCGTCGTTGTTCGCAAGGCTGTCGTTGGGATTGATGCCTTTGGACCAAGCGCGCTCGAGCGAGTCCGGCGCGAGATACGCGCCCGCGATTTCCTCCAGGCCATCGACACCATCGGTATCGCCGGCAATCGCATGAATCCCGGGGTGGCCATGCAGCGCGATTCCCAGCGACAGCAGGAACTCCACGTTGCGCCCGCCGCGTCCGGTGCCGCGAACCGTTACCGTAGTTTCGCCGCCCGACACGAGCACGCAGGGCGGCGGAAACGGCTGCCGCCGGTCCGCGACCTGCAGCGCGATGCCGCCCATGACCGTGCCCACGTCACGCGCTTCGCCTTCGAGACGATCACCCAGAATGTACGCCGACACCCTCGCCTCACGCGCCACGACCGCAGCGGCTTCGAGCGCCATCTGCGGTGTCGCGATCATCCGCGTCTCGATCCCGGCAAGACGCGGATCATCCGGCTTCACGGTTTCACCTTCACCGGACTCGAGCAGCCCGCGCACGCTGTCCGGGACCTCGATGGCATAGCGCCGCAGAATCGCCAGCGCGTCCTCGCACGTCGTCGGATCGGGTACGGTCGGACCGGATGCGATGTCGATCGGATCATCACCGGGGACGTCGGAAATGAGCAGCGTCACAACTTTCGCCGGATAGCATGCCGCAGCCAATCGGCCCCCCTTGAGCTTCGACAGGTGACGCCGCACGCAATTCATCTCGGAAATGTTGGCGCCGCTCTTGAGCAGCGCCTTATTCACAGCCTGCTTGTCGGCGAGGGTCAAGCCCGGTGCCGGCGCTGCCAGCAGCGCCGAGCCGCCGCCGGAAATCAGGCAAAGAACAAGGTCATCCTTCGCAAGGCCCGAGACTTTCTCCAGGATGCGTCGCGCCGCCTCCATCCCGGCAGCATCGGGAACCGGATGCGCCGCCTCGACGATCTCGATGCGTTCGCAGCGAACTGCGTAACCGTAGCGCGTCACCACCAGTCCTTCGAGGGGACCGTCGACGTTGTCCTCGACCGCGCGCGCCATCGCGGCAGAGGCCTTGCCGGCGCCGATCACCACCATCCGTCCCCGGGGTCGCGGCGGCAAATGCGGCGGCAGGCAAAGTGACGGCTGCGCGGCTGCGACTGCGGCGTGGAACATGCGTCTCAACAACTCACGCGCTGCGAGCATTGCTTCTCGCGAAAATCGGGTTGATGATGCATAAAGCGCCAGTAGTTCTCTGCCGCCGGTCGCAAACGACTCGTTCGTGTCCTAGTCCGAAGCCCCCGCGCTCTTCTGTCCGATCTCGAAGTTGGCCAGGTACTCGAGCGCTCGCACCATGGCCGAGTGATCCCATGCGGCGCCTCCATGCGCCGCACACGAGTTAAACAGCTCTTGCGCCGTGGCGGTATTGGGTAACGCCAATCCCATCTCGCGCGCGTTGGATAGCGCCAGATTCAGGTCCTTCTGGTGCAGCTCGATACGAAAGCCCGGCTCGAACGTGCGCTTGACCATCCGTTCTCCGTGCAATTCGAGAATCTTGGACGAGGCGAAACCACCCATCAGCGCCTGGCGTACGCGCGCAGGATCGGCCCCGGCCCTGGCTGCAAAGAGCAATGCCTCGGCCACCGCCTCGATGTTGAGCGCAACGATGATCTGGTTCGCGACCTTGGCGGTTTGGCCGTCGCCGTTGTTGCCGACCAGCGTGATGTTCTTGCCCATTGATTGCAGAAGCGGCTTAACGCGATTGAATGCCGCTTCGGGGCCGCCAACCATGATCGAGAGCGTGGCGTTCTTGGCACCCACTTCACCACCCGATACCGGTGCGTCGAGATAGTCGCAGCCTAGCGCGTTGATGCGCTTGGCAAAGCCCTTCGTAGCAATCGGTGAGATCGAGCTCATATCAACGACAATTTTGCCGCGCGACAGTCCTTCGCCAACGCCCGATTTGCCGAAAAGCGCGGCTTCCACGTCCGCCGTCTCCGGGACCATCGTGATGATCACGTCGGTGCGCTCCGCCACCTCGCGGCCCGAGCCGCAACCACCCACACCCCTCTCGGTCAGCGAAGATGGCACCGGCTTGAGATCGAAGACCTGCAGCGAATGCCCCGCAGTGACCAGGTTGGCGGCCATGGGCGTTCCCATGATTCCGAGTCCGATGAATCCGACGTTCATGTCCCGTCTCTCCGTTTGTGCGGCTCTACCATGCCCCTCGCGTTGCTCCTTTGCAGCACATAGTCCATTCGTCGTTGACGGCCGGTCTAGGAAAAAATTGCGCGCGGCAACCCTGTCTATTTACCCGCTCGCCCTTGTTGCAATCCTCTGCGGGCAGGTTGCGGGGTGACCTGACGAAGAAGCCGCTGGCCAGCGGCCCGACAAGCTATTCCTACCGATACGCATAGCGCGGTGATACGCGTGTCGACAGTTACTGCGGTGGCCGAACCAGGATGGTGCCCGTAAGCGCGATGTCTGCGGATGAACTGCCAACATAGATCGGGTAGAAGCCATTCGCGACGCTCCAGTTGTTGCTGTTGGTATCCCAATACGAAAGGGGATGGTTCGTTGCTGCTGGGTCGATCGTGAGCTGCACCGTGGTCTGTTCGCCGGGATTCAGTTGCAGCTTGGCGAAGCCCACGAGCCGCTTCGGCGGTTCACCGATCGAGGAAGGGAGGCCGAGGTAGAGCTGAGGCACCTCGGCGCCCGCCCGGCCACCGGTATTCTGAAGAACGAATTGAATTCGTATCGGCTGCGTCCCGTCCGATATTTTTGGCGTTACTGTCAAGGCGGACATCGAAAACGTCGTGTACGACAGGCCATGGCCGAACGCGAAGGCTGGTGTGACGCCCTGGGCGTCATACCAGCGATAGCCGATATTCAACCCTTCCTTGTATTCGACTTGGGGCTGCCCGGCGACGTTGCTCACCCCCGGAAACACGGAAGGATCGGTCTTGACCCAGTCCATGAATCCCTTGCCGACCTTCGGGAACGTAACCGGTAGCTTGCCGGACGGATTCACCACCCCCAGCAGCAGGTCAGCAACGATGTGGCCGTCCTCCTGACCGGGGAACCAGACTTCCAGCATCGCGGGACCAGCTGCACCCAGTAGCGCGGGATCCATTGCCACGCCGGCGTTGTCTTTGAGGACCAGGGCCGTTTTCGCAGTCATCGGCTTTCCTGTCGTCGAGGTAGCAGCCAGGATGCCCTCGATCATTGCGACGGTGTTGCTGTTGCCCCCCGTATTCGAGGTTGCCGTCGAAATCGTGTTTGGTCTCGCCACATACCAATCAAGACCATCTCCGACGGCGGTCATGGTCAAACCGCTGGAATCGGCGAACGAGGCGCGGTCAGCACCTTCTTCCGCGATCGTGCCTGCCATGATGATCACTGCGTCGGCCGCCGCTGCGGCGGCTTTCGCGGCGGCTAGGTCGCTGTTGTCGTCCTTGACGGTAACGAGCGTTACGGTCGCCGCGGCATTTCCCAGTGAGTTGAGCACGTCCTTCAAACCGTCCAGCGGCGACACGGTGTAATTGGGCACCACGTCGGAGCTTCCGCCGCCGGCTCCCATGGGCCTGCCGACGAGGACGCCCCCGGCCACCGCCTGTTGGGCATAGACCTGCGTCGCCTTGCCGATCAAGACCACGTTGCGAAGCGCCTTTGCATCGAACGGCAATACGTGGTTGTCGTTCTGCAGCAACACGCCGGTTTGAACGCCGATCGCGCGCGCCTTCACACCACCCGCAGCAAAATCGATGGGCGTCTGCACCAGCGGCTGTCGCTCGAAAATCCCCATCCTGAACATCTGGGTGTAGCGCCGTCGCAGCGCCGTATCGAAATCGGACTCCTTGAGCTGACCGGCTGCCAGCGCTGCGTTCAGCAGTGCCGGCGACCAAACGGACGGGATCGGCATCAGGTGATCCAACCCCGCAAGCATCGAGGCGACCGTGCTCCTCACAGCGAAGAAGTCGGACTGGACGTAGCCCTTGAAGCCCCATTGAGTACGCAGCACGTCGGTCAGCAGTTCCTTGTTTTCGCACGCCTGAAAGCCGTTGACGGAGTTGTACGAACACATGACGGAAGCTGTATCGCCATCCTTGACTGCCATTTCGAACGGCAACAAATACAGCTCGCGCAACACCCTCCTGTCTATGGTCTCCTGGATCGTCATGCGATTCGTTTCCTGCTCGTTGGCCGCAAAATGCTTGGCCATCGCGATGATTCCCTTGGACTGGGCAGCTTTGATTTCTGCGACCGCCATCGTGCCGGTGAGATAGGGATCTTCGCCGAAGTATTCGAAATTGCGCCCGAGGACTGGGATCCGGGCCATGTTCACGCCGGGCGCTTCGAACACGTGCAGCGCAAGATCGTTGGCTTCGGTGCCGATTACGTTGCCAAATTCGCTGGCGACAGCAGGATCGAACGATGCCGCAAGGGCAATGGCTGAAGGAAGGGCGGTTGCCTTGGCAGAGGACGGGTCGGAATACACCGAGACGTCGACAAGGTCGCCGCCGATCATGACGAAGACTGGCGGGATCGTTGCCGAAACACAATCATTCTGACCAATGCCGACTGGGCCGTTGGTGATCCGCAGCGTCGGAATTGCCAGCGACGGAATTCCAGTCACGTGGCGGCCGCCCTTGCATTGCGGCAGTTCAGGAAGGATCCCCGGCAGCGTCCCGACCAACTGCTCCTCCTTCTGCGCGAGCGTCATCGCGCCGACCAGCAGCGCCGCCCGCTGCTCGGGCGGAAGAGCCGTGTTCATCCATGGCAGCGGTTGAGCTTCAGTAACGGGCGAATGCAGCATGACCCCTATTGCCAGCACGGCCAATCCGAAGACGAGGCGCCCGAGGACGCGCTGCTCGCCTGCCCTCTCTACATCATCAGATTTCAGTAACGCGCGGTCAACGGATGAACGCCGATCGGAATGGAGTAAGTGCTTCATCGATGTCTCCTCCAACAACGTGATGCTGCCAAAGACGCGGGGGCGCGGAATCCAGCGACACGACGGCGTGTTACAGCAAGCCCAATTCCCGCGCCTTCGCGACTGCCGCCGTTCGATTGCGTACGTCGAGCTTCCCAAAGATCCGATGCAAATGCCCCTTGGTGGTCCCTACCGCGATGGACAACTGCTCTGCGATCTCCTGATTACTGAAGCCGCGACTGACCCGCCGAAGAATTTCGGTTTCTCTGCCGCTCAGCAATCCGTGCTCCACCATGAGTCTCCTGATTGCTGAACCCGCGACCCGCTCACCGAAGAATTCGGTTTGTCTCACGCTCAACAATTCATGTTTCACCATGACGGACTCACGCTATTGCCAAAATCCGGGCAGGTTCGATATGCCGATCGTGCATGCTGGACGAATCTTTTGTGCAAAAATCCAGCGGTCCGGCGTGCCCCATTGCCTGACGAATTTGTCGATCACAAGCTGTGACCCCAGATTAGGCGCTTAGATCAGCGCTGTCATCTATCCAAAGTTACGTTCGCGCCCTGGGCCGAAGAAGGGACAAACGACGACAAGTGTCCGCGCTCGCGCGCCTTGACAGCCGCCTCGATACGATTGCGCGCCTGCAGCTTTTCATAGGCCCGATGGAGATGACATTTGACGGTTCCCACCGCGATCGACAGCGCTGCCGCGCTTTCCCGGTTCGAAAGGCCGCTGTCAACAAGACCAAGCACTTCGGCTTCGCCCTTTGTAAGAGAGTCTCCTCCCTTGGCAGACCAACTCATTTCGTTGCTCCTCGTCACCTTGAACTCCGAATATCAAAATTCGCAATTCGCATCTCAGATATGGTACCGCTACCATGGGCTATGGTACCGCTACCATTTTGGTCTGTCAATGACACCCGAGTAGCTTGCGAGCGAGGGCTTTAAGCGCTTGCGCGCTCGACGAGCGAGAACCCGACGTCGACCACGGGTTCTGGCACCGATCGGCCTTGCGCCCGATCGATGATGCAGCGCGCGGCCAGGTGGCCAATGGCCGGGCCGTCGACGCTGACCGTCGTAAGCGGGGGGAAAGCATCGGCGGCGAAATTGAGATTCCCATAACCGACCACCGCCACTCCTTCGGGCACTGGGATTTCGCGAGCCTCGGCCTCGATCACGGCGCCCAGCGCAAGCATGTCGGAACTGCAGAAAACGGCGTCGATAGATGGATGGCGCGCAAGCAGATCACCCAACCCCTTGCGGCCACTGCCTAGCGTTCCGGGCGCAGCGGCAACGAACATCGGAAGCTCCGGGGCTAGTGCGGTCGCAATCCCCAATCGAGCCGCTGCAACAGTCAAGCCTTTTGCTCGACGCCTGGCACGGTCGTCGGCTGCAGTAATGACAGCTATCCGTCGCCTCCCTTTGGAGTGGAGGTATTCGGCGACGGCCACGCCGATATTTTCGTGCGAAAAGCCCACCAGCATGTCGATGGGCGTCGGCGTCAGATCCCAGGTTTCGACTACTGGGATGCCCGCCGCGATCAGACGCCGGCGGCCGAGGGGCGAACGCATAATGCCCGTCAGGACGATACCGTCCGGACGGCGGGCGATTATGGCGTCAAGCAACTCGTCCTCACGAGCGCCCCCGTACCCAGTCTGACCAAATGTCAAATGGTACCCCGCGTCCGCGAACGTATCGGTCAGTGCCTCCCACGTTTCCTGAAAAACCGGCGACGCGATTGTCGGTACAACGGCAGCAACCAAACGAGTGTACCTCGACGCCAATCCACCAGCTAGCATGTTGGGAACATAACCCGTGCGGTCGATCGCCTCGCGCACTCGCCGCAATGTTTCGGCGGCGACGGAATCCGGAGCGTTCAGTACCCGGGATACCGTAATCGGCGCGACGCCGGCTAACAGGGCGACATCCGTTATGCGGACCTTGCCGGTGCCACGCCGTCCGCGCCGGCGTTTGTTCGCTCGCGATGCGCCAAGTGTGCGGTCCAAGATTCCGACTCCTTTGTCCGAGTGCCCCCACGATGGTAGCGCTTTCAGAGGCATCTGCCAAACCGGTAACTGGGATATCGCCGGCGCCGACGCGGCCATGGCGGGCATTGTGTCGTGGGATGGCGAATTCGGCTTCGCGTTCGCCGAAGCGGCCATCGATATCGCAATCCGAATGCACAGCATCAGGACTGATGATGACTCACATCACAGCATACGATTGGAGGTTCAGTGGAGGACTCCCTATATTGTCATTGTTGCAGTGAGCCGTGTTTGCTTATCACTGCATTCATTAATGAAGGAGCAACGCCGATGAAACGAGTCAAACTGGACTATGAACCGCTGCGCGCTGCCGTCGCACGAGGCGACTCAGCACGTATAGAAGCCGAAGCGAGGAAATTACGCGACCGGCACTTCGCGAACCTCATGGTTCGCGGGGCCACCGGCGCCTGGTCGATCATCATGGCAATCGGGACGCGGTGTAGTGGCCTGGCGCAAGCAGCACTACGGGGTGACCCCCAGCGCTAACAGGCTGTGAATTTGATCGCAGGTAAACGGGGCACGGGCCTTCCTCGCACAAAGGACAGGTTTCGAAACAAGCATCAAGGGGTTGGTTGTTGCCAAACGCACGAGCAATACGATCGAGCGAAGCCCTTCTAAGCTTGCCCCATCAGCCTGCCATCGACCGAGAAGTGTTGAGACCCGCGGCATCAACGAGGTTGACGCCGCAATCGCACGGAACGCGCCCTTCTCTAAGTCACGGGCGCTGGATTGAAAAGAACCAACGCATTGTGCAGCTTCCATTGCTCGGCCCAAGTCTTCTTTCGGCCGCTGGCCACGTCGAGCATGAGCTGGAATAGTTCCCAGCCAACCTCTTCGATCGTCTTCTCGCCCGTAGCGATCGTGCCGGCATTGACGTCCATCAGATCGTGCCAGCGCCGCGCCAGATCACTGCGCGTGGCCACCTTGATGACCGGGCATTGCGCCAGCCCATACGGGGTGCCGCGCCCGGTAGTGAACACATGCAGATTCATGCCGGCCGCGAGTTGCAGCGTGCCGCAGATGAAGTCGCTCGCGGGGGTGGCGGCGAAGATCAACCCCTTCTTGCCGTTGAGTTTCTCGCCTGGCGCCAACACACCCGAGATTGGTACCGAGCCGGACTTCACGACCGAGCCCATCGCCTTCTCCGCGATGTTGGCGAGCCCACCCTTCTTGTTGCCCGGAGTAGTGTTGGCGCTGCGATCGGCCCCACCCCTTTGCAGATACGCGTCATACCAGGCGATCTGCCGAATGATCGCCTCAGCCACCTCGTCGTCGGTGGCACGCGCCGTCAGCTGGTCGATAGCGTCCCGTACCTCAGTGACTTCTGAGAACATGACCGTCGCGCCAGCGCGCACCAGCAAGTCGGTGCAGAAGCCCACCGCGGGATTCGCGGTCACTCCGGAGAACGCGTCGCTGCCGCCGCACTGCACGCCGACGACCAGCTCGCTCGCGGGAACCGCCTCACGCCGCCGGTCGTTAAGGCGTTCCAGGTGGATCAGTGCGCTCGCCATGATCGACTCGATCATCGACATGAAGCCGACGTGGTGCTCGGCCTGCAGGACAACCAGGTCGAGATCCGGCTCGGCATTGACGCCGACGTCGGCGACACTGCGCTCATCGACGATCGGGATCGTTCCCGGCGGCAGCAATCGGTCAGGCTGCAATTTCTCGCAGCCGAGGCTTACCACCATCACCTCGCCGCCGAAGTTCGGGTTCAGCGTGATGTTGCGCAGAGTGCGGATGGGCACGATCGCATCGGACGCGTCGATGGCGACGCCGCAGCCGTACGTATGCTCGAGCGCCACCACATCATCGACATTCGGAAAACGGGGCAGCAGCTCTTCCGTGATGCGCTTGACCGCGAAGGCGACTACGCCGGCTACGCATTGGACGGTCGTCGTGATCGCGAGAATGTTGCGCGTGCCGACCGACCCGTCGGCATTGCGGTATCCCTCGAACGTGTAGCCCTCGAGCGGGGTCAGCGGTTCTGGCTTAATGGTGGCCATAGGAAGGTTGTCCAGCTCGCGCGCGGATGGCATCTTGAGCAAGCGCTCGTGCACCCAGCTGCCTGCCGGGATGTCACGCACTGCGTAGCCGATCGGAACGTTGTAGCGCAACACAGTCGAGCCGGACGGCAGGTCGACCAACGCCACTTTGTGGCCTTGCGGCACATGCTCGCGCAGAGTCAGCCCGGAAGGGAATACAGCGCCGACCGGCAGGCCGCCATCGTTGGCCACGATCGCGACGTTGTCGCGCTCGTGCATGCGAATGGTCAGCGGCTTTTGGGGTGCGGCTTCAGTCATTGGTGTTACCTTGGCAGGTTCATTGATCCGGCAACGGCACGCCGTTGCGTGTGACGTTGCTCAAATCCAAATCCACCGCCTCTACGATGTCAACAGGGCTGGTGACGCCGTTGATCGTGGAGTCCGAGACGCGGACCAATCCGATCGCGTCATCGATGGTGAGACTTCCGTGCATCGGATCAATGGGAGTGTTCGCGGGTGAGAAGCCCCGCAAATTGAATGCATACTTGCTGCTGCCGCCGGGGACGACAAGATTGGAAACGTAAATCTTGTCGGTGAAAGGACGGAACGGGCCGGCGTCCTGGGGACGATCCGTGGCGTCGGCAGAATAGAAGTAATCAATGGTGATCACCCCGTTGCTGGCGGACACGCCGTTCGGAACGTAGATGTTTCGCGCGTAGTAGTTCGTCATGAAGCCGCCGCGCCAGGTGTTGGTCTTGAAGCGCAGGGCAATGTCGAGCGTGTTGCTCAGCATCTTCAGATTCTCGGCAAACACGTTGTTCACGCCGCCCGACATCTCGCTGCCGAGCGTCACGCCGCCATGGCCGCTTTGCATGATGCATTGGCCGATGACGAGGTTCTGGCACGTGGTCGGATAGCTCACCCATGGAGGAAGCGCGCCGAGCGACTGCAGGCCCGAGTCGACCATTCCGTCAAAGCCGCGGCCGGCCTTGATTGCGATGCAGTCGTCGCCGGTATTGAAATTGCAGAATTCAATGGCCACATCGATGCAGGATTCGGGGTCGCAGCCATCGTTGTTCGTGCCTACACTGCTTGCCGTGACGTTTCTGATAGTGACGTTTTTGCAGAACAACGGATGCATTTGCCAGAACGGCGAACGATTCAGGGTAACTCCTTCGATCAGCACGTTCTCGCACCCGTACGGTCCGATCAATGGTGGCCGCAGGTAATGTTGGGTGCCGTTCGGCTCTATCCCATACACACGCTGTGAAACCGGGACGTGCCCTGGGACGGCGCCTTGCTGCTTAAGTTGCGTGCTATCGGCAATCTGATTCGGGAAGATGTTGGGACCGCCGAAGGGAGCCGAACCCTTCCACCACCACCAGGCCGAGGGGTTCCCTTGTGCGTTCGGGAAGGTGCCTGCTTGACCGTCCAGCGTGCCGCGGCCCGTAATGGCGATATTTGTCTGCCGGAAGGCGTAGACCAGCGGTGAATAGTTGAACAGATCGTTGCACTCCCAGCGCGTCAGCACGTTTGGATATTTGCGCGGGTCCGTGCTGAACAGCAATATCGAGTCAAGGTTAGGCAGGTACAGGTTAACGTTGCTCAAGAGCGCGATCGCGCCGGTGAAGAACTTGCCGCTCGGCACGACGACGCGACCGCCGCCGGCGGCGTTACAGGCTTGGATTGCGCCATTGATGGCTGCCGTGCAATCAGCCACGCCGTCGCCGATGGCACCGAAACCGGTGATGTCGAAGTCTCGCTGTGGGAAGACCGGCGCCTGAATGCGGCTTCTGATCAGCGGCTCGGTTACTTGCCAAGCAAATATTTCATCTGAACTGGATGCAGCATGTGCTAGCGGCGAACGTGCTAGGAACGCCGCCGCGCCGGCACCCAAGGACGTTTGCAGGAATGCCCTGCGCGAGAGCGTCAATTTCGGACCCGGCGTCATCTTGTCCTCCAAATGGGTTTTGGACATGGGTAAGGACAACGTATGTTACCGCGGTACGACAGTAATGATGTTGCTCGACGCTACCCGCGTCTTGCTCGGCGGCACGAAGTAGCGGAATTCGTACTGACCCGGCGCCGACGGCATCGTGAAGTTAACGGCGCCCGTTGTGCCGGCGGTTGTGAACTTTGGCAGCAACAACGCTGCATCCGGGTCGCCAACGCGATAAAGTCCGATGAAATCTTGCGCCGAGTGCCCGGTCGGCGCACTCCAGTTGACCGCCACGATTGTGCCAGGTGCAACGGGACCTGGAGTACGCCCGGGCGCAACCGTGGCGGGTGTCGCATTGACGGTGTTGGGCACCCAGCCTGCGAGCACGAACGCCGGATCGCTGTATTGTGCTGCCTCGCCATCCGTAATCTGCCGCGAACAGGACAAGCGCTGACTCGTGTCGACCGCGTTGCCATCAAGATCGGTACTGTGATACTCCCAGAAATGAATGCTCGGGGCCTGAGCGCAAGTAGTGGCGGGTTTGGGGTCGAGTTCCCAGCCAACAGGAATGATATGCATATCCATCGCGTTGTTGATGAAGACGACCTCGCTGAAAGGAAATCTGAGCGGCTCGATACGACTCAAGTAGTACGAGTTGTCTGAGACGCCTGCAGCACGCGTGAACCGGTTGCCGACATAGACAAAGCCATGGTTCGTCTGCGGGTTACGCACCTGCGTGTACCATTCAGCGGAATGAAGGGCAGTGAACTCCGACGCTTGGAAAAAGGCGGCGCCCGTACCCCACATGAAGTCCACGTCGCCTTCGACATAGCTGTTGGTGACGAACCCCGATGTTTGCAGGCGTAACGTATCCTGGAAGCTCAGCAGGTTGACGCGGTTCAACAAAATGCGATCGTTGTTGCCGCGGAAAGCCTCGGCCTGCGACCCGCCGAGAGGCGTCGTGTTGTGCAGCGTAATGTTTTCGAGCGAGAAGTCCGAAGCCTCTACCCCGAACATGGCGCGCCAGCAGTTGAAGAAGTCCGGGCCGTTGGGGATGCGCTGCTGAATGCAGCGGTTCGCCGTATCCGTGCTTGGGTTCGAAGAATTGAGGGTATTGTTGTTCGGATATTGAACAATGGTCCGATCGCGATCCTCGCCGTGAACGGTTATAAACGGCTTCGTCGGCACGACATAAACCAACTCGGTGTAGGTGCCTTTGCGAACGTTGACGATCACGGCTTGCGCATTGCCTGGGGGGATGAAGTCGATAGCACCCTGCACTGTGCAGAAATCGCCCGTGCCGTCGGTTGCGACAGCGACCTGAGCTGTTCCCTGCGCCGGGGCGGAAAGCTTGGTTGAAAAACGCCAGGCATGTGGGTCACTGATGCCGGCGAAGCCTTCGCCGTCGACAAGAACACCGGGATCGATCGTAACGTAGTAGGCCTGACCGTAATCGAGCTGACGGTGCAGATAGATCGCGGCGGTATTGCCGGTAACGATCACCGGAAAATAGTTGAACAGGTGGGGAGTCCCGTTATCGGACACGGCTCCCCCGATGATACGTTTGCGCGAATTGGGATCCGCGAGATCGATGGCATCGACCAACGTGCCGTCCGATTGGAATACGCGGGTGACGCCGGACGTTCCTACCTGAGGCGTCTGGTTGAACGTGATTGAGAGAGGCGTGTCGATGCACACCTGCGTGGCACTACTAGAAGGAGAAAGCTCCACAGCAAACGCTGCACACACCCATCCGAGAACGACCGCGGCGAATAGGTAAAGCGCCACGGACTCGCGGAACGCTCGGACTCGGGGGACACTATTGGCGTGTGCAAGCTCGCCACTGCTCCAGGTATGCGTGCCCAGTTGCTCTTTCAACATGACGCCTTCTTCTGCTCCGTTCTATTCGATCGCAGGTGTCGACGGCATCATGAAGGCAGCGCGCGGCGATTTCACGAGCTGTTACGGCGGGATTTTGGCTACGGGACTCTGTCTACGATGGGGTGGCTCGGGCGCGGTCACCCTGAGCTAACGTAAGGCCCGGGCAACGCCTCGTCTAGGAAAAAATTGCGGGCGCGCTCAAGCGAGCGCAGGTTTTCTGGTACTGCGTCGGCGTCATGCCAAAGAAAAGTCGAAAGCTGCGGTCGAAGTGACTTTGATCCCAGAACCCGGCGCGCACAGCGACCTGCGCGATCTCGGAACCCTCATGCAGCATCGCCTTGGCTTTTGCGAGGCGTAGCAGCAACTGGTAGCGATGAGGCGTGACGCCTAAGATTGCAGTAAAGGCGCGGACGAAATGAAACTTGCTCATGCCGGCAACAGCCGCGAGGTTTGCGAGCTGCACCCGCTCGGCGTAGTTTTGCTTAAGATGGGCGAGCGCTCGTTCGATCGCAGGCGAGCGTGACCAGGCGACGCAAATCGTACCTGAATTCACGCGGTCGATCCCGAGTGCGCGAAGCAATCCTTCGGCCCCATTGGTCCATGGCAGAGCCACGCAGATTGCATCGGCGAGCAGTACACTTCCGAAGCAAACCAGACGCGCAGCGCATGCGGATTCGGCTTCCGCCACTGGCTCGGCATGATGGTAGATGATGTTCGCGCTTGCAGTGGCAAAGGCATCGCGCGCGACAGCGAGCCCTATGGCATTCATGCCGATGATTCCCAGGGTTTTGGAGCGAAAGTTCAGCGAACAGTGATGTTCGAACCCGCTTTGCAAAATTTGCCAATACCGATCTTCGAACCTCCCTTGCAAAATTTGCACACTCCCTGCCAACCGTAGCCATACAAGTCCGATGCGTGGACTGGCGCCTGGATCTGCGCATTGACGCTCCTCGGGGTGATAGCCGCTTAGCTCCAGCAGCGCGGTGGTGATGACATCAATAAGTAACATCTTTCTATACCTATGCAGAGGCGGCCCTTTGGCTTTGCGCGGCTGGTTCTCACCTCGCCTTGGCGTGCCATTTTCGAGGACGGTTTGCAGCATGGCGCGATTCCTCCGGCTCCGTTGCCGGCGTCCCGTCCGAAAACGCCCCCGCTTGCTTTGCCTTATCAGTTCCCATCGTAGGCCATTTACCTATTCCAGAAAAATGAATTAATCAGTGTAATCTATACCAATTGGCTATACATTGAGACAAGCAAACAATGTCGTCTAAATCCGATTGGCTGCGCCGTGGCCGAATCAAGACCCGGCAGATCGTCCTATTGGTTCATCTCGATGAGCATCGCTCCGTGCTGCGCGCGGCACAAGCTGCCAACATGACGCAACCGGCCGCCTCGAAGATGCTGGGCGGTCTCGAATCAGCGCTTGGTGTCGCCTTGTTTGAGCGGCACGCTCGCGGGGTGGTGCCGACTTGGTATGGGGAAATCCTTGTGCGCCATGCACGCGCGGTGTTGGCGGATATGAGTCGTGCGCAAGAAGAAATCACTGCCCTCAAACGTGGACTTTCCGGGCAGGCGGCCATCGGTGCGGTCGCTAATCCCGCAACCAATCTAGTGCCGCTGGCGATTGGATTACTGAAGCAGGACCGTCCGCAGATCCTGGTCAAGGTGGAAGTGGACACAAGCGACGTCCTGATACGCAAAGTGCTCGATGGCAAGCTCGATATCGCGGTGGCTCGCTTCGTTGGGTCGGTTCCGGCTGACGATCTCGATTTCGAAGCGCTCGCCGAGGAATCGCACTCGGTGATTTCACGCGCCGGTCACCGCTTGGCCGGTCGGCGAAGACTCGGCTTGAAGGATCTCGTTCACGAAGCCTGGATCATGCCCCCGGTCGGCGGTGCCCTGCGCGACCGGTTGAACGCCATGTTCGCGCAGCAGGGACTTGGGTTTCCACGAAACGTCGTGGAAACAGCGTCGCTGCCAGTCATTACCAGTTTGCTGCAAACGACTCAAATGCTCGCGGTGTTACAGGAGGAGATGGTCAGGCCCTATCGCAAGGCGGGCCTGTTGACAGCTCTGTCTTTGAATCTTGACCTCCGCATGGATTTGTTTGGCATCATCACGCGGCGAGAGCGACCCATGTCACCCGGCGGAATAGCAATGCTGAATGCCCTGCGCCTGGCCGCGACGCGACTTTACCGTCCATCTCAGCATCAAGACTCAGTGAAGAACAAGCGATCGTTGGCACTGAAATCGAATCGTTGAACAGTGGTAAGCGAAAAAAGTCGCCTATTCGAGACGCAACTGATCTAGGTTGCTCTTGGTTGTCCTTACTTCATCGATCGCCATGCTCGCACATCGAGTGAATGTGTGCCCTTGGCCAGGCGTAGCGCGCGCGTTCAATATTGCAATACGTACTGCGGACTTGGTTCGCGACAGCGCGCCGATAGGGGTGATACAACTCGCTCCGGTCGCCCGGCCGCGCTCCGTCCCAGACCAACTTGCAGGTCGGCGCAGGTGGCGGGGCGTCAGTATCGCCCGAGTCTTGCACCAGCAACGCTGAGCACGAATTATCCGTGTGGTCCGCAAATATTCGATCAGGCCAATGCAGGCGAATACTCGTGATGCAGGGCCTCGCAGCACCGATCAGACGTGCACCACAAGTTGCTCGCCGATACCATGTCGTGCTTCTCGATCGGAAGCTAACGTCCGGGTTGCCGGCGGATTGGGAACCCCAGGCCCAGCGACATATGTGGGCGCCGGCGGTTGGAATGCCCTACCCCAAGGCGGAAGTGGCCGCCATGGCCGGAGCCAACGTCGGCTACGATCGAACCCAGTTGTTCTCAATGGCCAAGCGGGCGCGCAGTGCGACGGGAGAAAACCAGCTGACTGTCGTCGCCGATCGCGGCTACTTCAAAGACGAAGAGATTGGCGGATTGCGAGCATGTCGGTGGCGAATTCGCGGTATGAGGCCATTCGCCTGTGAGGTGCAGTCTTGGCCACGCTGACCACTCTGTTCCTCAGCCTGCGCGGGCTTCCGAGACCTGGCGCGCTCATCGATCCGG
>Ga0066709_100000968_pt1 | contig 17679 bp, 12 predicted proteins | sample GraSoiAngelo_158_FD_79665 | JGI IMG/M metagenome (GOLD analysis project Ga0066709, IMG submission 79665) | Grasslands soil microbial communities from the Angelo Coastal Reserve, California, USA - 14_1009_16_30cm | ecosystem: Environmental > Terrestrial > Soil > Grasslands | place: USA...
ACCACCGCGGTCCCATACCTCGTGCACGCCGGCGCCGTCGGTCCGGCTGTACGACACCAGCAGCACCCGGTCGGCCTGAAGATAACTGGACAGCTGCGCGGTCACCCCACTCAGCTCCCCCGTCGGGGTGACCGCGATGGCGACCGCGCCGGACTCGACGAACTCACCGAACAGCGCCGCCCGCTGCCCCACCGAACCGGTCCGCAGGCCGACCGGCAGCGCGACGACGCTGTGCCGGGGCAGCCGGTCGCGCAGGCCGGCGACGAGGACGTCGGCGGGCCGCCGCGGTACCGCCGGCTCGTCGGATCCGTAGACCACCACCAGTTCGTCGTTGGCGGCAAGCTCGGCGAGCCGGGCCACCACCGCGGCGGCGCCCCAGCGGGTATCCGACTCGTTGACCACGGCGACGGTCATCGCGGTCGGACTGGGTACCGGCTCCGGCTGCACCGCCAGCCCCAGCCCGACCCGGAGCCCGTTGGCCCGCACGTACAGCGCCGCGCCGAGCAGTACCGCACCGAGCACCAGCCAGCCGGCGGCACGGGTACCGCTGAGCCGGTCGGCACCGGCCACGGCCAGCGACAGGCCCACCGCCCCGAGCGACGCGGTGGCACCGGTCACCCCGAGCACCGCGCCGGCGCTGTCCGCCCGCACCGCCTTGCCGATCAGGGCGAGCAGCGCGCCGCCGGCGAGCCCGTCGCAGACCGCGGTGCCGGCGATGAGCGGCGCGTTCAGCCACCACAACGGCGGCGCCGCCGCCACCGCGAGGCACAGCACCGCGGCGGCGCCGTAGCAGACCGTCAGCAACCGCGCGGTCGGGCGCCGGTCGGTCCACCAACCGCCGGCCAGCCGGGCGAGCGCGGCGAGCATCACCACCGCGCCGGTGACCATCAGCGCACGCAAGCGCGGCTGGCCGAACACCACGGTCAGGTAGGCGGACAGGTACACCGCGATCGCCATGACCCCGCCGAGGGCGACCGCGTACAGCAACGACAGCGACGTGTCGGCCGCCAGCCGGACCATCTCGACGCAGCGCCGCACCGGCGAGGCACCGCGGTACCCGCCGGTCTCGTTGCGCAGCAGCGGTACCGCGAGCGCGGCGAAGCCGACCAGCGCGCCGGCCAGCACCATCGCGGCGTGCCGGCCGCCCGGGTCGACCTTCCACGACCACGCCGAGATCAGCACCGCGAGCGCCGACCCGATGGTGAACACGCCGAGCGCGAGCCCCCGCCGGCCGTACCCGACCGTCCGCGCGACGAGCGTGGCACCGACCACGAACGCGGTACCCGCGGCGCCGGCCACCGCACCGGCAGCCACGATGACCGGTACCGAACCGGCGAGCCCCAGCCCGATCACCGACCCGGCCGCGACGAGGCTGACCGCGGGAAACATCGTTCGGGCGCCGTACCGGTCGGTCAGCACCCCCACGGGCAGGCGCAACACCCCCGCCACGAGCAGCGGCACGCCGAGGAGCATCAGGTACTCCCCCAACCGAACGTCGTTGCGTTGGGCGAGCAGCGGACCGAGCAGGATCCACGCGCGCAGGTTCAGCGCCAGTCCGATAGTCGCCACCACCAGCAGCGCCGCGGTACGCAGCGACCGCGAGCCGGGCACAGCCGGTTCCACGTCACCTAGGGTCTACTCACGTTTCGCGGAGCGCTACCCTCCGATCGGCCGGTGGCGCGCCCCGTTAGCTTGTGATCCATGACGTATCCCGGCCCCGCCGCGGCCTCGGCTCTCCCACATAGCCGAGGCCGCGGCGCCCCGGGCCGCGGCGCCCTGGGCTGCGGCGAGCACGACGGCGACCACAACCCTGCGGTATCCCACAACCCGCCCAACGCAGTGCGGTACCACGCGGTTCACCGTGGTACCGCTGACTTTCCATCTGGCGCCACTCGGCTCAACCCGCATACTTCACCCGGACACGGGAGGTCGGGTGCGCATCGGCAGTTACAACGTGGAGAACCTGTTCAACCGGGCGCGGGCACTGGACCAGCGCAGCTGGTCGGTCGGCCGGCCGGCGCTGGAGGCCTACGCACAGATCTGCCAACTGCTGGAGGAACCGGTCTACACCGACGAGGTACGCGGCGGCATCGAACGGCAGCTGCGCCGGCTCGACCTGTGGACCGCCGACGCCGCACGGTTCGCCCGGCTGCGGCAGAACCGGGGCCGGCTGCTGCGGCGGCCGCGCACCGGCCCGGTACGCATCGTCGCGACCGGGCGCGGTGACTGGATCGGCTGGGTGGAACTGACCACCGACCGGGTCGACGAACAGGCGATGCTGAACACCGCGCGGGTCATCCATGACACCGGCGTTGACGTCCTCGGCGTAGTCGAGGCGGAGAGCCGGATCGCGCTCAAGCGGTTCACCGACGCGGGTCTGCTGGTCGGCGGGCGGCCGCGGTACCCGCACGTGATGGTCGTCGACGGCAACGACGAGCGGGGCATCGACGTCGGGGTACTGTCCACCGCCGGGTACCCGCTCGTCGGGCAGCGCAGCCACGTCGACGACGCCGACTCCGGCGGCCGGATATTCAGCCGCGACTGCGCCGAGTACCACTTCCGCACCCCGGCCGGGCACCGGCTGGCCGTGCTCGTCAACCACCTCAAGAGCAAGGGGTACGGCGGGAAGCTGCTCTCCGACGGCATCCGCGAGCGGCAGGCCCGGCGGGTCGCGCAGATCTACGCCGGACTGGTCGACGACGGGCTCGAACACGTCGCCGTGGTCGGCGACCTGAACGACACCCCGGACAGCGCACCGCTCGCGCCGCTGCTGCGCGACACCGACCTGCGGGACATCTCGACCCATCCGGCGTTCGACGACGGCGGCCGCCCGGGTACTTACTCCTACTGCACCGCGCGCAACAAGCTCGACTACGTGCTGCTGTCCCCGGCCCTGTTCGCCCGCGCGACCGGTGGCGGCATCTTCCGCAAAGGCGTGTGGGGCGGCCGGCGCGGCACCCTGTGGCCGGTCTACGACACGATGACCGCAGAGGTGCACGCCGGCTCCGACCACGCGCTGATCTACGCCGACGTCGAACTGCCGTAGGGTCGCAGGACGATCTTCCCGCGGGTGTGTCCGCGGGCGAGCTCGCGGTACGCCGCCTGTACCTCGTCGAGCGGATACACCTTCGCGATCGGGATCTCCAGGATCCCCTTGCCCACCAGGCCGGCCAGCTCCGCGAGCACCTCGGCACTGGCACCGGCCGCGTTGCCCTCGGTCCTCACGCCGTACCGTTGCGCCGCCGCCCAGTCGATGATGGTGTCGATCCGCTGCGGTGCGACCCCCAGCGCGATGGCCAGGTCGACGTACCCGCCGCCGACCGTGTCGATGAACGCGTCCACCCGACCGCCGGACGCCGCGCGGATCCGCTCCTCGACACCCTCGCCGTAGCTGACCGGGATGACGCCGTGACTGGCGAGCCACTCGTGGTTCGGCTCGCTGGCCAGGCCGATCACCGTGGCGCCCGCGTGCTTCGCCAGCTGTACCGCGATCGAGCCGACCCCGCCGGCCGCCGCCGACACGACAACGGTGTCGCCCGCCGCCAGCGACACGGCACGCACCGCCGCGTACCCCGTGGTACCGGCGACGTACAGCGAACCGGCCACCTCCCAGGACACGGTGGCCGGGCGCGGGATCAGGTGCGCCGGTTCGACGACGACGTACTCGGCGTGGCTGGCCCGCTCGTCGGTGTACCCGATGACCTCGGCGCCGACCGCGAACCCGGTCACGCCGTCGCCCACCGCCGCCACCACGCCGGCGAGGTCGCTGCCCTGGCCGGACGGGAACGTCGCCGGCCACCGCTGCGCCCACTCGCCCTCGCGTACCCGCGCCTCGCCCGGGTTGACGGCCGCCGCGCGGACCTCGACCAGCACCCGCCCCGGCCCGGGTACCGGCCGCGGTTCCTCGACGACCTGCAGCACGTCGATCCCGCCGTACCGCTCGAATCTGACTACCTTTGGCATGCGACCAGCGTGCCGCGTCGCGCGGGCCGCCGACAGCGGACCCCTCTGCCTAGGATCGCGGATCCCACCGGTCGGCGCCCGCCGGTCCGGCTAGGCGGGTGGGTCGGCCGCGAACAGGGCTCGCACGTCGGCGACGGACGCGCTGATGTCGCCGCGGACGGCCTGGCCAAGCAGCGCCAACCGGGCGCCCAGCTCGGTGCCGGCGGTCGGCCCGTCGACCAGACAGCGGCTGGTCAGCGCCTGCCACAACGCATGGCGCAGGTTGTGCGTCTGAAGCCCGAGCAGCAATGGTTCGGGCCGGGCCCAGCGGACCAGATCCGGATCGGCGTAGATCGGGTCCAGTTCGTCGATCAGCGCACGGGCCAACCCGCTCACCACGGCGTCCCGGTCAGGCGATGGCGACGCCGCGCACAGCAGAAGCAGTGCGAAGGTCAGAAACGGCCGGTCCGCGGCGTCGCTGCCCCAGTCGCCCGCCTCGTGCAGCCGGCACCAGGCCAGAAATCGGACCGTGGCCTGCGCGGCCGCGGGGTCGAGTGCCAGCGCCGAGTCGACCAGCACGGCCAGCGAGTCGGTCGGGTCCGCACGGGTCTCTATGCGTACCAGCACCATGCAGGAGAACAGCCGCAGCAGGTGTCCGCGCCGGCCCTTGCTGCCCGATCCCCAGGTTGGATCGTCCGGCGTCGACCAGCGCATCAGCTCCAGCACCTCCGAGGGGTGCCCGGGCAGCCGCTCGGGCAGCCGGTCGACCGTCAGCAGGCTGAGAATGCCCTCCCGGTGCTGGGCCACGTCGTCGCCGTAGTCCTGGGCGGCCAACTCGTCGATCATCGACGCGTCCAGCAGCGGTGCCGCCCAGTCCCGGAGCACCAACTCGCTGGGCCGCAGCCCGGCGAGCAGCCCGGCCAGCTCAGCACCAGGCGCCATCGACAACCGCCCTCCGGCACGTCAACCGTCAGCTCTCCTGCTCTACCTGCTCGACCAGCTGACCACGGTACCGGCTTCCGGCCGGCGGGAAGGGTCACCGTGTCAACGGAGGTGGGCCGCCCGATCTCCGGTCTGGCATACCCTCGACCGTGATGGGTAGGCAGGAACGGCCGCTGTCACCGTCCGGCGGCGCGCTGGACAGGTTCGCGTCGGGGCTGCGCGGCGTCCGCCGGGCGGCCGGCAGCCCCGGCTACCGGGCGCTCGCGCGGCGGGCCGGGTACTCCGCCTCGGCGCTGGCGTCGGCCGCGAACGGCCGGACCGTACCGTCGCTGGCGGTCACCCTCGCCTACGTCGGGGCCTGCGGTGCCGACCCCGCGCCGTGGGAGGCCCGCTGGGAGGCGCTGCAGGTCACCCTCGCCGCTCAGGGCCGGGAGACCGGGCCGGTGACGCCACCGTCCGCGCCGGTTGCGGTACCACGCACGGGTACCCCACGTGAGCTACCTCCGGACGTGTACGGCTTCACCGGTCGCGACGCCGAACTGGCCGCGTTGGACGCGGTACTGGGCGGCGGGGTCGTAGCGGTCTGCGGTACCGGCGGGGTCGGCAAGACGGCGCTGGCCGTGCACTGGGCGCACCGGGTCGCCGGGCGGTTCCCGGACGGGCAGCTCTACGCCGACCTGCGCGGGTACGACCGGGAACGGCCGGTGCAGCCCGCCGACGCGCTGGCCGCCTTCCTGCGGGCGCTCGGCGTCGCCAGCGACGAGCTGCCGCACGACGACGACGGTCGGGCCGCGCTGTACCGGTCGCTGCTGGCCGGACGGCGGGTACTCGTCGTGCTGGACAACAGCCATTCGGCGGACCAGGTTCGTGCGCTCGTTCCCGGTACCCCCTGTGTGGTGACGAGCCGGGACAGCCTCGCGGACCTGGACGCCCGGCACATCGACCTGGATCTGTTGCCCGCCGACCAGGCGGTGGCGCTGTTGCGCCGGCTGGTCGGCGCGCGGGTCGACGCGCAACCCGCGGCGGCGGCCGAACTGGCGCAGCGGTGCGCCCGGCTGCCGCTGGCCCTGCGCATCGCGGCCGAACGCGCCGTCGCGCACCCCGGGGCGTCACTGGCCGAGCTGGTCGCGGAGCTCGCCGGGCATCCTGGACTGGAGCTGTTCGACGCCGGCGCGGACGAGCGGACCGCGGTCCGGGCGGTGTTCTCGTGGTCGTACCGCTACCTCCCGCCGGACACCGCACGGGTGTTCCGGTTGCTGGGGCTGCATCCGGGTGCGGACATCGACCGGTACGCCGTCGCGGCGCTCGCCGGTGGCGAGGTGGCCGGGACGTGGCGGGCGGTCGAGGCGTTGCAGCGCGCGCACCTGGTCACCCCGACGCCGGCCGGCCGGGTGGGCATGCACGACCTGCTGCGCCAGTACGCGGCCGAGCACGCGGCGGCCGACTCCGGGGCCGATCGGGACGCCGCGCTCGGCCGGCTGCTGGACCACTACGTGATCGCGGCGTCGGCGGCGATGGACACGCTGTTCCCGCACGAGCGGCACCGCCGGCCCGATCCGCCGGTGCGGCCGGAGCTGCCGGTACCCGACCTGTCCGCGCCCGCTTCCGCACGCGCCTGGCTCGACGCCGAGCGGGCCAACCTGGTGGCGCTCACCGCGTGGACCGCCGAGCACGGCTGGCCGGTCTACACCGCAACGCTGGCCGGCGTGCTGTGGCGGTACCTCTACGCCGGCGCCTTCCACGGGGAGGCGCTGACCATCCACGCGCACGCGCTGCGGGTCGCGCGCGACCAGGGTGACCGGGCCGGCGAGGCGGCCGCGATCCACAACACCGGCCGGGTGTACTGGCGCTGGGGCCGCCACGACGAGGCGCGCGAACACTTCGAACGGGCACTGGCGATCTACCACGAGATCGGCGCGCCCGGCCAGATCGGCGCGGTGCTGAACAACCTCGGCAACCTGTTCGACCTGCTGGGCCACTTCGACGAGGCGGTGGACCGGTACAAGGAGGCGCTGACCATCCTCGGCGACTGCGGCGACCTGGCCGGTGAGGCGTCCACGCTGGGCAACCTCGGCATCGTCTACGAGGTGATGGGCCGGCAGACCGAATCCATCGAACACCATCAGCAGGCGCTGGTCCTGTTCCAGAAGGTCGGTGACCGCGGCGGGATCGGTCGCACCTTCGACAACCTGGGTTCGGTGCTGTTCCGGCAGGGCCGCTACGCCGAGGCGCTGCACCACCACGAGCAGGCGCTGGCCATCCTCGACGAGCTCGGCGACCGGGCCAGCGCGGCGGAGACGCTCAACGGGCTGGGCCGGGTACACCTGCGGCTCGGTCATCCCGCCGAGGCGCTGCACCACTTCGAGCGGGCGCTGGAACTGGCGCAGCGCATCGACGACCGGGTGCGGCAGACGTCCGCGCTGGTCGGGCTCGGCGACACGTTGCGCCGTACCGGCCATCCCGGGCAGGCACTGGCGCGGTACCAGAGCGCGCTGGGACTCGCCGACCAGACCGGCGACCGGTACGAGCGCGGGCACGCGCTGGAGGGCATCGGCCAGGTGCTGCGCGACAACGGGTACACCGAACCGGCCCGCCGGCACTGGACCGAAGCCCTCGACATCTACACCGAACTCGACATCGCCGAGGCGGACGGCGTCCGCGACAAGCTCGCGGCGCTTCCGTAAGCTTCTGCACCCGGAGCCCCGGTGAACCGGCCGCCCGTTCTCACCGCGCTCTCATCCGCCGTCGCGCAAGTGCGGTTGCGCGGCGCCCCCACTTGCGCACCTTTAGCTGTCAATTTAACTTCCTAACTAAACCGTCCGAGGAGCGCTGGGGTCGATGAGAAGATCCAAACTGCTGGCCGCGGGAGCGCTCAGCGCAATTGCGTTACTTGCCCTGACTGCCGCATCCGTACCGGTTCCTGCCGCTGCCGCGTCGCCGCCGACCGGGTCGAGCGCTGTCGTCGACCTCGGTACCGGCGGCTGGAAGGTGCTCACCAGCGCGACCGCCACGCAGACCGGCGCGCAGATCTCCACGCCCGGCTTCTCCACCAGCGGCTGGCTGAGCGTCACCAACGACGGTGCCGGCGCTCCGGGTACCGAGATCAATGCGTTGCTGCAGAACGGTTCCTGCCCCAACGTGTTCTTCTCCACCAACATGAAGAACTGCTTCGGCCAGATGACGAAGGTCGGCGCCGACACGATCGCGCAGTTCTCCGTGCCGTGGTGGTACCGCACCGACTTCGCCGCGCCACCGGCCGGGCAGAACGCGAAGCTGATCGTCAACGGCGTGGTGGGCAAGGCCGACGTGTGGGTCAACGGTGCGCAGATCGCCACGTCCGACACCGTCGCCGGAGCCTACGCGCGGCGCGTCTTCGACATCACCAGCCGCCTGGTCGCGGGTACCAACTCGCTGGCCATCGAGGTGTACCCGAACAACCCCAACGCGATGCTCACCCTCGACAACGTGGACTGGACGCAGATCCCGCCGGACAACAACACCGGCATCCAGTTCCCGGTGCAGTTGCAGACCGGCGGCCCGCTGGTCGACGGCAACGCGCACGTCATCCAGAACACCGCGGCCAACCTGAGCAGCTCGGCGCTGACCGTGAAGACCGACATCACCAACACGTCGGCCACCGCGCAGACCGGTACGGTGTCGGCCACCATCACGCCGCCGTCGGGTACCGCGACCACGGTCAGCCAGACGGTGACCGTGCCGGCGAACTCGACGCAGACGGTGTCGTTCGCGCCGATCACCATCACCGGCCCGCAGCTCTGGTGGCCGTACCGGCTCGGCGCGCAGCCGCTGTACACGCTGGCGACCTCGGTGGCGCAGAACAGCACCGTGCTCAACTCGACCAGCGAGACGTTCGGCATCCGCACCGTCACCTCGTACCTGACCGGCGCGTCGCCGATCGCGCCCAACGGGGTGCGCGCCTTCAAGGTGAACAACGTGCCGATCGTCATCCGGGGCGGCGGCTTCGACCCGGACCTGTTCCTGCGGTACAACCCGGCGGACACGGCCAAGCAGATCGCGCTGATGAAAGCCATGGGCGTCAACACCATCCGGCTCGAAGGGCACCTCATGCCGGACGACTTCTACCAGCAGATGGACGCGGCCGGCATGCTGGTCAACGCCGGGTACCAGTGCTGCGACTTCTGGGAGTCGACCAGCTATTCGACTGCCGACCAGGCCACGTACCAGCTCTCCGCGCAGAGCGTCGGGCAGACGCTGCGCAACCACCCGTCGGTGTTCAGCTTCCAGTGGAGCGACAACGCGCCGACCGCCACCCAGGAAACCCTTGCGCTGAACGGGTTCGCGGCTGCGGACTACGCCGGACCGTTCATCTCGTCGGCGGAGTACAAGAGCAGCCCGCAACTGGGCGCCGCCGGGCAGAAGGAGGGGCCGTACGACTGGGTACCGCCGATCTACTGGTACGACACCACGCACTCGACCGGCGGTGACCTGACCAACTCGGGCGGCTCGTGGGGGTACGACAGCGAGCAGAGCGCCGGGAACACGGTGCCGACGCTGGACTCCATCAACCGCTTCCTGTCGCCGGCCGACCAGGCGGCGCTGTGGCAGAGCCCGCGGGCCAACCAGTACCACAACAACTACGAAGGCACGCAGCACACCGGGTACAACTTCGGCACGCTGTTCAACCTCGACACGTCCATCACCAAGCGGTACGGCGCCTGGTCGAGCCTGCCGCAGTACGTGCAGGAGGCGCAGGTCGCCAACTACGAGAACGTGCGGGCGCAGTTCGAGGCGTTCCTCGCGCACTCGACCAACGCGGCGGCACCGTCCACCGGCACCATCTACTGGCAGATGAACAAGGGCTGGCCGACGCTGCTGTGGGCGCTGTACAACAACGACGGCGACCAGGCCGGCGCGTACTTCGGCGCGCAGGCGGCGAACCGGGCGCTGCACGCCATCTACGCGCTGGACACCGGTACCGTCGTGGTGGACAACCTCGGCGCCGCGAGCGCTTCCGGCCTCACCGTCGAGGCCAAGGTGTACAGCACCGCCGGTGCGCTGCTCGACGACCGCACCTCCGGCAGCCTCACCCTCGCCTCGCAGCAGGTGGCCACCAACGTGCTGACCCCGGTGGTACCCACGGCGGCCAACACGGTGTACTTCGTGGAACTGCTGCTGCGGCAGGGCGGCAGCGTGGTCGACCGCAACGTGTACTGGCTGCCGACCACGCCGGACGTCATCAGCTGGAACAAGACGCTGGGCAGCCCGCAGGCGTCGCTGTCGTCGTACGCCGACCTGACCGCGCTGCAGGGCCTGCCGCAGGCGACGGTCGGGGCGAGCGCGACGACGGTGACCCAGCCCGGCCCCAACGGTGCCGACCGGCTCACCACGGTGACGGTCACCAACACGTCGACCACGCCGGCCGTCGGGTTCTTCCTGCGCGCCGACATCCGCCGGGGTACCGCCGGCGGCACGGAACTGGCCGGGGACAACCAGTTGCAGACCGGCATCTGGAACGGCAACGACATCACGCTCTGGCCCGGTGAGTCGCAGAGCATCACGGTCAGCTGGCAGTCCGCCGACCTGCAGGGCGCCACGCCGGTGGTGAGCCTGTCCGGCTGGAACGTGCCCAAGTTCGACATTCTGGCGTAGGGAGGCGGACACCATGCGACGCTCGCTGATCGGCGCGGCCGTCCTCATCGTCACCGTCGGGACCGCCCCGGCCGCCGCGGCACGCGCGGCGACCCCGGCGCTGCCCAACGTCGTGGTACCCGCACCGGTCAGCGAGACCGCCAACGGCGCCACGTTCACGCTCACCTCGTCGGCGACCATCGGCACCGATGCCGCCGACGTCGGCAACTACCTCGCGGCGATCCTGCGGGCGTCGACCGGGTACCCGATCCCGGTCTCCGCCGGCGGATCCGGCACCATCGCGCTCTCGCTGTCCGGTGCGCCGTCGAGCGTGGGCACCCAGGGGTACCAGCTGACCGCCACCGGTACCAACGTGACCGTGCAGGCGAACACGGCCGCCGGGCTGTTCGCCGGGGTGCAGACGTTGCTGCAACTGCTGCCGCCGGCCATCCAGAGCCCGACGGTCGCGTCGGGACCGTGGACGGCACCCGGCGGTACCGTCGTCGACTACCCGCGCTTCGGTCACCGCGGCGCGATGCTCGACGTGGCCCGGCACTTCTTCACCGTGTCGCAGGTGGAGCGCTACATCGACGAGATCGCGCACTACAAGGTGAACTACTTCCACCTGCACCTGTCCGACGACCAGGGGTGGCGGATCGTCATCAACAGCTGGCCGAACCTGGCCACGTACGGCGGCAGCACCGAGGTCGGCGGCGGGCCGGGCGGGTACTACACGCAGGCCGACTACTCGGCGATCGTGGCGTACGCGCAGGCGCGGTACATCACGGTGATCCCGGAGATCGACATGCCCGGCCACACCAACGCCGCGCTGGCGTCCTACGCGCAGCTCAACTGCAGCGGCAAGGCGCCGCGGCTGTACACCGGCACCAAGGTCGGTTTCAGTTCGCTGTGCGTGCCGCTGGACCTGACGTACACCTTCATCGACCAGGTGGTCGGCGAGCTGGCCGCGCTGACCCCGGGTCCGTACATCCACATCGGCGGCGACGAGGCCAGTTCGACGACCGCGTCGGACTACTCGTACTTCATCAACCGTGCGCAGCAGATCGTCGCGGCGCACGGCAAGACGGTCATCGGCTGGCACGACATCGCCAACGCCCCGCTGCTGGCGTCCACGGTGGCGCAGTTCTGGGACACCACCACGAGCAACGCGCCGCTGGCGTCGGCGGTGGCGAACGGTACCAAGGTGGTCATGTCACCGGCCAACCACGCGTACCTCGACATGAAGTACAACCGGCAGACCAAGCTCGGCCAGACCTGGGCCGGCCTGGTCGACGTGAACACCGCCTACGGCTGGAACCCCGGCGCGTACCTGTCCGGTGTCGCCGAGTCGTCGGTACTCGGCGTCGAAGCTCCACTGTGGACGGAGACGATCGTCACGTCGGCCGACATCGACTACATGGCCTTCCCCCGGTTGCCCGCGATCGCCGAGCTCGGCTGGTCGCCGTGGAGCACCCACGACGTCACGGCGTTCGACAGCCGGCTCGGCGCGCAGGGCCCCCGCTGGAAGGTCATGGGCGTCAACTACTACCACTCCACGCAGATCGCGTGGCCCGCTGGTTCCTGACTACCAGGGGGACGGCGGCGGTGGCGGCACCACCGGCGGGCGGTCGTCGCAGGTGATGGTGTTCGGCAGCTCCCCCCGGGCCAGCCCCGGCCGGTTCATAGGCGGGGCCGCACCTCGGTGGCGACGAAGCGCACGAACGCCTCCGGGTCGGGCTCGTCCGCAGCCGGCTGCAGTACCACGGTGTCCGCGCCCGCCTCTACCCAGCGCCCGATGCCGTCGGCCACCGTGGCCGCGTCGCCGGACAACCCGTCCACGTAGACCACGATCCGGCCGGCGCCGACGATCCCGCGCACCTCCCGTACCCGTTCCGGTGGGGTACCGCCGGTGAGGATCACACCGTCGGCATGCTCGCCGGCGAGCCGGACCGTGCGCTGGCCGACGGCGCCGGCCAGTACCGGTACCGCCTCGTGCGGCGGCCACACCAGCTCGACGTCGGCCAGCGTGACGTACCGGCCGCCGGTGCTGACCCGTTCGCCGCGCAGCAGCGCGCGCAACGCCGTCAGGTGCTCGCGCAGCAGGGTCAACGGCGACCCGGCCCGCGCGCCGACCTGACCCATCCACTCCTGCACACCGTGCCCGACGCCGACCTGCACCCGGCCGGGAAACAGCCGGCCGAGCGTCGCCACCTCCATGGCGGTCAGCGCGACGTTGCGCAGCGGTACCGGCAGCAGCCCGATGCCCACCCGCAACCGCGCGGTCCACGCGAGCGCCGCCGCGGCGGTCGCGACGCCGCTCTCCCAGAAGCAGTCCTCCCACAGCCACAGCTCGTCGAGCCCCGCCTCGTCGGCGGTGCGCGCGATGCCGCGCAGCCGTTCGGGCGGAAACTGGGGCAGGAACACGACACCAAGCGCGGTCACCGGTTCATCTTCGCGCGCGCCACCGGCGCACGGCGAGCGCCGCGCCGGTCGCCGCCAGCGCGCCGGCGAGCCAGCGCCGCGGATTGGTCGCCGCGGTCTGCTTGCGCGCCGACAACGGCAGCAGGTCGAAATGCACCGCCGTGGTACCGGTGCCGGCCGCGCCGCTGAACACCACCCGGCCGGTACCGATGCCGAAGCGGGACAGGTCGATGCGGAACACGTACGGGTCGGCCGGATCGTCCGGGTACAGCGGGAAGCCTTGGTATGCAACGGGTACCGGACTCAGGCAGCGCAGCATCAGCTGGCCGCCGCGCACGAACACCTCGACGCCGAGCCCGGTCATCTCCCGCGCGCGCAGGTCGGTGAGCCGGCCGGGCGTCCGGTACCAGCCGCAGATGTCGCTCCACACCTCAGGGTGCTGCGGCACGTCGGTGCGGACCGTCCAGTCCGGTACCCCCAGCAGACCGGCGAGCAACGCCGCGGTCTCGCCCGGCAGCCACAGCATCGGGTTGCGGGCCCCGTTGGTGTAGGTCACGATCCCGAGCCCGTCGTCGGGTGCGAGGAACAGCTCCGCGGTGAACCCGGGCAGGATCCCGCCGTGCTCGACGATGCGGTGCCCGCCGATGCTGCCGCGCCAGAACGCCAGGCCGATTCCCGGTACCCGCGGATCCGGCCGGTACTGCGGCTCGAACATCATGGCGACCGTGGCGGGCTTGAGCACCGTGCCGTGCCGGTTGGCGCCGCCGCCGAGCAGCGCGGCCACGTAGCGGCCCAGGTCCGCCATGGTCGAGTAGGCCCCGCCGCCGGCCGCGGTCACCAGCTCGTAGTCGCGCACCGGCCGCGGTCCCCGGGAACCCAGCGTGTACCCGGTCGCGAGCCGCTCCCGGATCCGCGCCGACCGGACGAGGTCGGTGTCCGCCATACCGAGCGGTTCGAAGACGTGCCCGCGCAGGTACCGGTGCAGCGGCGTACCGCTCACGTCCTCGACGAGCTGGCCGAGCGTGGTGAAGTCGTGGTCGGTGTAGATGAACCGGGTACCCGGTTCGGCCGCCAGCCGCAGCGCGCCGCCGTAGTACCGCGCGAGCGTGGGTACCGGCTGCCCGACCCGGACGGTCTCGCCGAACAGCGGTCGGAACACGTCGCTCGTCCGTACCACCTCGGGCAGCCCGGCGGTGTGGGTCAGCAGGTGCCGCAGCGTCGCCGGCCGGTCGCCGGGCCGGGCCGGGATCAGCCGGTACGCGCGCAGGTACCGGTTCGCGGGGGCGTCGAGGTCGACGAGTCCCTGCTCCCACAGCTGCATCACGGCGACCGCGGTGAACGTCTTGCTGATCGAGCCGATCCGGAACACGGTTTCCTCGGTGACCGGCGTACCGGACGCGAGATCGGCGAAACCGTGCCCGCGGAAGAGGTCCAACGATCCGTCGCGTACCACGCCGACCGCGAAGCCGACGGCGGGCCGGCGGTTGAGAAGCTGATCGACCGCGCTCATACCTCGACGGTGCGCCGGCCGGGTCGAGGCGGAAGGAGGCGACCGGCCCGTCCCGGCCGGGTCGGACGTCCCTGTGCGGTACCCGGGGCCGCGCCGAGGCTGGAACCGGGGTGAGGTCGGGATGGAACGGCTGACCGCGGAGGACCAGCTCATGCTGTGGCCGGACGAGATCTGGCCGCAGGAGATCGGCGCGGTTGCGATCCTTGACGGGCGCGCAGTCCTTGACGGGAGCGCAGTCCTTGACGCGGGCGGTCGGCCCGATCCGGCCGGCGCGGTGCGGTGGGTCGTCGAAGCGCGGCTGCACCGGGTACCGCGGCTGCGGCAACGCCTGTACGTGCCGGGGCGCGGTCTCGGTGCGCCGCTGTGGGTCGACGACCCGGCGTTCGAGCTACGCGACCACATCCGGGTCGCGGCGGTGCCACCACCCGGTGACGAGGCCGCGCTTCTGTCCACAGTGGAGCGACTGCGCCGCCGCCGGCTGTCCCGGTCCCGGCCGCTGTGGGAGATGTGGTTGCTCACCGGCCTGCCGGACAACCGGATCGGCCTGTTCATCCGGATGCACCACGCGATCGCCGACGGCATCGCGGGCGTGGCGACGGTCGGCACGTTCCTCGATCCGGTACCCGACGCCCCGGCCGGATCGGCGCGGCCGTGGACGCCGGGGCCGTGGACGCCGGGGCGGCTGCCGGCGGTACCGCAACTGTTGGGGGACAACGCCAGGCGACACGCCGCGGGGCTGGGCCGGGCGCTGTCGGCGCTCGCGCGGCCGGTGACCGCGGCGCGACACCTGCGCGCCACGTGGCCGGCGGTCCGCGGGCTGCTGACGATGGGCTCGGCACCGGGTACCAGCCTCGACCGGATCGTCGGCGCGGATCGTACGCTCGCCCTCGTACACACGGAACTGGCTGCGGTCAAGGCGATCGCGCATGCGCACGGCGCGACGGTCAACGACGTCCTGCTCGCGGTGACCGCCGGTGGACTGCGCGCCCTCCTGCGCAGCCGCGGCGAACCCGTCGACGGCGTGTTCCGCGTCTACGTACCGGTGACGCTGCGCCCGGCGCGGCTGCGCGGTGCGGCCCGGGGCAACCTCGTCGGGCAGATGGTGGTACCGCTCCCGCTCGGCGTGACCGACCCCGGTGACCGGCTCCGGCGCATCGCCACGGAAACCTTGCGGTGCAAGGCGCAGAGCCACCCGTCACTCGGCGGGCTGTTCCATTCCCGCCTGGCCCGGCTGGCGCTGCTGAAGCTGCTGCGGCGCCAGCCGGTGAGCGTGACCACCGCTGACGTACCCGGCCCGCCGCACCCGATGTACCTCGCCGGCATGCCGCTGCTCGACGTGTACCCGGTGCTGCCGCTCATCGGCAACGTGTCCCTCGGCGTCGGTGCGCTGTCCTACGCCGACCGGTTCGCCATCATGGTGGTCGCCGACCGGGACGCCTGCCCGGATCTGGACGTGTTCGCGGCCGGCCTGCGCGACGAGCTGGCCGCGCTGCGCAAAGAGATGTCGGCGGCTGCTCCGCAGCCGCAGCGCCGAGGCGCTTCGGGCGCCGTCCTACCTCGGCGCGGTTAGGCTGCGAGCCGCAGCCGGGTGGGCTCGATCCGTTGCGCCACAACAGGTTCGGCGGTCGCGAGCCGGGCCACCTGGTCGCGGACCCAGCGCATCCGGGCCACCGCGGTCTCCGGGTGGTCGCCGAACTCCTGCGCCACCGCGGCGGCGCAGCCACGGCGGCCCAGCCGCCGCACCGTCGCGCTGATCGCATCGCGCACCAGCCGGGCAGACGGCCGGTCGGAACTCTGTACCGTCGAGGCGAACAGTGCGTCGCACCGTACCGTCTGGATGTTCAGTGACATGTGTTGAGCATCGCGGCCCGGCGCGCGCCGGTCGCGAGGGAAACCCGGAGATCTTCCCTGACCCTGGCTCAGGCGGCGTCCATGCCGGCGGTGCTGCCGCGCAGCCGCGGCGCCGGCTGGCTCTCCCGCGGGTCGGCGCCCAGCGCCAGCAGCGCGGCGATCGGCAGGGTGGCCGCGCCGAACGCGACCGCGTCCTGGCCGAGCCGGCACAGCTCGATGGTGGCCTGCTCGTACGGCCGGCGCAGCGCGTACGCCGCCGCGCTCGCGCGGATCCGCTCCAGCGCCACGCCGCCGAGCGCGATGCCGGCCCAGCCGCCGAGCACGATCCGCTCCGGGTTGAACAGGTTGATGAGATTGGCGATGCCGGCGCCGAGGTACCCGGCGGTCTCGTCCAGCACCCGGGCCGCGGTGCGCGAGCGGGGTGCGGCCGCGATGAGCGCGGCGAGGCTGGACTGCTCGTCGTCACCGGGTACCGGGCGGCCGCCGCGTGCCTGCCGGTACCGGTCGAGCACCGCCTCGGCCCCGACGTAGGCCTCCAGGCAGCCGCGGGCACCGCACCGGCACAGCCGCCCGCCGTACACGATCGTCGTGTGCCCCCACTCCCCCGCGCTGCTGGTCGCGCCGCGGTAGGTGGCACCGTGCGTGATGACCGCCGCGCCGACCCCGGAGCCGACGAGCGCGACGACCGCGTGCCGGGCACCGCGTCCCGCCCCGAACCACAGCTCGCCCTGGCCCTGCGTCTTGGCACCGTTGTCGAAGTACAGCGGCAGCCGTACCCCGGCCGCGCGCAGCTGCTCCTCGACCGGCACCGCGTCCCAGCCGAGGGCCTGCGCATGGACCAGTACCCGCGGCGCCTGCTCGACGGTACCGGGCAGCCCGATGCCCACGCCGAGGACGCCGGACTCGTCGACACCGGCCTGGATGACGACCTCCCGCAGCGCCGCGGCGACCTGGGCCACCACCTCGGCCGGTTCCGGCCGCGGCGAGTGCAGCGGATGCTCGACGGTACCCTTACGGGTCATCGACAGGTCGAACAGCTCGACCTTCACCCCGGTCTCACCGACGTCGATGCCCACCACCGTGCCGTACCGCGGGTCGACCCGCAGCAGTACCCGCGGCCGGCCGCCGTCGGAGTCGACGAGCCCGGCCTCCACGACGAGCCGGTCCTCGATCAGCTCGCCGGTCACGTTGCTCACGGTCGCCACGCTCAGCCCGCTGAGCTGGCTGAGCTCCTGCCGGCTGAGCGGACCGTCGAAGAACAGCTTGGACAGCAGGGCCGAGCGGTTACGCCGCCGTAGATCGCGTACGGTACTGCGGTGGGACTCCATGCGCCGACTTTACGGCGTATTCCACTGCTGGTTGGCTCCACCGGTGCAGTCCCAGATCTGCAACGGGGTACCGTC
>Ga0066709_100000969_pt1 | contig 17679 bp, 18 predicted proteins | sample GraSoiAngelo_158_FD_79665 | JGI IMG/M metagenome (GOLD analysis project Ga0066709, IMG submission 79665) | Grasslands soil microbial communities from the Angelo Coastal Reserve, California, USA - 14_1009_16_30cm | ecosystem: Environmental > Terrestrial > Soil > Grasslands | place: USA...
CCACCATCGCCGATCCCGCTCATTCAGGCTTCGCCCCGGCCTTGCGGATCACGACGCGCTTGAAGTAGCCGTCACCGACGGTGACGGTCTCCATGCCCGCATGCTCCGCCACCTCCAGATGCACGATGCGGCGCTCCGAGGCGGGCAACGGGTCGGTCGAGAGCTCCTCGCCGGTCCGCCGCACCTCCTCCATCAGCCCGCGCGCCATCTCGCGCAGCCCCTCGATCTGGCGATCGCGGAACCCGGCGACGTCCACCTCCACGCGCGGCGGCGACTCCTCGGGCATCTTGGCGCGGATCATTCGGCCAAGGAGGTGCTGAAACGCGGACAGGGTCTCCCCGTCTTTCCCGATCAGGAACTGATCCTGCTCCCCCGCGTCGAGCGCGATCCGGATCCCGTGCTGGGTCTTCTCCGCCTCGACCGAGCCCGGGAATCCCATGCTCTCCAACAGCCCCACCGACATCTCGCGCACCATCGCGACGATCTCCGGCGTGATCTTGGCGGGATCCATCGGCGGCGGCGGCGGGCCATAGTTCGCGGCCTCGCGGCGCGGCTCGCGACGTCCCATGCCCCGTCCACCCTCCGACCGGTCGTAGCCCCGTGCTTCGCCCGGCGCCGCGGGTGCCCTGCGGGCAGCGCCGCCGGCCGGCTCGGGAGGACGCCGCCGCGCGCGGATCTTCACCGCGCGGTAGCCGCCGCCGGATTCGGCGGACCGACCCGGGTCCAGGATCTCGATCGAGAGGTCATCGGGCTCGAGCCCAAGCTGGTCGGCCGCGTCGCGGACCGCTTCCCCGAAGCTCGGGGCCTCGGCGTCGACGTGGGGCTCGTTCGCGGGATCGAATTGAGAGGCGTTCGCTTGCATCGTCAGGCGCTCGTCGGTTCCGTGTCGTCAGCCGCCCGCGGCCATTTTCCGGTCTTCCGCGGCGTTCACGAGGTACTGCTGGATCGCTGAGAGGACGTTGTTCATGGTCCAGTAAAGGATGACGCCCGAGGGGAAACTATACATGAAGACGAGCATCATGACCGGCATCAGCATCATCATTGTTTTTTGCTGCGGGGCGACCGGGGTCTGGGACTGCATGAGGTAGGTGCTCCCGGTCATGATGACCGGGAACAGGTGGACCGGGAACCCGGCGACCCTCATGAGGACGTCCGGCGTCGAGAGGTCCTGCACGTACGCCATGAAGCCCGCCCCGCGCAGCTCGATCGAGTTCAGAAGCACGTTGTAGAGCGCGAAAAAGACCGGAATCTGGAGGAGCATCGGCAGGCACCCGCTGACCGGGTTCACCTTGTATTCCTTATATAGGGCCATCATGGCCTGGTTCATCTTGGCCGGATCGTTCTTGTACTTGTCCTGGATCGACTTCACCTGCGGCTGGAGATGGTGCATCACCTTCATCGACCGAAGGCTCGACTGCGTGAGCGGGTAGAAGACGAGCTTCGTGGCAAGCGAGATCAGTATGATCGCGATCCCGTAGTTCGGGATGTGCTTGTGGATGAAGTTGAGGCACCAGAGGAGGAGCGCGCTCAGCCCGGTGATCCATCGCCAGCCCAGGTTCGCGAGCCGATCGAGCTCGGCCCCGAGGGCGACCAGCGTGTTGTAGTGGATGGGCCCCGCGTAGAGCCTGGCGTGGCGCACGACCTCGGTCCCGGGAGGCGCCGCTCCCAGGAGCCACACGGTCGGCTGGCCGTCCTCGAGCTTCGTGAACTGCGCGTCCTCGACCGTCGCCGAGTCCGGGACGATCGCGGCCACGAAGTACTTGCTCCGGTCCCCCGCCCACCGGATGTTCCCCTTCAGCGCCCTCGCCCCATCCTTCTGAATGTGGACCGCGTCGACGACCTCCAGCTTATCCCCGACGAGCGCGACCGCCTGATTCAGCCGGGGATTCAGCATCGTGTCGGTGACCGGGAGCGCCTGCGCCCAGCCCCATCGGTACTGAATCGGGCCGTACTGGACAGGCACCGTGATCCGAAGCTCGAGATCGAGGGCCACCGAGTTGGGCCCCATGCGGTAGGTCTTGCTCACGCGCACGCCGCTCGAGTCTTCCGCGACGAATGTGATCGAGGTGTCCATCGCCGCTGGGGGCACGACGCGGAACGGAACGTCGGTGAAGTCGTAGGTGAAGTAAGGAGTCGTGACGATGAGCTGGAGCGCGCGCTGGCCGGGCGGGACCAGGTTGACCGGCACCTTCCCGTGCGCCAGGTCGGGGTATTTGGGAAGGATCCACTCCGAGATGGTCGCGCCCTTGCTCGTGAAGGTCGCGTTCGCGAGCCCGCTCGTGAGCTGGCGCTCGACGATCGGCGCCGCGTGCACCCGCGGCCCCGAGGTCGCGACGAGCGCTGCGGTCCCGCCGCCGGGCTTCGCGGGGGTCGTGGAGGTCGGAGTTTGCGTCGACGACTGGGACGGCGCGACCCCCGGCGAGCCCGCCATCCCCGTCGAATCCTGACCGGTCGTCGGCTGGGCCGGATGGCGGTTGCGGCCCCACCGGGACATCAGGAACTGATCCCCGATCAGAACCGCCATGATCAGAACAACTGCAAGTATCGTCCGTCGATCCATCGACTTGCGTGCCGCCCCCTCAGGGGACGGGGTCGTAGCCTCCCGGATGGAATGGGTGGCAGCGGAGGATACGACGGAGGGCAAGTCCGAAGCCTGAGAGCGCGCCGTGTCGTGTCAGCGCTTCCTCGGCGTAGACCGAGCAGCTCGGCTCGAAGCGGCAGGCCCGAGGGAGCACCACGGAGATCATGGCGCGATAGGCGCGAACGAAGAAGATAAGGAGGGCCGTCACGCCGGCTCCTTCGAGAGGAGCCGGTTCATCTCGCCCGAGACGTCGTGAAGGGTCGCGGCCGCGCACGGGGTGCGCGCGATCCAGATCCGCCAGCTCGACTCCTCGCGCCGCGCGGCCGGAACGCCGCGAAATGCTTCCCGCAGAAGCCGCTTCGCCCGGTTTCGTTTCACGGCCGTGCCCACCTTCCGGCTCGCGACGAACGCCACGCGGCCATGCTCCTCCGGCCGGCCCAAGCTGACGAGGGTCATCAGAACGCCGGGAAAGGATCGGCCCGATCGATACACTTCGCGGAATTGCCACCCCGAGTGGAGGCGGCGATCGCGCGGCGGGATCGCGCCGGCCATGGGGATTGCGTCCGTGGAGACCGTGCTAGACCGTGAGACGCTTGCGGCCCCGCTCACGGCGGCGCTTCAACACCGCGCGGCCACCTCGGGAACTCATCCGCTCGCGGAAGCCGTGGACCTTTTTCCTGCGGCGATTGTGCGGCTGAAAGGTGCGCTTCACTGTAGGAGTGCCTCGAAGATCGGGTTAATTGCCTTTAGACACGAGCGATGGAGTCTACCGGGACGGGGCTCTCGGGTCAATTCGGAAACGTGGATCGATTTCAAGGCGAATTTGAGGGCCCGCGATCGCGCGCGGCGCGCCTCTAACTGATGTTAAATTCCCGTTAGTTCCTGTCCTTAAAATTTTCGTTGCACGGTTCCACGCGCGGGTCGTACGGTGCGGGCGTTGACCTGGGCCGCGACCCGACATCGCGCTCGAGCCGACTCGAATCCACTCTCCCGTAAGATGCGCGCCTCGAGCGCGCGGCCTTCACCAGGGTTCTGAATGCAGTGATCTACGCCGCGACGGGTCCATTCGTTTGGGGGCGTAACGGATCGAACAGACATCCGTTACGCCTCCATCTTTTTGGGGATAAACTTGTGGATAAGAGGGTGGAAAGGACGTGGAGATGGTGTTCGCAGTTGGGGAAAGTGTTGGGGACGATCTGATGATGGAGACGATGGTGGTCGGAGATCTTTGGGAACAGTCGCTTCAAAAGATTCGAGGGAGCATTTCGAGCCAGACCTACGAGGCATGGTTCAAGAATCTCGGTCCGCTGGAGTTCGACGGCGCGACGCTCGTGCTCGAGGTTCCGAACCAGTTCTACGTTGATTGGCTCGACCAGCACTACCGCCACTTGATCGAGAGCTCGGTCGGGGCGGTCGCCGAGCGCTCGATCGGCATCTCGTTCCACGTGCGACCCGAGCAGCCCACCGCGCCGTCGCGGGAATTTCGCCCGCGCGCCCCGCTCCCCACTCGCGACGAGAGCAATCTTGGCCCGAACAACACGTTCGATACCTTCATCGTCGGGAGCGGCAATCAGTTCGCGCACGCCGTCTGCCAGGCGGTGGCGCAAAGTCCCGGCGAACGCTACAACCCGCTCTTCATCTACGGCGGCGTCGGCCTCGGGAAGACCCACCTGATGCACGCGATCGGACACCACGTACGCGCGATGCGCCCCTCGGCCCGGGTCTTCTTCGTGACGGCCGAGAAATTCATGAACGAGATGATCTACGCGATCCAACACGCGACCACCCTGGAGTTCAAGAGCCGCTACCGGACCGCCGACGTACTCCTGATCGACGACATCCAGTTCCTCGCCGGCAAGGAGAGCACGCAGGAGGAGTTCTTCCACACCTTCAACACGCTCCACGGCGCCCACAAGCAGATCGTTCTGACGAGCGACAGCCCGCCCAACTCGATCACGGCCCTCGAGGAGCGCCTGATCTCGCGCTTCACGTGGGGAGTGATCGCGGATCTCCAGGCGCCCGACCTCGAGACCCGGGTGGCGATCGTGAAGAAGAAGGCCGAGCTTCAGGCCCGGAGCATCCCCAACGAGATCGCGCTCCTGCTCGCGAGCAACATCAAGACCAACATCCGCGAGCTGGAGGGTTCCCTCTCGCGACTCATCGCGTTCTCCGATCTGACCGGCCAGCCGCTCACGGTCGAGTTCGCGCAGGAAGTCTTGCGCGATCAGATCAAGCCCGACTTAGCGCGCGTGGACGTTCTCGACATCCAGCGGGCCGTGGCGAAGCACTTCGGCGTGAGCGAGGAGTCGATGCGCGGGAAGCGCCGCACGGAGACGATCGCCTTCCCCCGTCAGATCGGGATGTACGTCACGCGGTCGATCACGGATCTGTCGTTGGCGGAGATCGGCGCCAAGTTCGGCGGCCGCGACCACACGACGGTGATGCACGCCTGCCAGAAGATCGAGAACCTGATGGTCACCGACCGGGAGCTGCGCCTCGTGGTCGAGGACTTGATGGCGGTGTTGAGTCGGTAAATGTGGCGGTAGAGGGGCGTCAGTCGTCGACGGTGTCCAAGTCGTTGGGGAGAGCTCCTAGAACCATGTGCACGTAGGCGGGGATTTGTAAGCCCTTCAGCTCCAGGCCCGGCGGGAACGGAAACTCCGAGGGCTTTCGCAGAAGAAATACGTCGATCAGGAAGCCTACTAACTTCCGGTGGTACTGAAGCGCCTCCTCGTCACAATCGAAACACTCATTGTTGATCCAAGAGTCCGTGACTCTCGCCTGCCCCCCACCGGACTCGAACCGAACTCCATAATTCGCAATTCCGGTCCAGCTGCGGTGAAATGCGAGCCACGGCGGATCGAAAATTATGTCCCACTTTTGGTCCATGTCGCTGGATTTGAAACCTGCGGCAATCCGTCCGAATTCATCCGCGTCGTACGTAGCGGTGAAGCCGAGGGCGGCGCGGCAGTCGGGAAGTGGGAGGTAGGGATCGTTCATCAGCCTATTTGCCTACTGAGCATCGAAGACATCGCGAGGCCTCTCCTCATCTAGCTCACCCCCTCGAGGATGTCGCGAATCGCTTCGATCGTGTTCCAATTGCGGGTGGTTGCGGGGACGCCGAAGATCTTCTCGACGACCTCGTTGGGGTACAGGAGCGATCGGCCGAGCCGTCGCCAAAGGCTGACCGCGAACTTGCCTGAGACGGCCACGACCTTGACCTGCCATTCTGCGCCGTCAGGGCGGAGGATCGGAAGGCGAGGCAACGTCTGGGGCCGCTTCCCCAAGACGGTGACGAACCGCTTCGCGCCCTTCGGGATCGGCTGACCCGCGAAAGGATCCGTCCACACCAAGTTCTGGAGATCGGCCGCTGGGCAGATCATCAGCTCGGCCTTGAACGGCAGCCTCTTGTTTAACTCGGCCCGCAGCTTCGCCTGGCTGACCGTCTTCCGCACCACGAATGTCCCCGCCGCGCCCACGTTGACGACGTCGAGGGCCACCAACTCCTTCGCGAGCGCCGCGGGACGGAAGGTCTTGTGCCCCCCGACATTCACGCCCCTCATGAACACGACCAAAGCCATGTCCCTTCCCCCGTGGTTTCAGGAATCCTGGGAATCCTACTAGAATCAGCCAATGAATGACCCAGTCATCGTAATCGGCGCCGGAGCTGCGGGGTTCATGGCGGCGATTTTCTCAGCTGGCGGCCCCGGCGGCGGCGGCGACGCTCTGAACGGCAAGCGCCGCGTCCTCCTCCTCGAGCGGACCCACGACGGCGGTCGGAAGATCCTCATGAGTGGCGGAGGGCGTTGCAACGTTCTCCCCTCCGAGCTCGACCCCGCGCGCTTCGTCACTGCTTCCTCCCCGAACACCTTGAAGAAGCTCCTCCTTGCCTGGCCCCTCCGAGAGCAGCGGCGCTTCTTCGAGGAGGATCTCGGTATCCAGCTCGCCCTCGAGGAGGGAACCGGAAAGCTCTTCCCGGTTTCGAACAAGGCAAAGGACGTACGCGATAGTTTGCGCGCGATGGCCGAGCGAAACGGCGTCGAGATGCGCTTTGACGCGTACGTGAATGGGTTGGAGCCGGAGGGAGCGGCGAGCGCCGGTCGTGAGGCGGGCGGCGGCAAGGCGGGCAGCGACGACGCATCGCCCTCGTGGAAGGTTCGCCTCGCGAGCGGCGTCTTCCTCCGCGCCTCGCGCGTCATCATCGCGACCGGCGGACTCTCGATCCCCGCGACCGGAAGCGACGGTACCGGCATCGACATCGTGCGCCGCCTCGGTCACACGATCCACGACACTTATCCCGCGCTGACCCCGCTCACCTTGGTGCCGCCTCGATACGGCGCTCTCTCGGGCATTTCGCTGCCAGTCTCGCTGGAGGCACCGGGCCCGAAGCGAAAGTTCACGACTCGGGGAGGGTTCCTATTCACCCACAAGGGTTATAGCGGTCCATCGGTGCTCAATCTCTCGCACCTCGCCATACTCTCGAAGCGTGACGGCGGCCCCGCCCAGGAGATATTTGTCCAATGGACAGAGCGGGACGAGAAGGCGTGGGACCGTGCGCTCCGAGAGGGGGAGGGCTCGGTGCTCACCGCGCTCCGACGCAGCCTGCCCGCGCGCCTCGCCGAAGCGCTCCTCGAGGATGTTCGGGTCGACGGCACGACGCCGCTCTCCCAGCTATCCCGCGATGAACGCCTCCGCGTTGTGGAAGCGCTAACTCACCACCGCCTCCCTTGGACCGGCGACGAGGGATACAAGCGCGCCGAGGTCACCGGCGGCGGGGTCGCGCTCAACGAGATCGATCCGCGCACGCTCGAAAGCCGGCTCCACCCTGGTCTTTACCTCTGTGGCGAGATCCTGGACGCGTTCGGCCCCATCGGCGGCTATAACTTCGCTTGGGCGTTCTCGACCGGCCGCGCCGCGGGCCTCGGGGCGGCACGGCCGCCGGGAGGCGACTCATGACCGCTCACGTCTTGAGCATCCAGACGCCCCACGTAACTCGCCCAGCTTTCTGGTCCGTCAATGGACGGCCCGTCATCTTGAGGGTCAGCTTGACCTGGCCGTGGTGGTAGCCCTCGTGCCAGATCATGTGCTGAAGGAAAAGGATCGGGTGGTCGTAGTGCAGGATCATTGCCTGACCTGCTCGCCCACCCACTCCTTCTCGGGTAGCTCTCTGGCGAACTCAGGGGCATCCCCCGAGATGAACACCAGTCGCACAGAGATCTCGGCCACGAACGCCGCGACGTGCTCCGCGTGATCGGGCGGAATCTTTGCAAAGACGCCCGAGAGCGTCGCGTCATGCGGGACCTTGGAATAGAATCCTCACCTCGCCGGCGTAGGCACCAGCCTTGCACCTTCGTGCGCCTCGCGCGCTAACCTTGCGAGGCAAATAAAGTGGAGCAGCATTGATACCGGCACCGCGAAGGTCGGTACCAGGATCATCGGATACACGCCCATCGCGGCGGCTGCCGGAACCCGCGAGGCACTCAAGAGGCTAGCGAGAAACCCGGTCCCCATCCCCACCGCTACGAACAGATCGAGCACCCCAACCACGTTCCAAGAAATGGCGATCGGACGCGCGCCCGGGACACTCCGCGCGAGCGCCAGCGCTACGAGTGGCGCCGCGAGGCCGATCGCAACGTCCCCCCATCCGGCCGGCAGCGCGAAGTGCGCCGGGAGCTGTCCCTGGATAAGGAGGATCACGAAAACCACCCCGATGGCCCTGTATACCTGCACTCCGTGCAGGGTCGGTAGGGGCACGGCCGAGATCACGCGACGCAGCGACGAGGAGCGCCAGATGGCCAGAAGGGCGAACGCCATTGGCACCGCGTCGAGGATCGGGATGATGGGCGTGAGCAAGAAAGGGTCCCGATGAAGTATTGACGCAGGTCGTGGGGCGAGCAGCAGAGCCGCCCCAAACCACGCGCCGAGGAAGAGTCCGGAGCCCGTCCGGACCGCGCGCTGGGAGGCAGACGAAAGGTCGCTCCGCCCCGTCGCGGAGGAGACGATTCTCCACACGATAACGGCGACCGCGAGGTTCGTCGCGATCACGACGAAGGTGATGTACCAAGGAATGGTGGGAATCATGGCTGCGCTCCTTTCATGTGTAGATACAACTGTTGCGGGCAAAAAAACACTCTGCCCTCTAGATTCCGGCCCCGCGCCGGGCGCGCGTGACTGTCGGCCTTGTCCGCGGCGCCCCAGCGATCACCGCCATCTCCCCGAGCATGGCCTTCAGGCGCTTTTCACCCACCCGTGCGCTCAGCTCCGCCTGGGCGCGCTCCCAAGCCGGCGTCGACCTTTCGAACACCTTTCTGCCGGCCGAGGTGATTCGCCAGTACCGCTCACGCCGATCGCTGCCCGTCGAGCACTCAAGCCACCCCTCGTTCTCGAGAGGCCGCAATGTCCGGCTCAGCGTCGTGATATCCAGGGCGAGAAATTCGCCCAGCTGCCCCTGCGTCATCTCTCCTGCCAAACGCATGACCTGGAGCAGCGTGAACTGGGCAGTGTTTAGCCCAAGCGGCCGAAGCTCCCGGTCATACGCCTGCGTAATGGCGCGGCTGGCACGACGCAAGCTCGCGCACGCACAAGGGAGAACCGGGAGCCCCTTCATCCGTTCCATCTCTTCCATACCTCCAGTATATGCAGATGCAACTATCAGGTGAAGGGATTCCTATAATGGGGTACCAGAGGGTCGGGAACGACAAACTACGGGGCTCGGGCGCTGACCACCGGCACGAACCACACGGCGTAGCCGCGCGGGTCGCGGATGTTGGCGATCATCTGGTCGAAGTACGCCTTCGCCTCCTCCCGCTTGAACCGGGTGAACTCGGCGACCACCTCCACGTAGCCGTCCCGCCACGCCTCTATGATCGCGGCGAACGTCTCGCGCGGCACGCGGATCGTGTCGACCACGACGTAATCGATCGAAATATCTTTAAGTCCCAGATCCATGAGAATCCCGAACACGTGGCGCCCGATAAATAGATCCGTCTCGGTCGCCTCGCCGAATCGCGCCGGCGCCTCGTGCCAGAAATCGCGCGGATCCAACTTCCGGCGCTCGAAGTGGAGCATCCCGTAGTCCTCGGGAATCAGGTGCAGCCGGCCGCCGCGCTTGGTGACGCGCACCTGCTCCGCGAGCACACGGTCGGGATGCGGGATCGAATGCAGCACGTGGCGGCTGACCGTCAGGTCGAACGCATGGTCGGGGGCGCGAAGCTCGTACGCGCTCTGATTCTCGAACCGCAGCCGGGGCGCCAGGCTCCCATAGCGCGCGCGTGCCCGCTCGAGGCTCTGGTCGAGGACGTCAACGCCGAGCACGTCCGCGCGCGGAAACATCTCGGCGAGGCGCGACGAACCCTCCCCCGTCCCGCAACCCACATCAAGAATGCGGACGTCATCCGGCAGCCCGTAGCGCCGGATCAGCTCGGACTCCTGCGGCCAGATGGCCCGCGCCTGCGCGTCGAGAGTACGCACCATCGACTCGTCGGCCATCTGCTTCGACTGGGGATTGAGGTCTGTCACGGCTCCCGGTTCTCCATCACGCAGTGCCACTCGTGCCCCCCGCTCACACCGCGACGCCCGCGTGCGCCTTCTTGAGGACCGCGATCTGGCCCGCGTGGTAGAGCATGTGCTGCAGCTCGCCGATGATCAGTGCGTACCACGTGTCCTCCACGTTCGGCCGCTTCTCCAGAAGCTTCTCCGCGGGGAATCGGTTCACCGTCGCCACCAGCGCGCCTCCGGTCTCGTACAGCCGCGCCACCGCCGCCTCCCATTCCGCCTCGTCCTTGAGCTTCGGAGGCGGCCAGTCCTGCGCTTCCGTCACCTCGGGTGCTTCGCCCCCCAGCCTGCGCCTGACGACCTCGTGCCAGGTCGTCGCGTGCAGCACCACCTCGGCGATGCTGTGTGCTTCCGGAATCGGGCGGTGAAGGGCCACCTCGCGCGTGACGCCGTCGAGCGTCTCGCGCCACGACGGCCCGTGCCAGGCGTCCCCGTTCAGCGCGCGGTTCATTTGGTCTCCCAGCCTCTGGCTCTCGTTCATTTCTCGCCCCCCTCTCGCAATCACTTCAGAGTCACTTGGTACGTTAGCAAGTGCTTGATCTTGCCGTTTCGCATGGTGAACGCGTCGGAGAACACCGCATCGAGAATGCCGCCCTCCAGTCGCGCCACCTGGACCGCGCCCTCGGCGATCACCACATCGTTCTCCTCGGTCATCCGCTTGATCGCTATGGTCGGCTTGCCGACGAACGCGGGGTTCTCGATCTCCTTATCGATCGCTTCCTTCCCGACCAAGTGGAACGCGCCGGGCATCTCCCACACGATATCGTCCGTCATGCACGACAAGATTTGAGCGTGATCGCCCTTCCTGAAGCCGTCCATGTACTTTTCCACGGTCTTCTTGTTTTCCGTCACGTCTGCGCCCCTACCGCGTGAAGATCGCCCGGGCGGCCGCCGGCACTCACTTGCTTGCCCAGACCGTCGACCATCCCCATGGCCGCGATCCCGACTGCCAAGTGGAGAACGCGGATTACCCAATGAAATTGCCCAGGAAATAGATTCGCCTGGGTCATCCCGAACACGAGCATGATCGGACCCCACAGGATGGCGAGCGCAACGAAGCCCGGATTCGCCCCCGCCCGCGCGGCGAGGATGGCCTGCGTCAGGAGCGTCAGCACCAATAGCGAGCCAAGCAGCATATGAAGTGGAATGAGCTGCAAGGCACGCCCGGTCCAGAAGAGGATGCCGAGCACGAGCAGTATGAGACCGGTGGTCCTGCCCACGACCTGAAGGATGGAAGCTGCCGATTTCATGGGTGCCTCCTTTCTATAGCGTCCGGCCGAAATGCGCAACGACCTCTGCTGCGGCCGCGTCGACGGTCACGGGATCATCGTAGAAGTGAAACTGCGTTCCCGCCATCCACTTGATTTCCGGCGCCACCGGCATCGCGGCAGCGTACCGGCGGACCCCGTCGGGGATCGCGCCCTGCTCCGAGTGCACGAGCAGCGTCGGCTTGCGAAGACGCGGCGCACTGGCGATCGCGTTATAGCCCAGCCACTCGGGCCATGATGCCACCGCGTACCTGTTTCCCCACTGCGGTATGCCGCCGCGGAGTGGGTTCAAGTAATAGTCCAGGAATCCCGGATCGGGCCAGTACATTGCGGCCCGAGGGTCGGTGGTGCTTGCCGCGGGCACGGTGTCCAGAATTCCGTCGCGCATGTACCGCTCGGCGGCCCTCCGGCCGACCGTCGTGAGTGCCGCCGCGCCCTTCCCGCCGTATACCTCTCGGCCGCCGTAGACGGACTCGGCTAGCTCAGCATCGTGAAGCCATGGGGCCACCAGGGCGATTGCCCGCACTCGTTCATCGGAGGCAGCTTCCTCGGCGGCATAGCCGGCGCTCGCGCAGACGCCGAGCAAGCCAATGCGGCCGCCATCCACGAGGTTGCTTGAAGCAAGGAAATCAACGGCGCTCCGGATGTCCTCCACCTTCTTCTTGGGCGACTCGAAATGACGGGGCTCGCCCTCGCTCTCCCCGTAGCCTCGGAAATCGAACGTCAGGGCCGCGTACCCGGCCGCCGCGAGGCGCTCAGCGTAAACAGCCGGCATCTGCTCCTTGACCGTTGTCCACGATCCAGTCACGACAATTGCCGGCAGACGAGAGTCACCCTCGCGGGGCCGGTAGAGAAGGCCCGTAAGCTCATCCCCCCGGCTCTTGAAACTTACGTGGTCGACACTATACGGAGGCGTGGGCCGGCCAGGCAGCCCCGCACGCGCCTTCGCCTCATCAAGGAGCCTTGCGTTCCCGGTGGACTCGCCCGGAGTCATGCGCATCCGGGTCACCTTCCATGAGCCGCCGAATTGCATGAGCTCGTAGTCGTATCGTCCGTTTAGAACCCATTCGTCGCCACCGGCGACCCGATCCATCCGATGGGATGCTCGAAACGTCGCCGACACCCGGGCCGACTCCTGCTCCTTTCGAACACCATCGATCAGGACCGAATGCTCCGTTTGGTCGAATTCCGAGAGGAGCGGCTTCCAGCGCGCCACGATCTCCTCGGGGGTCAAGAGCTCCGGCGTTCCGTAGTCGAGCACGACGCGAGGGGCGAAGCTCTCCCGCATGGCGCCCCAGTTTCGCTTGTCCGCCTCCTGCGTGATTCTTTGGGCTACTTGAAGGACCGTCGATACGTCCTGCACCGGCCTCGAGTCAACATTCGTGTTCATAATCATTTTCGTCGCTCCGGTTGTGGTTCACCGATCCATGGGTGCTTCCGCCCCACACCGTTTCCCTACGCGGCTTCAGACGCCTCGCCCGCAACCGCCACCTCAGGTACCTCCTCACGCGCGGCCACCCGCGCGTGCGCTCCCGCGACGAGCATGTAGACCGCCGGCACGACGAAGAGCGTGAAGAACGTGCCGATTACCATGCCGCTCACGAGGGTGATGCCGATGCTGTTCCGCGCGCCGGCCCCCGGCCCGTGTGCGAACACCAAGGGTAGATGACCGAATACCGTCGCCGCGGTCGTCATCAAGATCGGCCGCAGCCGGGTCCCCGCGGCATCGATGACCGCCGCCAATTTCTCCACACCGGTCTCGCGAAGGTGATTCGCGAACTGGACGATGAGGATCCCGTTCTTCGCGACCAGCCCGACCAGCGTGATGAGGCCGACCTGGCTATAGATGTTCATCGTCGTGAAGCCGAGGAACGAGAAGAGCAGGGCGCCGCTGATGGCCAGAGGAGCCGAGCCCGCGAGGATGACGAAGGGATCGCGGAAGCTCTCGAACTGGGCCGCGAGCACCAGGAAGATCAGGACCGCGGAGAGCAGGAAGATGCCGAGGAACCGGCTGCCTTCCGTGCGGAGCTGGCGGGACTCGCCCGCGTAGTCGACCGTGAAGCCCTGGGGCAGTATCGACTTGGCCTCGCTTTCCAATACTTGAAGCGCCTGGTCCAGCGACACCCCCGGCGGGACGACGCCTTGGATCCGCACGGCGTTGAGCTGCTGGAACCGCTTCAGCTCCCGCGGCTCCGTCGTGGTCTCGAGGGTCGCGAAGGTCGAGAGCGGCACGAGCCGGCCGCCGGTCCCGGTGACGTAGATGTCCTTGAGCTGGTCGGTCGTCAGGCGCTCGCTCCGCTTTACTTGGGGAATCACCTTGTAGCTCCGACCCTGGATGCTGAATCGATTGACGTAGTTTCCGCCGAGAAGCGTCGAGAGGTCCTTGCCCGCCTCGCTCATCTCGACCCCCTGGGAGCGGACCTTGTCGCGGTTGAACACGACCCTCGCCTGGGGCTGGTCGAATTTGAGATCCGCGTCGGCGAACATGAACATGCCGCTCGCGAACGCCTTTCCGACGAGCTTGTTGGCGAACTCCACGAGCTGCTCCGGCTCGGCCGTCGAGGCGACCACGAAATCGACCGGGAAATCGCCGCCCCCGGGCAGTGCCGGCGGGATCAAGGAGATGACCCGGATTCCCGGAATCTTCGAGAGACCCATCGAGGCCTCGACCTGGAGCTGCTGGGCCGTCTTCTTCCGATCGCTCCAGGGCTTGGTGACCATGCCCCCGAAGCCGCCGGTCGGGAAAGCCAGCTGGAACGTGTTCTTGTACTCGGGGAACTTACGATAGACGCCCTCGACCTGCGCCGAGTAGAGCTTGGTCTGGTCGAGCGTCGAGTTCGGCGCGGCCTGAATGATTCCAAAGACCACGCTCTGGTCCTCGCTCGGCGCCAGCTCGTGCATCGAGAACATGTAGAAGGGGATGATCAACGCGACGACGACCGCCCATGCGACATAGACCGCGGGCCTGTACTCGAGCGTCCGGGTGAGTGCCCCCTTGTAGGCCTCCCGCACGCCGTCGAAGCGCCGGTTGATCCACCCCGCGAAGCCGCGCTCATTGTCGCCGGCGCGGAGCAGCTTCGATCCCAGCATCGGGGAGAGCGTCAGGGCCACGATCCCTGAAATGATGACCGCCCCCGCGAGCGTGAACGCGAACTCGCGGAACAGCGACCCCGTGAGACCGCCCTGGATCGCGACGGGGGTATAGACCGCCGCCAGCGTGAGCGTCATGGCGATGATCGGGCCGATCAGCTCGCGCGCCGCTTCGATCGCCGCTCGGAACGGCGTCACGCCCATGCGCAAATGTCGCTCCACGTTCTCGACCATCACGATCGCGTCGTCGACCACGAGCCCCACCGAGAGCACGATCGCGAGCAGGGTGAGCAGGTTGATCGTGAACCCGGCCACCATCATCATGAAGACCGCGCCGATCAGCGAGATCGGAATCGCGACGACCGGGATGATCACGGCGCGCACCGACCCTAGGAAGAGGAAGATGACGAGAATCACGATGAGCAGCGTCTCCGTGAGGGTCTTCAAGACCTCGCGGATGGCGCTCTCGATGTACTCGGTCGAGTCGTAGGGGACCCCGGCCTTCATTCCGACCGGCAGCTGCGCCTCGATGGCGGGCAACGCCGCACGGACGCGCCCGATCACCTCGAGCGTGTTGGCTGTGGGGAGCACCCAGATTCCCATGAAGACCGCGCCCTGGCCGTCGAAGCGGACGTCCTGCTCGTAGTTCTCGGCGCCCAGCACGACATCGGCGATGTCGCCGAGGCGAACGACGGTGCCCTTGTCCTGCTTCACGACCAAGCGGCGGAACTCGTCGGCCGTCTTGAGGTCGGTGTTCGCGACCAGGTTCACCGAGACCATCGACCCTTTCGTCTGGCCCAGCGTGGAGAGATAGTTGTTGTCGGCCAGCGCGTCGTGCACCTGCGACGCCGAGATGCCCATCGCCGCCATCTTCTCGGGCTTCAGCCACACGCGCATCGCGAAGGTGCGGCCGCCGAGGATGTCCGCGCGCTGCACGCCGTCGATCGCGCTCAGCTTCGGCTGCACGACCCGCATCAGGTAGTCGGTGATCTGGTTCTGGTCGAGATCCTTGGAAGAGAAGCCGAGGTACATCGCCGCGAACCGGTTGTCCGCGGTCGCCAGCTCGATGACCGGCGCCTGTGCCTCCGGCGGCAGGTCGTTCCGCACCTGCGCCACCTTGGCCTGGACCTGGGTGAGCGCCGCGTTCGTGTCGTAGTTGAGCTTCAGGTGCACGGTGATCGTGCTCACGCCCTGGGCGCTTGACGACTCGATGTAGTCGATGCCGTCGGCGCTCGCGATCACCCGCTCCAGCGGCGTCGTGATGAACCCGCGCACCAGGTCGGCGTTCGCGCCGACGTAGGTCGTCGTCACCGTGAGGATCGCGATGTCGCTCCGCGGATACTGCCGGACGCTGAGCGATCGGATCGACTGGAGCCCGGCGATCAGGATGACCAGGCTCACGACCATCGCGAGAACTGGTCGCCGGATGAATAGATCGGTGAATTTCATCAGCTGTCCTCCGGCTTCGGCGCGGGATTGTTACCCGGCCGGATCTGGTTGTTCACGAGGACGGACGCTCCGTTTCGAAGCTTGAAGACGCCCGAGGTCACGACTTCCTCCCCCGCCTTCAATCCGGATACGATCGCGACCTGATCGCCCCGGTTTCCGCCCAGCTTCACGAAGCGCTGCTCGACGCCGCGGTACGACTTGCCGTTTGGACCCTTGAGGTCGGTCACGACGAAGATCGAGTTCCCGTACGGCGCGTAGCTGACCGCCGTGGCCGGGAGCGAGACCGTGGAGCTGCCGGCCCCGAGCCGTGCTTCCACTTCCACGAACATCCCGGGGCGGAGCCTCCCGTCCGGATTCCGGAATATCGCCTGGATCTGGACGTTTCGGGTCGCCTCGTCGACCACCGAATTGATGGCGGTGACCTTGCCCGACGGGATGACCGCGAGGCTCTCCGCCGCCACCTTCACCGACGCGCCCACCTTCAAATCGCCCAGCTCCTGCTGCGGCACGGAGAAGTTCACGTAGACCGGATCCAGCGACTGGAGCGGCACGACCGGATCGCCGCCCTTCAAGTACTGGCCCAGGTTGATCTGGCGAATGCCCAGGACCCCGGTGAACGGCGCCCGGATCTGTTTCCGGTCGATGATCGCGCGGATCTCGCTCGCGCGGGCTTCTGCCGATTTGAACTCGGCCGAGGACCGATCGAACTCCGCCTGCGAGGCAACCTCCTTCTCGAGCAGGTGGCTGATGCGCTTGAGGTTGAGTCGGGCGAGCTCACGCTGTGCGTCCGCGGCGGCCAGCTGCGCTTGCTCCTGGCTCACGTCGAGACTCACCAGCACCTCTCCCGCCTGCACGCTCCTGCCGGATTCGAACGCGATCTTCTCGACGATGCCGGGCAGGTCCGCGCTCACCGTGACGCCCTGAACCGCGGCGACACTACCGATGACGCTGGTGGTCGCCGGCCATTGTTCCTGACGCGCGGCGATCGTGGTGACCGCCTCGGGAGGCGGCGACCAGGTCTGCGCCATGGCCGCATGGATCTGCTGGAACTTCACGAAACCCAGGCCGGCGACGAGCACGGCCAACGCTGAGACCACGATAATCATTCGCTTGTTCATGACTTCCTCCTTATCGCCTTGTTCCATCAACGTTGATGCCGCGTTCTTCGATCAACGACCCGGTGGCGCGCCCCATCTCGGCGCGAGCCATCCGGTAGTCGGTAAGAGCCGAGATCTCATCGAGCCGGGCTCGGGACAGATCGTTCTGGCGCGTCAGCACCAGGAAATTCGTGGAGAGGCCGGTCTCGTACCGGTCCTTTTCAGCGGAGAGCTGAACCTCGGCCGCCTCGCGCCCCGCGCGGGACGACTCGATCCTTTGACCCGCGGTCTCCAGCGCGGACGCGGCGTCGAGGACCTCCGCGCGGATCGCCTTCCGCACGCGCACCAAGTCCGCCTCGGCCTGCCGCTCGACGTGGCGGGCGATGTCGGCCTCCGCGCGCGCCGTGCGGTTCCGTATCGGAAGGCTCAGTACCAGCGCCACCCGGGCCGCGTCGAAGTCGCCGTCGCCGAGCGATTGGAACGACTCCGCGAGGGCCCCGTCGAGATTCGAGGGGAGCGGGCCGGCCGGACCCGCAGGGTTCCGCGAGCCCGCGAGCCCAAAGCGGTCGTACGAAGCGACCGCGTCGAGCGCCGGCCAAACCCCGCTGCGCGCGAACGACGTCTCGGCGTGACGGCGCTC
>Ga0066709_100000970_pt1 | contig 17679 bp, 15 predicted proteins | sample GraSoiAngelo_158_FD_79665 | JGI IMG/M metagenome (GOLD analysis project Ga0066709, IMG submission 79665) | Grasslands soil microbial communities from the Angelo Coastal Reserve, California, USA - 14_1009_16_30cm | ecosystem: Environmental > Terrestrial > Soil > Grasslands | place: USA...
GTCAGAACGCCCGGTTGTCCGCCAAGCTCACCGGCTGGAAGATCGATCTGATCTCGAAGAGCGAGCGCGAGCGCCAGCGGGAGTTCGAGCGGAAGGTTCGAATCGACATCGAGGAGCTTCTGGGCGCGGGTCCGAAGCTGCGCGAGAAGCTGATTCGCGAGGGGATCGAGACGGTGCAGGACCTCCTCAAGACGCCGCTCACGGAGCTCCTGGCGATCCAGGGCGTGGGCGAGAAGACCGCGGAGAAGCTGCTCGAGGAGGCACGCGCGCTCGAGGCGACGCGGAGCAAGGAGCTGGAAGTCGAAGCAGCGCGGGCGCAGGAAGCGGCCGCGGCGGCGGCTCTGGAGGCGGCGACCGAGAAGGCCGCGGCGGATACGGCGGCGACCGAGAAGGCCGCGGCGGACGCGGCGGACGCGGCGGCGCAAGCCCGGGCCGCGGCAATCGCAGAGGAGGAGGCTCCCGCATCGGCGGAGGAGGCCCCTGCATCGAACGACGAAGAATCCCCCGGCGCGCCGGAGCTTGCGGCGGAGCCGGATGAATCCAAGGAGACGCCGCCCCAAAGCTGAGGGGCCGGAAACGAGGAGCGATGCCAGAAACGAAACGACGGGTATACGAAGCCGCGAAGGACATGGGGATGTCGAGCGAGGCGCTCGTCAGCATTCTCAAGTCGCTTCAGGTGGACGTGAAGAGCCACATGAGCTCGATCGGCGCGGACGTGGTCGAGCAGGTCCGGCTCAAGCTCGCGCGCGAGAAGGAGGCGGTCAAGGAGGAGGAAGCCCGCAAGCGCGAGAAGGCGGCCCTGGCCGCCAGGGCCGCGGCCGAGGCTCAGCGCCGCACGGCTCCCGCGGGCGCCCTCGCCACCGCGAAGAACGCGAAAGTCTTGAAAAAAGGGAAGAAGCGCGCCGTCGACGAGAAGCTGATCCGGGCCTCGGTCCGGCGGACCATGGCCGAGATGGAGGGGACCAAGCGCCGCCGACACCACCGCGAGCGCGAGGAGGGAGCCGCCGTCGGCGTCGAGGAAGCGCCGCGCATCATCCGCGTCAGCGAGTTCATCTCCGTGGCCGAGCTGGCGGGCCAGCTCGAGGTGAAGCCGCAGGAGGTCATCGCCGTCTGCATGCAGCTCGGCATCATGGCGAACATCAACCGGCGCCTCGACAAGGATTCCATCAGCGCGGTGGCCGACGAGTTCGGCTTCGCGGTCGAATTCGTCTCGGAGCTGGGCGAGGAGGTCGAAGAGGCGGCGGCGGACGAGGCGGGAGACCTGAAGCCGAGGCCCCCGGTGGTCACGATCATGGGACACGTCGACCACGGAAAGACCTCGCTCCTCGACTACATCCGGAAGACGAACGTCATCGCGGGGGAGGCCGGCGGCATCACGCAGCACATCGGCGCCTACGAAGTCGAGCTGCCCCGCGGCGACAAGATCACGTTCCTCGACACGCCGGGCCACGAAGCATTCACCGCGATGCGCGCCCGCGGCGCGCAGGTGACGGACATCGTCGTGCTTGTCGTCGCGGCGGACGACCAGGTCATGCCGCAGACGGTCGAGGCGATCGATCACGCCCGCGCGGCGAACGTTCCGATCATCATCGCGATCAACAAGATCGATCTCCCCGGCGCGAACGTCGAGAAGGTCCGCCAGGACCTGTCGAAGCACAACCTCCTCGTCGAGGAATGGGGCGGAAAGACCATCGCGGTGTCCATCTCGGCGAAGGTCGGGACGAACATCGAGAAGCTCCTCGAGATGATCCTCCTCCAGGCCGAGCTGCTCGAGCTGAAGGCCGACCCCTCCAAGGCAGCCCGCGGAATCGTCATCGAATCCAGGGTCGAGCAGGGTCGCGGCATCATCGCCACCGTGCTCGTCCAGAAGGGGACGCTCCGCGTGGGGGATGCGTTCGTGGCGGGATCAACGAGCGGGAAGGTCCGGGCCATGCTGAACGAGCGCGGCGGCCGGGTCCCGGAAGCGGGCCCATCCACGCCGGTCGAGGTGCTCGGCTGGAGCGCGGGTCCGCAGGCGGGCGATACCTTCGCCGCGATGCAGGATGAGCGCGAGGCGCGCGAGCTGGCGACCAAGCGCGGCCAGCTCCAGCGCGAGCAGGAATTCCGCCTCTTCCGCCACGTGACCCTCACCGACCTCTACAGCCAGATCAAGGCCGGCAAGGTGAGCGACCTGCTCGTCGTGCTGAAGGGCGACGTGGACGGGTCCGTCGAGGCGTTGGAGGACTCGCTGACGAAGCTCTCGACCGAGGAAGTGCAGCTCCGGGTGATCCATCGGGCCGTGGGCCAGATCAGCGAATCCGACGTGCTCCTTGCCGCGGCCTCGAACGCCGTGATCATCGGGTTCCACGTGAAGCCCGATCCGAAGGCCGTGGAGCTTGGAGCCAAGGAAAAGGTCGACATCCGGCTCTACGACATCATCTACGAGGCCGTCGCCGACGTGAAGGACGCCATGTCGGGGCTCCTGAAGCCCGAGATCCGCGAGTCGGTGGTCGGATCGGCGGAAGTGCGTCAGATCTTCCGCACGACCAAGTCCGGCGTGATCGCAGGCTGCATGGTGCAATCGGGGACGATGCAGCGGAGCGCCCGCGCCCGGCTGATCCGCGAGGGTCAGGTCGTATGGGACGGCAAGATCTCCTCGCTCCGCCGGTTCAAGGACGACGTCCGCGAGGTGGCGAGCGGATACGAATGCGGCATCTCGCTCGAGGATCGCGACGACATCAAGGAGAAGGACGTCATCGAAGCGTACGTCCTCGAGGAAGTCGCGCGCCGGCTCTCCTGAGATGCGGGTCGGAACCTTGCGCCTCGAGCTTCATCTTCCGGCCTCCGATTCCCTGAAAGCGAAGCGGTCGGTCGTCAACCGCGTGAAGGAGCGTGTCCGCTCCCGGTTCAACGCGTCCATCGCCGAGGTGGGCCATCAGGACCTGTGGCAGCGGGCGACCCTGGGCGTCGCGATCGTGGGCGGCGAATCCGGCGTCCTGGACCGGGTCCTGCACGACATTCTGGCATGCGTCGAAAGCGAGGATCGACTCGCCGTGATGGACTACCAGATCCAAGTCGACTGAGACGCCCCAACCCAGGCCCATGTCCTCCCGACCCGAAAGCCCCCGCACCCGACGCGTGGCCGAGCGCATCACGGTCGAGCTGGCGGAGATCCTCGCCACCAAGGCGGAGGACCCGCGGCTGCGCACCCTGAGCGTGACGGGCGCGCGCGTGTCCCGGGATCTCTCGTCGGCCCGAATCTGGGTGAGCGGCGCTGTTCCCGCTCCCGAGGAGCCGGCGATTCTGAAGGCTCTGGCCCACGCGACGCCGTACCTCCGAACGCTGCTCGCTCCGCGCCTTGGCCTGCGGATCGTGCCGACCCTCCAGTTCGCGATGGACCATTCGACCGAGTCCGGCGCCCGGATCGAGAAGCTGCTCCAGGAAATCCGAAAGCCCGACCTCCGCGAGCCCGAAAGCGAGTGACCCAGGTGGCCCACGACGAATTCCGCGAGTTCATCGACTCCCACCGGGAGTTCCTGATCCTCTCGCACGTCGATCCGGACGGGGACGCGATCGGGTCCTCGCTGGGGCTGGCGTGGGCGCTCAAGGGTCTTCAGAAAGAGGTCGTGGTCGGGAACGAATCGCCGCTACCCGATGGCCTCCGCTTCCTCCCAGGCTCCGAGTGGGTGAAGCTCCCCGCGGAGATCGGACGGGTGTTCGACGCGGTGTTCGTCCTCGACTGCTCGAGCCTCGATCGGGCGGGGGAGGCCGCGCGCCTCGTGGCCCCCGGGGCGGCCGTCGCGAACGTCGACCACCACGCGGCGAATGACGGCTTCGGCGCGCCGCGCCTCGTGAATGTCGAAGCGAGCGCGACGGCCGAGCTCATCTACGAGATCCTGGACGCCTACGGCACGCCGCTCGAGCCCGAGGTGGCCGCGTGTCTCTACGTCGGGCTCGCGTCGGACACCGGCGCCTTCCGCTATCAGAACACGACCCCCCGCGCGCTCCGCCTCGCGGCGCGCCTGGTGGAGCACGGCGCCCAGCCCTCCACCGCCGCGGACGCGCTCTACGGACGGAAATCGGAGGCGAGCCTGCGCATCCTCGGCCTCGCCCTCGCGTCCCTCGAGAAGCGGGCCGGCGGACGGGTCGGAGCGCTCACGATCAGCCACGAGATGTTCCAGCGGGCCGGCGCGACTCCCGAGGACGCGGACGGGATCGTCCAATTCGCCAAATCGCTGGACGGGGCGCGCGTCGGGATCCTGATCCAGGAGGTGGCCCCGGGTGAGGTCCGCATGAGCTTCCGCTCCGACGGCACCGTCGACGTGAACGAGGTCGCGGGCCGTTTCGGCGGGGGCGGGCACAAGAACGCGGCGGGCGCCCGCGTGCGCGGCGACCTGGCGCGCGTGCGCGGCGACGTTCTAGAGGCGCTCGACCGGGCGGTGAATGGCGGACCTCCTCCACCTCGTGGATAAGCCGGAGGGCTGGACCTCCCACGACGCGGTGGCACGGCTTCGCACGCTTCTGGGTGAATCCCGCATGGGACACGCGGGCACGCTCGATCCCTTCGCGAGCGGCCTCCTACTTATAGGAGAGGGGCGCGCGACGGGATTCCTCGGCTGCCTGGGACTTCTTCCGAAGCGCTACCTGGCCACGGCCCGCCTCGGCGTCGCGACCGACACGCAGGACGTGACCGGCACCGTGACCGCCACGTCGAGCCGGATGCCCTCCCTCCCCGAGGTCGAAGCCGCGCTAGCCCGCTTTCGGGGCGCCATCAGGCAGCGACCGCCGCTCTACTCCGCCGTCAAGGTGGGCGGGACTCGTCTCTACAAGGCCGCGCGGCGCGGAGTGGACCTCGAGCGCGAGGATCGGCCGGTCCATGTCTACGAGCTCCGCCTCGTCGGGGACGCCCTCCCCGAGATCACCCTCGATGTCACCGTGAGCCGGGGGACCTACGTGCGCACGCTGGCGCACGACCTCGGAGAGACGCTCGGCTGCGGCGCCCACCTGACCGCGCTGCGGCGGGTCGAGTCGGGCCCGTTCCAGGTGGACGCTGCCCTCTCCTGCGATCGGAGCTCGGGGCACGAGGAGGGCGCGTATCGGGAGCGGGCGCTCGAGCCCGACCGGGCCCTCTCCTTTCTGCCGCGCGTCCGATTGAGCGACGACGAAGCGGCGCGCCTTCGCCACGGTCGAGCGCCGGTCCTGGAAGCCGACCGCGTCGAGGAGCCGGACCGATGCTGGCCGCTGCCGCCCGGGGAGAGTGGATGGCCGCTCGCGCTCGTGGACCAGGCGGGGTCGGTTCTGGCGCTCGCGCGTCCCTGGCGGGATCAGGTCTCGGGGGCGGCGGTCGCGCTCCAGCGGGTCCTGGTCGGAGCATGACGACGCCCGTTCGCCCGGTCGCGCTCACGATCGGCGTTTTCGACGGCCTCCACCGGGGCCACCAAGCGGTCATCGCCGCGACGGTCGAGGCCGCGCGGCGTCGGGCCGGGGCGGCGTGGGTCGCGACGTTCGATCCGCACCCCGACACCGTGGTCCGAGGCTCGGCGCCGCGCCCGTGGATCACGCCCCCCGACGAGAGGGCGGACCTCCTCCACCAGATGGGGATCGACCGCGTCGAGATCGCGCGCTTCGATCGGGAGATCCAGGCGCTCACGCCGGAGGGCTTCCTGGATCGCGTGCTCGGCCCCGGCGCTCCGCTCGCGGCGCTGGTCCTGGGCGCGGATTTCCGGATGGGCCGGGATCGGGTGGGAGACCGCGCCTATCTCGAGTCGCTCGGACGGTCGCGCGGCTTCGAGGTGCTGGAAGTGCCGCTCGTGAAGGGTGACGGAGCGAAGCTCTCCAGCACCGCTCTAAGGCAAGAGGTCGTCGCGGGCCGCGTGGAGAGCGCGTCCGAGATCATGGGGCGTCCGTATGCCTTGGAGGGTCGCATCGGCTCAGGCGCCGGCCGGGGCACCGGGCTGGGATACCCGACCGCGAATCTGGAGATACACCCGGCGAAGCTCCTGCCTGCCCCGGGCATTTATATTTCTTACAACGATTTGGGGGGCGGGGAGAGGCAGCCCGGAATCACGTACATAGGGAGCGCATCTACCTTTGGGCCGGGACCTACGCGCGTGGAGGTCCATCTGCTCGACTTCTCGGGCAGCCTTCGGGGCCGACATCTGAAAACAATGCTGATCTCGCAGCTTCGCGCCGATGAAGTATTTAGCTCGCCGGCGGACCTGGTCAAGGCGATGGAGAAGGACCTCCAGCGGGCGCGAGCGTTCTGGGCCGCCTCGAAACCGGCCGGTCGAGAGTCCCGCGCTTAGTGCAGTTTGGGTTTGAAACCCGCGAAGCCTATGCTACATTCCCCGCTCGTACACTGAGAGGGAAAGTCGAGGAGGTGGCACCGGTGCCGTTGACGCCTGAGAGGAAGCGCGAAGTGATCGGCCAGTTCAAGATCCATGATACCGATTCCGGATCGGCCGAGGTTCAGATCGCGCTCCTCACGGAGAGGATCAAGTACCTGACGGAGCACTTCAAAGTGCACAAGCGCGACCATCACAGCCGTCGCGGCTTGCTCCGGATGGTGGGTCAACGTAGAAGGCTGCTCGATTACTTGAAATTGACGAGAGTCGAGCGCTACCGGATGGTGGTCAAGGAGCTCGGCCTCCGCAAGTAGGCTGCTCACCGCGCAAGCGGACCTCACCAGCAGTACCTCCCCCAGACACTCCCGCGGCACCCGCCTGGCTCCATGGCTCGCCAGAGCGCGTCTCGGATGATTTTCTATCAAGAGTCAAAATGAAGGAGACTAGAATGCCCGAATCCGTAAGCCTCGAGCTAGGCGGCCGTCCGTATTCCATTCAAGTAGGAAAGGTCGCCAAGCAGGCCTCGGGTGCTACGTGGATCCAGTATGGCGAGACGGTCATCTTGACGGCGGCCGTCGCCAGCAAGGATCCGATCGACAAAGACTTTTTCCCACTCTCGGTCGAATACCGGGAGAAGACTTACGCCGCGGGGAAGATCCCGGGCGGATTCTTCAAGCGTGAAGGGCGGCCCACCGAGAAGGAGATTCTCAGCAGCCGCCTCATCGATCGGCCGCTTCGCCCGCTCTTCCCGGACGGCTACAGGAACGAGATCCAGATCATGTCGACGGTCCTCTCCTCGGATCAGGCGAACGACTCCGATGTTCTCGGAATCACGGGCGCCTCGGCCGCGTTGATGGTCTCCGACATTCCGTTCCCCGAGCCGGTTTCCGCGGTGCGCGTGGGCCTGGTCGAAGGGAAGCTGGTCCTGAACCCGACGTTCGCGGAGCTCGTCGAGTCCACGCTGGACCTGGTGGTCGCGGCCACCGACACGAACATCGTCATGGTCGAGGCGGGCGCCCGCGAGGTCGCGGAATCGAAAATCGTGGAGGCGTTTGAATTCGCCCACCAGGCGATCCGGCAGCTCAACAAGCTGCAGCACGAGCTGAAGGCGCGCGTAGGGAAGCCCAAGCGGGCGTTCCCGCTGCCGCAGCGGGACGAGACGCTCGTGAAGGCGATCACGTCGACCTTCGGCGACAAGGTCAAGACCGCGAACAAGATCGCCGAGAAGAAAGCGCGACAGGACGGTCTCGACGCCGTGCTCCAGGAAGCCGTCACGCGCTTCGAGGAATCCCACCCCGGCTCGGCCAAGACCGTGAAGCAGGTGATCGGGGAGATCGAGGAGCGCGAGGTTCGCCATTTGATCGTGAGCGAGCAACGCCGCCCCGACGGGCGCGGCTTTGACGACATTCGAAACGTGACCGCCGAGACCGGCATCCTTCCGAGAACGCACGGCTCGTCGCTCTTCACGCGCGGCCAGACCCAAGCCCTCGTGGTCGCGACGCTCGGAACCAAGGTGGACGAGCAGCGCGTCGAGGAGCTGGAGGGGCAGAGCTGGAAGAGCTACATGCTCCACTACAACTTCCCGCCGTACTCAGTCGGGGAAGTCCGGCCCTTCCGGGGCCCGGGCCGCCGCGAAATCGGACACGGAGCACTGGCCGAGCGTTCGATCGAGCCCCTCATTCCGACCGACGTCGACTTCCCATACACGATCCGCATCGTCTCGGACATTCTGGAATCGAACGGATCCTCGTCGATGGCGACCGTCTGCGGCGGAAGCCTCGCGCTCATGGATGCCGGCGTGCCGATCAAGGCTCACGTCGCCGGCGTCGCCATGGGGCTGGTCAAGGAGGGCGACAAGTTCGCGATCCTGACCGACATCCAGGGAGTGGAGGATCACCTGGGCGACATGGACTTCAAGGTCGCGGGTACCCGCGCCGGCGTGACGGCGCTCCAGATGGACATCAAGATCGCGGGCGTCTCCTATCAATTGATGGCCGACGCGCTGGAGAAAGCGCGCAAGGCACGAATGCACCTCCTCGACATCATGGAGACGGCGATCGCGAAGCCGCGCGCGGAGCTGTCGCCGTACGCGCCTCGGATCTACATCATGATGATCGACCCCGACAAGATCCGCGAAGTGATCGGACCGGGCGGCAAGATGATCAAGAAGATCAGCGCCGAGACCGGCACGCAGATCGACATCGAGGATTCGGGAGAGATTCGGATCGCGGCATTCAGCGGCGCGGACGGAGATCGGGCACGCGAGATCATCCGCTCGATCACCGAGGACCCTGAGATCGGCCGCATCTACCAGGGCACCGTTCGCCGGGTGGTGCCGTTCGGCGCGTTCGTCGAGATCTCCCCGGGCAAGGACGGGCTGGTGCACATCTCCGAGCTCGAGGACAGGCGTGTCGAGCGGGTCGAGGACGTCATCAACGAGGGCGATTCGGTTCTCGTGAAGGTGATCGGGATCGACCGCGAAGGAAAGATCAAGCTGAGCCGAAAGCAGGCGCTGCCGGGACATGAGAACGATCCGGTCGTGGCCGCTTCGGATCCCCGCGGCGGACGCGGCGGCGGTCGGGACGGGGGCAGGGACGGCGCGCGCCGCCGGCCGGAGCCGTCGCGCCGATAACGGTGTGTCAGACCGAATCGAGAACCGCCCAACGGAGGCTTCGGCCTCCGTTGGCGTTTCGGGCGGCGCCACGGGGTCCTCGCCCGTGCGCCTCGCCCGTGCGGCGGCCATGACCGAAGAGAGCCGCTTTTCGCGCGCCGTGCTGCCGTCGGGGGTCGTCATCCTCGGCGAGCGCATGGACTCCGTCCGCTCCGTCGCGGTCGGCGCCTGGGTCCGTGTCGGGTCCCGTCACGAATCGGCGCGGGAGGCGGGGATGACCCACTTCCTCGAGCACGTGGTCTTCAAGGGTACCCGGCATCGCGACGCCCTCCAGATCGCGCTCGCGATCGAGTCGGTCGGCGGGCATCTCGACGCTTTCACCGGGCGCGAGGTGACCTGCTTGAACGCCAGGGTCTTGGAAGAGGACCTGGACTTGGCCGTGGACGTCCTGGCCGACCTCGCGCTGGGGCCCCGCCTCGATCCCGTCGAGATCGAGCGGGAGAAGAACGTCATCGCCGAGGAGATTCACAACTACGAGGACACGCCGGACGATCGCGTTCACGACCTCTTCTCTGAGCTGGTCTGGCGGGGGCATCCGCTCGGCAATCGGATCCTCGGCACCGTCGAAACCGTCACGGGATTCACGCGCGACGCGATCGCCGCTTACCACGCGCGCTGCTATACCGCGCCCAGCATCCTGATCTCGGTGGCCGGACGCTTCGCCTGGGATCAGGTCGTCGCGGTGGTCGCGGAGAAGTTCGGCGCCGCGCCGGCCGGCTCCCGGATCCCCGCGCCCGCCGCCTCGACTGACGGCCGGGGCGTCGTCCACCAGGTCAAGGATCTGTCCCAGCTCTACCTCTGCGTCGGCGCCACAGGCCTTCCGCACGAGCACCCCGACCGGTACGCGCTGGTCCTCCTCTCGACCATCCTGGGCGGCGGGATGAGCTCGCGGCTCTTCCAGCGGGTCCGCGAGCAGGAGGGCCTCGCCTACTCCGTTTATACCTACGCCGATTCCTACAGCGATGCGGGGATCTTCTGCGCATCCATGAGCGTCCAGCCGGTGCACGGCCGCCGGGCGATCCAGCTCACCCTCGACGAGTTCGCGCGCGTCGCCGACGAGCGCGTCCCCGAAGCGGAGCTCGCGTCGGCCAAGGCGCAGCTCAAGGGGAACCTGCTGCTCGGCCTCGAGAGCACGACGAATCAGATGACCCGGCTCGCCCGGTCCGAGATCTATTCCGGCCGGTACGTCCCGGTGGATGAGCTGATCGCCTCGGTCGATCGGATCACCGACGACGACGTTCGGCGCGTGGCGGGGGAGCTCCTCTCGCGCGACAGGCTCTGCCTCGTGGCGCTCGGCTCCAAGACGGAAAAGGTGTTCGAGGCTTCGGATCTCATCCCGGGCGCGGTCGCGTGACGGCGCCCATCGCGGTCCGCGTGCTGCTCGAGCCCCACGCCGTCTCGCCGCCGGCATACCAGTCGGAGCACGCGTCCGGCGTGGACCTGGTCGCTGCCCTCGACGGCGAGGCCGAGATCACTCCCGGACAAGTTCTCGCCGTCCCGACGGGGATCCGCCTCGAGATTCCGCCGGGTTACGAGGGACAGATCCGAGCGCGGAGCGGCCTGGCCGCGCGCCACGCGATCGGGGTGCCGAACGCGCCCGGAACGATCGACGCCGACTACCGAGGGGAGGTCCAGGTGCTCCTCGTCAATTTCGGCACGCGCCCCTACGTCGTGCGGCGGGGCGACCGGATCGCTCAGCTCGTTTTCGCCCCGGTCGCGCGGGCAACGCTCGAGACGACCTCCGCTCTGACGGAAACCGCGCGCGGCGAGGGAGGCTTCGGCCACACCGGGCGATGAGGGAAGCTCCGCTCGCATGGACGGTGATCGTCCTCCACCAGACGCCGGCCCGATTCACCGCGGCGCCGATGGGTGTGTCGATCCCGGCGCTCCGCCGCGTGCTCCGCGCGCTCTTGGATCGCGGGCACCGCTTCGTCGGATTGGACGACTCGGCTCCCGCCGGCGCCCCGCCGGGCTCGATCGCGCTCACCGCGGATGATGGCTATGCGAGCCAACTTACGCATTTGAGGCCGCTTCTGCGGGAACTGGGGATCCCCTGGACCGTGTTCGTATTGGCAGGGATGCTGGGGAAGCGAAACGATTGGGACCATCCTTGGGTCTCGCCGCGCGAGCGTCATCTGACCCCCGACGAGGTACGCCGGCTGGCGGGGGAAGGTGTCACGATCGGCTCGCACGGTATGACGCACGTCAACATGACCGCGCTCCCGGATGCCGCGCTCGAGGAAGAGCTCGCGCGCTCCAGGGAGACCCTCCGAAACCTCTCCAGCCAGCCGGTGGACTGCGTCTCGTATCCCTGGGGGCTGGCCAATGAGCGCGTGACCGACGCGGCCAGGAGCGCCGGCTATCGCTTGGGTTTCGGCGCGGACGTCGGGCACACGACCGGGGGATCGGCCGCGCGGGCCGGCGCGTCGAGCTTTCTGATTTCACGGCTCGGCCTCTATGGACCGGACCAGCTCTTTCCCGGGCTCGCGGCCGCCGCGATCGGCCATTCGCACCCGCTTCGCTCGTTCCGAGGCGGGCTGGAGCGCGTGGGACAGGGCCTGCTCGGGGTGGCCATGGCGAGCCAGGCGAGGCCCCGTGGCTGACCGCGGCCGGGGCGGCCTTTTCACGGCGCTTCTATTCCTTATAGCGTCCCTCGGCACGCTTGCGGCGGGGCAGGAGAACTCGGCTTCCCCGCCGGATTCGGTCGCCGACTCGCTCGGGGCGGCCAAACCGGAAGCGATCCCCGGGGCCAATGCCGGGTTGGCGGGGGGCGATAGCCTTGCGGCCGGGGCGGACGTCGACCCGGGACTGGCACCGGTGCCGTGGAAGATCGGGGAGTATTTTCAGTTCTCGATCGACTGGAACGGGCTGAACGGCGGAGGCTCGCTCATGCAGGTGCAGAACATCCAGCGCCTCGACGGTCGGCGCGTCTACAGAATCGTCACAAAGTCCGAGTCGAACTCATTCGTCTCGAAGTTCTACAAGGTTCGCGACAGGGCCGAGAGCTACATCGACGCCGAGTCGCTCTACACGCGCCGGTTCGTGAAACACCTGCGCGAGGGCTCCTATAAGAAGGATGTCGACGTCCGCTTCGACCAGGAAACGCACAAGGCGGCGTACGACGACGGAGCCACGATCGACGTGCCAGCGCGCGTGCACGACGTGCTCTCCGCGTTCTATTATGTGCGCACCCAGCCCCTGCCGACCGGGGGGACGATCCTGCTCCCGACGCACGACAACAAGAAGAGCTATGACATGGAGGTCAAGGTCCACAAGCGGGAGCGCGTCCAGGTGCCGGCGGGAACGTTCGACTGCGTCGTCGTGGAGCCGATCCTCAAATCGGAGGGCGTATTCAAATCCAAGGGCAGCATTCTCGTTTGGCTCTCGGACGACGCGCGCCGGATCCCGGTGATGGTGAAGAGCAAGGTTCCGGTCGGCTCGATCTCGATCAGCTTGACCGACATGCGCCTCTCGTTTCAGCGCAAGCAGTGAGCGCTCCGCGGTGAGCCGCCACCCCGAGATCGACCTCCGGGCGGTCAAGACGATCTCCATCGGGAAGCGTCCGAACAAGGTCCGAATCGAGCAGTTCGCGTCGGCCCCCGATCCTTCCGCTCCCATCGGAACGTTCGAGCAATTCCTCCCCGACCTCCTCGCCGGGGCCTCGCTTCGCGAATTGCTCCAGGCCTGGGTCGTTGCCCGCGCGGACGGACGCCCCGCGATCGCGATGCTGGGGGGCCATGTCATCAAGACGGGGGTGCAGCGGCCCCTCCTCTCGCTCCTGGACGCGGAGGCATTCACGGCGATCGCGATGAACGGCGCCGCGGCCATCCACGATTTCGAGATCGCCCTCTTCGGGCAGACCTCGGAGCCGGTCGAGGAGACGCTGGGGACCGGGCAGTTCGGCCTCGTCGAGGAGACGCCGGCGCTCATGAATCAGGCGGTCAACGAGGGCGCGAAGCGTGGGCTGGGCATGGGCGAAGCGCTCGGCGAGTTCCTGGTCGAAGCCGACGCCCCGAACGCGTCGGTCAGCGTGCTGGCGCGGGCGGCCTCGATGGGAGTTCCGCTCACGGTCCACGTGGCGATCGGCACCGACACGCTCCACCAGCACCCTTCCTTCGACGGCGCGGCCACCGGGCTCGCGACGCACCGCGATTTTCGAATCTTCACGGCGGCGATCCGCGACCTCGAGGGCGGCGTCGTGCTCAACTTCGGGAGCGCGGTCATCCTGCCCGAGGTATTCCTGAAGGCTCTCTCCACGGTGCGGAATCTGGGACACGAGGCCTCGCGCTTCGTGGCCGCGAACTTCGATCAGATCCGCCACTACCGCCCCGAGAAGAACATCCTCGAACGGCCCCTGCTCGGCGGCGGCAAGGGCTACTCGTTCGTCGGGCCCCATGAGATCTGGTTTCCCCTCCTCGCCGCTCTCTATCTCGCGCGAGCGCCACGTCCTGGTCGATGAGCCGCTCCCGGCTCATCCTGCTGGCGCTGGGGATTGTCCTGAGCGCCCTTGCGATCGTCCTGCTCGCCCGGTCGATCGACATCTCCGCGGCCATGCGCGCGCTCAGCCGCGCGAACATGGGCTGGGTGGTGGCGGGCACCCTCGTCACGTTCGTCGGCTATTACCTGAGGGCCCTCAGGTGGCGTGAGATTCTGGCGCCCCGGGTCCAGCCCTCGATGGCCCGGCTCTTCAGCGCGACGATGGTCGGGTTCCTGGCTATCAACACCCTCCCGGCGCGTCTCGGGGAGCTGGTTCGCGCGTACGTGCTCGCCCGCACGGAGAAGATCCCGACAGCGACCGTCCTTGGGTCGCTTGCAGTGGAACGAATCCTCGACATGGCCATGCTGGGTATTTTTTGGGCGCTGTCGCTCTTGATTGCTCCCATCCCCGACTGGTTCCGGTGGAGCGGCTACGCGACGATCGGAATCGGGGGTGCAATCGCGGCTGCCCTTTGGGGGCTCCATGCGACCCGGGGCCACGCGGGCTGGAGCGAGGGCCGTTTGATCGCGCTGCTGCCGAAACGCCTGGGGGGGTTCATCTCGAAGGGAATACCGGCGTTCGGCGCCGGGCTTCAGGTCTTCGGGAGCCCCAAGCTGATGGCGAAGGCCAGCGCATGGTCGATCGTCGCCTGGGTAGTCAGCGCGAGTGTCTTCCTTTTAGTTGGGCTGAGTCTCGGGCTCCGTGTCCCCGTGGGAGCGATCTTCCTGCTGACTTTTGTCGTCTGCCTCGGCATTTCCCTGCCGTCGTCACCCGGTTTCATCGGCGTCATGGAGGGCGCCTGTGTCATGGGACTCTCCATATTTGGCGTTGGCGGCCCCGAGGCCCTCGCCTTCGCGATCCTCTATCACGTGACGCAGCTCGTCCCTCCTCTCGTTCTTGGCACTTATTTTGTTTTTAAACAGCACCTTACGCCGGAATTGATCCATCTCGAGGGGGGCGCCGATGGGGAGGTCGTGCGAAAAAAGAGGCGACAGTGAAAAGCGGGCAGATAGCGACCGCACGTGTGTAAAGCTTTTTTAGTTGACTCTGGGCAGGGGGGCTGCTATACTCGTTTGTGCGGTAAATCCGCGCTCAGAGGGCACTTAGGATAGGGATTCTCCGAAATGGAGAGATGATGGCGGCTTCCGGCCGGGAGTTTCAGGCACGTGTCGGCGGCAGAGCCTCATCCCTATTGGCTTCATGTACCCTCATCGTGGCATTAAGTTTCACACCGTGGGTGATCGGCGCCGAAGCACCGTGGGCGCAATTCGCGTTCCGAGCGATTGGGCTGACGGCATTCGGGGTCGTGTCGCTGAATGAGATGAGGGGCGCGCTCGCGCGCAGCCGTTGGGCAGCGAGTGCAACGATGGGGTGCATCCTGATCGTCGCAACATCCGGCCTCTCGGCGGCGGTCTCGATCAATCGGGGCAAGAGTCTCGAAGCTATGCTCAACTTACTCGCCATCGCAGGGCTCTTCCTCACCGCGGCTATCGTGCTGCGCGGAAAGAAATTTTTCCGCGGCGTCGCGCTGCTCGAGGTGCTTGCGGCCGTACCCGTGGCCGCCGTGGGTATCGCCCAGCACTTCCGTCCCGATCTGGTGCCGGCCGGGAATTCCTATCCCGGACGCGCTCTCGGCCCGTTCGGGCAGCCGAATCGTCTCGGCGGTTACCTGATCGCGCTGATCCCTCTCGCTCTCGCGCTCTCCTTCTCAATTCAGGATCGCTTGCTCCGCCTCGGGCTTCTTCTCGCCGTGTTCGCGTTCACGCTCTGCCTTGTCGCGACCTATTCGCGCGGCGCGTGGATCGGATTCGCCGTGGGGCTGCTCTCGCTCGCGGCGCTGCTCACCCGATGGCCCGAGCTCATGCCGCGGCCGGTCTGGATCGGCGCCGCGCTGGTCGCGCTTTTGGCGCCTGCGATCCTCCTTCTCCCGTCGATCCTTTCGCGCATCACGCCCAAGCCGTCCGCCGCGCCTGCCTGGAATCTTCCGATCGATCCGGAGCGGGAGGGGAGTGGCGCGATGCGGCGCGCCGTCTGGTCGGGCTCGGTGGCCGCGTTCGCGGCGCGGCCCGTTCTCGGATGGGGAATCGGTGCGTTTCGTGAGGGTTACGATCGGTCGAAGAGCGACCCGTTGAAGCGCCTCGAAGCCGTGGGCGGCCGCACCGCGGATCAAGCGCACAACTACTACCTCGAGACGCTCGCGGAGCGCGGTGTTCTGGGTCTCGCCGCGTTCCTGACGTTCGTGGCGCTCTGCGCCGCGGCGGGTCTCGCGGCGTTTCGCGAGGGCACGCCCGACTCCCGGCTGCTTGCGGCCGGGCTGCTCGCGTCCGTCGCCGCGCTTCTCGTCCACGCCGCTCTCGAGGACAATGTCTCCCTGGTTCCCCATGGCACGCTGCTCTTCGCGAACCTTGGCCTCCTGGTCGCGGTTGCGCCTGGGTCCAAGGATGTTCCATCCCGCCGAGTGCGGTGGGCCGGAGCCGCGGGCGTACTGGTCGCGGTCCTGGGAATCGCCGTGAGCGGGCTGAGCGCCATGGCGGCCACGACCGCGCAGGATGCCGTAAAGGCGACCGCCGTGGGGAGGCTCGATGAGGCGACGGCGCGATTCGCCGTGGCCACCCGTCTCGCTCCATGGGAGGAGCTGTACGCGGCCGGCCGCGGCAAGGCCGCCGAGTCTTCGGCTCGCGCGGGACGCGGGAGCGCGGCGCTTCGGGAAGCGGAATCCGGCTATCGGCGGGCCATCGCCTTGAACGGCAGCGATCCGGTCACGCGCCACGAGTTGGCCCGCCTCTACCTCTCGCACGCAACGGAATTCGGATCGGCGGGGATTGCGTCGGCGGAACGCGAGCTTCGCGCGGCGCTGACGCAGAACCCGCATTATGCCGAAATCCGGAACGACCTCGGCGTCGCCCTTCTCGCCCAGGGCGACCGGGCGGGGGCCCGCGCGGAGTTCCGCGCCGCCGGCGAAGGTCGGCCCGAATTCGTCGACCCGCTTCTGAATTTGGCGATCCTGGCCCAAGAGGACGGGAATATCGCGGAGGCGACCCGGCTCGTAGCGATCGCGATCGAGCGGAATCCCGGCTCGGCGCGCGCGGCGAGGATGCGCGAGTCGCTCGAGGTTAGATCCGGAAAATGAATTCAAACGACAGACTCTGGCCATCTTGTGAAATGAAATCCAATTCGAAGGAACGAGAGCGAGAGGAGGTGAGCAGCCGGTCGTCGCGTGGTATTCGGCTAAGGCTCGAACCAGATCGGATCGCTTCTCGGTATTGAGGTTTCCAAACTCGGTTCGCAACCTGTGTGTTTCGGTACTTCCAGTTCCGCAACTTAAGGAGGACACCCGATGAGTAACCGAGCTGTTGTCAGAGTCGCACTCCTAGGGCTTCTGGTCTTTGCCTTGGCGCCCGGGATTGCCGCGGCCGCCGGGCAGGGCCAAGACCTGACGGAGATGCTCGCTTCGAACGCGGCCTCGCAGGCGACTGCCGTGAGCGGCCCGGTCATCATGGTTTCGCCGGCCTCGCTCGACTACGGGGTCGTCAACAACGGATCGACCGGATCGCTGACGCTCAACATCGCGAACACCGGCGATGCGACGCTCCACATTTCCAGCATGGCGTACAGCGACGGGGCGTATACCTCCCCGAGCGTCACGACCGTTGCGAACGGGTCGAGCGTGAATGTGTCGGTCAGCTTCAGCCCGGTCGACGGCAATTCGCATCCCGGGACGCTGACGATCATGAGCGATGCGTCGAACGGGACCCAGACCGTGAACCTGGCGGGCCAGGGAAACTCGGCTCCGACGCTCAATCCGATCGGCGACAAGACGGTGACGGCGTTCACGACCCTTGCCTTCACGGTGACCGGCTCGGACGCGGACGACACCGTGGACGACGTCCTTAGCTTCTCGATGGGCACGGGGCTGCCGCCCAGCGCCACGTTCAATTCGGGTACGGGCGAGTTCTCGTGGTCGCCGACTTCGGCCGAGGCCGGTAACTACACGACGACCTTCACCGTTTCGGACGGCCGTCTCAGCGATTCCGAAATCGTCCACATCGCGGTGACGGTGACGAACCACCCGCCGACGGCGAACGCGGGCGGGACCTATTTCGGTGCGACCAACCGGCCGCTCCAGTTCCACAGCACCGGCACATCCGATCCGGACGCGGGCCAGAATCTGACCTATGCCTGGGATTTCGGTGACGGCGCGACGTCGA
>Ga0066709_100000971_pt1 | contig 17676 bp, 26 predicted proteins | sample GraSoiAngelo_158_FD_79665 | JGI IMG/M metagenome (GOLD analysis project Ga0066709, IMG submission 79665) | Grasslands soil microbial communities from the Angelo Coastal Reserve, California, USA - 14_1009_16_30cm | ecosystem: Environmental > Terrestrial > Soil > Grasslands | place: USA...
AAAAAAAAGCCCGAAATCCCGCCCGGACAGAAAGTGGTTTCCAAAAAGATTTTCCTATAACTTTTGGAGGGTCCCCGTGTGCGAGAGTAGGCGAGAGACAAAAACCCGAAGGAACGAGAAGCTGTGGAGCGTTTGTTTTTTGGTGCGGGAGGTGGGATTCGAACCCACGAACCCCTACCCTTTTGGGTAGGACGTTTTCATTTTCGATTTTTGACAAGTTTCTCACTCTAACTAAGCGTCGGCAGGCCAAAAGGGTTTGCGTCAATCCCTAATCATTCTTGACAGACCAAGGACGCTTAACTACGTACCGGGACCTCCTTCGGTCTCGCAAAGCCTTCTCATCGACTAACTTCTTGCCGAGGGGGGTCAGTCCTTTGCGAAGCACAGATTTGGCTCGTAGTCTGCCCGTCTCATGAACCAGAAGACTAAGTTCAGGCACTGGTTCCTTTGGTCCCCCGAACAGGTTAATCTGGTAGAACACACGAGGCCCATCCTTGGGATAACCCCTTCGAGCCCCAAGGTTAATTCTAATCACCTGCTCCGACTCAGCTAGCTCCTTTAGATGAAGCCAAACAGTGCGACTGCTAAGACCCTTCTCCAACGCAATTTGTTCGAGAGTATGAGGACCAGATTCTAGGACTCTTAGTATGTTCTGACGAGCCGGGTCCTTACTTCGTCCCATGTCCTAATTGATTTTACTTATCGTGCTATTTTCACGTTGCGTTTGTTAGACAATCGTTCTTGTTGTATTTGTTCCCTTATTCTTGTCGGGTTGTTAGCGTGACGACTAACCTACTCGAAATGACTCAAGCTGGGAAATTCTGTGAATAAACCTCGTTCCTCTCCGAAGTGCCCCGTTTGTAATCAGTCTTTGATTGCAAACATGAGTACACAAAACCACGAAGATACATGGTGGGAGCATCCTTCTTTCGAAAATGGTCCAACCATCAAGATTTTCGATTACATGCTCGATGGGGAGGAAGCGGTTCCGAAAGCGGAATTGTTTGGGGTGTTCAAAATCTTTCACGCGGAATTGGAAAAGCACTCGGCTTATTCGCGAAAGGTGGTGCCTCTCGACCAATGACACCGACAGCCGAGAAAAAGAAATCGATTGGCGACCAAATCAGAGCACTTGAGCAAACCGCATATCTCCACTACCCTCGCGACCCTGAAACACCGGCGCCTAACGTGGGAACAACTTCCGCGGGTCCTTCGATCCCTCATGATATCAAAGACGCGCCCGGCACAGGCACATCAATTGGTCGTGGGAATCCACACGAGCCGGTCGGAGGAATCTTCCCGCGGACCGCAACCGGTGCGGACTCAAACCCCATACCCAATGAGCCGATGCCCCCGCAAACGAGCGTCATCAAACAGAAAGGGAATCCAACCGAGCCGAGGTAATGACCATGCAGTGGTTCAAACGTATTCCAAAAGGCGGTCCTCGCGAATACGATGCGTTAGCGAAAGAAGCGGTCCGTCCTTGTAAGGAATACACCGGACGCAGAGACAGACAAGGATATGGTAGGATTCGCTTCCGCCTACCAGATGGACGAATTGAGCAACGAGCTCATCGTCTTGTGTTTTACAAGACTTCTGGAATTCTGCCGAGGGGTTGTGTGGTGAAGCATACTTGCGACAATGTGGGATGCGTTGAACCGTCCCACTTGATTCTCGGACTCCCAGACTCGACCGCTCTTGAGACAGTGGCAAATCCCAAGCAGTGGTATCGGGTAAAGTGAATGGATGACCCCTTGTCCAATATGCCCCCAATCTTGCGACGGTGGGCGGACAAGCGCGGACTCGAAAAACTACTTCGGAGATACGGGTGGTCGATTTGCGAAGTGTGCGGACGCATAGGATACAGATGGACCACAGAACGGATACCGGGGGGTCACAACCTCGAATTTGAGTCGCTATTACACGGATGGATTCACCCGCCCACTAATGGATGGGAGGGGGAGGAACAACAATTCCGCACCATGTGGCAAATAGCCGAGAAAGTTGACCAAACAATCCCCGAGGAGCTCATGGCCGACTTTTTCGACTTGTTCATGAAAGGCGTGTGCAATACGATGGACCCGTCGGAAGTACTCGCGGACACGAAACGAAAGGGAAGAACCAATCCTTACGACTTTTGTGTATTGGATACAGCACCGCTCTGGAAACGACATGGCGTCGGTAAAATATGTCCAAAGTGCGGTGAACCCGGAACCGGTGAGGGTGTTCTCGGTGGAGAGCGCCGATTCTTTCACGGTCCCAACAAGTCATGTTACCTCGGTATGGTCAACCCAATTCGAAAGAGAGCGCAAGAGGTCAAATGTCCCAAGTGCGGAGCATACGGACGCGAGAGTGTTTCAAAGTCATACAAATACATCCGTCACGCGAACAAGACGTGTTACATCGGCAAATCTTCTGACGAAACCCCCTATACAAAATAGTGGAACCGTCAGAGAATTCTAACGAGTCCACATAACAGCAAAGTGGTTTCGTTAGAACGGTGAGACTTCTGACCATTCCACTATGCTGTTAGGCGAATTCGTCAGAAGAGTGATCCAATTGACTAAACGAAAGGAACGCGAAGCGATACATCCCCATTGTTATGGCGATTGGGTTTCGCTCTAAGTTGCGGCTGGGGGTTCGCGAGGAAGGTCTTGTTCATTTTTCCTGGGCTGAACATCAACCCTTCCACTCTGGTACACAATGGCAGTGTAGGAAGAAGAATCCATTGTGGTTGTCTTTTCTGTCTTTTCAAGTGGCTCGTTACTTGCAAATATTGCGGCTGACCCAGTAGTAGTAGAGGCGGTAAATGTCAAGAACTGATCCAAGTCCTTCTCATTCACCCATTTTGGCATGGCATCACGCCAGTACTTGAAATTCCATTCCATGCCTTGAACCGAGACATCTCTACTTGCCCCCACACCCCCGCCGCTCTGCCCTATCTCAAGACCTGCCTTTGTCTCGGTTTGTGCTCCTTGAGGAGTTCCGATTCCAACCGCGAAAGGACTCTTACCGACTCGGACCTCTAGGACCTTTATGGTGGGCTTATCAATCAAAAGTCTGGCTTTCAATTCGTTTGGGGGCTCTCTGCCCATTTTTCGAAAAACTCTGCGGAGATAAGACAACGACCGCCAGACTCAGCTCATCGGTTCTTAAGATTGGCGTCAATATTAGTGCACGGCTTTGGGCTAGATGTTTGAGGGTTGCGCCTGAATCGAACGTTGCTTCTCGCTTGTTTTACCGGAATTTTTGATTAATGACTTCGCACACGGCTACACAAGAAGCGTCCGATTAATGGTTTCATCACTCGTGACCGTGGACAAGGTTCGCCACAAGTCCGTCTTCACAATAATTGAAAGCCCGAGATTGGCAATTTTTGGGCATTGCTGCCTGTCAGAATCTGAGGTACTCAGCAGGTGAAACTTTGGGTGTAGTCAGAGCCGGACGGAACTATCGTGCTAGGGTTTGCATTGCAAATGAGGTTGCCAGTGTCGGGAGCCACTGGACCATGAATAGAGACGCTGTACAAAACGTTCGAATGGAGTGTAATCTGGTAGCTACCATCCGATGAAATTGTGGCAGACAACGTGTCGGTCGCCGTTGGACGAAATTCTATTGTTTTCGGGGTTCCTAATCCCGAGGATATTTTCACGGTTCCGTGCAAGTAAGTGAAGCCCGATGGTGTAGTACTAGTCTTGAAAATATTATTGGGCAGAGTGGTGAGTCCCAAGCTGGCCCCTAGTGTGACCACCGCCACCAGCAATGCCCCTATGGCGATCTTGTACCCCGCATGACTGTGAGATTGGGAAGATTGCAGGGATTGAGGCTGGGACATTGACCGTTCTTCGATCGAAGTCGTGATATTAAGCAAATCGTCGTCACCTGAGCGTTGTTCTCATGAAGATGTATCCCGGAAGGGTAATAGTCGAGGAATGTGACCAAGTTGGCGGGAGGAGGCGGAGATGTCGTGGGACGAATAAGAATTGAGCTTGTTCCATCGACCATGTGGGGTAGGTCCTTGGCAGGACTTGCAAGGAGTGATCCTTCATGGGGAGATAAGTGGAAGGCCATTAGGCAAAGAGAGCTATCAAGAACGGGTGGACGTTGCGAAATCTGTGGGAGTAACGGCTTCATTGTCCACGAAAAATGGGACTATGGAGAGAAGGGGCTTGTTCAGAGGCTCAACGGCTTTGAGGTAACTCGTGAAGACCGTAGCCTGGTTCAATACATCGGACGCGTATTTGACGCTGATTCATTTGCGCTTACCCGTTGAAACGGAGGGTCTTCAGAAAGCTTTAGGCAATTGAGTTGTCATAGCGAAGATGAGCCAAAGACCTTCGGAAAGCATCCAAGAGCTGCTTCGAAACTCTCTACCGGGTTACTTGTTCCTCGCCATTCTTATCCCGCTAATTCCTAAACTCACTTCGTACAGTGAGACGGTAATTGTCACCCTGTTTGTTCTCAGCGGACCTTTGGTGGGGCTGCTCATGTTCAATTTCTATTTGGTTGTCTACAGGCGGTTGACATGGCACTCTGGGTGGATACGCCGTGGCCTCGGTCTCAAACATGTTACAGAGCTGATAGAAAGCTTCCATGGAAGATCTGGGGACGAGCTCCGAGCCATATGGGACTACGTGTTCTTCGAATTAGGGATCCCCGTGACAGACCGCGTTTTGTTCCAATATTCTAGAGGGCATTCATGGGGCGTCATCGCGATGGGGCTGTCACTGGATGCCGCAGTTTGGGCCATGGCTGGGAATGTGGTCAATGCTGGAATTTTGGGGGCTGTGGCAATATTGATAATGCGATGGATTTACCCGTTCGCAATAAAACAGGGAGCCACCCTGGAGGATTTGATAATGGAACTCAACTGGGGCCGTGTTGAGACAGTAGCCAACAGCCTCCACTGGGAGAAACATGTCCGGAAGTAGGCGTCATCGATGGTACTCTGGATCGGCCCATATTCCATCAACGTAGGATACACATGCTGACCAGTTCTCGGTAGGTGAGACGAGTGGTCCTCACCCCATTTATTCTATCAATAACTAACCGTCAGCGTGAAAGATCAAACCCTTTGGCTTCCCTGAATTTCCTCCGGAAGTAATAATCCAGGTTGGACAGGTTCGAAGGGTATATCGAGACAAATTGGATGTTGTTTCTACGATATTGTGCCATCTTCCAGCGCATTGTCCTGACGTAGTTGTCCCTGGCTCCTCTGTCGGGTAAGTCGACCATGCCCCAATATTCAACATAGAGGTTGAACTGCGGAAGGTAGAAGTCCGGTCTGCTTATTCGCGACTTGAAGATGAACCAGTCATTTGTGGTCGCCTCGGCTTCATACTGGTACGCGATGTTGTGACGAGTGAAGTAGTCAGCGATAACCCTCTCTCCTTTGCTCCTCACAGGTTGGCCGGTGAGAGTAACGGATGGCGTGCCATACTCCTGGGGTTCTCTGAAGAGGTCCCGTAGCCAGGATAGGAAGCCCATCTCTGGACATGGCTCTCGGTTACCGACATTAAAGCGTGAGAGACCTGCCGAATAGCTGCATACGCGAGACTCATTGGGGCGTCACACGCTTCGTTGTTGGCGGTGGAATGTGATCGTGGAACTTCCTTCGCGGGTTTGTCGGAACCTACGTCCTTGTGCTTCGAACGCGAAAAATCTTGGGCATATTGTGACACCAAACGAGCTGTCACCCCATCGCACAGGATGACCTGATAAGATGGGACCATCGGCACCCATGAAATGAGAATACGTTTAGATTGGACTCGAAGGCTTGAGACTGAAGGGATTGAAGATACCAAAGTATGTCGAGAATTTCGTTGAGAGTTCCTATGCCTTTTCTTTAGGTCCGAAAATAGGCACTTGTGATAGGATTGATGAAGGCTTCCGACGAATCCGTTGCTGAGAAATTGCTTTACGACCCCGTCAAAGTCGAGTTTGAAAGACTCTTTCGGCACAAGTTCGGAGACTGCCACCTTGAGACTACCTTCAAGGGAAACTTCACCGGTTTACTGAAGGAGAGAATCAGTGAAGATATCGTTTACATGTTCATCAAGCGAATGAAAGGAAGCGAGCACCGGTTCCCCGATATCACGGGATTCATGAAAGACCCTGGGAGGTATTCTGAGCAATTCATTACGATTGAAGTCAAGAATGAGAAGGTTTCTCTCTTGGATATTTACCAAGCTAAGATGTATGCGGACCTTTTCGATGCAAAGTACGGTTTTCTAATCTCAACTGAACCAATCTCTGATGACCTCAAGAGGCTCCACAAAGTACGTCCAAAAATACTGCAGCGTTCCCTCGTGGACTACATCTTCTTGGTCCAGTTCGATGCCAAGACTTCCAAGATTGTTCATGAGAGCTGGTTTCCCGGGTCTCCTTTTCCATATGAGATTATTAGACTTCCACCCAAATCGGCGAAGGCGTTTGAGGTTGAGCTAAGAAAGGGAGGTTCTCTTTCAGTCGAAGCGGGAGCCGACGACAGTATTTCCTTGGAATTGGTTAGTAACTCAGAGTGGACGAAGCTGAATGCTGGACAGAGCTATTATGCAGAGCGGTCAATGAATGGAAAGAATCTTACCATCGCGTACAAGACTAAGCGCACCGGTACGTGGGTTGTCCGTGTCAATAACGACAACGAGACGCCACTTGAAGTGTGCTGGTCGTTGACAAGGTCTCTCCCCATTTGATAGCCAAATGCAAGTTCTGTGGTAAACGAGGGGCGATTCGAGATACGAGGTAAAGGTCCACACAAGGGAGAATACTGTTCAAGTTGCGGACATTGGTTGAGATGGATACCCAAGAAATTGGCAAGAAGACGCTTGGGAATGTAAGATCCTCCTCTGGCTACGATTCCACCATTTGGCGTGGCTCGGGTGTGGATGGGGTATAGTAGATGTTGTAGTCGATTACAGTTGCATCCATAATAGTACATTTTCCCACTACATCGCGAGGAGATTCGCATTCTCATGGTTAGGGCCTGGGGGCTTCTTGGTCAGTCAATTTTCGAACTAAGTCTAAGCCCGCATTGGGGGCAACTCAAACGCAGGGATCCTGATAGAGACTCGGATAGCCAAGTTACCCAACTCTAGTCTGTTCGCTAAAAAAGGAGTTTGTTTGATGCCTGTCCGAGTACAACTTCGGAGCTTCGCCCAAACAGCGTCTTGTGCTCATTTGTGTTGGGAAGTAAACGTGAGTTTCTTATTAAATGCATTTTGAGATGCGCCGGTGAAGATGTTAAGCCTCAAACAGAAAAGACTACCGCTACTCCTGAGTGTTCTCCTCATGGGATGCATGCCTCTCTACGCAGCTCCGATTGTCCGGGGGCAGACGGTTGTAACCACTATCCCGGTGGGAAGCGGGCCCACAGCCATTGCTACGAACAGCGTGACCAACGAGGTCTACGTATCGAACTACGGCGACAGCACTGTCTCCGTAATAAACGGAGGGAGCAACACCGTTGTTGCCACGGTACCCGTTGGGTCTGGTCCGGAAGGGATCGGGCAATTTGTCAACAAGATAACCAATCGGATATACGTGTCGAGTGACTCAAACTCAGTAACTGTCATTGACGGTGCCAGCAACACGGTTGTAACAACGATCCTAACGCCAACATGCAACCTGCCGGCGGGGGTGGCCGTAAACGAGGCAACCAACCTTGTTTACGTGACATGTTTCAGCTCAGATGGCCTAGCAATAATTAATGGAGCGACAAACGCTATCGCTGGAACCATATCGCTCGGGTGCTGCACAGTACAACCTGTCTCTGTCGCTTTCAATCCGGCGACCCAAAGAATCTATGTTGCGGACAGGAGTTCCCAGAACGTCGTTGTCATTGATGCTCTAACCAACTCGATCATCACCAGTTTCCCCGTTGGTACTTGCTGCGGACATGCGGGGCTGGACGTTAATCCTTCAACGAATATGGTATATGTCTCGAATTTCGAGACTGGAGACTCCGTCTCGGTTATAGACGGGTCCACTAATGCCGTGGTGGCCATCATTCCAGTCGGCAGTTTCCCCACTGGGGTTAGCATGGACGTGGTGACGAACAAAATCTACGTTGCGAATCAATTGAGCAATACTGTCTCTGTAATTGACGGCCCAACAAATACGGTTGTTGACACAATCCCAGTTCCAGGGTCAGAACCTGGAGGCACTGCAGTAGATCCCGCAACAAACATCGTCTACGTGACGTTATTCCAGTCGAATCAGGTCGTTGTTATCTCAGGAGTCGCTGCGAAACGGTCTACTTCTACCAGCGTCAGTTGCTCTGGCAGTGGACTTGGCTCCAAATGCACAGCCACCGTATCAGATACATCTCCTGGCACACCGACTACCCCGAGCGGGACGGTGTCTTGGAGTAGCAGCAGTAGCGGTGTTTTCAAGCCATCCACCTGCACTCTTAGTGGTTCCGGGTCAATAGCCAGTTGCACAGTTGGGTATTCTCCATCTGGCCCCTCGAATCCTGTGACAATCATGGCAACGTATCAGGGTGACTCTGACCACTCCGGAAGCTCCGGTAGCGAAACACTATCCGCTCCCCCCTAGTAAAAAGACAAAAGAGCCATCGACGCTCCGTCACCTTTCCCCTTTTCTCTGGGACATGTTTTGTCCCGGCCAATCGCGACTTACGACAGAGGATTAGTTTCGGAGACTAATTCGTTCGAATCTCCTGCTTTGATCTCTCAACAGGCGACAACCTTGGGCATGACCAAACTTATTGACACGTGACCGCGAATAGCTGTATACGGGTGAGACATTGGGGCGTCGCGCACTTTGTTGTTGATGGAAAAGCGTGCCATTGGCGCTCTCTTCGCGGGTTTGCTCTAACCTACGTCTTCATGTTACGGACGCGAAAATCTTGGGCATAATGTGACTCGTCGCGAGCACTCACCCTATCGCACGCAATACCTCGTCGGGAGGGGACCCTTTGGCCGACAGCTCACGTGAAACATGATGACTTTGATGAGGCCTCGGAAAACATTGCGCTGAGACGACTTCTCCGGGTCTTCTTTTTTCTTAGTTCCGAATAAGCCATCAAAGACTTCGTGTTAGGCGGAAAGGCCGAAAGGTCCATCTGGCAATGAAGCCGAGGTAATCCTTTGCGGGTTCTAGCAGCAAGGTTTCAAAGAGGATAGCCTCGCCTGTGGGTGTATTATCATGCCGATGCGTAAGCGTCTACTGCTGAACGAGAAAAAGAGAATGCGGAAGGAACGGCGTATTGACAGCTTAGTCCAGCTCTACCAGATGATCCATCGAGGCGAAGAAGCAAGACTTCCTCCCGACGTTCTGAGCATTGAGAAGTTGGTAGCATATCACTATCCGAAATTGAGCGAGCAGACTAGGGAGAAGTATGCGAAGTTACTCTACGATGCATTAAAGCAGCGTTCAAGGGAAAAGTAATATTCCGGTCTATCAGTTATTCGCCGACGCATCTAGAGAAAAACTGGGCATTCTTGGAAGTTAGGGCTGGGACTTTTCTTGCCTCCGTCGAGGTACCCCCGGGTGATGGCCCCTGCAAGCCACAGAAGGCGTGCTCAGAAAAAATCTCTTGGTGTTTCCGGTATCTGTGCCATCCCTCTGCCAAGACAGGAAGTGCAGATGCGAACTAGTGGATCCAAAATTCCCTCGGTCCAGCAGCCAGGGAAGAGTAGAGACTCTAGCTCGGGAGCAAGCCGGCTTCGTCTGGCTTGTCACACAGAAGTTATTGTTACTGGTAAGTCTAGTTGTTCAGTAGCTGTTTTTACAGCTTCCTACGTCATAGTCACAGATTTCCCTGGAATGGTACTTTCAGAAAATTTCCAGTGGCTGACAAACCAAGTAAGCTCGGTAAAAGTCGCGTTCTTTACCTCATTTACCTATGTTATCTTGTCCGATGTTGTACGATGCAAGGCGCTTGCTGGTAAATTCCTTGAAGATCCTCAGGAAGAACGAGTAAGTTCCAGTACCAACGTCCTTTCTGAGACAACCTGCTTCGACCAGCTGGGTCAAATATACTCCCAACCCTTCTTTCTTGCGGACGCCTGAAAGTTTCTCAATCTCAGAGAATGAGAAAGCATCCTTGGACGAATCTGCTAGTTTGCTCATTATTCTGAGCTTGGGTTTGCTACGCCCGACTCCCTCAATGATCCTTCGTTCGAAAAGCTGACTCGCCAACGAAGCTTGAATCTCAGGTTTCGCCTGTTCTAGAACGTGTGGTGTTATTACTCTGATTCCTTGTTTGCTTGCTTCTTCGTAAAGGCGAAATCCGAAAATCTGGACGACATAGGGTTGTCCCTCACTATCCCTAGTGATATCAGTTTCTACTTTGCTGTCGAATTTCACTCCTGAACGAACCGAGGCCTTTGCTAAGACCTCTGAGATCTCGTGATTAGTGAATGGCAGAAGGGTGATTGGAGCGAAGAAGCGTTCTAGAGGCGAAAACTTCTCAGTGACAGATTGAAAAAGACCAGATTTGCCGGAGATAGTAAGAGAGTAAAGTGCTGCCTTCTCGCCTAACCTTGAGAATGTGTTTCTAAGATATTCCAGTGCTCCAGGAATGTAGGTCAGAGCTTCCGCCTCGTCTATCATTACAAGGACTGCCGGTGCTCTTTCTTGTACTTTTGACCAGATGACTAGCAATCTGTCCCGAAATGTCGTTTCCAGATTCTCTGATTGAGTCTTTTGAATTCCGCCACCGACGACAGGAATGGTCACACTATAGTTTTCCAGAAAACGTCTCGCGGTTTCAAATTTCTTTCCGAGACTGCTGTAATAACTGATGCAACTATTTCGCAGCTCCTCGTGTATGAGGGCAAGCAAAGATTCAATCTGTCGGATTCCTGGGTACAGATCAACACGTGCTACGATGCATCCTTGCTGATGGGCTACAGATTCAAACTTGCGTAGTAGACTAGTCTTTCCTATTCCTCTCTCTCCCATCACCGCTGAGTGCTGGGGATTCCCCTCAATCGTACTTTTGAGGCGAGTCCGAAGCTCGGCCAGTTCTCGTTCTCGTCCTGCAAATGAATCTGGATCCGCTGGGGAACTCGGATGGAAAGGATTAGGCAACTAAGTCTGGTAACACAGGTAACGCGGGTAAAAATGCGTTCCTTTACCTCCGTTATCTGCGCAGCAATAGGTAAGGCGGGTAAATATGTGCATCATTACCTCATTTACCTATCTTACCGGATCGAGACTCAATTAGCCCTAGAGGGATCGCCATCCTGATCATTCCAGGGACGAATACCTGGCCGTCCCCAACACAGAAAAACCCGTTTAGAAGTGTCATGACCCATGCCGGCTCGCAGCTTAGAATCGAGAAAACTCATCGCTGAGAAAATTCTTCAAAGATATGTCTTTGAAAAATTTGCAGAGTCTACCTCGGCGAGGAAAGCTCTCCTGCCTGAGAGACTGCAATCCAAGGCCTCAGATTTCCGAGTCTTAGTACCAGAGTATGACCTTGAGAATCCTAAACATCGGACCGACTTTCGACTATTCTTTGACGGAGAATCACTCCCACAAAACATCGAAGTGGAGTGGACCACTAGCCATTTCGGGCACGCAATGAGCGTAGCTAGCGCTCATTACTCCAACGGTCGAGGATTCCTCATCGTTCTTGACGATGACAAGGAGGGAGCGAAGGAGGAGTTGAGGTCGTTAGATGTAGTTGTTGTTGAACCTGATGAGTTTTCCTGGTGGTTCAGCAACAATGCAAAAAAGATAGTGGATTCTCCTATCGCTGCTCTGATCCGGGAATACAAGCGCCGGGAAGAGAAATTTTGGGTGGTTTACGTAGGCTCAAAGGCTAAAGCGCAGGAGGATTACCTGCAAAGGGGCCGCCCAACTGGAGTCTGGGCATTCCGCTACGCGCAAGGTCGAAGTCTCGCCAAAGTCATGGCCATAACCCGGGGAGACATTGTAATCTTTGGGACCAAATGGAGTGAAATTCCAAGGAGAAAAATTGAGCCTTCAGGTGCATGGACATGCAGACACGTCGACATATTCCGAGTAACGGAAGGATACTCCTGTGACAAGTCTGATGACACCTTCGAGAAACCAGGTTGGAGGGCGGACAGGAAACCCGAGGAGAAAGAGTACATGCATTACTTCAGATTCAGAAGCAAAGCAGATGATGAGTCCACTTTCGAAACCAGGAGCGAGATACTGCTACAGGGAAGTGACCTTTCCGAAGGCAATGCCGATGCACAGATTTGTAGCGCGTTCCAATACTCTCTTAACACCCAAGGCGCACCCTCCGAGGTTGACGAATCAGCTGTTAGAAGACTCAGACAGCTGTTAACCTCAAAGAACAAGACTAGCTGAATCCAAATCTATCTACTATCCGATTAGGTTCAAGTCGACGTGAACCCCGGCTGCCCTCGGTTCATTGGCAACGCTCTAATTGCCAACCTTCCGCTTTGTCCATTTCGTTCGCGAATGACTGCATACGCGGGCCTCATTGAAACGTATATGATTTCATTGTTGATCATGAAGCGTGACGAAGGCACTTCTTCTCGGGTTTGCTGAACCTATGCCCCTCGTGTTTGAACCTCATGCAACGAACGAAAAACTTGGGCATTATGTCGGAATTTTCGAGCACTCACTCCATTACACATGACACGGCATTGAGAGGGGACCCAACGCACGAGCGGATTTCGGACGGGCGGGTGCTATGTTCCCAGAAATTATTCAAATCGAGTAACGAATTCTAAGGACTTGGCTGATGGGGCGGTGTGGGGTATCTCCACTTCAGGTACTTCAGAAAATACCACAGCAGGAAAACAGCAGGTAGTGCAAGCCAAATCGAGATTCCAAGACGTTGAAAGAGACTCGGCTCGATGGCGTATGTAAGCACAGCCCCAAAGAACGCCCAAAAGAGCGCGGGCAAAAAGTCGTGAGCTGTTTCGATAAAAAGTGGCCTCCATGGTATTTGACTGGCTTTGATGTGTTGGATGCCCTTCCGGTATTGCGGCCTTAGCCAGTTTTGGAGACTTTTGACTGAAATCCAAAAGCTTCGCCAATTAAAAACAAGTGGTAGAAGAAGTAGTCCCGGTAGAAAAAGCACCTGGAAAATTGTCCAACCCGATGGGATATTAACAGCGAATGCGACGAAAAGTATGATGTAGGCAACTTCGGCCGGGGCCATGTAAACGAACGCAGGTGAAAGACCTCGGGCGAAGTCAGCGACTCTTTCGCCCCATCGGCCACTGATGAATCGCCGACCCCAATTGGAGACGACCTCAAGCATGAAACCAACAAAGAGAAGCGGTGCAACGACTCGAAAGAATACAACGATGGTGAGGTCAAGCCCTAAGAACCTCACAACCGTCGTTGGCGGGACGGTTAGAGCCACAAGCGTGAGTACAAATGTGATAATGCCAACGACGATGACCCGTTTCGCGCCCACTTTCATCCCACCAGTCTGAGAATCTGTGCGATGAGAAAGCTCAGTCCTGAAAGGGAGAGGATTTCGATTAGCTCGGGAGCTGGATGTTTGCTCCTTCCCTGAATTTGGTCGATTGCTCGGTTCACTTCACTGATTGTTAGCGTCCACAGCCCTTTGTCGATGTTCTGTATTTGGTCACTGTGCTCGATGAAATCATCGACGGATTTTTCCAGGTTCACATCTTCAAAGTGGTCTTTGCCTGTGCTCGTCTTTGATTTCAAGCTCGTGAAGTTCTTGAAGTCGTAACCGACTCTAACCATCTCGCTTCGCCAATCTTCTAAGAAATCCAGCAGACTCTGGTCGTGTCTCTTCAGCAACAGAAAACCAGGGACTTCGATGGTGAACACGAACGACCCGACGAGCAAGTAAAACATGCCCGCACCAAAGCCAAGAAGGGATGGTCTTGGTGTGTAGAGCAAGTAGAATCCAACGATTAGAATCGTGGAGACTACTGCGTATGCAACGATGAGTCTCCAAAGTGGTCCCATCCGACGAGACTTTGACTTGTGGAGATTAGAGACGAAGAATCCAGATAGGCCCAGATTGGCAAGAACTACAACTGAGATGATTAGGTCAAGACACATTCGGCTGCTCCTGAGGCGGAGCCTGCGGAGTTGCAGTTGTTTGTGTTGGTGGTGGCGTGGCCGCTTGCTTTTTCCGGCCATCTTCCCATTGTTTCAACAACTCGGCGAACTCGGGAATCGCCTCGAAGCCTATTAGGCCTACCAACTGGGCCCTTTGAAAAAATCGTTGTCTTCCAACTTCTGTAACCGTAACGAACCCTTTGTTTCCATCCGTAAATGCACGCATGTCCCTAGCGAGGTTGGCTGAATCAATCCCAAGCCTCTCCGACAACTCCTTTGCAGAAATCTCATCTTTCGTGAGCATCAAAATTGCCGCCTTTACTTTGGAACCGCCGACGGCTTTCTTCAACTCTTGAATTATCACTGGAGAACTCGAAAGCGTCATTATCCGGTTGATGTTGCCCGTATCATTCTTGATGCGTTTCAGCTCGTTACGAATCAACTGAAGTTCATCCCCAGAAGCTCCAGTGTTACTTTCGTTGGCATTTCCGCTCACGATGTGCTACCCTCTTTCTTGTCCGGGGTCGCCAGCGTAGATTGAGGCTCTGCAGTGCTTACTTCGGCCTCGCCTCGAATTTCGACAAGAGTGAGCCACTCTGGAGGTACGTAGTCTAACACTCTTCGCGGTGGTTTCCCTCGTTGGTACTCGATGAGATTCAGTGCAATGCCCGCATTAAGGAACAAGCTGACCGCCATTGGCGTTACTTTCACAGCATCGGCAATCTGTCTAGGTACCATCTGACCATTCGTGTAAATCCACATCTTCTTCCTCTCGTTAGTTGATGCGATTTTCAACAACTCCTTTTCTATCGCGGCACTGTTGCTAACTGTGAGAATCTTCGAGATTTTTTGAAGCTCACGGAGAACGTCTTGCTCACTCATTGACTGTCCACCGATGGAGTAAGCTCACTGGTGCTTGTCGGTTGTGGGGCGGACGGGGCCGTTGCTGGAGTAGACGTTACTTGTTGAACCGCGGGCGGCACTTCTATTCCAAAGTCCTCTAGGTCAAAGGTTCGTTTGAATCGCTCGCCTCTCTGAACACTGATTGTGTCTCCCAGACCCTTTCGCTTCCACTCTTTCCACAGGTCGGAAACGCTTCCGGTGTAACCCGATTGTGTGTTGATGTCTCGGGTTCCGCGCGTGCCGTCAGAAAGTTGGTAAGCGAGTTTTTTCTTGTCAGTATTCAGTACAGTCTGCAGTACACCTTTGACTTCGGCCATGCCGGCAAACTTCGTCCACTTCAAAATCTCCCGGAGAAGTTTTACCTGCTCGGTTTCTTCGCTCATGCGGTGAGCACCTCTTGCTGGGTTGGAACTGTCGTCGTTGTATTCGTTGGAGGAGTCGTTGTGTTCTGTGGAGGTACTGGCGGAGCCGGTGTTTTCGGTTGCTTCTTCTCCTTCAGTCTTTCAAGTACAACGCGTGAATATCCAACTGTCTTCCCCAGGAGCCTGTCGATTTCATTCAGCTTGAAACCCGCCAAGTCAAGTTGCTCGATTTTGTCTTTCTCCTGCGGTAATCCCTTAACTGCGTCGAGGGCTTGAAGCCGAAGAATCTTGTCGAGCTTCTCGAGAAGTGTCTTGAACTGTTCGTCATCCAAAGTCTAAGCCGCCTCCGGTTGAACGGTCGCTGTAACCTGAACCTGCATCTCGGGCGAGCCTTTCTTCTTGACCAGGGCCGACATGTTGATTCCTAATTCTTGGAGGGTGTAAAGTGCTCGATGCCCTTTGTGACCCTCATCGGGTGGGGCCACGAGCAATGCCTCCGCGAACTTTGAAATCCAGACACTAATCGTGGGCTGTGGAACGCCCGTTAGTTCTGCCAACCTCAGTTGGGGCGTGTTACCGTCAAGCTTGCTGTACACCAGAGCCTTCTGATAGGTGTCGATAGACCGGGCCGCAATCGGCCTGATTGAACTCGCAGCGATTGCCTTCAAATAGAACCGTATATCAACGGAGAGTTCTCGGTCACTCTTCTCCATGTATTGCATTTCCTCCTACCATTGACCATCAATCAATACCCTACCAAGGCCACCCCTGCTTATTAACCCAACGTTGCTTCCAGATATACTATAGTGATAACTCCTGCAATAGGTTGCACCACGCTGAAGTCTGGCCAGAATTGCAGGTGTAGCCACTACTCACCGGTGGCCAAGAGGTCACGAGACGGTGTTATGGAGTTGTCCTACTCCCCTCCAGCAAGTCGGATGGCCTGTATGCAAAGACCACGAAACTCACTTTGGCGTTGGGGACGTATGATTGACCCCAAGCGGTGACAGCCTTTTTCTGGCCTGTGAAAGACTGGCACAATGCGCTCACAAGATATTGGCCCGTTTGTTTGAGGTTCCCCTTCATGGTTGAAGTATCTGCCGTCGACCAATGTCCGTGACGCGAATTTTCAGCTTGCGTCCGTTGCGTAGTTCAAGGGTCACGTAGTCCAGTGTTTCCGCAACGACGATTCCCGACGCTTCTCGAACGATTCGGCGGGGGTTATTCTCTCTCCGTGTTAAGAACGCGATTCAAGACGATTCCGGTCTCTCCAAGTCCCAAACCGAGTCCGTGAGTCGGTGCCAAGAAATCCTCACGGCTCGTTCGAACGAGTTTGCCCCGATAGGTGATTTTCTCTGTTTGTCCACGGGTCAAAGTTGACTACTTCCTCTTACGGAAGATTTGGGTTCCATCCTCCAATTTACACACGTAATCAAACCCGGACTCGACCAAAGAGGCAAGCTCGGACAAAGACTTGGCGGCTTTGCAAATGAACGAGTCATCATCGGAAACTTGCAGTTGAATATACTTGAGCGTGTTCCCGATGTTCTTGTGTCCAAGCAGTCGGGAGACGTAAACGAGGTCCTTTGTCTTGTGGTATTCTGTACTTCCCTTCCAATGTCGCAAGGTGTGGAAGTGGATGGCTTGGATTCGAGGGTTACCCAACTTAGTCGCTATTCTCTTTCTCGACTTTTGGAAGAGTCTCCCAAAATGGTTGAGAGTTCCATCCCTCCAGACTTTCAGACTATCCTTTGGGAGGGTGCCAAGTATCCCGACAAGTCGAGGACTTAGTCGTAATTGTCTCGGGTTGCTGTTTTTCTCCGGCGTTATTCTAACTGTTCTTTGCTCTAAGTCCAAGTCGGTCCACTTGACCGCCCACGCCTCACCAGCACGTGCTCCGGTCTCCTTCAAGAATTGAAGGAATGAACTGACCCGACGGGAGCACCCTCCGATGAGTTGGTCTATCTCCCCCTCGTTCGGAAGGAAGGGAAGTTTGTCCACTCGCCGATAGCGGGGCTTGGAGAATGGAACGCCTTGGAGCTTGTAGAAGCCGTTGAGAACGTTCGATGCAATCTCTTTGGTTCCAAGAGACCAATCCAACGTTGCGAGGTACGCTTTGACCTCCTCGGTATCAGCGAGGTCACAGTGTTTGGAGAGCCGTCGAAGCACTCGGACGGACCGGTCAATACTCGACTCTCGATATCCATTCTTTCGTAGGTGGAACCCGTACTCCACAACCTTTCCGATAGAAAGTTCGTAGGTTGGGGAATGGTGCGGGAGGTGGGATTCGAACCCACGAACCCCTACGGGACAGGCGCCTCAGGCCTGCGCTTCCAAGACCCTCGAATCAAAGGGTCTCTTTGACCTGGCTTGGCAACTCCCGCAAACGCCA
>Ga0066709_100000972_pt1 | contig 17669 bp, 17 predicted proteins | sample GraSoiAngelo_158_FD_79665 | JGI IMG/M metagenome (GOLD analysis project Ga0066709, IMG submission 79665) | Grasslands soil microbial communities from the Angelo Coastal Reserve, California, USA - 14_1009_16_30cm | ecosystem: Environmental > Terrestrial > Soil > Grasslands | place: USA...
CTCGCCCGGCACATCGCGGTGGTCATTCGAGAAGAAGTAGACCGGCCCGAAGGCGCCGAACAGCCGCCCCGGCGCGCGGTGGACCGCGCCGATGGGCAAGATGACCTCGGTCTGGGCCTGGGCCCGGCGGTCGTGGAAGTGAAAGAAGATGGGAAAGAGGCCCGCCGTCGCGCCGTGCCGGTCGATTGACCAGAACAGGGGCCCGACGTAGCCGGCCCGCCTGCGCCCGTCTACTTGATCTCGCCCGCGGTGAGGCCGGAGACGTAGTAGTCGAGGAAGAAGACGTACAGGACGACGATCGGGACGGAGGCGAGCACGGCGCCGGCCATGAGAGAGCCCCAGTAGTAGATGTCGCCGCGGATCAGCTCGCTCGTGACGCCCACGCTCGCCGTGATCTGCTCCGATGACGACGTGAAGGTGAGCGCGTAGATGAACTCGTTCCAGGAGAGCGTGAACGCGAAGAGCGCCGCGCAGACGAGGCCCGGCACCGCGATCGGCAGCACGATCCGCCAGAGCGCCTGGATGCGTGTCGCGCCGTCCACCATGGCGCACTCCTCGACCTCCTTGGGGACGGTGCGGAAGTAGCCCATCAGCAGCCACGTGCAGAAGGGGACGAGGAACGTCGGGTAGGTGACGACGAGCGCCCACTTCGAGTCGCCGAGGCCGAGCCAGTTCACCACCTGGGCCAGCGGTAAGAACAAGAGTGAAGTCGGGACCAGGTAGGTGACGAAGATGGCCGTGCCGAGGCTGGCGACACCGAAGAACTGGAGCCGCGCCAGCGCGTAGGCCGCGACCGTCGCGATGATGAGCGAGACGAAGGTCGAGATCATGGTGACCAGAAGGCTGTTCTTCGTCCACGTGAGGAAGGCCGTGTCCCACAGGAGCTTCGTGTAGTGCTCGAGGGTCGGTCCCTGGCGGATGAGGAGCGGCACCGCGGTCCGGTCGTAGAGCTCCTTGTTCTGCTTCAACGACGTCAACACCATGTGGTAGAAGGGAAACAGCGCGAAGACGAGGAACGGCACCAGCAACAGGTGCATCGCGATCCGCCGCGTGAGCTTCCGGCGCGTCATCAGTAGGCCTGCTTTCGGACGAAGCGGAGCTGAGCAAACACCACCAGCATCAGCACCGGAAAGAGATAGAGCGAGATCGCCGCGCCCTCGCCGATCCGACCCGTCTCGAGCCCGACCTGGCGCGCCAGCGTCGCGAAGAGGTGGGTCGAGTTGATCGGACCACCGTGCGTGAGCACGAAGACAATGTTGAAGTCGCTGAAGGTGAAGATCGTGGAGAACAGAACCACGATGGCCAGCACGGGCTTGAGCAGTGGCAGGGTGACGTGCCAGAAGCGGGCGAGGGCCCCGGCCCCGTCGGCTTCCGCCGCCTCGTAGAGCTCGCGCGGGATCGCGACCAGCCCCGCCAGGATCGTGATGACGAAGAACGGCAGTCCGCGCCAGATGTTGACGACGACGACCGCCGTCATCGCGTAGTACTTCTGGCCGAGCCAGTTCGGCCCGGGCGGATCCATGAGGCCGAGCGTCAGGCCCGTCCAGTTCACCACGCTGTAGAGCGAGTTGAACATCCACCACCAGCCGAGCGTCGACAGCGCGGTCGGGATCACCCAGGGCAGCAGCACCGCGCCGCGGATCAGCCGCTTGAACCAGAGCTGCTGGTCGAGCAGCATGGCCAGCGAGAGCCCCAGGACGAGCTTGGCGCCGACCGCGGCGCCCGTGAAGACAAACGCGTTCTGGAAGGTCTGCCGGAACGCGTCGCTCTGCCAGAGGTTGAGGAAGTTGCGGATGCCGATGAAGTGGCTCGGCCGCCCGATGAACGCATTCGAGACGGAGAAGTAGAGCGCCATACAGAAGGGATAGGCCACAAGGAGCAGCAGGAGCAGGAGCGCCGGGCTCACGAAGATCGGGCCCAGCCATTGCTCGCGGTCCAGCAGCTCGCCCATCCGAGCCCGCAGCGACGAGCTACGGGATGCGGTCGCGACGCCGACGCTGCCGATCGCCATGTCAGCTCACCCCGCCATGACTTTCTTCATCTCGTTCTCGGCCCAGGTGATGGCGTCCTTCGTCGACGTGCCCGTCACCGCCTTGGCGATCATGTTGGGCATGATGAACGAGTTGGTGATGAGCTGCACCTTGTCGCTGGGCGGCGCCGGCCAGCCGTAACAGTGATACTGCACGCCCTCGGCCCTGAGGCCGGCGTACTTCGGGTCCGTCTTGAGCACGGGGTGGTCCTGGAGCTTGTCGTAGACCGGGAGGTTGAAAGCGTCCGCCGACATGATGAACTCGTCGTAGGTCTCGCGCTTGCCGAGGAGATAGCGGATGAACTCCTTGGCCGGCTCCGCGTTCTTGGAGAACTTCCAGATGCCGATGTGGCGCGGCACGTCCGTCTCGTGGCGCCCGGCGGGCCCGCCGGGTGTCCGGTGGTGGTTGATGGTGTCGGCCGTGGGGAGCTTCATCTGCTTGGCGACGATATAGGCGCTGACCGGATTGTGGATCCAGCCGGCCTTGCCCTGCTGGATCGCCTGATTGTTGCTCGCGTCATCCCAGGAGAGCACTTCGGGCTCCATGCAATCGCGGAACATCTTCTTGTACCACTCGATCATCTGCGCGGTCTGGGGGCTATTGATCCGGACGGTCTTGCCGTCCTTGTCGACCTCGAGCCCGCCGTAGGACCAGAGCACCGGGCCGGCGGTGGAGATGCTGTCGTAGTTCTGGCTGATGGGGATCCCCACCGGGTTCCCCATCTTCTTCAGCTCCTTGCCCACGGTGTAGAGATCCTCCCAGGTGTCGGGGACCTTGAGCCCCGCCTTCTTGAAGAGGTCCTCCCGGTAGGTCGCCACGAACATGGCGTGGTACTGCGGGACGGCGCGCCACGTGCCGTGGACGCGGGCCGTCTCCGCGGCCGAGGAGAGCACCTTGCCGTACTTCTTCTCGAGCTCAGCCACCACATCCCCGAGATCGACCAGCTGGCCCTCGTAGAGCCAGGGGAAGTGCATGCGCATCTCGACCATGTCGTGCCCGGCCTGCGACTGGACCTCGGAGGCGTACTTGGCCGCCTGCTGGGCCGCGGCGATGTGATCGATCTTGAGCTTGATGCCCGTGTCTTTCGTGAAGCGCTGGCCGATCTCGGCCAGCTTCTTGTCCATGACCGGCGCGAAGTTGTTCCAGCAGAGGTACGAGACCTCGCGCTGCTGCCCGCGCGCGGGCGCGGTTCGCGTCGCGAGGATTCCCGCGAGGCTTGCGCCCGTCGTGGTCGTCAGGAAGCGGCGCCGTGTGATCGCTGGCATGACTCCTCCTCTTTCATTCGGGAGCCGGCCCGCCCGGGGGCGGCGACGCCGGTTCGTTTTCGGTGACGTCGATATCGTTCGTGGGAAGCGCTCCTCGAACATCACGTGGGGGAACGACGACAACACGATGCCGGCGGAAGAACCTCACTGACCTGTCATGATACCCCAACTCGACAGGGGTCTGGCCTCGACGGCCGGCCGCGGACCCGCCGGCACGAGCCGAACGCGGCCATCGACGGGGCTCACGATCGTCTGGGGCGGTGCGTAGAGCTCGCGATCGGAGATGCGACGCTCCCAGTGGCCGGGCGCGAGGGCGGTCGCGGGCTGGTCGGCGAGCGGCACGTACCGATCCGGGACCCACACCATATCGGGCCGCGTCACCGTGCGTGGAGCCACGATCGGGACGGGCCGCGTCGCAGAGGCGTTGATGCGGCCGACCAGCTCGGCGGTCGAGGTGCCGCCGCCGGTCTGGAGCATCAGGAGCCCGCCCGCGAGCAGGGCAGCGCCGCGCGACGTCCTAGGCATCGTCGTGCACATCCTTCGGCTTCCAGTCTTTGTATCGCTCGCGAAGCACCTTCTTGTCGAACTTTCCCACGCTGGTCTTGGGCACGGTGTCGAAGCGCGCGCTCACCGCGATCGCCCTCCCGGAGCCACTTCTCCCAGATCCTCCGACGTGGCGCAGCGGAAGCCCACGAAGTGGTGGCCGGCGGCCGCGCTGCGGCGATCGTAGGACCGCCGCCGCGTCACGCCGAGCGAGTCGGCCGGGTCGTCGTGGCTCGCCCCGCGGACGACCACGCGCCCGGTCGCCCCGGTGTACGGTTCCCGGCCGTCATCGCTTCTATAAGGATAGGGGCGGAAGATGCTGGCCGTCCACTCTCGCAGGTTGCCAAGCAGGTCCTCGACGCCGTGGGGGCTCGCCCCGGCCGGCCGGCCCAAGGTCGACTCCGTCGCATTGTAGGGGCGGCCGAAGACCGCCAGATGGGGCGCCGGCGTCGCAGAGCCCCACGGATAAGGTCGGCGGTCACCGCCGCGTGCCGCGTTCTCCCACTCCGCTTCGGTGGGCAGCCGACGACCCGTCCACGCGCAATAGTCCCGGGCGCCGAACCACGAGGCCTCGACTACGGGATGGCGCTCGAATCCGGGATCGGCGGCCCAGTGTCCCCGCCACCGATGGATGCGCGCGTCCGCGTCGTCCTCGTCGTAGCGTCGCTCGGCGCCTGGCGGCCCGAGACCGGTCGCGTCCAGGAAACGGGCGAACTCGGCGTTGGTCACCTTGTGGCGCTCGATCCAGAAGTCGCGGACGTAGACGCGATGGAGCGGCGCCTCGTCGGACGGCCCGTCGTCGCGCCCCATCCAGAACGCACCGGCCTGGATCAGCATGATGCCGTCCGCGTCGGCCGCGCCCGGGGCGGCCAGAAGGCTCGCGGCCAGGAGCGTCACGATCAGGCGACCCACGTGGATCATGGTATCGTGAGGGCGGCATGCGCTCCCGCTGGAACGACGCCGAGGCGAGCCAGCTCCACGGCCTCGACCTCCTCGTCTACGCGTCCCGCCTGGTCGGCGCCGAAACCTCGCTGGTGATCTGGGGTGGGGGCAACACTTCGATCAAGACACGCGAGCGCGACCACCGTGGCCGCGAGATCGCCGTGCTCCGCGTCAAGGGCAGCGGGTCCGACCTCAAGTCCGTCCAGCGGCGAGACTTCCCTGGTGTGCGCATGGACGATATCGCAGCGCTCCTCGATCGCGCCGAGATGAGCGACGAGGAGATGGTGAGCTACCTCGGCCACGCGCTCCAGGAGCCCGGCGGCGTTCGCCCATCGATCGAGACCCTGTTGCACGGATTCCTCTCCGCCGACGCCGTCGTCCACACCCACGCCGACGCCGTCGTGTCGCTGACGAACACCGACCGCGCCCACGACGTGATCGAGGGCGTCTACGGAAAGGACGTCATCTCGCTCGCGTACCGTCGACCGGGATTCCGAATCTCGCGGGACGTGGCCCACTCGATCGCCGAGCGGCCCGAGGCGAAAGCCCTGCTCCTCGAGCGTCACGGCACGATCACGTGGGGAGCGACCGTCCGGGAGGCGTACGAGGCTACGATCGAGCTGATCACCCGCGCCGAAGAGGCTATCGCCCTGCGCAAGAAAGGTCGACGGGCCTTCGGGGGCCCCCGCGTGCCCCTCCGCGAGCCGGGGGCGCGGCGCGAGACGGCGTTGGCGGTGGCGCCGCGACTGCGCGGCCTGCTGAGCCGCTCGCGTCGCGTGCTGGTCAGCTTCGACGACTCGCCCGGGGTGACCGCGTTCGTCTCCTCGGTAGACGCCGCGCGGGTCTCGCAGGTCGGGCCCGCGACGCCGGACCACACGATCTACGCCAAACGGCTGCCGTGCTTCGTGGCCGCCACCGGCGAGGAGACGCCGGCGGCCCTGCTGGACGCGACCGAGCGGTCCGTCGACGCCTTCGTCGTCGGCTATACGCGCTACTTCGAGGAGAACCGGTTCGAGGGCGCGCAGCTGGTCGATCCGCTCCCGCGGGTGGTGCTGGTCCCCGGGCTCGGCATGTTCACGGCCGGCAAGGATCGGCGGACCGCCGGCATCGTGCGCGACATCTACCACCACACGATCGACGTGCTCGGCAACGCGGGGGCGTTCGGCGAGTACGTCTCGCTGTCGCCGAAGGACGCCTTCGACGTCGAGTACTGGCCGCTCGAGCTCTACAAGCTCACGCTGGCGCCGTCCGAGAAGGAGCTGGCGCGCCGGATCGCGCTGGTGACCGGCGGTGGCTCCGGAATCGGGCGAGCCGTGGCGCGGCGCCTGGCCGCCGAGGGCGCGCACGTCGTCGTGGGCGACATCGACGCCGCGAGCGCTCGAGTAACCGCCGACGAGATCGTGGGCGCCGTCGGCGCCGGCCGGGCGCTCGGGCTCGAGATGGACGTGACGCGCGAGGCGTCGGTGCGGGCGGCCTTCGAGCAGACGGTGCTCGCCTACGGCGGGCTCGACATTCTCGTATCGAACGCGGGCATCGCGCACTCGGCACCGGTGGTTCGCCTCGAGCTGGCCGACTGGGAGCGCTCGTTCGCGGTCAACGCCACCGGCCACTTCATCGTCGCGCGCGAGGCGATGCGTCTCTTGAGCGCCCAGGGGCTCGGCGGCGTGCTCGTCTTCGTCGCGACCAAGAACGTGATGTCACCGGGCAAGGACTTCGCCGCGTACTCGGCGGCGAAGGCGGCGGAGGCTCAGCTCGCCAAGGTGCTCGCCCTGGAAGGCGCGCCTCACGGCATCCGCTCGAACATCGTGAACCCGGACGCCGTGTTCCAGGACTCGAAGCTCTGGTCGGACGAGGTCCGACGCGAGCGCGCCCTTGCCCAGGGGATCGCCGTGAGCCAGCTCGAGGATTTCTATCGCAAGCGCAACCTGCTCGGCGTCGGCATCCTGCCGGAGGACGTCGCCGAGGCCGTGCTCTTCCTCGCCTCGGACCGCTCGGCCAAGACCACCGGCTGCACGCTGACCGTGGACGGCGGCGTGCGCGACGCGTTCCCGCGGTGACCGCGTGATCGGCTTCGGCGCCCAGCTCTCGCTCCATCCGCCGGCCGAGCAGTGGGCACTGGTCCAGCGTCTCGAAGCCCTCGGGTACGACTCGGTGTGGACGGGCGATCACGTGTCGTTCCACAACCCCATCCACGAGTCGCTCACGCTGCTCGCGTCCTACGCCCCCATCACGCAGCGGCTCAAGCTGGGGGTCGCGGTCTATCTCCTGGCGCTGCGCGCGCCCGCGGTGGCGGCGAAGATGGCCGCGACGCTCGACGTGCTCTCCGGAGGCCGGCTCGTCTTCGGGGTCGGCGTCGGCGGCGAGAACCCGAAGGAATTCGAGCTCTGCGGCGTGCCCCACAAGGAGCGCGGGCCGCGCGTGACCGAAGGCATCGACGTGGTCCGCACCCTCTGGCGCGACACGCCGGCCACCTTCCGCGGCCGGTTCACGCAGTTCGAGTCGGTCTCGATCGATCCCAAGCCCGTCCAGCAGCTTCCGCCGATCTGGATCGGAGGCCGTTCCGAAGCGGCGCTGGCGCGTGCCGGCCGGCAGGGCGACGGCTGGGTGTCGTACGTCGTTCAGCCCGACCGATATGCGCAGAGCCTCGGCAAGATCCGGGCCGCGGCGGCCGCCGCGGGACGCTCGCTGGCGGGCTTCACGGCGGCCCACCTGGTCTTCATCACCGTCGGGCGCGACTTCGAAGCCGCGAAGCGGTCGTGGGTGGGCGTCCTCAGCAAGCGGTACGCCCAGGACTTCGAGCCGCTCGCGAAGCGGTACGGCGTCATCGGGACGCCCGAGCAGTGCGCGGAGCAGCTCGAGCAGTTCCGGGCGGCCGGCTGCAACTACTTCCTCATGAGCGCGATCGGCGATCCCCGCGACGAGCGCGCGCAGCTCGAGACGATCGCTGCCGAGATTCTCCCGCGCTTCAGGTCGCGCTGAGAAGGCGGCGGACCTCACGATGGCCGACCTGACGGGCGGGCAGCTGGTCGCCCGGACCCTGCGCTGGGCCGGTGTGCGCCACGTCTTCACACTGTGCGGCGGCCACATCTTGCCGATCTACGACGGCTGCCTCACCGAGGGCGTCGGGATCATCGACGTGCGCCACGAGCAGGCCGCCGCCCACGCGGCGGACGCCTACGCGCGGCTCACCCGCGGGGTCGGCGTCGCGATCGTGGTTCCGGGCCCCGGGGTCACCGACGCAGTCACCGGCGTGGCCAACGCGAACGCCGCGCGAAGCCCGCTGCTCTTGATCGGAGGCGCCGCACCGCTCGGGCTTCGCGGTCTCGGCGCGCTCCAGGAGACGGAGCAGATCGCGCTCTTGCGGCCGATCACGAAGGGGGCCTGGTCGGTCGCCGAGACGCGCCAGATCCCCGAGGTGCTGGCGACGGCCATCCGCACGGCGCTCGCGGGGCGGCCTGGCCCCGTGTTCGTCGAGATTCCGGTCGATCTGCTGCTGACGACGGTCGAGGACCGCCTGGCGCCGATTCCGACGGGCTTACGTGCACCGGACGCGCGGCGCCGCGGAGCCGGACGCGCTCGGCCGCCTCGAGGCGCTCCTGGCGGGTGCCGAGCGCCCGGTCGTGATCGCCGGCGGCGGCGTCTACTGGGACGACGCCGCCAAGTCGCTCGCGTCCTTCGGGGAGCGTGCCGGCGTGCCGGTCTTCATGAACGGGGCGGGACGGGGCGTTCTGGGGACCGATCACCCGAGCGCATTCTTCCAGACGCGCGGGTGGGCGCTCGGGCACGCCGACCTCGTCCTCGTGCTGGGCACGCCGCTCGACTTCCGGCTGGGGTATGGCCGGCCGCCGACCTTTGCCGAGGACGCCAAGGTGGTCATGATCGACATCGATCCGGTCGAGCTCGGTCGCAACCGCCCGCTCGAGCTGGGCCTCGCGGGGGACATCGACGTGATCCTTCGGCAACTCAGCGACGGGCTGCCGAAGGGGCTGGCGGACCGGGTCGCGCCCTGGCGCACCGAGATGCGCCGGCGCGAGGGCGAGGCGTGCGCGAAGCTCGACGAGCTGGCGGCGACCGACCAAGTGCCCGTCTCGCACTACCGCTGGGCGCGCGAGATCGCGCGGGCGGTGACGCGTGACACGATCGTCGTGGGCGACGGCGGTGACGTGGTGAACTGCGCGGCGAAGTTCGTTCCGGTGGACCGCGCGGGGCAATGGCTCGACCCCGGCCCGCTCGGGTGCCTCGGCGTCGGCCCCTCGTTCGCGCTGGCGGCGAAGCTTCTGCGTCCGGACCAGCGCGTGCTGCTCGTGTCGGGTGACGGAGCCTTCGGGCTCAACGGGATGGAGCTCGAGACGGCGGTGCGCTTTCGGCTGCCGTTCACCTGCATCATCGGCAACGACGGCGGCTGGGGCCAGATCCGGAGCCCCCAGGTCTCGTTCTTCGGCGAGGCCCGGACCGTCGCCACCTCGCTGCCGACGACGCGGTACGACCGCATGGTCGAGGCGCTCGGCGGCCGGGGCGCTTACATCACGGATCCGCGCGAGATCGGCCCGGCGCTGGCACAGGCGCTCGCCTCCGACGAGGTCTGGTGCCTCAACGTGGTGCTCGATCCCGAGGCCTACCGGAAGAGCGGCCAGGTTTCGATGGCCATCTGACCGCCGCGTGAAGATCACGTTTCTGTGCCCGCATCTCCGCATTGCCGGCGGAGTGCGCGCGATCCTCACGTACTCGGACAGGCTCGCGGCCGCCGGACATCAGGTCGACGTGGTGGTGGAGGCCAAGGGCAGCGGTCGGGCGCTCTGGCGGTCCCTCAGAGGCGCCGGGCCCGACTGGATCCCGGGCTTCCGAGCGGGCATCGTGTGGGTGGACCGCTGGCGGGAGACCACGCTGCCCGACGGCGACGTCGTCGTCGCGACGGCGTGGCAGTCGGCGGCCGCGGTCGCCGCGGCACCGGCGCGGTGCGGGCGGAAGTTCTACTTCGTGCAGCACTACGAGAGCCTCTACCACGGCGAGCCCGCGGCCGTGGACGCGACGTACCGGCTACCGCTCCGGAAGATCGTCATCTCCACGTGGCTCCGCGACATCATGCGTGAGCGCTTCGCGAGCGACGCCGAGATCCTGGTCACGCCAGTCGACCCGGCGCTGTTCCGCGCGGTGCCGGTCACGATCGAGACGTCGCGGCCACGAGTCCTGATGCTCTACCACAAGTATGCGTGGAAGGGGACCGCCGACGGATTCGAGGCGGTCGCGCGCGTGAAGGAGCGCCATCCCGAGCTCCGCCTGGTGGGCTTCGGCCTCACGGCGCCGCGGCCGTCGGCGACCTACGACGAGTTTCACGCGAACCTTCCTCAGGACGGCCTCGCAGCCCTCTACAGCGGCTGCGAGATCTATCTCTGTCCCTCGTGGGACGAGGGGCTCGGCATGCCCCCGATGGAGGCGATGGCCTGCGGCGCGGCGCTGGTCACCTACGACAACGGTGGTTGTCGCGACTACGCGCGTGACGGTGAAACGGCGCTCGTCGCGCGGCGGCGGAACGTCGGCGATCTCGCGGCGAAGCTCGAGCGCCTCGCCGCCGATCCCGAGCTGCGCGCGCGCATCGCCGCCGCGGGCTCGGCGTTCGTCCGGACCGCATTCGAATGGGGGCGCGCGGTCCAACGCATGGAGGAGATCTTTCGGTGACGGCCGCGCTCCCCACCGTCGAGCTCCCGTGCGCCGTCTGCGGGAGGGACGACGCAGACCCGGTCTGGGCGACACCCGATCGCGCCTTCGCCGTGCCGGGCGTCTACGCCGTCGTGCGCTGTCGGGGCTGTGGCTTCCTCTACCAGCGACCGCGCGTGCGCGACGAGCACCTGAGCGCGTGCTACCCCGACCACTACCCGCGTCATCAGGAGCCGTCGCCCCGGGTGCCGTTCAAGGGGTCGGCCGCCCGCCAGCGTGCTGTGCGCTGGGCGCTCGCACGGGGCCTCGGCTACCACGCCCTCCGCGACGATCACGTCTCTATCCTGACGAGGCTCAGAGCGCGGCGGATGCTCCGACGTCTCCGGTGGAGCTGCCCGCCGTGGATCGGATCAGGGCGCTATCTCGATGTCGGGTGCGGTTCGGGCGCGGCCCTGGCCGTCGCCAAGGCCCTGGGCTGGCGGATCGCGGGAATCGAGATGGACGCTGCGGCCGCGGCGATCGCGCGGCGGTTCACCGACGAGGTCCACGTCGGCGACGTGCTGACCGCGCCGTTCGCGAGGGCCCGCTTCGACGTGGTGACCGCGTTCCATGTCCTCGAGCACGTGCCGGATCCAGTCGCGGTCGCCCGCCGCATGCTCGACTGGCTGGCGCCCGGCGGACTCCTGATCATCGAGGTCCCGAATGCCGGTGGGCTCGGCGCTATGCTCTTCGGCGGTGCCTGGGCGGGCCTCGAGCTGCCCCGCCATCTCTCGCACTTCACGCCGGAGACGCTCGAGCTCGTGTTGCGGAAGGCGGGAGGCCGAATCGTGTGGACCTGGCACCAGGCGAAGCCGCGCTCGTACTTGTGGAGCTTGTCGGCGCTCATGCGCGATCGCGGCTGGCCCGCGCTCGCGCACTTGAGCGAGTCGCGGCCCATCTACGGGGTGCTGAAGCTCGGGTTGGAGGTGTCGCTCCCGCTCGCGCGCCTGGCGCGGCGGGGAGAGGCGATCAGGGTCGGCGTCGTCGGGAATCGCCGGATGTAGCGAAGGCCGAGGGAGATTCGAGCCGGGTCGCGAGATTCGCGAGCTCCCGCTCGAGATCGGCCAAGCGCTTGGCCAGCCGGTCGCGCTCCTCGCGAAGCGACTGTGTCGCCGGTGACTCCATGTGCTCCGCCAGGCGCCGGTCGCGGTCCGCCCATTTCCGGGTGTCGAACGGAATCTCATCCATGACTCCTGGACCGAGCAAGAGCGGTGCCGAGGCCCGAAGCTCTTTTACGCCGCGTGCTTCCAGAGCCGGAAAATACCGGAAAACCGTGCACTCTGACACGTCCGGCGTGCGTATCGGTCAAGCTGACACGCCCGGGCCGCACTCGGGCCGCATGCTAGAATCGGTCGCGATATGCCGATCTACGAGTACGAATGTCACGACTGCCGCAAGCGAGTCAGCCTCCTCGTGCTTCGTCCTTCGGCTGCCGCTCCGCCGACCTGTCCGGGCTGCGGCGGCTCGGCGCTCTCCCGCCTCATGTCGCGCTTCTCGACGGTGAAATCGGAGGATGCACGGCTCGACGCCCTCGCCGACTCGTCGAGCCTCGGCGACCTCGATGAGGACAATCCGGCGAGCGTCGCACGATTCATGAAGAAGATGGGCCGGGAGTTCGGGGACGACCTCGGCGACGATTTCGAGTCTGCCATGGACGAGGCGATCGAAGAGGGTACGGGCGAGAACGCCGGGGAAGGGGAGGCTGAATCCACGGACACGTCCGACGCGTCTGATGAGTGACCGGTGAGTCTCCCCGTGAGCTCTAGCCCATGAAAGTCCTCCTCCGCGATCGTCTCGAGGCGGTCGGCGCGACCGCCTGGGATGGGCTCGTCGCCGCGGCCCGCCTGCGGTCGCCCTTTCTCTCGTGGACGTGGCAAGCCCTGTGGGTGCAGGCGTTTGCCGAGGATCGCCGGCTCGAGATCCGGTGCGTCGAGGACGGCGCCGGACGCCTGGTCGCGCTCCTGCCCCTCTACGAGTCGGCGCCTGGCACCCTACAGATCGTCGGCGGCGGGGACGTTTCCGACTATCTCGATCTGATTGCGGGGCAGGGACGGGAGGAGGAGGCGTGGATGGCGCTGCTCCAGTCCCGGACGGCGGAGCGCGTCGACTGGGAGCTTCACGCCGTGCCGGCGGCCTCGCCAACCGTGACGGCGCTGCCGCAACTCGCCGCCGCGTGCGGCCTCGCCGTGTCGGCCACCGTGGAAGAGCGATGTCCGGTCCTTGCCCTGCCGACCTCCTGGGACTCCTATCTTGCCAGCCTGTCCGGAAAGCACCGCCACGAACTCCTGCGAAAGATGCGACGCCTCGAACGCGACGCTCCCGACGCGCGGGTGTCCCGCGTGAGCAGGCCCGCGGAGATCGAGGCGCGGCTCGGCGAATTCCTCGACCTCCACCGGCGCTCGCGCACGGGCAAGGCCCGTTTCATGGACGGCCGCATGGAGCGATTCTTCCGGCGCGCCCTCACGGCGTTCGCCGAGCGCGACGCCGCCCGGCTCTGGTTCCTCGACACGGCGTCGGGCCCGATCGCCACCTTTGTCACGATCGAATGGGACGACACGGTCGGCCTCTACAACTCGGGGTTCGATCCTGCGCGCGCCGCGCTCTCGCCCGGCGTGATCCTCCTGGCGCACGTGGTTCGTGACGCGATCACGCGGGGGCGGCGGACGTTCGATTTCCTGAGGGGCGAGGAGCGCTACAAGTATGAGTTCGAGCCCGTGCCCGAACCCGTCTACCTGGTGAAGATCCGGTGAGCCTGCACGTCGCGATGTTGAGCGTCCACACCTGCCCGCTCGCCGCCCTCGGCGGCAAGGAAACGGGTGGGATGAACGTCTACGTGCGCGAGATGTCGCGCGAGCTCGGCCGCATGGGCGTGTCGGTCGACGTCTTCACGCGCTCACAGAACCCGGCGATTCCCCGGGTCGTCGAGCTCGGCGAGCGCGCCCGCGTCATCCACCTGCCGGTCGGAGACGAGGCGCCGATGGCCCGCGTGCGGATCCACGACCACCTCGACGAGTTCGTCGACGGCATCGAGGCGTGGCGGATCGCGCGGTCGATCGACTACGACTTGATCCATGCGCACTACTGGCTGTCCGGCGTCGCCGCGCTCACGCTGAAGCGCCGCTGGTCGGTGCCGGTGCTTCAGATGTTCCACACGCTGGGCCGGCTGAAGAACCGCGTCGCCAGGAACGCGGCGGAGCTCGAGCCACCGGTCAGGCTCGACGAAGAGATGCGCATCGTCGGTGTCTCGGATCGGATCGTGGCCGCGAATGTCGTCGAGCGCGCCGAGCTCCTGCGCGATTACGGTGCCCACCCATCGCGGATCGCGACGATCCCGTGCGGCGTGGACACCGATCTCTTCGTGCCGGGTGACCGCGCCGAGGCGCGACAGCGCCTGGGCCTCGACGAGCGGCCGGTGCTGCTGTGGGTCGGCCGCATCGCGCCGATCAAGGGGCTCGACACGCTGCTCGACGCGGTCGCACGTCTGAGGACGCCCGGTCAGGCCGTGAGGCTCCTCATCGTGGGGGGCGACGCCGACGAGCCGACGAACGGCCACGAGACGTCGCTGCGGCACCGCATCGAACGGCTGGGCCTGGCCGACGCCGTGCGCTTCGTGGGGCCCCAGCCCCAGAGTGTGCTTCCCGCGTACTATGCCGCCGCCGACGTGACGGTGCTGCCCTCGTACTACGAGTCGTTCGGCATGGTGGCGCTCGAGGCGATGGCCTGCGGGAGTCCCGTCATCGCCTCGCGCGTCGGTGGGCTGGTCACGACGGTCCGCGACGGTGTCACCGGCTTCCTCGTCCCCGACGGAGACGTCGGGGCGCTGGCCGAGCGCATCGAGAGCCTGATCGCCGATCCCGACCTGCGCTGGCGAGTCGGGCGCGAGGGAGTGCGCTGGGCGGCCCAGCACCGCTGGCCCTGCGTGGCCGAGGCAGTGTGCCGGGAGTACGCGTCGCTCGAGTCGCGGGCCGGAGCGCATCTGGCCGCGGCGCGCTGTCGGGATTGACCACCGACCACTGAAGTCCTTCGCAGTCCGGCGCTGAAGAGCGCGTCGGGGAGTCGATGGTTGGGCGCCGGCTTCGCCCACGCCCAATGACAGTGCTACACTGCGCCGCGGTGGGCACCCTCCTCGAAGTTCGAAACCTTCAGACGCATTTCGTGACGCGTAGCGGCGTGGTGCGCGCGGTCGACGACGTGTCCTGGGACGTCGACGAGGGCGAGACCGTCGCGCTGGTCGGCGAGTCGGGCTGTGGCAAGAGCGTCAGCGCGCTCAGCGTCCTGCGTCTCGTCGCCGGGCCGGCGGGCCGTATCGTGGGCGGCCAGGTCGTCTTCAAGGGCCGAGACCTCCTGCGGCTGTCCGAAGAAGAGATGCGCCGCGTGCGCGGCCGAGAGATCGGCATGATCTTCCAGGAGCCGATGACCTCGCTCAATCCGGTCCTGTCGATCGGGCGCCAGCTCACCGAAGGGCTCGAGATCCACCTGGGGATGACCCCGATGGACGCCCGTCGACGGGCGGCCGAGCTGCTCGTCATGGTGGGAATCCCCGATCCGGAACGGCGCCTGACCCAGTACCCGCATCAGTTCAGTGGCGGGATGCGACAGCGGATGATGATCGCGATGGCCCTCGCCTGTAACCCGTCGCTGATCCTCGCCGACGAGCCGACGACAGCGCTCGACGTGACGATCCAGGCGCAGATCCTCGAGCTCATGAAAGATCTCGCCCGGCGCTTCGGCGTCGCCATGCTGATCATCACCCACAACCTGGGGGTCGTCGCTCGCTACGCCGACCGCGTGAACGTCATGTACGCGGGCCGGATCATCGAGCGCGGCACCGCGCGCGAGCTCTACGGAAACCCACGGCATCCCTACACGCTCGGCCTCCTCCGCTCGGTGCCGCGGCTCGACGAACCGCGCCGCGCTCGACTGGACCCGATCGAAGGCCAGCCGCCCGACCTCACCCAGCTGCCGCGCGGGTGCGCGTTCGCGCCTCGGTGCGCCTTCTGCGTCGAGCGCTGCCTCGTCGAGATTCCGCCCCTCCGTCCGGTCGGCGAGCCGACGCACGTCAGCGCGTGCTGGGAGGCCGCCAACCTCGACCGAACGCTGACGCGGAGCGTGGCCGCGACGTGAGCGCTGTCGCCCCACTCCTGGAAGTCCGGAACGTCGTGAAGCACTTCCGCGTCGGGGGTGGGCTCTTTGGCGGCGGGGCCGGCCTCATCCGCGCCGTGGACGGCGTGAGCTTCGAGATCCAGCGGGGAGAGACGCTCGGGCTCGTCGGCGAATCGGGGTGCGGCAAGACGACCACGGGCCGGTGCATCCTGCAGCTCGAGCGGCCGACCAGCGGCCAGATCATCTTCGTGGGACGTGATCTCACGCGGCTCAGCGAGGACGAGCTGCGGCCGATCCGCCGCAAGATGCAGGTGATCTTCCAGGACCCGTACAGCTCGCTCAATCCGCGAATGACGGTCGGCCAGATCATCGCCGAGCCGCTCAGCGTCCACGGGATCGTGACCGACCGGACGCAGCGCGCTCAGCGTGTCCGCGAGCTCCTGTCGCACGTGGGCCTCCTGGCGCAGCACGCCCACCGCTACCCGCATCAGCTCTCGGGGGGCCAGCGCCAGCGGGTGGGGATCGCGCGGGCCCTCGCCGTCGAGCCCTCGTTGATCGTCTGCGACGAGCCGGTCTCGGCCCTGGACGTCTCGATCCAGGCGCAGATCATCAACCTCCTGGAGGATCTCCAGGCGCAGTTCGGGTTGACGTACCTCTTCGTCGCCCACGATCTCTCGGTCGTGCGGCACATCTCGGATCGCGTCGCCGTCATGTACCTCGGCAAGATCGTCGAGATCACGGACCGGAAGTCGCTCTATGACGCGCCGCTGCATCCGTATACGAAGGCGCTGCTCTCGGCGGTGCCCATTCCGGATCCGGCCCTCGAGGCCCAGCGCGAGCGGGTGGTGCTCGGCGGCGAAGTGCCGAGCCCGCTCAATCCGCCGTCCGGGTGCGTGTTCCATCCACGGTGTCCCATCGCCGTCGACCGCTGTCGCGTGGACGTGCCCGAGCTGCGCGAGATCAGGCCGGGCCACCGGGCGGCATGCCTCCTGGCTTGACTCGCGGCCGGTCCGTGCTTGATGCTGAAACCGCTCGTGCTCGGCGCTGGTTTTGTGTGACAAGAGCCTGGCTCGCCTCGCACGCGGGGGCCTCACCCCCGGCTGTGCTGCGGCTCGCCCTACCTCTGGAGGGATTGATGCGACGATACCTGCATACCATCGTTGACAGCCGCGCCTCGGCCGGCGGGTCGATCTCCGTCTTGCTCGCCCCGCCCCGGCTTGCGGCGCATACCGCCGTGATCGCGATCATCGCCGTCGCGCTGGCAGGCCTAGCCACGGCGCAGGAAAAGCCCCGCTACGGTGGCGAGCTGGTGTTCGCGGTGCCCTCGGAGCCTCCGTCCTACGACGCCCACCGCGAGGAGACCTTCGGGGTCATCCACCCGCTCGCCCCGCACTACAACACGTTGCTGCGACCCGACCCGACCGACAAGCTCGCGATCAAGATCGTGGGGGATCTGGCCGAATCCTGGACGATCTCCAAGGACGGGCGAACCTACACGATCAAGCTCCGGCGTGGCGTCAAGTTCCACGACGGAAGCGAGATGACTTCCAAGGACGCCAAGGCCAGCTACGACAAGATCATCTTCCCGCCCGCGGGAGTCGCGTCCGACCGCAAGGGCGAGTACCTGGACGTCGAAGCTGTGCAGGCGCCCGATCCCTACACACTGGTCTTCCGGCTCAAGTGGCCGTCTGGCTCGTTCCTCATGTCGCTGGCCTCCCCGTGGAACTGGATCTACAAGGCCGACATCCTGGCCAAGGACATGCGCTGGTACGAGACCCACGTGATGGGCACCGGCCCCTTCGTCTTCGTCGAGCACGTGAGGGGCTCTCACTGGGTCGGCAAGAAGAACCCCAACTACTGGGACAAGGGCAAGCCCTATCTGGACGGGTACCGGGCGCTCTTCATCAGAGACTCCGCCGCGCAGGTCGCGGCCGTGCGCGGCGAGCGGGCCCATATCCAGTTCCGGGGTTTCTCGCCGGCCGAGCGGGACAGTCTCGTGCAGGCGCTCGGTCCCAGGATCGCCGTGCAGGAGAGCCCGTGGGACTGTGCCCTGCTGGTGGCCATGAACCACGAAAAGAAGCCGTTCGACGAC
>Ga0066709_100000973_pt1 | contig 17668 bp, 14 predicted proteins | sample GraSoiAngelo_158_FD_79665 | JGI IMG/M metagenome (GOLD analysis project Ga0066709, IMG submission 79665) | Grasslands soil microbial communities from the Angelo Coastal Reserve, California, USA - 14_1009_16_30cm | ecosystem: Environmental > Terrestrial > Soil > Grasslands | place: USA...
CGAGTTCCGATGGATCTGGTCTCTTTGGTCGAGGTTGGACAGATGCACTTCGATGGTCGGAAAGGGAACCGCCCTGATTACGTCGTGAAGCGCCACGCTCGTGAAGCTAAACCCCGCGGGATTGATGACGGCGCCATCAACATCGTCGATGTGCGCCTGGAACGCGTCGACTAGAACGCCTTCATGATTCGATTGTTGGGTGATCACCTCGACGCCAAGTTCCGCCGCGACGCTGCGGATCTGTTCGTCGATGAATTCCAGAGTCTCCAGGCCGTAAATGTTCGTTTCACGTCGCCCGAAAAGATTCGTGTTCGGACCGTGCAGGACGAGGAATCGAAGCCGCCCGCCGCCGTTCAAAGATCGTTCATTTCTGTCCATGAGCGGCCATCTTATTAATAGAAGGTGAAATCCCCAACGGTTTAACCGTGCTGTTACGGTGTCACGACAGGACGCTGGGCAAATCTGTTAGAATTGCCAGCACATGACACAGAAGACGCTCGAATCAGAGCACGCGATTCGTGAACATCTGTCGGCTCTACTGTCCAGCGCCGCATTTGCGCAGGTGGACCGGCTCAAGCGATTTCTCCGTTATGTTGTTGAAGAAACAGTGGCGGGTCGTAGCGAAAACCTCAAGGAATACTCGATCGGCGTGGAAGTTTTCGACCGAGAAGCCTCGTTCGACCCGCGAACGGATCCGATCGTTCGCGTGCAAGCGCGGAGGTTGCGCGCCCGTCTGAGCCGCTATTATGAAGAAGAGGGCCGGCACGAAGAAATGCGCATCGAATTGCCCAAGGGTAGCTATGCGCCCGTCTTTCACCGGCGCGGTGCGCCGTCCCTCAAAAGAACAGTCGCAACAACGCTTGCCAGCCGCAATACGATCACGGTGCTTCCCTTTTCGGATCGCAGCCCGAATGGGAACATGGCCTACTTTTGTGAAGGGATAAGCGAAGAGATCATCAATGCCCTTGCCAAGCTTCAGCAAGTCCGAGTTGTGGCCTCAGCCAAAGGCGTCGAGGTGGGGGCAAGCCAGGTAGCAACGATCGTCAGCGGAAGCGTCCGCAAATCGGGCGAGGCGCTTCGCATTACGGTTCAATTCGTTGATTCTGCGAATGGCTCTTATCTCTGGTCGGAAACGTTTGACCGCATGGCAGGGGACGAGTTCGCCGTACAGGAAGAAATTGCGCGAGCGGTTCTCGAAAAAGTGAAGACGGATTTGATTGGTTCGGATACGGGACGTCGCCTGCGCCGGCCTGCGAGCGTGTCCGCATACAATCTTTATTTACAAGGACGATACCACTGCAGCCAGCGAACGGACGCCGGGCTCCGCAAAGCGCTCGAATTCTTTGAAAGGGCGATCTCCGAAGATCCTCAGTATGCCGCCGCCTACTCCGGTCTTGCGGACGCCTATTCGCTGTTATCGCACTACGGCGTGTTGCCGCCGGCTGAAGTGTGGACGAAAGCGGCATCGAATGCAGCATGGGCCGTTTTATTGGACGACGAACTGGCGGAAGGCCACACGTCGCTTGCTCATATCAAAGCCACGCAGGATTGGGACTGGCATGGAGCCGAACACGAGTATCAGCGCGCGATCTCTTTAGATCCGCGATCGGCGACCGCACATCACTGGTATGCCGTTACCTGTCTTGTACAGCTCGGCCGGCTGGACGACGCTCTTGACGAGATGCTTCTGGCACAGACACTTGATCCGGTTTCGACGATCATCTCGCGCGATACTGCGCGCGTCTTGTTTTACAGACGCGAATTCGAAGCGGCCCTCGAGCAATGCGACCGGACGATCGAACGCGACCCGTACTTCAGCGGCACGTATTGGATGCTGGGACTCGTACAGGAACAGCTGGGAGATCTCGACGAAGCTGCCGCTGCCTTCCAGCGCGGCATTCAGCTTGTTCCCGACAGCCGCATGCTGCGTGGCGCGCTGGGCCGTATCTTCGCACTGAGCCGCAAGACGTCCAAAGCGAAACAGATCATTCGTGAAATCGAGGACTCGTCAGGGCAGCGATACGTATCGCCGTTCGAACCGGCCATGATTTACTTCGCGCTTGGCGATCTTGACCGTGGATTTGATTGCCTCGCCAAAGCTCAGGAAGAGCGTTGCTTCGAATTGATAGCGCTGAATATTGATCCGCGCTTTGGCAACCTTAGAGGTGACTCTCGGTTGAGAGCGATCGCGAATCAGATCGGACTAATGTAGTCGGGCGCGGCGGTCCGCCGACCGTCAGCGCGCGTTCAGATACTCTCAGACGCCTCGTCGGATCGATTGTCAGCGTCAACAACCCACAAAGGGCGCACACACCGGCAGTCACAATAAGGGGAGTAGACCACGAACCCCAGAATTGGACGGCGTATCCTACAACCAGAGGACTGATGACGCCACCGAGATTTCCGAAAGTATTCATGCATCCGGTCGCGGTGCCCGCGGCATCGCCGGCAACATCGTGACACATCGTCCAACATGCGCTGACACACAGGTCCGCTACCGCTGCGGCCAGGGCGAGCAGGGCCGCCGCGAGCATTGCATTTTCGGTTGAGGCGACGATCAGAAGAATCGCGCCGCTCGCGGGCATAGCGACAACGCCGACGGATCGGCCGATCCTCAAGCCGTACCGGCGCACGAGGAAATCGGTGAGGCGTCCGCCCATTGCGGTCGCGACGCCGCCGGCAAAGAGAATCAGGCCGGCAAGAAGACCGGCCTGCTGCGTCGTGAAACCGCGAGCTTCCTTCAGGTACGTGGGCAGCCATGTGAGATAGAAATAGAAGGCATAGCCCACACAGAAGTACATGAGACAGATCAGGAGAAGATTGCCGCTGAAAAATTCGCGCCAATGGATAGTGGCTCGATGCTCCTGCTCCATTCCTTCGAGTATCTCTTGCAACTCCTCATGCGTCGTACCGGCGTGTTCCCGCGGATCGTCGCGATACCATTTCCACCAGAACACGCTCCAGATCACGCCGAGCATGCCGAACAGGAAAAACGACACTCTCCAACCGGCGAACGTCATGATCGCGACCACCAATGGCGGCGCAAGCGCGCCGCCGAAGCGCGTCCCCATGAACAAGACACCGTGAGCATTGCCGACCTCGCGGCGCGGAAACCATCGCGAAAAACTTCGCGAGATGGTCGGGAACGCGCCGGCTTCGCCGACGCCGAAGAAGAATCTTGTCACCAGGAGAACAGTAAAGTTCCACGCCAGTCCTGTGGCCGCAGTAAATGCCGACCACCAGATCACAATCCGCGTCATCATCCGGCGCGGGCCAATAATGTCGGCGAACAGGCCGCTCGGTATCTCGAAAAACGCATATGCAAAGGTGAAGACGCTGAACATCCAACCAACCTGAACCGTACTGAGTCCCAATTCCTGGCGGATGGCAGGCGCTGCCGTCGAAATGCACACCCGGTCGATGTACGTGATAATCGACAGAACGAAGGCAAACCAAAGCAACTTAGTGCGTGATTCCTTCCGCGGTGGCATAAGCGCAGCCATCATGTCACAACTCGCGATTGTTTACAGGCCATGACACGGTAGCGACACGGTTACACAGGTTATGGGGAGATTTATTCGTGCTAGCATCGCCTCGTTTCAGCTTCGGAGGTATCCATGAATCTTGCGGGACGAGGTATTGTGGCGATCTGGCACGACATTCTGCTGGAAGGACAGGCGGAATTTTATGAATGGCACAATCGCGAACATATGCCCGAGCGAATGGGCATTCCCGGGTTTCGCAGAGGCCGGCGCTATATAGCCGTACATGGGACGCCGCAGTTTTTCTGCTTCTATGAGGGTGAAGACCTTGGCGTCGTCGTCGGCCCCGCATATCTCGAACGGTTGAACAATCCTTCGGAATGGACGCGGAAAATGATGCCGTACTTCCGCAACATGTCCCGATCGGTTTGCAACCTGCGGTATTCGGAAGGTCCCGGCGAGGGCGGCTTCATTGCCACACTTCGATTCAGCGCCTCGAAACAGAATGAAGAAGAGCTCATTGAGACCGCCTTACCGCAAATCGCCAGCCTGCCAGGCGTCGTCGGTGTGCACTTCTGTGTCGCGGATGGGGCGGCCAGCAACATCCCTACCATCGAGAAGACGTTCCGCAAATCGACGGACATGTGCCCGCCATACACGATCCTGATCGAAGGGAGTTCGGCGCGCTTCGTTCAGGCCGCGGCCACGACGTTGCTCGCCGATGTTCCTGCGGATGTCGGCGTCTATCAACTCGAAAACACGCGGTCGAATTTGCAGGGTGCCCACAAGCGTTAGGTTGACCTAAACCCTGATCTGATACCGTAACACAACGGTTACACGCTTTGTGTTACTCTCTCGCGTTCGTTAGCATCGGGCCTGCTTCCTAATATGTATTCACGCCGTGAGATGTTGAAATTATTGGCTGCTGCGCCGCTGCTTTCGCGCGGCTTTTCTACCGAAGCACACGCCCAAGGCGGTGCCCCGCCGGAACGGCCTCAGCTTGCCTTGGTTTCCCGGCATCTCCAATGGACCAATATGGAAGAGGGTGCGGCGGTGGCCGCTGAGGCGGGCTTCCGGGCAATTGCGTGGACAGTTCGCCGCGGAGCCCACATGGAGCCCGAGCATGTCGAACGCGACTTGCCGACGGCAGTCGATATCGCACGAAAAGCGGGCCTCGCGACTCCCATGCTGATCACTGCAATCGTCGATGCACAATCGCCTCGCGTTGAGGCGATCCTCGACACCATGCGCAGCGTCGGTATTCGCCGCTACCGCGCACCGAGCTTCCGATATGACTACACGCGTGACCTGAACCAGCAGTGGGAAGCCTTGAAACCGCGCATCGCCAGCCTGGGGAAGCTCAACGAGAAGTACGGCACAACCGCGATGTATCACACGCATTCCGGGCCCGGGAATGTCGGCGGCGGCGTATGGGACCTGTGGCTGCTGGTGAAGGACTTCGATCCCAAATATGTGGGTATCAATTTTGATGTCGGCCACGCCACAGCAAGAGGTGGGGCGGAGTGGATTGAAACGAGTCATTTCGCGCATAAGCACATTCACGCGCTTTCGCTCAAGGACTTCAGGTGGGTCAAGAAATCCGACCTGGCTCCCGGCGATCCGACAACCAGCCGTTACGGCTCGTCTCCAACATGGCCTTGGGTGACGCAATTCGTTCCGCCCGGTGAAGGTATGGTGAACTTCAAAGATGTCTTCACCTATTTTCACTCCGTGGGTTTCTCGGGACCACTCGAGACATATTTTGAATATTTCGTGAGCGTGTCTGGCCACGGGCTCGTCGACATGCTCGGTACGGACTTCGGCAAATGGAAACTCGAAATGCCAAAGTCGCAGTTCACATCGCTGTTGCAGAGAGACGTGAAGTTTTACAACGCGCTTCTCGCCGAAACGGAACTAGGAGGCAGATGAAGTTCAACCGCATTTGTTTATTGATGGTTGGCATCGGAACTGCTCTCGCGGCATGGGGGCAAGGGCGAGGGGGAGGCCAGGCGGTCGACCCGTGGCCGGGTATGAAGAGACTTCTTGCTGTGGCGGACGTTCAGACCGGTTATCACCACGATTCGATCTCGCACGCGCTGGCGACGGTGGAACGCATTGGCCGCGACTGGAGGACGTACGTGACGATGATTCGCACGGATTCGCAATTGATCACTCATTCTCAGATCAAGGGCCAGGGACGATATGACGGTCGGGATGTCAATGCGAAGACGCTGAATTTTTACGACGCTCTATTCATGCTGCCCAGCGGCTACGGCACTCTGACGGAAGATCAGAAAGCCGAGTTGCTCTCCTTCGTTCGTGACGACGGTAAGGGCCTGATCGTCGGCCATGCGACCGGCGTCGCATTCACAAATTGGCCGGAGTTCGGCGAAATGGTCGGCGGCTATATGGACTCGGAATTCAACGCAAACGCCGCGGTCATTGTGGAAGATCCAAAGTTCCCAGGAGCCGACGCGTTCGGTTTGTCGCCTTTTATGTTCAATGACCAGCATCCGGTTTTCAAGACGCCTTATTCGCGTGAAAAGGTCCACGTCATCATGCGCCTCGATCCAGATAAACTCGACCCGATGAACCGTGCCCGGCGAGCCGACGGTGATTTTCCCGTCGTCTGGGCGAAGCAATACGGAAAGGGCCGTGTGTTCAACGTGGGCTGGGGCCATCCAGATGCGACCTGGGACGATCCGCGATTTCAGAAGATGATGCTCGAAGGCATCAAGTGGGCAATGGGCATAACGCAGGCCGATGTCGCGCCGAAGCCATTTCCGCGACCATCGACAGGACAGGGTCAGAGGTAAAGTTAGTTTCATGCGTAGGTTTCTCGCGATAGTAGGCCTGTTGATTCTCTGCCATGCCGCGGTTGCCCAGCGCGGGCAGCCCCCGGTCAACCAGTGGCCGAAATATCTGTACAATTCGAATTTCTCGCCTCTTACGCAGATTACGCCTGCCAACGTTGCGCAGTTGACGCGTGCGTGGACCTTCAACTACGGCGCGGGATCGCTTCCGTCGGGCAGTCTCGGTCTGGACTACCGCTTCGAAGTGCAGCCGCTGATCATCGATGGCGTGATGTACATCTCGACTCCGGGGTCGCCGCGAGACCCGAATGTCAAGTCGACAGTTACGGCGCTGGAGCCCGAAACCGGAAGAGTCCTCTGGCAATACACATCGCCTCGCAATATTCACGGTCGAGCGCTGGCGTACTGGCCAGGAACAGGCGCGATTGGACCAAGGCTGTTCTTTGCCACAGACAAGGGCTATCTCATGGCAGTCGGCTTGAAAACAGGCGAACCCGTCACGAGTTTCGGCAACGGCGGCGTGGTGGACGTTTATAAAGACGTCGCATCTGATGTTGTGGGCGAAAGCCGCCGCGAGACATTCACCATCCCGAATCCTTTAACTGTATACAAAAATCTGATCATCGGGGGTGCACGCCCCGGCGAGGGGCTACCACCACAGCCGCGGGGTGACATTCGCGCGTGGGATGCAATCACGGGGAAGCTCGTGTGGAGCTTTCACGTGATCCCCCAACCCGGCGAGCCCAACCATGAAGACTGGACCGGCGACAGTTGGAAAGACCGCAGCGGCGCCAACGTCTGGTCGACAATGGTCATTGATGAACAACGAGGGATTTTGTTTGCGCCAACCGGAGATGCGAATCACGCCGTAACGGGCAAGAACCTTTACTCCAATACCCTTCTCGCACTCGACGCGAATACTGGAAAGCTGAGATGGTTTCACCAGTTAATCCATCATGACGTGTGGGATTTTGACCTGCCGACGCCGCCGGTGCTCGTCGACGTGCACAAGGATGGCCGCGTCATTCCGTCCGTACTGCAGACCGGCAAGATGAGCTACGTTTACATATTTGACCGCGTCACCGGAGAGCCGATCTTTGGAATGGAAGAACGGCCGGTCAGACGCAGTGATGATCCAGACGATCAGGCGTGGCCGACTCAACCATTTCCATTAAAGCCGGGGCCGATCGCACGCGTCGGCATGACACGTGACGACATCAACAAAATGACGCCGGAGATCGAGAAGTACTGCACCGATTTCTGGGACAAGAACAAGCTCCAAGCGAGCAGTGCGTATGCGCGCCCCCTCCGCAACGCATCGATCGTCACGTTCCCGTCTTCGCTGGGTGGTCCGAACTGGGGACCGCTTTCCTACAACCCGCAACTCGGGCTGGTCTTCATCAATGTGCACAACACCGGTACGTTTCGGTCGGCCGGACCGCTTCCTCCTGGAGGCGGCCAGTTCGGGGTACCAGCGCCGGTGGGTCAAGGTGGTGGCGGCGGCGCGGGGAATGGCGGTGGCGCCACTGACCGCCGAACTGGCGCGTTCTCTTATCGACTTCCAAGTGGGGCTACAGTGCCGTGCTACGCGCCACCTTATGGCGCTCTCGTCGCGGTTGACGTTAACAAAGGCGAGATTGCCTGGACCTCGACATTTGGTATTAATGAGTCGCTCGGAGAACTAGGTGAAGTCGGATTGAAGGGCGGACCGCAGAATCTCGGCGGCAGCATTGCCTCCGCGAGCGTATTGGTGAGTATCGGCGCAACGAATGACCACACGTTCCGCGCTTTCGACGCAAAGTCGGGCACTGAATTGTGGGTAGCAGACCTTCCTGCCAGCGGCCATTCCACGCCGGTTACATACATGGGAAAGGACAGTAAGCAATACGTCGTGATCGCCGCTTCCGGCGGCACGGCTATAGGCGGCGGACGGCCAATTTCCGATGCGCTCGTCGCTTTCCGATTGCCAAATTAAACAGGTTTCGCGACATGAAAAAGAGGGTGGTCCAATGAAAAGAAATCTGCGAGGACTTGCATTCCTGGCGTTGCTGTTGTGTCCCGCAGTACTGGCACAGACAGTGACGTCCCAAATCTCGGGAATCGTCCGGGATTCTTCGGGTGCGGTCTTACCCGGCGTCGAAGTAAAGGTGACGAATACCGACACCACGGCGCCGCGAACAATCATTACCGACGAAACAGGATCGTATGTGGTTCCGAACCTGCCGGTCGGACCCTATCGGCTGGAAGCGTCTCTCGCCGGTTTCTCGACGTACGTTCAATCGGGCATCGTTCTTCAGGTGAACAGCAACCCGACGATCAACGTTGTCCTCCAGGTCGGACAGGTCACATCCGTGCTCGAGGTACAGGCAGACGCGAACATGGTCGAGACTCACAGCAATGTCATTGGGCAGGTCATTGACCAGCAGCGTGTTGCCGAACTCCCCCTCAATGGAAGGAATGTGACGCAGTTGATTGCCTTGTTTGGCGCGGCGGTTCCCAGAGACCCAAATGCCGGCGGTGGACTCGCGACCAATCTGAATTATCCGACGGTCGCCGCCTTCTCGATTGCAGGCGGTCAGGATAATGCAACAAACTATTTTCTCGACGGCGCCACACACATCGACTCGCGGACGAACGTCGGTCTACCGCTTCCGTTTCCCGATGCCCTTCAGGAATTCAAAGTCGAAACAAGCACGCTTCCGGCAAATTACGGAAGTCATCCCGGTGGAGCAGTCAACGCGGTCACGAAGTCTGGAACGAATGCGATACACGGTGACGCTTTCTGGTTCGTGCGAAACGGCGCCATGAATGCGCGGAACTTCTTCGCGCCGGTTCGCGACTCGCTGAAGCGAAACCAGTACGGGGGCGTCGTGGGCGGCCCCATCGTCAAGGATAAGCTGTTCTTTTTCGAGGGCTATCAGGGAACCATCGAGCGGACGGCTCCCGCAACCAATACTGCATATGTTCCGACTCGCGACGTTCTGAACGGAAACTTTCAGACCATCCTTGCTCCGCCGTGCCAGGCAAGACAGGTCAACTTGCCATCCTCGATTGCGAACAACAATATTCTGCTTCCGGGCCAAATCAATCCGATTGCACTGAAGGTCGCCGCGCTGCTCCCGGTTTCCGCCGACCAATGCGGCAAAGTCTTATATGGCGTTCCGCGCAATACGAATGAATACCAATCCGTGACGAGAGTCGATTGGCAGCGAAATCCGAACGACCAGCTCTTCGCCAGATACTTCATTACGGATTACACGCTGCAGGCGTATTACGACAAGACCAACCTGCTGACAGCAGGCACTCCGGGACAGTTGGATCGCGTGCAGTCCATAACACTGGGCGACACGTATCTCTTGAACACGAATACAGTCAATTCGTTCCGCTTTGGGTTCTCGCGCTCAGCTGTTCAACGTGTCACTGCGAACGGCATTCCAACAACGCAGGAACTGGGATCGAACGTGTGGGCGCCAATCAAGAACTATATTGGTCAGTTTCAGGTTCCTGGATACTTCACCGTCAACTCGATTCCGGGCTACGTCATGAACAATCTCTTCAACGTATCCGAAGACGTCAGCATGACGCGCAACAAGCACCAGCTCGCGTTCGGGTTCAATTACGTGCATGCGCAAATGAACGCGCTGGGGCCATTCCAGATGAACCCCCGAATGACGTTCAATGGACAGTCCGTGATCAACGGAGCGGCTACGGGTAATGCCCTCGCGTCATTCCTTATGGGACGTCTCGACACGTTGTTGCAAGGCGGCGGACAGGTTGGACGCGAAAACCAGAATCTTCCGGCGCTCTACTTCCAGGACAACTGGAAGGTATCGCCGCGGTTCCAGATTAACGCCGGCATCCGTTGGGATCCGTTCGTCCCGCAGGAAGCCAAATACGGTTATGCCTCACAATTCGATCTGGCGAAATTCTATGCCGGACAAGTCAGTCAAGCGTTCATCAACGCACCGCCGGGCCTGACATTCCCCGGCGACAAGGGCTTCCCGGGGAACGCCGCAACGTCCTCGAGATACTTCGACTTCGCTCCAAGGTTCGGTCTTGTTTACGATCCGAGAGGGCATGGCACCGAAACGATCCGTGCGGGATACGGCATTTTCTATGATTCGAGTTATCTCTGGAACACCATGCACATTCCATTGAACCCGCCCTGGGGCTACACCATTACAGTCAACACGCCTCCCGGCGGACTTTCGAATCCATGGCAAGGTTATCCCGGCGGAAATCCGTTTCCGGCGCCGACGGTCTTTCCGAAGGACTTTCAATTCCCAACGGGCGGCACGTACGTTTTCGAGCCACCGGATGCCAAAGCGACGTATCTGCAGCAATGGAATCTCTCGGTGCAGAAACAGGTGGGATCCGACTGGCTGGTTACCGCCTCATATCTCGGAAACAAGACCACTCATCAATGGCTCGGATATGAAATGAATCCGGCTGTCTACATTCCTGGAAGCTGCGTGCCCGGCCAATATGGACTCATCGCAAACGGGGCGTGCTCGACAACCGGCAACACGAATGCACGCAGGTTTTTCGCACTTGCGAAAGCCTATGGGCAGTACTTCGGCAGTGCAATCACGGTCGACACTGCCGGAAATGCCAGCTACAACGCATTGCTGCTCACACTGCAGCATCGGATGAGCCACCATTTTTCGGTTCTCACGAACTACACCTGGTCGCATTGCTTGAATCAGGGCGAAGCGGGTCAGGATATCGTCAACTACTACCAGGACACACAGAACCGGCGCGCGGAATGGGGAAACTGCGCGGCGGATCGCCGCCAGATCGCGAATGCCTCTCTGGTTTTCACGACTCCGCAATTCCGCTCTACATGGTTGCACCGGCTCGCAAGCGATTGGCAGGCGTCGGGGATTTACACGTCCAGGAGCGGCAGCTGGCTGACAATCACCGATGGGACCGATATTTCCCTCACAGGACTTGGATCAGATCGACCCAATGTCGCAGCGGACTGGCACGTGGCTAATCCAGGCATCAAGCAATGGTTCAACACTTCTGCGTTTACGCGGCAGCCTGCAGGAACTCTTGGCAACGCCGCAAGAGGCACCATTCTCGGGCCGTCGGCGTGGAATGTGGACGCTGCACTCTGGAGGACGTTCCGAATAACTGAGAGCACGAAGATGGATCTGCGGGTGGAAGCATTCAATGTGTTCAACCACACGCGATTCGCCAATCCTGGTACATCGCTGAATAATGGGAACACGCTAGGCCAGATCACCAGCGCGTTAGATCCGCGAATCATGCAGCTCGCGCTCAAGCTGGCTTTCTAGACAGGTGCCGGGTTTGCTGAGGTAAATAGATAGTTAGGTTTCCTTCGCGCTCCAGGCGGCTATAGCCGCAATGATCGTAACCGCGAGCGTGATGGATCCGACGGTGAACGGTACCGATGTCGAACTCGGCGGTGCCGCGGTCGTAAAGAGCACCGGGTGCAGGGCCGTGATGGTTGTCCCCCCGTTCTGAGCGATCGCCACGACCGTAACGCGCGTGTGACAGGTGATTCTCTCACTTTCCATAGAGCAGTCGGTTCCGGAATATCGTTTTTGGGAACGCCAGTGATGACCGGGTGACCGTTCGCTTGCCGGAACAGACGATCAGAGTTTCGGAAGTAGGTCGTAGTATGCCGTCGTACGAATACGATTACACGTAACTGTGGCCCAAAGAGGACAGGCTCTTGCTTTCGGCGAAATAAAAGCGATGGTTCGAACGCAAGGGATTAGAGATTACGGTTCTCCGATCGACTTCAGAAACTGATCGTAAAGCTTCTGGGAGATACGAAATCGCAGTTCAAATCGAAGCCTGTCAAGGAGGGGCCGGATTTCGGAAATCAATCTTTGGCGCTTTGCTAAGAAGAGAACGCCGAGCACTCCCATGTACGGTACTTCGGCGGCGGCCGCGGCAGTACGACCAGCCACCTCATCGATGAGAAGAGTTGCTTTCAGCTCAATAGCCAACACAATGGCTTGGGCCTCGCCGGTGTCAATCGCTTCGACGTACTTCTGCACGAGTTGCTGATCATGAGGTGTGCGAATTTCAAAATTAGGGAACGCAGACACATCAACACCGCTGAACGGCGGACGTGGCCGAGCCAGCTCGTCCGCTCCTATGGAGGAACGACGACAGTTCCGAAACGCTGCTCCACTAATTTGATTTGTGCAAGGAAATGTAAGGCGCGGATTGGGGATGTGTCGCTTACGACAATTATTCGCCTCGCTAGTGTTCCAGAGTCTTGCCGCTCATCTCCAATTCGTGCTGCAGATACCCTTCATCGATCCGATACACGTCAATTTCGCGCGAGATCAATTCCGACTCCAACTCATATCGAGTTATTCCAGCGAGACGCGCGGCCTGGTTAAGGTGCAGTTTGCCGGCATCGAAAAGCCGGCAGGCGATCTCGATTAAAGCCTCTTTCTCGCTTAGACCAGCCTGTTTCAATGTTTCGTCAGGAATAACGACTGGCATTGGTACAACCCCCTCTGGTAGGTCATTTTGGTAAGCCGACTCCTTTATTGTAACGTAGCAGTGGTAAGGGGCTGCGATTTCACTGCCGTATTTAGGTGAGAGGCTAACCCACCCATTCACAATCTTCCGCAGACAGCGGCGCCTGCGGATCGCATTGTTGGACGAGTTGGGCCAAGGTATGTCGACTCTTGCAAAGCCAGATCTTCTGATCGGTTAACTGTCGAAAACCAATCTTCAACATTTATGCCAGGTGCCGAAGCCTTCGCTTTCAGCGCTGCGGCTTGGTCGTCGGGAAGACCGATGTTCACCGTCGTCATGAAGAAAACTCCCTCTCCTGGTTTCTAATCAGTCATCCGACTTCGGATGAGTTGCAGCGCACGATTTGTGTGGGCGGAAAAACCCCCCCGGCATTACGGAGATTTCCTCGGGTAAGTCGATGAAAATAAAAAGTTTCATGCCGGAGGGGGGACTTGAACCCCCACGGGACTAGGTCCCGGCAGATTTTGAGTCTGCTGCGTATGCCAATTTCGCCACTCCGGCGGCAGCTACTGTCAACAGTTTACGAAAAGTTCTACGAAATTCCCATTAATCTGTCGCCTATTTGTCGCCTAGGCGACTCGGTTTCTTGAAAGTTCGTCTGTCTCTGCCCGAAAGGCGCCAGGATACTCCGCGTTGCATGATTCGGGTGCGAAGTGGGCGTAACGCATCTTCGTCGTGATGTCCCGGCGTCCCAGGGATTCTTGAACCGGTCGGTCCCGAGGAATCCGCTGACGTCGGCGCTAATGAGCGTTGTCTGGAGGGGGCGTCCATCACATACAAGTCGCCGGCTGGGATCGGTTGGCGCGCGCCATGCTCAGAACCATCACGCTCCGGACCATTTTCCAGCGGCGTCATCCGTGAAATCGGCGCTAATCGAAAGGAAGGGCGCTAACATAAACGTGGAAGAATGATCGGAGGATCAACCCGGGCATTCAATTCGATGCGGATACTGTTTACGGCTATATTGGGTCTCTTCCTGGCCTTGCCGGCGGATGCACTCGATCCTCGCCGGGCGCTATCTGAATACAGACGGACGACATGGACCACCAAAGACGGCCTACCCGCGACGTTCATCTTCTCCATCACACAGAGCTCGGACGGATACATTTGGCTTGGTAGCACCGATGGTCTTGCTCGATTCGACGGCATTCAGTTCATCCACTGGCGTACGAAGGGTAATCGAATCCTTTTGGGCGCGGTTCGTGTGCTGCGATCGGGGCGAGACGGGGGCATTTGGGTTGGAACTGCTTCCGGCCTGGTGGGCCGCGTGCGTGGAGACGATCTAACCAGTGCCACGACTGACGCGCCAGTGGAAGCAGTGCTGGAAGCCCGCGACGGCACTCACTGGGTAGCCACTGCAAAACGCATCGTGCGATTTCATCCCGATACTCTTGTGCAGATTGGCTCTGCAATCAATTTGCCGGCGAATTTCTATTCCGGACTCCTCCAGGACGGAGAAGGTTTCATCTGGCTTAGTACCAGCCGGGGCGTTGAGCAGATCGAACCTGCAAGCAACGAACTCCGCCTTAAGAAGATCGTTGAAGGAAAAGCATGGCTCAGTTAAGACCGCAACGGAACGATTTGGATGACGGGACCTGACGGGCATACCCAAACTCTTAAACAAGAGCAGCCTATTCGAACTGCAAACCATGGAAACGCGCTGGATATAGGAACAGTAGTCCGCGACTACGAGGGAAACACCTGGATAGGAACCCTCGGTAAAGGACTTTTCCGCGTGCGTTCGAGCGCCGGGGATTCACTGCCGGAACAGTTTTCACGAGTCGACGGCCTCTCCAATGACAACGTGCGCTCCTCATTCGAAGATCGCGAGCACAACCTCTGGGTCGGAACGCAAGACGGCCTCGATTGTATTCGGGACGGCGGGGTTACGACGTTGAATCGACGCGAGGGAATCGCAAGCGACAATGTGGACGCACTGGCGGCTGGCCGGGATGGAATTGTTTGGGCTTCGACCTCGATTGGGATTGACCGGCTTGATAGCGGGCACCCCGAGTTGTACCTGAAAGGTACCGCAGGCAAAGCATTATTCACGGATCGCGAGGACACGCTATGGGCGGGAACCGGTGGCGGTGGGGTGCGCATGACGAACGGAATTTGGTCGCCGGTTCGCTTTCCGTCAGGATTGAGTTTAAACAACGTCGTCGCAATAGCGCCCGACGAGCAGCATCGCATTTGGCTCTCGGATGCGGATAAAGGACTCTACCGGTGGTCCAGCCAAAAAACAGATGACTTTTCGAAAGAGCCTCTGCTTCAGGGCAAATCGATTCTTACGATCCGCGAAGACAGTAAGGGCCGAGTGTGGTTTGGATTTTACGAGGGAGGCGTGGCCGTTTTTGAAGAAGGCGTCTTTCGAAGTTATTCCGAGCGGGACGGTCTGGCCAGCGGCTCCATCAATGCCATTTCTGTCGACGACAACGGACCAGTTTGGATCGGCGCCGAGCGGGGACTCACTCGCTTCGATGGCGCCAGATTCGTCACTTTAAACAGTACGCGCGGTCTGCCAGGCGAACGCGTGTTCTGGATTATACCGGCTCATGATGATCGGTCTGGCTCGGATACACCACCGGCGTCGCTCGCGTCAACCGGACGGAGCTCGATTGGGCTCTTCACCATCCGTCACACATGGTTGCGCATGAATTCTTTGACAATGGGGATGGCCTGAAGGGAAATCTGGATCGTGGCTGGCAATCTCCCGCAGTTCAGGCCAGCGATGGCACGATCTGGTTCAAAACCTCGGCCGGGGTTGCATTCATTGATCGCAACCATCTGCCAAACAACCCGCTCCTTCCGCCTGTCCACATCGAGCAGATGTTGGCGGACACCGTCGCAGTGGACATGAAAAACGCCGTCAGGCTTCGGCCTTTCACGCGGAACGTGCAGTTCGACTATACGGGCCTCGGCCTGGTCGAGCCCCGCCGAAAGGCACGTACCTCACCGGCGAAGAGTTCGTCTACTCGCAACAGTAAATGCCTGCCTCTAAGTTAGGGCTCCCTGGCTTAGAGGCATAACAAAGGGGCTCGATCATGCTAAAGCAAACACGAAAAATCATTCTTTTCGGAATTGGCGCCGTTGCGGCATTGATATTGTCCGATTGTACGTCAAAGCGAGTATTCAACCCGGGACCGATTGTGCGACGGCGACTCCAATCGCACTGAATACTGAGGCCCATGGAGCTTTCAGGGACGTGAATGATCGAGTCGTTTATCGAATCGTTCTGGAACACCGCGGTTTGTTCGACGTTTGGACCGAGGCGGGAAATCTTGAATCTTTGGAGCGTCGAGTTGCTGGATTCTTCATGCAACGCCGTCGCGGGGGTGCGGCCCGGTGAGTCTGTAATCGCGAACGGATACATGAGGATCACGGTTCCTTCCATTAATCTGGACCCGTCGCAGAGCCTGTGGACTCTCGACTCTGGTACGTATTTCCTTCGCTTTATCCCTAATTCGGTTGACGTTTTCAGAGAGCCGTTCATTTTTCACACGAGTTACGCACCGCACTATGGCCATGGCTTCAAATCAGCCGAGCCGATAGATATCCCTGGTTCCATCAACGGCGCGTTACTGTATCCGATGGACCGGGAAGTCTTTCGTTTTACTCTGTCAGAGCCCACGGCGATACATGCGTGGACAACGGGGACTACGAGCTTGCTTGTCCTGCCGCCAATCAATTTAGGCTTTGCGGATCTGTCGAGCGCAAGAACGAGTTCAATAAAGGCCCACAAAATGAAATTGTCACAACACTTCTGGAGCCCGGTACATACTACTTGTTTGCCCTACCAGCAACTTCTGAGATGAGGGAAGGCTTTATACTGCACGTCCAGGTTACGCGGACAGGGCCGTAGGCGTCCTTACGCGAGGCGCTCAAAAAGGCAGCATTCTGAGACGTAGAGTTCCGCTCTTTTCGTCTCGGTTTCGGTTTTCATCTATCGTCTCCCGAACATTTCAGCATGAGTGGACTGCTTTCGTGCCAACGTCACCTACCTCGTCGCAAGAGACGATGGCCCGACGCTGAGTCTGCCGAACGACGCGAAGTAAGAGACAGAAACTGGTGATGACCGCCGGACGTCGTGGCGTCGTATTCACGCAAGTTCTTTTGCTTCAAATCATACGCGCCGCTCAATATCGTAGACGCCCAAACCTGTTTGGAACGACAGGTGCCTTTTTGTGACTCGATGCGACCAGTATAAGGAGACCGAAAATGAGAACTTCTGAAGATGCAGGTGAGTCCGGACTGTACATGTCTGAATGCTGTATCGTGGAGCTGATCTTTACCGAGGGCGATACGTTTTTGGCGCTGCTCTCAATGCCAGCATCTTTGTGATTGGGAGTTGCTGGAAGCCGCAATTTCCGTTCGTGATTTTGAAAGTCTGGAGTTGGCTGGTTGAATGAGCGTGAGCCGAGGAGGTGGGCATAGTCTATGAATCCCACAAACATCTTCGCGCCTGTTTCGATACCGGCCTCCCGGAAACATGCGGCGTAAACCGGTCTGGAACCAGCAGCGGTTCTTCGTCGACGATGAGGATTGGTTGAAGGAAAAGCCGCCGGGGCACGAATGTCACGGCTGTATTGAATCGGCATCTTGCGATCTTGGCACACGCGTTTCAAATCCGTGGATGTATGAGGTGAAGGATATGCGTTATTCAGTTTTGGCCGGAAGAATTCTTTTCTCTCTGTCGTTCGTAATGTCGGGCTTCGGGCATTTCTCAAGCCAGGAGATTACCTTTGCTGCAGCGCAGGGTGTTCCGTTGGCTTCGGTCGTAGTGCCTTTGTCCGGTATTCTGGCCCTAGTTGGAGGACTCAGCATTGCGTTTGGTTATAAAGCAAA
>Ga0066709_100000974_pt1 | contig 17663 bp, 11 predicted proteins | sample GraSoiAngelo_158_FD_79665 | JGI IMG/M metagenome (GOLD analysis project Ga0066709, IMG submission 79665) | Grasslands soil microbial communities from the Angelo Coastal Reserve, California, USA - 14_1009_16_30cm | ecosystem: Environmental > Terrestrial > Soil > Grasslands | place: USA...
CCCACGCCAGCAGGTCGCGTACCTGGGCCGGATCGGTGGCGCGTTCCAGCTCGACCACCAGGTCGGCCACCCGCAGCCGGGCCAGCCGGATGCGGATCAGCCCGCTCAGGAACGCGAACGGCAGCGCGACCAGGCACAGCCCGTACCCGAGGATCAGGATGGACTGGAGTGTCGCGGGCAGCTTCAGGAGGCTGGCGAGGACGCCGAGCAGCAGGACGAGATCGAGCACGAGGACGCCGAACCAGACCGGTTCGTGTACCCGTCGGGCCGGCGGGCTGGCCACGAGCCACCGGCGTACCAGCAGCCCGCCCACGATCACGCAGAACAGCAGCCCGTTGAGGCCGATCAGGTCGCCGAGCCAGCTACCCGGCGCGGGCCGCGGCCCGATCGGTCCGTGCCGGCCGTCCACGAAGTACCGGATGCCTTGAAGTACCAGGTATGCTATGTAGTCGGCGATCAGTATCCAGCGGTCGACGCGGCGGGTCAGCCGGCCTTCCGGGTACACCAGGACGGCGTGGGTGATGACGACCAGGGCGAGGTAGGTCAGCCAGTAGCCGAGCGCGAACAGGACCGGGTTGCCCAGGTCCTGCAGGCTGGTCAGGTACCACGCGGCGCCGCCGGCGACCATCAGCGGCCCGAGCCGGTTGGCCGGCCAGCGCCACCACGCGGTGAGCCCGGCCGCGATGAACGACAGCCCGACCGGGGTGGCCAGCCAGTAGGCCCAGCTCCGTTCCGGGTACCCGCGCCAGCCGACGCTGGTCATCCACAGCGAGAACGAGACCGCGACGGCACCCGCGCCGATGATCATGGCGGCCTGCCGTCGGGTGGGCGGCTGCGCCGGCCCCGGGAACAGGCCGGCCGCCGCCCGAGCGGGCGGCCGGAGCCCGGGCGCGACGGACGTCACCACGTACCCATCTTGCACTTCCGGTGCTCGATATATCGGCGCGGGGCGGCCGGCGTTAGTCCGGCGGGCGTCCTGGGTAGGGGGACGATATGGCTGAGATCGCTTCGGAGGTCCTGATCGCCCGGCTGGCGGACTGGGGCGTGGACACCGTGTTCGGGCTGCCCGGCGACGGCATCAACGGGATCATGGAAGGCCTGCGGCGCAATGCCGACCGGGTCCGGTTCGTCCTGGTACACCACGAAGAGGCGGCCGCGTTCATGGCCTGCGCCCACGCGAAGGCCACCGGGCGGATCGGCGTGTGCCTGGCCACCTCCGGGCCGGGCGGGATCCACCTGGCCAACGGGCTCTACGACGCCAAGCTGGACCACGCGCCGGTGCTCGCGATCACCGGCATGCAGGAGACCAGCGTGCTCGGCACCGGGTACCAGCAGGAGGTGCACCTCGACCGGCTGTACGCCGACGTGGCCGTCTACAACGAGGTGGTCACCAACCCGACGCAGCTGCCCGCGCTGGTGGACATCGCGATCCGCACGGCCTACGCGCGCAAGGGCGTCGCGCACCTGACCGTGCCCAACGACGTCCAGGTCGCCGACGCGAGCCAGGACCCGTACCAGCACGTCGCCCCGGCGACGCCGCCGCACACCGCGCCGATCTACCTGGCGCCGCCGGTCCGCCCGCGCGACGCCGACATCGCCGCCGCCGCGCAGGTGCTCAACGCCGGCCGCAAGCCGGCGATCCTCGTCGGGGTCGGTGCCCGTGGCGCGGGCCGGCTGGTGGAGCAGGCCGCCGACGCGCTGGCCGCGCCGATCATCAAGACCCTGTCGGGAAAGATGGTGGTACCCGACGACTCGCCCTATGTCGTCGGCGGCATCGGACTTCTCGGTACCGCACCGACCGCGGAGCTGGTCGAGGAGATCGACACGCTGCTGATGCTGGGTACTAACTTCCCGTACACCAAGCACCTGCCGCCGCCCGGCAAGGCGAAGGTGGTGCAGGTCGAGCTGGACCCGGCCCGCGCCGGTACCCGGGTGCCGACCGACGTGCCGCTGGTCGGTGACGTCGGCGCCACGCTCGAAGCCCTGCTGCCGCGGCTGGACCGCCGTAGCGACCGGTCGCTGCTGGAGCGTTACCAGGACAAGATGCACGACTGGAACGCGAAGCTCGCGGCGCTGGAGTCGGCGTCGCGCGAGCCGATCGCCCCGCAGTACCTCGCCCACCAGCTGGACCGGCTGGCCACCGACAGCGCGGTGCTGACCTGCGACTCGGGCACCGTCGCGACCTGGGCCGCGCGGCACTGGAAGATCCGCGGGCAGCGCGAGTTCTACCTGTCCGGCAACCTGGCCACGATGGCGTGCGGGCTGCCGTACGCGATCGGGATCCAGCACGCGTACCCGGACCGCCAGGTCATCTGCTACATCGGCGACGGCGGCTTCGGCATGCTGATGGCCGAGTTCCACACCGCCGCCTGGCACGGCCTGCCGATCAAGGTGGTCATCAACAACAACAACTCCCTCGGGCAGATCCTCTGGGAGCAGATGGTGCTCGGGTACCCGGAGCACGGCGTGCGGTTCGGCGAGCCGCTGCCGGACTACGCGGCGTGGGCGCGGGCGGCCGGCGGCTTCGGGGTGCACGTCGACAAGCCCGGCGACCTGCCCGGCGCGCTGGAGGAGGCGTTCGCGCACCACGGGCCGGCACTGGTCGACGTGGCGGTGGACCCGAACGAACCGCCGATGCCCGGCAAGGTCACCTACGAGCAGGCCAAGAAGTTCGCCGAGGCGTTCCTGCACGGCCAGCCGCACAAGGCCGCGATCGCCACGACGCTGTTCAAGGACCGGATCGAACAACTGAAGGCGTGATGGATTCCCTGCGGGAGGACCTCGGCCGGCGGGTGCGCGGCGAGGTGCGGTTCGACGCCGGTACCCGGGCGGCGTACTCCACCGACGGCTCCAACTACCGCCAGGTGCCGATCGGCGTGGTGGTACCGCGCGACGTCGACGATGCCGTCGAAGCCGTTGCGGTGTGCCGGGAGCACGCGGTGCCGGTACTGTCCCGGGGCGGCGGTACCAGCCTCGGCGGCCAGTGCTGCAACGTTGCGGTCATGCTGGACTGGTCGAAGTACGTGCACGCGGTCGAGTCGGTCGACGCCGACGCGCGCACCGCGATCGTGCAACCCGGCGCGGTGCTCGACGACGTGAACGCGCAGACGCGGCGGTACGGCGGCCTGGTCTTCGGGCCGCGCCCGTCCACCCACAGCCACTGCACGATCGGCGGGATGGTGGGCAACAACTCGTGCGGCGCGACCGCGCAGTGGAGCGGCACCACGGCGGCGAACGTGCGGCGCCTGGAGATCCTGACCTACGACGGCGCGCGGATGTGGGTCGGTGCGACGCCGGACGTCGAGGCGATCCTCGCGCGCGGCGGCCGGCGGGCCGACATCCACCGGCGGCTGCGCGACCTGCGGGCGCGGTACGACGCGCAGCTGCGGACGCGGTTCCCGGACATCCCGCGGCGCATCTCCGGGTACCAGCTGCCGGAACTGTTGGACGACAACGGGTTCCACGTCGCGCGGGCCCTGGTCGGCACCGAGTCGACGTGCGTCACCGTGCTGCGCGCCGAACTGCGGCTGCTGCCCGAGCCGAAGAGGCGCGCGGTGGCGCTGCTGGGGTACCCGGACATCGCGGCGGCCGGCGACGCGGTACCGGCCATCAACGCGCACCGGCCGATCCAGCTGGAAGCCTTGGACGCCAAGCTGATCCGGTACGAGGACGAGGAGCGGCGCAACCCCGAGGCGCTGACCCTGCTGCCGGACGCCGGTGCCTGGCTGATGGTCGAGTTCGGTGGCGACACGATCGACGAGGCGCGGGACATGGCGCGGCGGCTCATCGACGAACTGGCCCACGACGACGCCCGGCTGATCGACGACGACGAGCGGCGGGAGGAGCTGCAGAAGGTGCGCGAGGCGGGGCTGGGTACCACCGCGCGCACGCCGAACGGTCCGGACGCCTGGCCGGGTTGGGAGGACTCCGCGGTCGGCCCGGAGCACCTGGGCCCGTACCTGCGCGACCTGACCAAGCTGCTGGACGGGTTCGGGTACGGCGCCACGAGCATCTACGGCCACTTCGGCCACGGCTGCGTGCACTGCAGCATCCCGTTCGACCTGGTCACCGCCGACGGGGTGCGGCAGTACCGGCGGTTCGTGGAGCAGGCGGCCGACCTCGTGGTGTCCTACGGCGGATCGCTGTCCGGCGAGCACGGCGACGGCCAGGCCCGCGGCGAGCTGCTGACGAAGATGTACGGCGACGACGTGGTACAGGCCTTCCGTGAGTTCAAGGCCATCTTCGACCCGGACAACCGGATGAACCCGGGGAAGGTCGTCGACGCCCGGCCGCTGGACGAGGACCTGCGCCTCGGACCGACCTACGCACCGGCCGAGCCGGACACGTTCTTCGCGTTCAGCGACGACCAGGGTGCCTTCTCCCGCGCCGCGTTGCGCTGTGCCGGCGTGGGGGAGTGCCGCCGCTCCAAGCCCGGCGGCGCGGTGATGTGCCCGAGCTACCAGGTGACCCGCGAGGAGGAGCATTCGACGCGGGGCCGGGCCCGGCTGCTGTTCGAGATGCTGCGCGGCGAGACGGTCACCGACGGCTGGCGCAGCACCGAGGTCGCCGACGCGCTGGACCTGTGCCTGATGTGCAAGGGCTGCAAGCGCGACTGCCCGGTGAACGTGGACATGGCCACGTACAAGGCGGAGTTCCTGTCGCACCACTACGCCGGGCGGCTGCGGCCGCGCGACCACTACGCGCTGGGCTGGCTGCCGCTGTGGGCGCGGTTCGCGTCGCTGGCGCCGCACCTGGCGAACGCGGCCGGGCGGCTCGGCGTGGCCAAGCGGCTGGCCGGGGTCGACCCTCGACGGTCTGTGCCCCGGTTCGCGGCGGCCCGGTTCGACCGGTGGCTGCGCCGGCGCCCGGGGCGGCCTGGCGACCGCGGCCGCGTGCTGCTGTTCCCGGACTCGTTCACGATGGCGTTCTCGCCGGGCGTCGCGGCCGCCGCGGTCGGCGCGCTGGAGGCGGCCGGGTTCGCGGTCGTGGTACCGGACCGGACCGTCTGTTGTGGACTGACCTGGATCAGCACCGGGCAGCTGCGCATCGCGCGCCGGGTCCTGCGGCACACCGTCGACGTCCTGGAACCCTTTGTGGAGGCCGGAATGCCGGTGCTCGGCCTGGAACCGTCCTGCACCGCGGTGTTGCGTTCCGATCTGCGCGAGCTGCTCGGGTACAGCCCGCGGACCGAGCGGCTGTGCAAGCAGACGGTCACGTTCGCGGAACTGCTCACCGGACGCGCGCCGGACTTCACGCCACACCTCGCCGAACCGGTCGACGCGATCGTGCAGACGCACTGCCACCACCACGCGATCCTCGGTACCGAGGCGGACGAGACCTTGATGAAGACCGTGGGGCTCAACGCGCGCCGGCTCGACTCGGGCTGCTGCGGCCTGGCCGGCAACTTCGGCATGACCCCCGGGCACCGCGAGGTGTCGCTGGCCTGTGCCGAACAGGCGCTGCTGCCGGCGGTACGGGAGGCGGATCCGGCCACGGTGGTCATCGCCGACGGGTTCTCCTGCCGCACCCAGATCGAGGACGCGCACGTCGGCCGGCAGGCGGTGCACCTCGCCGAGGTCGTGAACGCGGCGGTACGCGGCCGGCGCCTGGGCCGGTACCCGGAGCGGGAGCTGGCCTACCGTGCCCGCTGACCTACCCATCCGAACGCTGGACTGGGCGGCGTACCGCATCCCGACCGACGCGCCGGAAGCCGACGGTACCTTCGCCTGGGCGGCCACCACGATGGTGGTCGTGCACGCGCGGGCCGGCGGGGAGACCGGCCTCGGCTGGACGTACGGCGCTGCGGTGGCCGGCCACCTGATCGACGAGGTGCTCACGTCTGTCGCATGTGGACGGTCGGCGCTCGACGTGCCGGCGGTGTACCACGCGATGCACCGCGCGGTGCGCAACCTGGGCCGGCCCGGGGTGGCCGCGACCGCCATCTCCGCCGTCGACGTCGCGCTGTGGGACCTGAAGGCGCGGCTGCTGGGGGTACGGCTGGCGCGGCTGCTCGGTGCGGTGCGCGAGACGGTACCGGTGTACGGCAGCGGCGGGTTCACCAGCTACGACGACCGGCAGCTGGCGAACCAGCTCGGCGGCTGGGTCAAGGAGCAGGGCATCCCGCGCGTCAAGATCAAGATCGGCGAGTCGTGGGGCCACGCGGTCGAGCGGGATCTCGCCCGTGTCGCGCAGGCACGCCAGGTCGTCGGCGACGCGGCGGAACTGTTCGTGGACGCGAACGGCGGGTACCCCCGCAAGACGGCGGTGCGCGTCGCGGACCGGATGGCCGACCACGGCGTCTCCTGGTTCGAGGAGCCGGTCTCCTCCGACGACCTGGACGGGCTGCGCCTGGTGCGCGACGCGACGGCGGCCGACGTGGCCGCGGGGGAGTACGGCTGGGACCTGCCGTACTTCCAGCGCCTGGTGACCGCGGTCGACTGCGTGCAGGTCGACGTGACCCGGTGCGGCGGCATCACCGAGTGGCTGCGCATCGCCGCGCTCGCCGCCGCGCACAACCTCGACGTGTCCGGGCACTGCGCGCCGCACGTTCACCTGGACGCCGCGCTGGCCACCCCGAACCTGCGTCACCTGGAGTGGTTCCACGACCACGTGCGCATCGAGTCGATGCTGTTCGACGGTGCCGGCGACGCCGCCGGCGGGGTACTGCGACCGGACCGCGACGCCCCGGGCAACGGCCTGACCTTCAAGGAGGCCGACGCCAGCCGGTACCGGATCTGACCCGAGATCTTGGACGCTCAGACCCCTTGCAAGGGGGACATGTATCCAAGATCTACGGGGTCGGACGGGACGCCGTAGAGTTGCGCCATGGGCCGTCCCGCGATGCTCACCGTCGACGACGATCCGGCGGTGTCCCGTGCCGTCGCGCGTGACCTGCGCCGCCGGTACGGGCAGGACTACCAGGTGCTGCGCGCCTCGTCGGGGGACGAGGCGCTGGACGCGCTGCGCGAGCTGAAGCTGCGCGGCGGCCGGCTCGCGGTCATGCTGGCCGACTACCGGATGCCGCAGATGAACGGCGTCGAGTTCCTGGAGCAGGCGATGGACCTGTTCCCGCAGGCGCGCCGGTGCCTGCTGACCGCGTACGCGGACACCGACGCGGCCATCCAGGCGATCAACGTCGTCGATGTCGACCACTACCTGCTCAAGCCCTGGGACCCGCCGGAGGAGAAGTTCTACCCAGTGGTCGACGCGCTCCTCGAAGCGTGGAAGGCGGCTCCCGACCGGGAGGTCGAGGAGGTCAAGGTCGTCGGGCACCGGTGGAGCGCCCCGTCCTACCGGATCCGCGACTTCCTGGCCCGCAACCTGGTGCCGTACCGCTGGTTCGCCGCCGACGAGCCGGAGGGCCGGCGGCTGCTCGACGCGGCGGGGGTCGGGCCGGAGGCGATCCCGCTCGTGATCACCACGGACGGGCGGGCGCTGCCCGCGCCCACCGCCGCCGAGGTGGCCGGGGCCGTGGGGATGTCGACGGCGCCGGTACGCGACTTCTACGACCTGATCATCATCGGTGGCGGGCCGGCCGGGCTGGGCGCCGCGGTGTACGGCGCGTCCGAGGGGCTGCACACGGTACTGGTGGAGCGCAAGGCGATCGGCGGCCAGGCCGGGCAGAGCTCGCGGATCGAGAACTACCTCGGCTTCCCCGACGGCGTCTCCGGCGCGCAGCTGACCGAGCGGGCCCGGCGGCAGGCCGGCAAGTTCGCGGCCGAGGTGCTGACCACCCGCGACGTGGTCGGCCTCGACGTACGCGGGTCGGCGCGGGTGGTGCGTTTCGACGACGGTACCGAGCTGTCCGCGCACGCGGTCATCCTCGCCACCGGCGTGGCCTACCGGCCGCTGGCCGCCCCCGGCGTCGAGGACCTCACCGGACGCGGCGTGTACTACGGGTCGGCGGCCACGGAAGGGCCGGCGTGTGCCGGTACCGACGTCTACATCGTCGGCGGCGCGAACTCGGCGGGCCAGGCGGCGCTGTTCTTCGCCAGCCACGCGCGGACCGTGACCCTCGTCGTGCGCGGCGACTCGCTGGAACGGTCCATGTCCTACTACCTCATCCAGCAGCTCGCGGCGATCGAGAACATCAGCGTGCGCACCCGCTGCGAGGTGGTCGAGGCACACGGCGGCGACCACCTGGAGGCGGTGACCCTCTGCGACAGCAAGGAGGGTACCCGGACGAAGGTGGCCGCCGAGCACATGTTCGTGTTCATCGGCGCCGAACCGCGCACCGAATGGCTGGACAGCGCGGTGCAGCGCGACCCGCGCGGCTTCGTCTACACCGGACCGGACCTGCTGACCGACGGGCGGCGGCCGGCGGGATGGGATCGCGACCGGGATCCGTTCTACCTGGAGTGCAGCGTTCCGGGCGTGTTCGCCGCCGGCGACGTGCGGGCCAACTCGGTCAAACGGGTCGCCTCCGCGGTCGGCGAGGGCGCGATGGCGGTGACGCTGGTCCACCGGTACCTGGAGTCGGCATGACACCTGAAGAGCTGAAGACCCTGTTCCTGTTCGAGGCGCTCACCGACGAGCAGCTGGCCTGGCTGGCCGGACGCGGCCGGGTCGAGGAGTACCCGGCCGGCCGCACGGTGTTCCGCGAGGGCGATCCGGCGGAGGGGTTCTACGTCCTGCTGACCGGCACCCTCGCGCTGTCCCGCAAGGTGCAGCAGGACGAGATCGAGACCGCCCGCACCGACCAGCGCGGCGCGTACATGGGTGCCACGCAGGCGTACCTGCGCGACGACCCGGGCTTGGAACGCCGGTACCTGGCCACCATGAAGGCGGTCAGCGACTGCACCTTCTTCGTGCTGTCCGCCGACGACTTCGGGCACCTGGTCCGCGAGTGGTTCCCGATGGCGATGCACCTGCTCGAAGGGCTGTTCTTCGGGATGCGCAACAGCCAGGCGGTGATCGGCGAGCGGCAGCGGCTGGCCGCGCTCGGCTCGCTGGCCTCCGGCCTGATGCACGAGCTGAACAACCCGGCGGCCGCCACGGTACGGGCGACGGCGGCGCTGCGCGAACGGGTCGCCGGGATGCGGCAGAAGCTGAGCATGCTCGCCGACGGCCGGATCCAGGCCGAGCAGCTGCGCGCGCTGACCCAGGTGGTCGAGCCGATCCTGGAACGGGCCGCGAAGGCGCCGGAGCTGACCCCGATGCAGACCAGCGACCGCGAGGACGAGCTCGACGACTGGCTCGACGGGCACGGCATCACCTCCGGCTGGGACCTGGCCCCGATCTTCGTGTCCGGCGGCCTCGACACCGACTGCCTGCGTGACGTCGCCGACAGCGTGGGGCCGGAGCTGCTGGAGCTGGCGCTGCGCTGGATCGGGTACTCGCTGGAGACCGAGCAGCTGATGAGCGACATCGAGGACGCCGGCAACCGGATCGCCTCGCTGGTCACCGCCGCCAAGCAGTACTCGCAACTGGACCGCGCGTCGCACCAGTGGATCGACGTGCACGAAGGGCTGAAGAGCACCCTGGTCATGCTCACCCACAAGCTGCACGGCATCCAGATCGTCAAGGAGTTCGACCGCAGCCTGCCGCGGATCCCGGCCCACCCGGCGGAACTGAACCAGGTGTGGACCAACCTCATCGACAACGCGGCCGCCGCGATGGGCGGCGAGGGTACCCTCACGCTGCGCACCGCGCGCGACGGTGACCGGGTGCTCGTCGAGGTGATCGACACCGGCCCGGGTATCCCGGCGGAACTGCGGCAGCGGGTGTTCGAGCCGTTCTTCACGACGAAGCCGGTCGGCGAGGGCACCGGGCTGGGCCTCGACATCTCGTACCGCATCGTGGTCAACCGGCACGCCGGCGACATCGGCGTCATCTCCCGGCCGGGCGAAACCCGGTTGCAGGTAAGGCTTCCGCTGACCGAGCCCGCGTCGAACTGAGCGCCGCTCCGGCGGTATCGCGGGCGGGATGACCTCATGCCGTACCCAGGTCGAACTCCTCCCAGCCGGCGACCACGCCGCGGTTGGCGATCAGTGGTGACGCGCCGCCGTTCTCCGCGGTGACCCACTTCCCGTTGGCCTTGGCGAGCAGGCTGACGCTGCCGTCGGCGTTGGTGTGCAACTGGAACCTCTCCCAGTCGCCGACCGCCGGGCGGTTGGCGATGAGCGGTGCGGCGCCCGCGTTCTCCGCGGTGACGTACCGGCCGTTGGCCAGCGACCGCAGTGCCACGTACCCGTCGCCGAGGTCCACCACGTCGAACATCTCCCACCAGCTCGCCGCGGTCCGGTTGGCGATCAGCGACGAGTCGCCGGCGTTCTCCGCCGTCACCGTCAGCCCGTTGGCGTGCGCGGTGAACGTGCTGTGCGCGCGGACCGCGGTCAGCTCGTCGAACTCCTCCCACGTGGAGACCGTGCCGCGGTTGGCGATCAGCGGCGCGGCCCCGCCGTTCTCCGCGGTGACCCACTTGCCGTTGGCCTTGGCCTTCAGGCTCACGCTGCCGTCCGCGTTCGGGACGATCTGGAACAGCTCCCAGTCGCCGATGCCCAGCCGGTTCGCGATGAGGGCCGAGGCGCCGCCGTTCTCCGCGGTGACGTACCGGCCGTTGGCCAGCGACCGCAGCGCCACGTACCCGCCACCCGCGTCCACCACGTCGAACCGCTCCCAGTAGTCCACCGCGGTCCGGTTGGCGATCAGCGGCGCGTTGCCGAAGTCGTCCGCGCTGACCCAGCGCGTGTTCGCCCGCGCGCGCAGGCTGATCTGCAGGCCGGGTGGCGGACCGCACGGGCCGGACTTGTACGTGGCGACGTACTTCGCCGGCGCGGCCGGTGCGACCAGCGTGTGGCTCTGCGCCCCGGCGTCGGACCAGTAGCAGAACCCGTACGTGGTGCCGTTGCTGGTGGCCGGCGACGGCGCGCTGACCGAGTTCGTCGAGCCCTGGATCACGGTGACCGTGAACGGCGTGGTACGCACGTCCGACCCGACCGCGAGCGGCAGCCCGCTCGGTACCGTGTCGAACGTCAGGTCCACCGGCTTGGGGTGCACCGCAACGCTGGTGGTACCCGTCAGCCCACCGGAGTCGGTCACGGTCAGCTGGATCTCCAGGTATGACGGGTACCCGTGGTCGATCCCGACCACCGAGCCGCTCGTCACCCCGGTGAAGGTGTTCAGCGGGTGGATGTGGCAGTTGTCCGGCGTGATGCAGTGGTGCATCACCACGTTCCAGGTGAACGCCGACGCCGGCAGGTTGCCGTCCTGCGGATCGGTACCGTGCCCGGCGAAGTTGATGACGTCGCCCACCGCCCACGTCAGCGACGCGGCCGGCGCGTCGATGAACGCCGAGGGCGCGTCGTTGCCGCCCTGGATCGTCACCGTCTTCGTGTCGACCGCGCCGAGCGGGTCGGTCACGGTGAGCCGGGCGGTGAAGGTACCCACGGGATAGGTGTGCGTGGCCGTCGGCGTGGTCGCGTCGACGGTACCGTCGTCGGTGAAGTCCCACGCGTACTTCAGCTTGCCCTGGTCGGCCGGATCCGGATCGGTGGACCCGGTGGCGTCGAACTGCACCGTCAGCGGCGCGCTGCCGGACCTCGGCGTGGCCACCAGCGACGCGGTCGGCGGCTGGTTGCCGGGGAAGTACCGGATCCGGTGCACCGCACCGCCGCCGATGTCGACGTAGTACAGGTCGCCGCCGGGGCCGACGGTCAGGTCGACCGGGCTCGCCGAGGTGCTGGCGCCCTGCAGGAACGGCACGACGTTGCCCGGGTCGGGCAGGCCGTTACCGCCCGGCAGCATCGCCCAGATGCAGTGCCGGGCGTAGTCGTTGAAGAACAGCGCACCCCGGTACGGCGCCGGGAAGTTCCCGCCGGTGCCCGGGTAGAAGGCGAGGCCGCTGATCGCCGAGCCGCCGGTCGGGCAGGCATCGCCCGGCGACACCTTGTCGGTGTGCTTGTAGGTGTAGTACGGCCCGACCTGGCCGGAGCCGTTGTACAGGCTGGTGCACAGGTTGAGGTTGGCGGCGTCGAACCCGGACTGGTGCCCCGCTCCCTCGTAGCACGGCCAGCCGAAGTTGTTCAGCGGGCCGGTCGGGCTGGCCACCCGGTCGATCTCCTCCCAGGTGTTCCAGCCGACGTCGCCGAGCCAGATCTCGTTGGTACCGGGGCGGAACGTGAAGCGGAACGGATTGCGCATGCCGTACGCGTCGATGCGCCGCGCGTTGGGGTCGGCGCTGCCGGCGAGCGGGTTGTCCGGCATCGCGTTGCCGGTACCGGGATCCAGCCGCAGCAGCGCCCCGTCGAGCGTGACGGGGTTCGCCGACGTGCGGACGTTCTGCGAGCGCAGCGAGCCGCCCTGCGCGGTCGGTGCGGTCATCGTGCCGCCCGGCGGATCGCCGCACGGGTTGATCGGCTTACCGGTCTGTCCATAGTCGACGAACGTGAAACTGGCGCCGTCGCCGGCGGTGGCGTACAGCGCGCCGTCCGGCCCGAACTGCAGGTCGTCCTGGGAGTGGCTGGAGTACTGCTGGCACCAGCCGCTGACCAGTACCTGCTCGCTGCCGGGCACCATGTGGTTGCCGCTGGCCTTCAGCCGGGTCAGCCGGCCGGTCACGACGCAGGTGCCGTCGTTGGGGTCGGGGCACTGGTCGTGCCAGTAGGGCGCGGTCTGCCCGGGCGGCGCGTCGTAGGCGTACAGCGCGTAGACCCACGGGTCGGTCGGGAAGTCCGGCGGCACGGCGAGCCCGGTCAGTCCCCGGTCGCCCTGGTTGTGCACCTGGGCGGTGAGGTCGGCGAAGACGTCGGGGGTGGGGTCGGCGAGGTTGTCGAAGACCTTGATGACGCCGGCCTTCTCCGCGACGAAGACCCGGCCGTCCGGCGCGAACACCAGCTTGGTCGGCCCGCTCAGGCCGCTGAACGCGATCTGGTCCTGGAAGCCGGACGGCAGGGTAACGGTCGCGGCCTGCGCGCTGGATACGGGTACCAGCGCAGCCGCGATGAGCGCCGAAGCGAACACGACGTGCTTGACGGAACGCGGAACCGACACGACATCCTCCCTGCCCCCGAAGGTGGCAAATGCTAGGGATGCCGGGACGGTAGTTGCAGTCGCGTTGCTGACGGCACGGTGGCGCGGGTGCAATCAGCGCCGGAACGGACAAACAACAGCTACCTGATCGGCGGCCTATCTCGTCCCGTATGAGTACGCGCCGATCACGTGCTGTGTTGAGTCGTATGCGATCGCGGCGGTTTGCGCGTATTCGGTCACGTTGGCCGCCCAATACACGATCATCTCGGGGTGGGCGCTCCAGTGCGCGAAGCCGGAGGTGACGTTCCCGCCGGGGGCACCGGCCACGACCTTCGCCGCCGGGCCGACGTACTGGCCGACCATGATGTGGGTACCGTTCCGGCCGGGCAGGTCGGTCATGCCGCGGTAGAAGCCGATGGCCGACGGCGGTACCGGGATCGTGAGCAGCTCCCTGATCTCGGTGACCTGGCCGGTCGCGCCGCGGCTGCCGGCCTTGAGGATCGCCGAGCCGTCCCCGCCGACGAACCAGAACAGCAGGGTTCCCCCGTCGGGCAGCGGTACCCCGGTGTCGATGCTCGCGCCGAGCGGGGCCGCGTTGGACAGGTTGATGTCCAGGTCGGTGCGGATGAACAGCCGGCCGGACGTGGTACCGGCCTGGTGCTCGGCGCGGTCGTAGGCGTACGCGGTCGGCTGGTGGGCGTTGCTGTCGACGGGCCGGTTGGTCACGCCCGCCTCGACCGGGGTGCCCCGGTGGTCCACCCAGAACACGGTGTACCGCGGATCCTGCGACCAGTGGGCGAGCTGCGCCGGGTACCGCCCGATGCCGCTGTCCACCACGATCCGGGACACGGTACCGATGTAGAGACCGTACTCGATGACCCCGCCGGACCGGTCGACCAGCTGGCCCAGCGACTGGAAGCCGCCGCCGCGGCGCGGATCGGGCGACGCGTCGTAGGCCACGCTCAGGTCCCGTACCACCCCGGTGCGCGTGTCCAGCAGGCCGCCCACCAACGTCGGCCCCTCGGTGAACCGCAGGACGAACTCCTGGCCCGGCCCGACCGGAACGCCGGTGCCGATGACCTGCCCCACCGACGGGAAGCTCGGGTGCACGTGCAGTGGGACGTTCGGCAGCGGGTGCGCCGAGTCCGACGCCAGCGGCTCGGGGATGCCGCTGCGCGCGCCGGTCGCGGCGTACAGCGCGAGCACCAGCGCCACCACCGCGGCGGCCGCCGCGGCACCGGCCTTGGCCAGGCGGCGCCGCTGCGCCAGCCGCCGCACCCCGGCGAGCTCGACCCGGCTCTCCAGTTCGGCGGTCTCCTCGATCAGCGCACGGCGCAGATCGGCAACGGTACGCATCACGAGCTCCCCTCGGTCACCACGAGCCCGGTGGGGCTGTCCGGCTCCAGGTCGGGCGAGATCCGTAACTTGGCCAGCGCGCGGGACGCGGTGCTCTTCACGGTGCCGACCGAGACGCCCAGCTCCCGCGCGGTCTGCTGCTCGGTCAGGTCGAGGAAGTACCGGTGCACGATGACGGCCCGCTCGCGCCGGGTCAGCCCCTGCAACGCCCGCGCCAGCGCGTGCCGCTGCGCGGTGGCCACGGCGACGTCGGTACCGCCGGAGCGCTCGGGCACCTGCGCCACCAGCCGCTCCCGCCAGCGCCGCGCGCGCCACCAGTCGGTGTGCAGGTTGACCAGGACGCGCCGGGCGTACGCGTAGGCGTCGTCGTTGCGTATCCGCCGCCACGCGGCGTAGGTCCGGGCCAGCGCGTCCTGGGTCAGCTCCTCGGCCTGGCCGGAATCCGCCGTGAGCAGGTAGGCGACCCGGTGCAGGCGCGTCGCGCACTGCCGCATGAAGTCGGCGAACTCCTCGTCCACGCCCCATTGGACGGGTAACCCCGGGAAAAGGTTGCGTCAGCGAGGCCCGATCTTGGACGCCAGTCCCCCTTGTAGGGGGTGTAAGCGTCCAAGATTTCGCTCCAGGGCCCGCTGGCGATGAGTAACCGTCAACTGGCGGATACTGCGCCGGGCGGCGGGTACTACGCTCGCGCGCATGCCAAGACGCGCCACCGCCGCCGTCGTCGCCGTCGCACTGGTCATCGGAAGTGCGGCCTGCACGTCCACCGGGAAAGCCGGCACCGGCCAGACCAGCGGCGGGCACCGTAGCGCCGCCGACACCGCCCAGTCGAAGTTCTTCAACCAGGCCGATTTCGACCGCCAGATGGCGCAGCGCCGGATCGCACCGCAGGGCGACCCGAACACGCCGTGGCTGCAGATGATCCAGCCGGCGATGGTGGACACCGGACGGTACGCCAAGCCGGGGAAGAAGTGGCACGTGTGCCTCTCCAACGCCGCGCTGGACAACCCGTGGCGGGTCACCGGCTTCACCACGATGAAGGCGGAGGTGAAGCTGCACCCGGACATCGGTGAGTTCACCGTCGTCGACGCCGGTGGCAAGGACGACAAGCAGATCGCCGACCTCGCCGACCTGCAGACCAAGGGCTGCAACGTGCTCATCGTGTCGCCCAACACCACGGGTGCGCTGACTCCGGCGGTGGAACACGCGTGCCAGAGCGGGGTACCCGTCGTGGTGTTCGACCGTGGCGTCACCACCGACTGCCCGGTGACTTTCGTGCACCCCATCGGCGGGTACGCGTTCGGCGCCGACTCCGCGGAGTTCATCGCGCTCAAGGCCGGCAAGGGCGGAAAGGTACTGGCGCTGCGCATCCTGCCCGGCGTCGACGTGCTGGAGAACCGGTGGGCCGCGGCGAAGGTGATTTTCGACCGGGAAGGCGTCGACGTCGTCGGTGTCGAGTTCAACAACGCCGACCCCGCCAAGGCGAAGAGCATCGTCAGCGACTACATCCAGCGGTACGGCACGCTCGACGGTGTGTGGCTGGACGCCGGATTCGCCAGCGTCGCAACGGTCGAGGCGTTCCAGGACGCCGGCAAGAAGGCACCGCCGCTGACCGGTGAGGACGAGCAGGACTTCCTCAACCTCTGGAAGAAGGACAGGCTGACCGCGATCGCGCCGACGTACCCGGTGTACGAGTGGCGCACCGCCATCATCGCGGCGACCTGGATCCTGTCCGGCAGACCGGTACCGCACGAGTGGATCCTGCCGCAGCCCATCATCACCGCGGACACGCTCGACGACTACCTCGACCCGGGCCTGCCGCCGCAGTTCTTCTCCACCTGCGGCTGCCAGCACATGCCCGGCTTCCCGAAGGACTGGGGCGGAAAGTAGTCACGCCCCCTCGATGCGGGACCGGGTGTGGCGCAGCACCGCCAACAGCGCGTCGCGCACGGACAGCTTGCTGCGCGCGTCGAACGTGACGAGCGGTATCCCCGCGTCGATCGCCAGCGCCCAGCGCAGTTCGGCGAGCTCGTGGCGCAGCTCGCCGTGGAACATGTTGACCGCCACCACGAACGGCAGGCGCACCTTCTCGAAGTAGTCCACCGCGGGGTAGCAGTCGTTGATGCGGCGGGCGTCCACGATGACCAGCGCGCCCAGCGCGCCCTGCGACAGGTCGTGCCACATGAAGCCGAACCGGTCCTGCCCGGGTGTGCCGAACAGGTACAGCTTCAGGGCCTCGTCGATGGTGATGCAGCCGAAGTCCAGTGCGACGGTCGTGGTCATCTTGGCGGGTACCTCGCCGGTGGCGTCGACCCGGGCGGCGACCGTGGTGATGGCCGCCTCGGTGGACAGCGGCGGTATCTCGGAGATCGCCGAGACCGCGGTGGTCTTGCCCACCCCGAAGCCGCCGGCGATGACGATTTTCACCGGTACCGGTGGCCGGCGCGTGCGCCGCAACGGTTCAGTGGATGGCTTCAAGTCCACGGATCACCCTCTCGATCAGGTTCAGGTCCTGGTTGACCGGGAACGTCGGGCGCTGCACCACCAGGTACCCGAGCGCGGCGAGATCGGCGACGAGTACCCGGGCCACGCCGATGTGCAGCCCGAGCTTCGCCGCCACCTCGGCCACCGACACGGTGTCCTCGCACAGTCGCACGATCTCCCGGTACTCGAAGGAGAGCCGTCCGTACGCCGTCGCGCCGAGGTCGGTCGTCAGCACCTGGGACTCGATTTCCAGGCTCTGGTCGACCGGCTCGGCCCGGCCGGACGTCAGCAGGTACGGGCGCAGTCCGGAGACCGCGCTGTCGTTGGCGGTACCGGCGGCGTCGCCGTCCTGCCCGCGGCCGGCGGCGAGGAACGCCCTGGTGTGGCTGAGCGCGGGAGCGTCGAAGCCGTCCGGCTCCGGGGTCATCGCGTGGTCAGCTCCCCAGCGTGAACTTGAGTTCCTCGATCAGGCGCGGGGTGAGCACGGTGCTGGCCCGGTTGGCGAACAGCGCCATCTCGAACGCGACGGTACCCAGGCTCGCCTGCTTGGTCGCCAGCACGCCGAGCAGCGCGCCGACGCTGATGGTGCACACCAGCAGGTACCCCTCGTCCAGTTCGATGACCACCTTGTCCGGCTCGCCGAGCGGGTAGCAGTCGGAGACACCGTGCGCGAGGCTGAGCATCGCCGAGCCGATCGCGGCGAGCCGGTCGGCGTTGGCGCGTTCGAGTTCGGCCGACGTCGCGATGAGCAGACCGTCGGAGGACACCGCGATCGCCGCGATGACGCCCGCGGTCTCCTGCGTGAAGCGGGCCACCAGCCAGTTGAAGTTCTGTGCCTCGACACTGATTCCGGATAC
>Ga0066709_100000976_pt1 | contig 17638 bp, 14 predicted proteins | sample GraSoiAngelo_158_FD_79665 | JGI IMG/M metagenome (GOLD analysis project Ga0066709, IMG submission 79665) | Grasslands soil microbial communities from the Angelo Coastal Reserve, California, USA - 14_1009_16_30cm | ecosystem: Environmental > Terrestrial > Soil > Grasslands | place: USA...
AGGAATTTTCGTCCTGCTCATGGGCCTCTGTGCCCTGATGCTGGTTCACCGCGACGTTTGGCTAATTGCCGAAAGCGTGCTGGCGGTGCTGCACATCAATACCGATCGCCACTTCGCGCAGGTCTTCCTCGACTATGCCGATAATGTGACCGACGCGCATCTATGGGCTGCAGCCCGTGTTGCGTTTGCATATGCCGCGCTGCGCTTTACCGAAGGGTATGGCTTGTGGCGGGAACGTCCCTGGGCGGAGGGGGTCGCTTTTATTTCCGGAACGCCGCTATTACGCCTCGAAGTGAGAGAGTTGATCCGCGGAATCACCGTTCCGCGGCCTGCGGTGTTTCTAGGAAATCTGGCCGTCCTGCTGTACATGCTGTATGTCTTGCGATCGAACTACCCCCAGACACCAAAAGCCGCCGCCGTCGGATAGCCCAAAAGCCGCGCGAGAGGCGGTGATTGGAGTCTAACAGTTCTGGCAATTTCATGGTGCCCGCTCCACAATCGGACATGCAAGTGCTCTCGTCGCAGTTCGGCAATTGGAGGCTCCATGAGAATCTTTGTCTGCACCTGCTGCCTGCTCCTGCTCGCCGGAACATGTTCGGCTCAGGACACTAACTTTCCGGTCGGACCGCAGTATCTTATGACGTTTGGCTCGCCACTGTTTGCGGGCCCCATCGCTACGCCATCGCTGTCGTTTGAAACCGCCTTGCCGGAAGCAGGGACGAGTGAGCCCAGCGCGACACAGATTCCCACGGAACAGTATCAGACGATTTCCAACACCCTCGAGCTGCAACGACAGCAGTATCTGCCTTCCGTTTACTGGGGAACACCCCTGGTGAGCGTGGTCGAGATCAGTTTCCGCGAACCCGAGGGAGAGGGATCGCCGCACCCAGCACTTCCCGCCAGCATCACGGAAAGCGGCGTCATCGCGCTCACAGACGCGAATGCTTTACGCCAACGCGGCTATGGAGTCACACTTCCCGAAGCGGCACAACACTGGAAGGGCCGCAAGAGCGTAGCTCCTCACGTGTATACCAACAGCGACATCGAAGGGCTTCGCAACGGAAGCTAGGTTCCTCACCCGCCCCCGCGATGGTGATAGAAGACGTCACGGGCGGGATGGGCTTACTGGATCGTCGCCACGGCAGAGGGCCAAACATGTGACCACTCCAATGACGCCCATCGCAGACCACTTTGCCCAGGGGTCGTTGAGTATGGCGCCGTCGGCAGCTTCGTAGCGCGGACGTTTCGCTGCTGCCGAGCATTTTTCCTCCCGAGAGGTGTGTTCACCTTCCCGCACGGTAGCCACGTCGGATGGCCGTGGCTGGCGAACTTGTTGTGAGCCTGCCCGTCGAACTTCGATTCGGACATCGTTCTTGTGGGCATCGACCGTAACCTTTCCGTTCACATCGGTCACGTCGTATTGTGTCCAGTCGGCGGTTGCCGGGACCACCCTCAGGCAACCTACGCGGACGGCCATGCCCCGTGAGGTGCTGACCAGAATGGTGCCGTGTTCCAGGACCAGCTCATTTTCCCCGTTCTGGATCAGAGTCTCTTCTTTGACTGTCGCAGTAGATCCCGTGGCATCAATCGTGGCTTCGTGGTGCGGCTGGGTTTCTATCGTGTCATTGCGAAAAATCGCTGAAGAATCTGGCGCGGGCTTTCCATTCAATAGCACTCCACCCTGGTTGTGGAGCATGGAGGCACCGGTGTCATCGGCCACGAACAAGACCGGCAGGGCAAGAACCATCGCCCCGTAAACGAAATTGCGCCATTGGAGCAACGATCCGCCCTCGCCATTCCCGCAGTACTAACTCTTAATAGCCTAGCCTTTCTTTAGGTGGGAGCCTATTAGCTGCCGTGGTGACCGGCGGATTGGATAAGGGGCATGAGTGGGAAATCATACGCGCGCGAAGTCGATATATCCCTTCTCCGCATCCGTGCGAACCAGTTTCACGCGAAGCTTGTCCCCCACGTCAAGTCCGTCTCCTCCCTGCACCAGCAAGCCCTCGGCGTGAGCCTGCAGCGCCCGAACAAACGTCCCGTGCGGTTTTGCGCCGGTGACGATGGCATCGAAGACTTCGCCGATACGGCGTTGCATGGCTATGGCTGCCAAACGCTTCGTCATCTCGCGCTCGACCTTGCGCGCGGCGTCTTCCTTTTCCGTGCAGTTGGCGGCGATGCTGATCAGTTCACATTCCGAATAGAGATTCGCCTGTCCCGTCAGCTTGGCCTTGATGAGGCGCTGCGTCACCACGTCGGCGAACCGGCGGTTGGGAGCCGTGGAGTGCGTGTAGTCCTGCACCGCCAGCCCAAAGTGTCCGGGAGCAGCTTCGCCTGCGCGTTCGAGGACATACTCGCCCGGACCGATCAACTTGATGACAGCGAGCGAGAGATCGGCAAAGTGATCGGGATCGGAAGCTTTTTGCTTCAGCAGGAAATCATTCAGGGCCTTGGAATCCGGCTGAGCAGGAAGCGTCGTTCCCTTGGTCGCGGCCAGTTGTATGATCCGGTCCCAGCGTTCGGGCGTGCGCACGATCCGGCGCAGCGAAGACACATCCTCGAGAAAACGCGCCACCACTCCATTGGCGGCCACCATGAAATCCTCAATCAATTCTGTGGCCTGGTTTTTCTGCTGCTTGACCACGTCCACGACTTCCTCGTTGACCACGAGCGGACGAAGTTCGTCAGTCTGCAGACTGAGCGCCCCATTCCGATGACGCTGGTCTTTAAGCTTTTGTGCGACCTCGTCCTGCAGTCTGAGCTGTGCCTGCAGGTCGGCGGAAGCAGCGACCTGGGGAGGTGCCGGTGCATTGGAGTGCAACCAGGCTCCTAGAGAGTTGTATTGGAGTTGCGCCTTGTTGCGCAAAACCGCGCGATACAAGCTACTGGACTGTACAACCCCGGAACTGTCGACCAGAAACTCGGTCACCACGCTCAGCCGGTCTTGATCTTCGAGCAGGGAAGTCTGTCCCGTAGAAAGCTCTTCCGGAAGCATAGGAAAATTCCGCACTCCGGCGTACACGGTCGTCGTTTCACGACCGGCGTGCTGATCGATCGGAGTCAGCTTGGGCACGAACGCATCGACGTCGGCGATCCCGATCATGATCCTGACCCCGCCATCGGGCAAACGCTCGGCAACCTCGACCTGGTCGAGGTCGCGCGAGGTGTCGTTGTCGATCGAAGACCAGAGCAAATTTCGAAGGTCGCGAACATCGCCCTCAGCAGCCATTTTCGGAGGCCGGTTGCGCAGCGCCGCAAGTTGTGGTTGAACCTCCGGCGGAAAGTCCGGCCGGAAGCCGCGCTCGATCATGATTTTCTTTGCAATGGCTTGCAGATCAATGTGCGTAGGATTCGCGTTCCCCATGAGCTCCTCATCGTCACAAAACGAAATAGGGCTAACACGAGTGATCGGCTGCATTCACGGAACACAATATGCGGCCACTACTCGACGACTACCGCTTTGACCAGGTTTCTCGGGTGGTCCACGTCGTAACCCTTGCGGACGGCTACGTGGTATGCGAACAACTGCAGCGGGATGACTTCCACGATCGGTAGCAGCAACTCGGGAGCGGCCGGAACGAAGAACACGTGGTCGGCGATGTTGGCGACCTCCTTGTCTCCTTCGGTGGCGACGGTGACCAGCGGGCCCCGGCGAGATTTCACTTCCTTCATGACTTCGAGCGTTCGGCGGTAGCGGAGAAGCGAGTCGGGATCGCTGTGGTCACAAGTGGCGAGCACGACTACAGGCAGGTTTTCATCCACCAATGCGTTGGGGCCATGTTTGAGTTCGCCCGCCGGATAACCTTCGGCGTGGGCGTACGAGATCTCTTTGAGCTTGAGCGCTCCTTCACGGGCGATGGCGTAATGCACTCCACGCCCCAGGTAAAGAAATTTCTCCGCCTGAAAATGTTCGGCAGAATATTCCTCGGCCAGTTCGTCCCAGACTTGCAGCTTCTCTTCGATGGCTTGCGGAAGCTGCATGAGTTGCTGCAGGTAAGAGCGTGTGACTTCGGAGGTCATGCGTCCGCGGCGTCGCGCGAGAAACAGGGCCATCAGATAAAGGATGGTGACCTGGGTGGTGAAGCTCTTGGTCGCCGGAACAGAGAGTTCGGGACCTGCGCCAGTGATCAGCGCTGCGCCGGCTTCGCGCACGATCGTGGTGTCGGGCACGTTCGAGATCGCGATGGTCTTCACGCCGCGGGTGAGAGCCTCCCGCTGCGCCGCGATGGTGTCGGCAGTTTCGCCCGACTGCGTGATTACCATGACAATGGGATCGACTGCGGCGTGGGTCGAGCGATAGCAGTATTCGCTGGCATATTCCACATCGACCGCGACGCCGGAAAGATCTTCAATCATGATTTCTCCGGCAAGGCCCGCATGGCGACTCGATCCGCTGGCGGCGATGATCAGCTTTTCGAACGTCAGGAGCGCGCCCTCGATCGCCTGGAAATGGCCGGGGAAGATGATGTCGTCTTTCAAATGTTTCTCGACGGTCTTGGCGATGGCTTGCGGCTGCTCGTAGATTTCGCGCCGCATGGCGTGGGAATGCTGCTTGTTCGATGGGCTCGTCTTGTGCTTCGTCGGCGTCATTGGGATTGCGGCTGAGAGTAAATCATTTGGTGCGCATCGATCAAACGAACATCACGATGTGGTCGCGGTTTTGATCCCTGGCGCGATTGAACCCTTTTCAAAATATGCTTCAATTTCTTCCAGGGTCTTGCCCTTGGTCTCGGGCAGAAACCAGGTAGCAGTAATGAAGTAGATCACCGTGCAGCCGGCGAACCCCAGAAACATAGTCGAGTAGCCATACTTGCCTACCGTCGGCAGGAATATGGCAGCGATCGTGGTGGAAACTGCCTGGTTAATCAAGAGAGCAATGCTCATGCCGTTGGAGCGTATGCGAGTCGGCATCAACTCCGAAAGCGCCAGCCAGACACACACTCCGGGACCGATGGCGAAGAATGCCATGAATACAAACAGAGTGACAGCCACCATCCAGCCGTTTCGCGAACGAGGCACGGGGGTGATGAGAGCGTTTTCAATTCTTAGAGGGGCGGTGCGGGCAGCGTCGAGATTGCCGAACGGATTGGAGAAGAAGGCAACGACCTTATTTGGGGGCACGCAGCTTTCCCGCGTCATCTCGAGCGGCTTGGCGGCCTTGTCGTCGGAACGTACGGCCTTCGTTGCAGCGCGGAAATCTCCGTAGGCATAAATGACAACCAAAGACGTTGGCTGGTGGACTCCGACTCTCGCCGTACTCCCGGTCGCCGTGAGCAAAGTCTCAGCCACGTTATCGTCGTAACGCAAGGTTAGGTTTTGATCTGCGGTGACCATGGACTGAATTGGGCTCCGGGCATCTACGCGCAGCTTTTCGGTGCTGCGGAAGAGCACCGCAGTGCAGATGAGCGACACGATGATACCAGCGGTGCCGAGAGCGAGTAAGAACTTCCGACCCTTGCGGTCCACCAGCACGACACCACCGAAGGTTACGAGAAAGTTCACCAGAGTAAAGACGACATATCCCCAATGGGCGGCAACATCGGAGAGACCACTCTGCAAGAGGATGTTGGTGTTGTAAGCGATGATAGAATTGATTCCGGTGGCCTGATTGCAAGCCAGGATGATGCAGGCGAGCACGAACGGGATCACGTATTTTCGCCGAAGGAGCGACTCCCCGGTCTTCGCTGCGGTCGAAGCACTTCCTTTTTCGGCGGCGATGACCTCTTGCATCTCCCTGAACTCGAGATCCGACTGCTCGCGCGTACGGGAGCGAAGCAGCGCCGCGTAGGCAGCTTCTTTCTTGCCGTGCCGCAGCAGCCAACGCGGCGACTCCGCAACCATGAGGCTACCAATCACGAATAGAATTCCGGGCGGCAGCGAGACCCAAAAAATGCCACGCCAAGCCGTATTCTTGAAGGCAAGAAGTCGCGCCGCATCGCCGATCTGGGCCACCTGGTCAACCCGAAAGCTGAAGTACACACCGACCAGCGCCGCGATCACGATGCCGAGTGTCAGCAGCCATTGGAAAATGCCGGTACCTTTACCGCGGCTCGATGCCGACAGACACTCCGCCAGATAAAGAGGAACAACGACGCCGATCAGCCCGGCGCTGACGCCTTGCAGCAACCGGCCAAGAACCAGTGGTCCGTAATTGTGAGACAGGGCAATGATGGGGATGCTCAGAACAAACAGCACGCCGCTGACAGCCATCAGAGGTTTGCGGCCCATCCAATCCGCCAGTAGGCCGGCAAACAGCGTGGAGATCACACTGCCCAGCAGCACTGCCGCAACCACAAATGAAAGTTGGCCCGCATTGAAGCCCGAGGTGGCCTCCAGATATGGCAATGCGCCGGCAATGATTCCAACATCCACTCCGTAGAGCAAGCCACCCAGACCAGCCACCACCAGGAGGAAGCGGTTGTAGGAAGACTTGTTGTCATCGACCACGGCCGTAGTGCCTATCGCGATATCAGCAGCCATATTTTTCTTCACCCCAATGCGCGGAGGTTTACAAACGACCTGCCATTGTGAAGCACCCGATTGTAGCCTGCCAACAGGAAATGCAGGCAATATTGCTTCATCCAAGGGCTACAAAGGTATCCAACTTAGCGGCCAGAATCCTCGCAAGAAGTTGAAACGATCCGCTACCGCGCGTCACTACCTCTTAGTGGTTGCCTGGGGGTGTTGTGTATGGCGCGTCCTGTTGCGGTTCTGACTCCACTGTCGAGGCCGGCGGCATTCCTGCCGGATGCCTGGCGGGTTCCCTTGCTGGGTTGGTTGTGGGTTCTTTTCAACATATCGGTGGTATGGGTCGGGATCACCTTCGAGCAGACGACTCTGTGCGCTTTAGTGGCGGGAAGCGTCGATGGCATGGTGATCGCCATTATCGCGGTTGCCAAGGCGAGCGAAAAGTTTCAGGCCGCAGCGACTGGCCTGCTTGGCGGATTGGGTCTTAACAAGGTTGGCTCCGAAACCAACTTTCTGAAGACGGCAGCCAACGGTATCCATCATGTTGTGGACTCTTTTATGGACACTGTTATCGGCCCTTGTTCAAACTGCGAAGACACGCACAAAAAGATTGCGGGAGCCCTGCTTCTGATTATCTGGACCGCGATCTTTGTCGTCTTTGCCTCGTTGATTGGAGAATGGGTAAGAGCCTCGAGGTCGGAGAATGGGCCGCAGCAAAACGAGACTCATTGACTTTTTCGACGTGTGCGGGCAGGAAATCGAGTTTTCCACGAAACGAACAGCAAGGTCGCTGCACTATCGAAATGAGTGGGGGAAGGTCGCAAAACTCGGCGACTGTACGACCACGAAATCCCGAGAGGGAAGGGCCCCACGCGGCCGGGGGGAAGCTGGGGTACTTCAGAACGCCGGAGCCACAAGGGGGAAGAGGCTCCGGCGCTCTTCGGGATTTTTCCCGAACTCGCAGGCTCTGCACTGCTCTCTTGACGTAAACTCCTTGTCCTAATTCTTAGTTCGAACCTCTGGAGGTATTCCATGCCATCCACGAACCACCTCTCCTACAGCAAGAACGGGCTTTCTCTGACTCAATCGTTTGAGGGAGTGCGCCTGACCGCATACCAGGATCAAGTGGGCGTATGGACTATCGGATTCGGTCACACTGGATCCGATGTCCACGCCGGACTCACGATTACGCAGGACCAGGCAAATGACCTGCTGATGGGTGACGTCAGCCACGCGGCGGCCGCAGTGAACCGATTGGTCACGGTTTCGTTAACTCAGGATCAGTTCGATGCTTTGGTGGATTTTGTTTTTAACGTGGGTATCGGCAATTTCGCGAGTTCAACCCTCTTGCGTGAACTGAACGCCTCCAATTTCACAGAGGCGGCCGCCCAATTTGAACGATGGTCCCACGCAGGCGGCGTCGTGGTGGCAGGATTGCTGCGCCGCCGCCAGGCTGAAGCAAAGCTCTTCCAGAATGATGTGCCAACAGCGGAGGAGGCTTAGGTAGCGATTGACCGCATGAGCAGTTGTACTCCAGAAGATCACCCACGCGGCAGATACGAAAGCTTAGGTGAGCAAGGATTCCGAAAGCTGCAGATTGCTCGCCACGTAGAAAACGCCCGGCAGCTAACGAAAGATTCTGAGGGCCATGATGACGACCGTGGGTGCCGTCCGTCTTGCCAGCGCAACTAGTTCCATGAGCTTGTACAACCAATCCGTTCCCGGTCTGGCTAGATCGCTTGTCCCTTGAAAACAGTCCGGCGTTCCCCGCCCGGTTAGACGGGGAAGCCGGCCTTTCGCGGACCACATACGCTGAAGCGCAGTTGCGAGAGCCGTCATTTTCCACGCCCCGCGTTTCCGGAATTCTTCCAGTCACCAATTTCGCGGCGGGCGCGTTTAAGCCGCACCAAGGCCGTGTTGACGGTGATTCCGAGTGTGGCCGCGATTTCTGCGATGGTATGTCCCTGAATCTCGCTTAGCAGAAAGACTTCGCGGTAGGCGCGCGGAAGCTGGAAAGCTCGTAAAAGCAGGCATTGGAATGCACCCGGTTCCTCCATCGGTGAATGCACTCTGCGGGTCTCGAGCGGCAAACGTGGCATCACGAATCGACCTCGGATTCTGGGACTATGTCTCATCGACTTCCACGGGGAATAGTGCTGCGTTAGCCGGCTTCGTTACAGGCCAATTAACCGTTCCCATCCCTTTGACGTGGGTGCTACACTAGCTGCCACTCCAACTGCCCGCGAGGGAAGTCCTTGCAATTCCAGAGCTTTGACGAATCCTACGTGGAGCGTCTTCGTGCCGGAGACTTCCGCACGCAGGAGCATTTCGTTGCCTATTTCAGCGAACTGCTCCAGCTCAAGCTCCGCTCCCGCCTGCATTCCCCTCAGGCGATCGAAGACGTGCGGCAGGAAACTTTCGCGCGGGTCCTGGCGGCACTGCGTGGCGGCAAAATTCGGCAGCCGGAACGCCTGGGTGCGTACGTAAATTCCATGTGCAACAACGTTCTCCTAGAACACTATCGCGCGTCGCAACGCGATAGCTCGATAGAAGATGAGGAAGATCAGGATTTTCCGGCCAAGCCGGTCGACCTTCTGGGAGCCCTGGCTGCTAAGCAGATGGAGGAGAAAGTACGCGAGTTGGTCGACGAGCTGCCAGAGCGTGATCGAAGGTTGCTGCGCGAAGTCTTTCTCGAGGAACGCGATAAAGATGACGTCTGCCGGGATTTCGGGGTTGACCGTGACTACCTGAGAGTGCTGCTGCATCGTGCCAAACAATCCTTCAAGGCCTTGTATCTAAAGAACATGTCGTCCCGTCCTCCGGGGGTAGCAGCGGCCGGAAGGCAGTGAAACGATTTGGCAGTGTGTATCACTACTCTTATGAGAGGGGGATCGACAATGGATCATGATCAAGCGGTCCGGCAAAAGGCGACCGAAAGATATCTTCTGAATGAACTCGATCCCGGCCTCCGGGACGAGTTCGAGGAACACCTCTTCGATTGCCAGGATTGCGCGCTCGACGTGCGAGCCGCGGCCATGTTCGTAGAGCAGAGCAAAGTCGTGCTGACCAAGCCGGTACCAGCTCAGGTTCGCGTGCCATTCCCAGTTCCCGCAAAGGTGGGGTGGATGGGATGGCTGCGGCCGGTGTTCGCCGTGCCGGTCCTCGCCCTGCTTCTGGTCATTGGTTACCAAAACTTGGTTACGGTTCCGAAATTGACGCAGGCGATAAATAAGCCGCAACTGTTACCTTCGGTCATGGTCAATGTCAGCACGCGGGGGGCGGAGGTTCGACAGGTCGCCGTAGCCAAGGGCAAAGCCTTCCTGTTGTACGTCCGAATACCACCGCAAGAGGGATTTTCGCGGTACACTGCGGACTTGTATAACCCGGCGGACAAGCTAGAATGGTCGCTTCCGATTCCCGCGACCCCGGGGGAGGACACGTGGCTGGTGCAGGTACCAGCAGCCAATCGGGAGCCGGGGAAATACACTCTGAAAATTCAAGGGATCACTGCCACGGGCCAAGGTACGCAGGTCGGATTTCCGACTGCGTTTGAATTGAAGACGGAGAACTGAGCTCACACGAGAGGAGCACATCGATGGCCGCACTACCGAACTCTGAACCACGCACCGAAAAAGTGCTGCACCGATATCATGCAAGTTCTTACGCGCTAAGCGCGAGTCTGAAAGAGCCGATCGAGCGCGAGGTTGAGGCTCAGGCAGACCTGAAGATCGACGAAGTCAGCGATGGCAAGAGAGTCTACAAATTCCAGCCCGCCAGCTCCTACCAGGTTGAAGGAATCATCTCCTACAAATCGGGATACACGCAGGTGGCGGGCCATAAGAGCCCTAAGCCGGGTCACGGCTTCGTTACGCTGGCGACCTCTGTGCTCGAAGGTCTGAACGTTCTCGATGTAGTCACCGCCGACCGCGTGGTAGGGCAGATCTCGACCGAGCATCCGCTCTATAGGAAAGGGCAGGTGCCCTCGGTCACTTTCCTGGGGACACGCTTTGTGAATCTCCGAATTGGCGGACACAAGGTCGAAGTGGAGCAGGATCTCCAGATTCTGGGGCCAAGACACGAGGATGACCGTTCTTACCTGGAAGACGAAGAAGTCCTCGGTCGCATCGAGCGCCAGTACAAGAACGTGAGGAGCGCCGCAGGGAACGGTGACTGGGCTGGGGAAAAGTATCGTTGGGATTCTGCCTCCGTACAGCGCGAGGGAACTGCAAACTGCTCGCTGGTGACGGGAATTAAGGGGTTGCCCAAGGGAATTTCGTTTGGCCACGTCATCGACCTGCCGCATTTTGGTAAGATCTTCCTGGGCGAACTCAGCGTGAACCGCACTCGCGCCAAAAAGCAGGACGAGAACGATACGTACCATTTCCATCTGCGAATGGTGCGGCTGGAAATGGGATGCCTCGCGCAGGGGACGACGACAGCGGTTGCGCTGTCATCGAATGGAACTGGTGGAAAAGGCGGCGGTCCGTAGATGTACCGTTCGGATCTGTGCTCTCTCGAGCGAAGCGATGATGTGTCTCGTCTACTGCCAGCCTGATCCTCGCATAGGTCAAGATGATGTTGTGCATCCCAGGCTCTTAGCTATCCGCAGTCCTTCGCCCAGCCATCCCGACAACTCGAAAGGTAACGCCGCGCTCTAAATGTATCGTGAGTCCTATTGGGTTCGCTTGGTCGGTACCTGAGGTTGCACCAGCTGAGACGGGGAGGTTTGAGCCCGAGTCTACCTCATGAAGCACGCGTTTGGTTTTCCGAGTTGTCTAATACAACCGACGGCGTGGTGACCTCCGTGCCGAGGTTGCCGAGCCAGAAAGACAGAGAGATAAACCCGTCTAAACATACTCATTCCCACTTAAGGGGGAGGAGTTATACAGGGCCATTTTCGACTTTCAAGTTAAAATCTCAGCGGCTCCGAAAAACCGGGTAGACCAATGCCCCTGAGAAGGCGACGCCCGAACCGCGGTGGGCAGGAGTCCTTGCTACTTATAGGAGCAGCAAGGGCAAGGCCACTTCTGTCGATTGCGATTGCCTTCGTCATTGTCTGCCAGGTGGCTTGTTCTCGCCACCGCGATCCTCAGGCTGTTCTTGATCATGCGATGCGGACCCTTCAACAAGGAGACATGGTGGATGCCACCCTTGAAGCGGAGAAAGGCTATAGAGAGTTCCACACCGCGAGCGCGGAATGGGCTTGGAAGTTCGCGATACTCAGGGCGAGGGTGCTTCACGGGCGTGGCATGGATGACGAAGCGATAAAGATCCTCACCTCCGAGCCAGCGTCGCCTCCATCCGGCGAGTTGGCGATTCAGAAACTGAGGTGGGAGGGACTTTCGTATGCCTCCCTACACAAGTTTACGCAGGCTGAGGAGGACTTTCGCGAAGCTGAGAAACTCTGCACGGTAGCTGCGTTCCCCGTGTGTGCGGCTGTGGTCAGCGCCAGAGGAGTACTGGAAATGAATCAAGGTCACTACGCACAAGCGCAAACCTATTTCGAACGCGTCTTGCCAGCCGCCCGCGCAACCGGTGATCAATTATGGGAGGCCAACGCACTGCTCGATCTCAGTTGGTCCGCTTTGTCCCAAGCTCACTACGATGAAGCGCTCGATTGGGCGTATGAGGCTCGCCAGATATCCATCGAGCGAAACTCTGCCGACCTTGCCCAGGCAGCGCTAGGCAACATGGGATGGGCGTACTACAAACTTGGCGATCCTGAAAAGGCGTTGGCAATGTTTGTGGAAGCCAGGGAACGGGCCAGGATGCTCGGCGACATGGCAGATCAGGTCAAATGGCTCACCAATGCTGGCCTAGTCCACATGGACGCCCACGACTTCAACGTTGCGGAAGGGTTATTCCGACAGTCCCTTGATCTTGCAACCAAAATCAAAAGTAGGGAAGACATGATCAACGCTCATATTGCATTAGCATTCGTCTCCGAGCAAACTGGCAAGCTGGCAGAGGCCAAGCACCATGCGGACCAAGTACTTTCTATGGCACGAGCCGATGGTAATAAAGACGACGAAGTTTATGCACGGTTGGTGCAGGGAGATCTGGCGGCGCGGGAGCACGACACCGCTGCTGCGGAAGCCGCCTTCCGCGAGGTTGCGCAGTCACCGGACGCGGTAGTTTTTCTCAAGTGGCAGGCGAAGCATTCACTGGCCCGGCTCCACGAGGACAAGAACCAACCAGAATCCGCCGAGAACGAATACAGGAGTGCACTGTCGACATTCGAAGGGGCGCGGGCCAATCTCAAGAAGATGGATTCCCGCCTACCTTTCCTCACGAATGCCACGGCGATTTACGACGACTACATTCACTTTCTTGTGAGCCGCGGCAAGACGGACGAGGCACTGCAGGTCGCTGACTACAGCCGCGCGCGAACGCTCAGCGAAGGCCTGGGATTGCTTGCTCACGCAGGACCTTCTTCCGGCAGTACCGGGTCATTCAAACCCTACCCTCTGAACGCTTCGCAAGTAGCGCGGCGGGCCGGCGGCACGATTCTCTTCTATTGGCTGGGCGACAAGCAGTCGTACCTGTGGGCGATTACTCCACAGAAGACGAGTCTATATACGCTGCCGTCTGCTGCGGAAATTGAGGCGGCGGTGCAGCGATATCGCAAAGCGCTGGTTGGACCAGAAGACGCACTCGCTGGCGCTGAGGGCGACGGCACTGTGCTCTACCGGATGCTGGTCGCTCCGGCGCAGGCCTTGTTGAAGGCTCAGGTGCCCCAGGTCTCGCAAATGCAGCGAGACATGGGGCACCCCGTCTTCATCATCCCGGACGGCGGCCTGAACAGTCTGAATTTTGAAGCCCTGCTCGTCTCCGAACCTCAGCCGCACTACTGGATTGAAGATGTGACCATCTCCAACGCCAACTCCATCCGGCTGCTGGCATCTTCGCGCAAGGGCCCGGCCCGTGTCTCACCCAACATCCTTCTCTTTGGCGACGCGGTGACAGCGAACGTGGATTATCCTTCGTTACCCAAGGCCGCGCTTGAGATGGAAAGCATCCAGAAACACTTTCCAACAGCACAAGCGCGCGTCTTCGCGAGGGAGCAGGCCACTCCGCCTGCATACATCGACAGCAAGCCGGAGCAGTTTTCCTATATTCATTTCGTAACCCACGGAACGGCCAGCCGGTTGAGTCCGCTGGAGTCGGCTATTGTGCTGTCAAAGACGACGTCCGCAGATGACTCCTTCAAACTCTACGCGCGCGACATCATTGGTCACCAGTTGCGGGCGGACCTGGTGACAGTCTCCGCATGCTACGGCGCAGGATCTCGGGCGTACTCGGGCGAGGGTTTGGTGGGACTGTCCTGGGCATTTCTGCGCGCCGGCGCCCACAATGTGATCGGCGCGTTATGGGAAGTCAGCGACGACTCCACCCCGAAGCTGATGGACCGTCTTTATGGTGAAGTGAAAAAAGGAAAGAGTCCTGCAGAGGCTCTGCGCGCCGCCAAGCTATCGCTGCTGCACTCGAACAGCGCTTTCCGCAAGCCTTTTTACTGGGCCCCGTTTCAGCTCTACACCGGATCGTAGCTGATCTTGAAATCCCATGGCGATGCGCGCAAGATCCTTCGCTCCGCCCGACCGCCCGACCGACGGCTACGCTCAGGATGACGCCCCAAGAAGGTGATTGGTCTGAGAACCGAGAACTGTTGTTACGGCCGCGTCATCTTCTCCGGGCGCATCAGCCGATCAAATTCCTCGCCGGTCAGATGACCCAGCTTCAACGCCGCCTCTCGCAAGCTGGTGTGCCCGACGTGCGCGGTGTGCGCGATCTCGGCGGCCTTGTCGTATCCAACCTTCGGAGCCAGCGCGGTCACCAGCATTAGCGAGTTCTTTACGTACCAATCTACCTTCGCGCGATCGACCCCGATTCCTTTGAGCATGTACTCGACATAGCCGTGGCTGGCGTCGGTGATCAGCGTGACCGAGTGCAGGAAGTTGTAAATGATGACCGGCTTGAAGACGTTGAGTTCGAAGTTGCCCTGTGACCCTGCGAAGCCCACAGCAGCTGTCGCACCGTGAACCTGCACACATACCATGGTCATAGCCTCGCATTGCGTAGGATTGACCTTGCCGGGCATGATCGAAGATCCCGGCTCATTCTCCGGAATCGACAGCTCTCCCAATCCACAACGTGGCCCTGAGGCCAGCCAGCGAATATCATTCGAGATCTTCATCAGGGAAGCGGCCAGTGTTTCTAACGCACCCTGGGCAAACACGATCTCATCGTGCGCGGACAGCGCCGCAAACTTGTTGGGATGCGAGCGGAACGGAAGACCCGTCAGTTCCGCGATCTTCTTCGCCGCGCGCTCGGCGAATTCGGGATGGGCGTTGAGACCCGTCCCTACAGCAGTTCCACCGATTGCAAGATCGTAAAGCCCATCCAGCACCTGCTCCAATCGTCTGATGTCACGTTCCAGGAGACTGGCCCAGCCCCCAAATTCCTGCCCGATGGTCAGAGGCACGGCGTCCTGCAAGTGCGTGCGGCCGATCTTGACGACGTCGTTGAATTCCTTTGCCTTGGCGGCGATCGCATCGCGCACGTTCTGAATCGCTGGAATCAGCGCATTCTTCACCCGCTCGGCGGCCGCGATGTGCATCGCCGCCGGAAACGTGTCGTTCGAAGACTGCGACATATTCACATCGTCATTGGGATGAATCGGCTTCTTCGATCCCATCTCGCCACCCGCAGTCTCGATTGCGCGGTTGGAGATGACCTCATTCACGTTCATATTGGTCTGCGTTCCGCTGCCGGTCTGCCAGATGCGCAGGGGAAACTGATCATTGAGCTTTCCGGAGATGACTTCGTCGGCAGATTGCACGATGAGCTTGGCCTTGTCCGCGGGCAACTTGCCGAGATCCTGATTCACGAGTGCGCAAGCTTTCTTCAGAATGCCGAACGCCCGGATCAACTCCGGAGGCATGGTATCGCCACCGATGTTGAAGTGCAGCAGCGAGCGCTGAGTCTGTGCCCCCCAGTAGACATTCGCGGGAACTTCAATCTTCCCCATGCTGTCGGATTCGATGCGCGTGCGGCTGGCTGGTCCTGCCAAAATTGCCATGACGGTACCTGATCAAAGCGTGAACGACGAAAGAACCCTGAATTATAGCAAGCGCGCAGAGCGCGAGACGCGGGCGTAATTCCATCATGCTAGAATCATCGGTTTCCGGTCTGTGTTCGCACCTTCATTGCGGCGCAGTCTTCAACGAGTCCTCGTGCCCGATTTTCTTACCGCCGCAGACGTCGAAACCTTGCCCCAAGCCAAGGCGCAGGCGCATCCGGAGATGCGGTGTGATGTGATCGTAATCGGAGCCGGCCCCACCGGACTAGCCTGCGCTATCGAAGCCCAGAAACACGGCCTCAATGTGATCGTGCTCGACAAGGGATGCCTCGTGAACTCCCTGTTTCACTATCCCGCGGGCATGATTTTCTTCACCACGCCCGAGTTGCTCGAAATCGGGGACATCCCATTTACGACGGCGCAACAGAAGCCGACCCGCGAGGAAGCCCTCGAGTATTACCGCAAAGTCACCGAGCACTACCGTCTCGACGTGCGCCAGTACGAGTGGGTCAAAACCGTCATGGGCCAGGACGGAAACTTCAGCATTACCGCCACCGATCGCGCCGGTCGCCCGCACGACTACCGCACGCGCAAAGTGATTGTTTCGACCGGCTACTATGACCTTGCCAATGAACTATGTATTCCCGGGGAAGATCTCCCCAAGGTCTCGCATTATTATGGCGAACCCCATCCTTATTTCGATTGCGATGTGCTGGTCATAGGTGGGAAGAACTCGGCGGCCATTGCGTCCCTTGACCTGTGGCGGCACGGCGCCCGCGTAACGCTTGTGTATCGTGGCTCACAGATCCATCACCACGTGAAATATTGGATCAAGCCCGACCTGGAGAACCGAATCAAGAATGGCGATATTGAAGCCTTCTTCAACAGCACCGTCCAGGAGATTGGCATCGATCACGTGGTCGTCAACACGCCGCGAGGTCCGATTCGATTGAAGAATGATTTCGTGTTGGCACTCATCGGTTACCATCCCGACTACGACTTCCTGCGCAGCATGGGCATTGAGCTATCAGAACAGCAGTGCCGTCCGGTTTGCGACCCGGTCTCACTTGAGAGCAATGTGCCGGGCATCTACGTTGCGGGCGTGATCGTCGCAGGATCGCGCACGAACGAAATCTTCATCGAGAACGGACGCTTCCACGGCAAGCAGATCGCGGAAGACCTCAAGCACAAGCTGTGGCCGGAATCGTAAATCACCGCGCCGTACGACGCTTAACCGTTTACCCTAGCCGGTTCGCATGGAACCTCAACCCGAGCGTGCCGCACCCACCATCTCGCTTCGTTCCTATGCGCAGCTGCTACGTGCCAATCGTAACTTCCGGCGGTTGTGGATGGCGCAGATCGTCAGCGAGATCGGCGACTGGTTCTACACGCTCTCGATCTACACGCTCTTGCTTCATCTGACCGGACATGCGAGTTCAGTCGCGCTGGCGCTCGTCCTGCAAGTGCTGCCGCAAACTCTGGTCAACCCGGCCGCAGGTGTCATCAACGATCGGCTCCGCCGAAAGCACGTGATGATTGCAGCGGACCTTGTTCGCTTCGTCATTGTGCTGGCCATGCTGCTGGTGCGCTCGCGGTCCATGGTCTGGCTCGTCTACCCGTTGCTGGTCGCAGAGACGATCATGGCGGCATTCTTCGAGCCCGCGCGCAGCGCCGTGATTCCCAATATCGCGGCCCGCGGCGAAGTGCTCATCGCCAACACGCTTTCGTCTGCGACGTGGTCCGTCAACTTGCTGATCGGCGCTTCGGTGGGTGGAGTCGTCGCCGCCTTCTTCGGCCGCAACGCCGTCTTCGTGCTCAACGCGTTGTCATTCCTGGCGTCGGCGCTGTTTATCAGCGGAATGCACTTCGCCGAGCCACATGCAGAATCTGCGACGCCGCTCAAGGCGCGCGATCTGCTCGATTTCTCGCCGGTGCTCGAAGGCATCCGCTACGTGCGCAATCACCGCACGCTGCTGCCCACTGTCTTCGCCAAAGCGGCAGAGCTGATGATCGGTCCGGGCTGGGTAATTTTTACGGTAATGGGCGAACGACAATTCCCGCTGCACTGGCACGGCATGGACCCGGCACGTG
>Ga0066709_100000977_pt1 | contig 17628 bp, 18 predicted proteins | sample GraSoiAngelo_158_FD_79665 | JGI IMG/M metagenome (GOLD analysis project Ga0066709, IMG submission 79665) | Grasslands soil microbial communities from the Angelo Coastal Reserve, California, USA - 14_1009_16_30cm | ecosystem: Environmental > Terrestrial > Soil > Grasslands | place: USA...
CGGCGATGGCCCTGGTGATCGTGCTCCTGGCCCGGTTGCGCGGCGAAGAGCCGTTCGCGGAGGCGGTCCGGCCCCAGGTGGTGCACGACCTCGGCAAGCTGATGCTCGCCTTCGTGATGCTGTGGGCCTACGTCAACTTCTCGCAGTTCCTCATCATCTGGTCGGGGAACCTGCCGGAAGAGGCGCCCTGGTACATCCTTCGGCTGCATGGCGGCTGGCAGGGGATCGCGCTCCTCGTCCTCCTCTTCCACTTCGTGCTTCCCTTCCTCCTCCTGCTGTCGCGAGACCTGAAGCGCAGCGCACCGACGCTGGCCAGGGTCGCCGGGGCGCTCTTCCTCGTCCGGCTCGTTGACCTCTACTGGCTGGTGGCGCCCGACCTCCACCACCACGGCGCCCTCCGCGTGAGCTGGACGGACGTGACCGCCCCGGTGGGGGTGGGCGGGATCTGGCTGTTCTGGCTCGCCCGCGAGCTGAGGGTCCGGCCCCTGCTGCCGCAGCGCGACCCCGACCTGGAGGAGTTCCTGGCCCAGCCGGCGGAAGGCCACGCGTGAGCGGCCCGGGGGAGACCCATCCGGAGCTGCGCTACGAGCAGCGCGACGCCAGCCCGGCCGCCATCGTGCGCTTCGCGATCGGCCTCGTGGTCGTGCTGGTGGTGGTGGCGTTCGTGCTGCTCGGCCTGTTCTCGCTCTTCGCGCGCCAGCAGCGGCGGCACGACCCGCCGCCGCCACCGCTCGCCCCCCAGGCGGGCCGGCTGCCGCCCGAGCCCCGTCTGCAGACGACGCCGCTCCAGGACCTGGAGCAGGTGCGGGCACAGGAGGACAAGGAGCTGTCGAGCTACGGTTGGGTCGACCGGAAGGCGGGACGCGTGCGCATCCCGATCGACGAGGCCATCCGCATCGTGGCCCAGCGGGGCGTGCCCAGGGCGATCGTCCTGCCGTCGCCGTCTCCGGGCGCGCCGGCTTCTCCCGCCGCCGGCGGCCCGCCGGCCCCGGTTCCGTCCGCGGGGGGCCGGCGATGAAGACTCCCGCGCTGGCCTCGCTCGTCGCGATGACGGCGGCGGCCGCGGTGGCCTCGGCCCAGCCGGCGCAGGAGCGGCCCCCGGTCCTGCGTGACGTCGGCTACGACCAGCGGCTGGGCGAGCGCGTGTCCCTCGACCTCGTCTTCCGCGACGAGTCGGGTCGAGGGTTGCGCCTGCGCGATCTCTTCCGGGGCCGCCCGGTCGTGCTGTCGCTCGTCTACTACCAGTGCCCGATGCTGTGCACGCTGACGCTCAACGGCCTCGCCAGCGCGCTCTCCGTCCTGACCTTTGACGTGGGCCGGGAGTTCGACGTGGTCACGGTCAGCTTCGAGCCGAAAGAGACGCCGGCGCTGGCCACGGCCAGGAAGAAAGCCGAGCTCGAACGCTACCGGCGGCCGGCGGCCGAGGCGGGTTGGCATTTCCTGACCGGCGCGCCCGGCTCCATCGACGGCCTCACGCGAGCGGTGGGCTTCCGCTACGCCTGGGACGCGGAGACGCGGCAGTACGCGCACCCGGCCGGCCTCGTCGTCCTCACCCCCGACGGGCGCATCGCTCGCTACATGTACGGGGTGGAGTACGCGCCGCGCGACCTGCGGCTGGCCCTCGTCGAGGCGTCCCAGGGCCGCATCGGGAACCCGATCGACAGCGTGCTGCTCTACTGCTTCCGGTACGACCCCACGAGGGGCCGCTACGCGGCGTCGGTGCTCGGCATGGTGCGCCTGGGCGGGATCCTGACCGTCCTCGCCCTCGGCTCGTTCGTGCTGCTGTCGCTGCGCCGGGAGAGGGAGTCCTAGCATGGGTTCCGGCCTTCCCCTGTTTCCCGAGGCCGCCTCGACGATGGCGGGACGGGTGGACGCCCTCTACCTCTTCCTCGTCCTGGTGAGCGTGTTCTTCGGCCTGCTCATCGCGACCCTGGTCGTGACCTTCGCCATCCGGTTCCGGCGCCGCTCCCGCGACGAACGGCCGCGGCCCATCCACGGCTCCGCCGTCCTGGAGCTGGCATGGACGCTCATCCCGTTCGGCATCGTGATGGTGATCTTCCTGTGGGGGGCGGAGGTGTTCTTCGCCATGGCCCGCGTGCCGCCGGGGGCGATGGAGATCTACGTGGTCGGCAAGCGGTGGATGTGGAAGACGCAGCACATGACCGGCCAGCGCGAGATCAACGAGCTGCACGTACCGGTGGGGATGCCGGTGAAGCTCACGCTGACCTCCGAGGACGTGATCCACAGCTTCTTCGTCCCCGCCTTCCGCATGAAGAAGGACGCGGTGCCCGGCCGGTACTCCACCGAGTGGTTCCAGGCCACCCGCGCCGGCACCTACCACCTCTTCTGCGCGGAGTACTGCGGGACCAAGCACTCGGGCATGATCGGGAACATCACCGTGATGGAGCCGGCCGCCTTCCAGGCCTGGCTCTCGGGCGGGGCCACCGGCACCTCGCTGGCCGCGGCGGGGGAGAAGCTGTTCCAGGACCTGGCCTGCATCACCTGCCACCGGTCCGACTCCGAGGGCCGAGGGCCCCGCCTGGAGGGGGTCTTCGGCCACCCGGTGTCGCTCGCCAGCGGCGAGCGGGTGATGGCCGACGAGGCCTACGTGCGCGAGTCGATCGTCAACCCCGCGGCCAGGGTCGTCGCCGGGTACCAGCCGGTGATGCCCACCTACCAGGGGCTGGTGAGCGAGGAGGGCCTGATGCAGCTCGTCGCCTACATCCAGAGCCTGGGCGGGCCCGCCACCGCCGGCCCGGGGGCGGCAAGCGAAGGGCGAGGCCAGCCATGACGACGCAGATCGGGCCCGGCGAGGGCCCTCCTCCCCGGCCGCCAGCCCCTCCCGCACCCCCGGCGCTCCAGGAGCCGCCGCCGCCCCGCGTCAACTACCTCAACGTCGCCTACGGCGTGAAGTCCTGGCTGCTCACGACCGACCACAAGCGCATCGCGCTGCTGTACCTGGCCGGGGTGACGCTGATGTTCTTCCTGGGCGGCTCGTTCGCCGTGCTCATCCGGCTGGAGCTGGTCACGCCCGCGGGCGACCTGGTGCAGTCCGAGACGTACAACAAGCTGTTCACCATGCATGGCATCATCATGGTGTTCTTCTTCCTCATTCCCTCGATCCCCGCCGTGCTGGGGAATTTCCTGATCCCGATCATGATCGGGGCCCGCGACCTGGCCTTCCCGCGGCTGAACCTCTTGAGCTGGTACATCTACATGCTGGGGGCGGCCTTCACGATCTTCACCCTCGTGCGGGGGGGAGTCGACACCGGCTGGACCTTCTACACGCCCTACAGCACCACGTACTCCAACACCCACGTGGTGGCGGCCGGCCTGGGGATCTTCATCACCGGCTTCTCCTCCATCCTCACCGGGCTCAACTTCATCGTGACCATCCACCGCATGCGCGCCCCCGGGCTCACCTGGTTCCGGCTGCCCCTGTTCGTGTGGGCCCACTACGCGACGAGCCTGATCTTCGTCCTGGGGACGCCGGTCATCGCCATCACGCTCCTCACCGTCGTCCTCGAGCGGACGCTGCACCTGGGCATCTACGACCCGCGGCTCGGCGGCGACCCGATCCTCTTCCAGCACCTGTTCTGGTTCTACTCCCACCCCGCGGTCTACATCATGATCCTGCCCGCCATGGGTGTCGTCAGCGAGCTGGTGACCTGCTTCTCGCGCAAGCGGATCTTCGGCTACGAGGTGGTGGCCATGTCGAGCCTGGCCATCGCCATCATCGGCTTCCTCGTGTGGGGCCACCACATGTTCGTCTCCGGGCAGTCCACCTACGCCGGCCTGGTCTTCTCGCTGCTCAGCTACCTGGTGGCGATCCCCTCCGCGATCAAGGTCTTCAACTGGACGGCCACGCTCTACAAGGGCTCGGTCTCCTACGACACGCCGATGCTCTACGCCATCGGCTTCGTCGGCCTGTTCACGATCGGCGGCCTGACCGGCCTCTTCCTGGCCGCCCTCGGCCTCGACGTCCACGTGACCGACACCTACTTCGTGGTCGCCCACTTCCACTACATCATGGTGGGCGGCGCCATCATGGGCTACCTGGGCGGGATCCACTTCTGGTGGCCGAAGATCACCGGCCGGCTCTATCCGGAGATGTGGGCGCGGGTGGCGGCGGTGATCGTGTTCGCCGGGTTCAACCTCACCTTCTTCCCCCAGTTCATCCTGGGTTACCTGGGCATGCCCCGGCGCTACCACGCCTATCCCGAGGAGTTCCAGGTCCTCAACGTCATGTCCTCGGCCGGGGCCTCGATCCTCGGCCTCGGCTACCTGCTGCCGATGGTCTACCTCGTGTGGTCGATGCGTTACGGGCCGAAGGCCTCCGCCAACCCGTGGCAGGCGAAGGGTCTCGAGTGGCAGACGGCTTCGCCGCCCATCACCGAGAACTTCGAGCGCCAGCCGGTGGTGACCGAGGAGGCCTACGAATACGCGCCCGAGGAGGGGGCCGCGGTTGTCTAGCGTGGCCGACAGCGCGCGCGGGAGCGGGACGGGCCGCAGCGAGACGGGCCGCCACCCGGCCCTCGTCCACCACTTCGAGAGCCTGCCCGCCCAGAAGGAGGCGGCCACCCTCGGCATGTGGGTGTTCCTGGTGACCGAGGTGATGTTCTTCGGGGGGCTGTTCCTCGCCTACACGGTCTATCGCAACCTGCATTTCCACGCCTTCGTCCAGTCCAGCCGCCACCTGAACCTCGCCCTGGGCGCCGTCAACACCGCGGTGCTCATCTGCAGCAGCCTGACGATGGCCATGGGCGTGCACGCTTCGGCGCTGGGCCGGCGGCGGGGGACGGTGGCGTGGCTGCTCCTCACCGTGGCCCTGGGCTCGGTGTTCCTCGGCATCAAGGCCATCGAGTACAAGGACAAGTTCGACCACCACCTGGTGCCGGGCGAGCGCTTCGACGCCGAGGAGCTGCACCTGGAGGGGGACGAGGCGCGACAGGCCCAGATCTTCTACGCGCTGTACTTCGCGATGACCGGCCTCCACGCCACCCACATGGTGGTGGGCATCCCGATCATCCTGACCGTGGCCGGGCTGGCCCACCGCCGCCGGTTCAGCCCCGAGTACCACACGCCGGTGGAGCTGACCGGCCTCTACTGGCACTTCGTGGACATCGTCTGGATCTTCCTCTTTCCGCTGCTATACCTGATCGGGAGGCACCACTAGCCATGAGCGATAGCAGCGAGCGAAGGATTCACTCCCGAAGCGACTTGGGGGGGAGCGCGAATGACCATGTCGTCTCGCCCGCCGTCTACGTCACCGTCTTCGCGGCCTTGGTGCTCCTCACCGGGCTCACCGTCTTCGCCTCCACGGTGAACCTCGGGATGTGGAACACGCCGGTGGCCGTCGTCATCGCGGTGGTCAAGGCCGCGCTCGTGGTCCTCTTCTTCATGCACGTCAAGTATTCGAGCCGGCTGGTGTGGCTCGCGCTCGGAGGAGGGATGCTGTGGCTGCTGCTGATCATCGCCGGGGCGGCCGCCGACTACCTTTCGCGGGGCTGGGTCGGCACCCCGGGAAGCTGAGGATGCCATGCCCGAGATAGTCAACCCGCGGATAGAGGGCTACCTCCGCGAGCTCTACGAGGACGACGACCCCGTGCGGCGGGAGATGGAGGAGCTGGCCCGGCAGCGGAAGTTCCCCATCGTCGGCCCGCTCGTCGGCCGGCTGCTCCAGGTGCTGACCCGGGCCATCGGCGGCCGGAAGGTGTTCGAGCTGGGCTCCGGCTACGGCTATTCCGCCCTCCACTTCGCCCGCGCGGTGGGCGAGGCGGGTGTTGTCCACTGCACGGAGCTGTCGGAGGAGAACGTGCGCCTGGCGGAGGGCTTCCTCGGCCGGGCCGGTGTCTGGAGCCGCGTGCGCTACCACCGCGAGGAGGCCACCGCAGCTCTCCGGCGCGAGGGCGGCCCGTGGGACGTCGTCTACAACGACATCGACAAGGAAGGCTATCCGGACGTGGTGGACCTCGCCTACGCCCGCCTGAGGCCGGGGGGACTGTTCATCAGCGACAACGTGCTGTGGTCGGGGCGGGTGCTGGAGGGAGAAAGTGACGGCTCGGCGGCCACCCAGGGCATCGTGGAGTTCACCCGGCGGCTGTTCGCCCATCGCGGCTTCCTCACCGCCGTCAACCCCACCCGGGACGGCGTGGCGGTGGCGCTGAGGATCTGAGGGCGCGATCTCGCGGTCCCCGCTACTCCTCCCGCGTCCGGCAGGTGCCGTTGCCGCAGGTCTTCAGCAGCTCGAGCTGTTGCTCGAGCCGACGCCGCCTCGACAGGTAGGCCGGATCGTCGTGGCGGCTGGCGACCTGGAACGGATCGACCTCCCGGTGGAGGTCGTACAGCTCGCGGGCGACCACCATGCCCGTCAGGTTGGTGGTCTCGCTGTAGACGAGATCCGACAGGTCCCCATCGGCGCCGGTGCGCACGGCGAAGAAGGGCGGGACGACGGACAGCCCGTCGGCGAGGTCGGGATCGTCGGCGGCCCGCTCTTCGGCCCGGGGCGGGTAGGCGGCCAGGAAGCGCTTGCGCCAGGACCGGGCCGTCCCTTCGAGGAGCGGCAGCAGAGACCGGCCGTCCATGACGAGGCGCGGCGCCGACCCGGCGAGGGCGGCGATGGTCGGGGCGAGATCGTTGTTGAGGACGATCTCGTCGTCGACCGCCATCGGGCGGTGGACACGCGGCACGCGCAGGAGCAGCGGCACCCGGATGGATTCTTCGTACCCGAGGGTCTTCGCCTCCCACCGGTGCCGGCCGAGCAGGAAGCCATTGTCGGACGTGAAGACGAATGCCGTGCGGGGCAGCTCCCCGATGGCGCGCAGGGCCCCCCCGACCCGGCCGACGAGGTCGTCCACCGCGCGCAGCGACGCGATGCGCTGGTTGTAGAGGGTCGCGATCGCCGTCTCGTCCAGAAGCGGGAGGGCCTGCATCCAGGCCGGCTTGTCGCTCATGTCGGCCTCGTTGAAGGAGGGCGGCTCGGGCAGGGGCAGGGGCGGCGTCCCCCGATGGCGCGGGGCCGCGCGGACCCCCTCGACCCCGCAGAACCTCTCCCCGTGCGGGGCCAGGGGAGCGACGTTGAGGAAGAACGGCCGGGAGTCGGCCCCGGCGCGGCCGGCGAGGACGAAGCGCTCGGCCAGGGCGGCCAGGACGTCGGTCTGATAGTCCTTCACCGGCCGGTGTCCGTGGTGGACCACGTGCCCGTTGTCGCTCAGGTCGTAGTCGTACATGCAGTAGGTGGAAGGACCGACGAGCGCCTGCCAGTCGTCCCATCCGCGCGGAACCAGCGTCCCGTCGACGTAGCCGTTCAGGTACTTGCCCACCTGGCCCGTGCGGTATCCGGCCGCCTGCAGCCAGAGGGCGAGGTTGTTGTCGCCGAAGGCGCGCATGAACCCGGCGAAGCCGCCGCGCGTCCCGCTGTTGCGCACCACGCCGTGGTTGTGCGGGTAGAGGCCGGTGAGGTAGGTCGAGCGCGACGGGCAGCACAGCGACTCCGAGACGAACGACTGGCGGAACTCGGTGCCCCGCGCGAAGAGCCGGCGGATGTGGGGCAGCAGCCCCGCCTCGAGCGCGGCGTGGAAGGAGACGCTGTCGAGGTCGTCCGTCATCACGACGACGATGTTCGGCCGCGAGCCGTCCGCCGCGGTCTCCGGGCCGCGGCCGGCGCTTCCTCCGCCCCCGGCCGCGGCCGGCGCGGCGAGCATCAGCGACAAGGCGATCGTCCTCGACCGTTGCGTCATGCGATTGACGGCCCGAGGGCGGGAAAGCTACCCTCCGCCGGCGGAGCGGGCAAGCCTCGCCGGGTTCCCGATTGAAGACGGCTCTCGCCGGCTCGGCCGTCGCGCTCCTGATCCTGGCCGGCGGGTTCTTCTTCCTGGCCGCCCCCGAGACCGAGCGGCAAGCCAATCGGCTGATCCCGCGGCCGTCCTCCGTCGTATCGGAGGCCGCGCGGCGCCTCCACACAAGGCTCCTCGTCGCCGACCTCCATGCGGACACGCTGCTGTGGGGCCGGGACCTCCTGGAGCGCTCCCGGCGCGGCCACGTCGACGTCCCTCGCCTGCGGGAGGGCAACGTCGCGCTCCAGGCCTTCACGGTCGTGACCAAGACGCCCCGCCACCTGAACATCGAGAGCAACGACGAGCGCAGCGACAACATCACCCTGCTGGCCATGGCCGAGTGGTGGCCGGTTCGGACCTGGTTCAGCCTGAAGGAGCGCGCCCTCTACCAGGCGCGCAAGCTCGACCACTCGGCGGCCCGGTCGGAAGGCCGGCTGACGGTCGTCCGGAGCCGGTCCGACCTCGCCGGCTACCTGCGGCGCCGGCGCGCGGAGAAGGAGATCACCGCCGGCCTGCTCGGACTGGAAGGAGCGCACGCGCTGGAGGGCGACCTGGCCAACCTCGACCTCCTGTTCCAGGCGGGATTCCGCATGGTCGGCCTGGTCCATTTCTTCGACAACGACCTCGGCGGATCCGCCCATGGCCGGGCCAAGGGAGGGCTGACCGACAAGGGCCGCGACCTGGTGCGGCGCATGGAGGAGCGGAAGGTCCTGCTGGACCTCGCCCACGCTTCGGAGCGCACGATCCGCGATGCGCTGGCGGTGGCCACCCGGCCAGTGGTCGTCTCCCACACCGGCGTGAAGGGGACCTGCGACAACGTGCGCAACCTCGACGACGACGCGCTGCGCGGCATCGCCCGGACCGGCGGCCTGGTGGGCATCGGCTACTGGCAGACGGCGGTCTGCGGCACGGACGGCCGCGCGGTGGCCCGCGCCATCCGCTACGCGGCGGCCGTGGCGGGAATCGACCACGTCGCCCTCGGGTCCGACTTCGACGGCGCGGTGGCCGAGCCCTTCGACACCACCGGCCTCGTCGAGATCACCGACGCGCTGCTCGGCGAGGGCTTCAGCGAAGGCGATGTGCAGAAGGTCATGGGCGGCAACGTGCTCCGCTTGTTGTCGGAGACGTTGCCCTGACGCCCGATCTAGGCGGAGATCTCGAACGACGTCGTGAAGGCGATGTCCGGCCGCAGGGAGTGCCACACCGAGCAGTACTTCTCCCGGGAGAGGGCGATCGCGCGCTCGACCCGCTCCGACGGCACCGCGCCCCGCACCAGGAAGCGCAGGTCGACCGTCACCAGCCGGCGGGGCTCTTCGCGGGCGCGCTCGGCGTCGAGGCGGGCGCGGAGGCCCTTCAGCTCGAGGCGCCCCTTGCGGAGGATGTGCACGACGTCGCTCGCCATGCACCCGGCCAGCGACAGGGCCAGGGCCTCGACGGGGGAGACCGCGGATCGCGAGTCGCCGTCGAGGCTCATCGCCCGCTCTCCGGCCCACCCGCGGAAGCGCATCCCGCCCTCCCACTCCATCTCGACCGCCAGGCCGGGACGCGGCTCGCTCGCCATCGACGGCTAGCCCCGCAAGGACATCAGGCGCTCTATGCGTTTCTCCAGCGGCGGGTGCGTGCTGAACAGCCCCGCCAGGGAACGACCCGACAGCGGGTTCACGATGAACAGGTGGGCGGTGGCCGGATCGGCGCTGCGCATGGGGATGCGCTCGGCCGCGGCCTGGAGCCGCCGGAGGGCGTTCGCGAGGCCCTCCGGGTGGCCCACCAGGCGCGCCCCGGACGTGTCGGCCTCGTACTCGCGCGACCGGCTCACCGCGAGCTGGATGAGCATGGCGGCGAGGGGCGCGAGGAGGAGGGTCAGGAGCATGACGAGCGGGTTGCCCCCTTCGTCGTCGCGGTCGCGGCCCAGGGGCATGAAGTAGGCCATGTGGGCGACCCAGGTGATCGCCCCGGCGAGGGTCGCCGCTACGGTGGAGGTGAGCGTGTCGCGGTTGATCACGTGGGACAGCTCGTGGGCCAGCACGCCTTCCAGCTCGTCGCGGCTCATCGCGCGCAGGATCCCCTCCGTGGCCGCCACCGCGGCATGCGAAGGGCTGCGGCCGGTGGCGAAGGCGTTGAGCGCCGGATCGGGAATGACGTAGAGGCGCGGCATGGGAATGCCCGCCCGGGCAGCCAGACCGTCGACGATCGCGTACAGCTCCGGCGCCTCCTGCGGTCCCACCGGCTGGGCGCGGTAGGAGGCCAGCACGATCTTGTCGCTCCAGAACCAGGCCGCGAAGTTCATCACCGCGGCGAAGAGCAGGGCCACGGTGATGCCCGAGCGGCCGCCGATCGCCTCGCCGACGAGGAGCAGCAGGGCGGTCATGGCCGCCAGGAGGACGGTCGTCTTCATCGTGTTCATGATCGAAACTTAACCCCCGCGTCCTCCGCGGGCAAGCGGCCCTACTTGCCGGGCGCGGTCCAGCCGCAGACGTCGCAGCGGGTGGAGGCGGCGGGGATGAGGCTGCCGCAGGCCGGGCACTGCATGTTGGCCGCGGGGACGCCGCCGTCCTCCGCGGTGGCGGCGGGGGCCGGCCCCTGGGGAGAATCGCGGGTCTCGGCCAGGTAGACGTCGAGGGCGTTCTCCGCGTGCAGCTCGGTGAAGCCGCAATCGGCGCACACCCGGGCCCGGAGGTGCGCAAGCAGGCCGGAAGCCCCCGCCGCGGTGACCGGCACCGGGGGTGAGATCCGTTCCGAGCCGCACTCCCGGCACTTGTGCTCCATCGCCCCCGGCCGCCCCGCGGGCTGAGCCTAGCACGGCTTGACACTCCCTCGGCGGCTCTTCTAGAATCCGCCTTTGGCGCTGGAAGTCGACATGTTCTCCCGCACGCAGACCGCGACCACCGACCGAAGGGCGGCCTCCGTGCGTCGCTGGCGTCCGATCTTTCACCGCTACCACCGCACGTAGCGGCGCAGCCGGGAGGCCCGGCCGCGCGGCGGAGCGGGTTTCCTGGAGAGATCGGACGGCAGTGAGGCCTCTTCAGGGAACCCTGAAGAGGCTTTTTCATTTGGACCGTCGGGATTCGAGCGCATGACCCAGATCTGCGTCAGCCTGACCGAGGAGACGACCGCCGGGGTCGTCGAGCGCATGGCCGATCTGGCCGGCATCGCCGACCTGTTCGAGGTGCGGGCCGACTTCGTCCTGGACCTCGACCTGCTCACCATCCTGCGCGGGCGGACCCGTCCCATCCTGCTCACCTGCCGGGCCGCCTCGGAGGGGGGACGCCTGGCCGACGACGACCCCCGGCGGCGGATGACGCTGCTGGAGGCGGTCAAGCGCGGCTTCGACTACGTGGACGTCGAGTACCGCAGCGCCTTCGTGGACGTGATGGTGGAGAAGGCCGGCCGCGGCCTGGTCGTCTCCTACCACGACCTGAAAGGCACCCCGGAGGACCTCGACGGCTTCTACGCCGCCATGCGCGAGCGCGGGGCCGACGTGGTGAAGATCGCCGTCACCCCGCGCTCGATCCGGGACGTGGGGCGCCTGCTCGACTTCGCCGCCCGCACCGCGGCCGCCGGAGGTCCGCCCCTGGTCCCCATCGCGCTGGGACCGCTCGGCGTCGTGACCCGCATCGCGGCCGGGCGGTGGGGAGCGCCCTTCACGTTCGCCTCGGCGGCGCGCGGCGCGGAGACTTCCCCCGGCCAGATCCCGGCCGCCGAGATGGCCGACCTGTACCGGGCCCGCGACGTCAACCCGCTGACGAAGGTCTTCGGCGTCCTCGGCACGGACGTCGTCTGGAGCCTCTCGCCGGTCCTGCACAACCGGGCCTTCGAGGCGCGCCGGCTCGACGCCGTCTACGTGCCCCTGCAGGCCGACTCCCTGGAGGGCTTCCTGGAGGCGCTGCCCGCCCTGGCCCTCTCCGGCTTCAGCGTCACCCGGCCCTTCAAGGTGGACATCGTGCCCCACCTGCAGGAGGTGGAGGAGCCGGCCGCCCTCAGCGGAAGCGTCAACACCGTGGTCGTCCACGACGGCGCCCTGCGCGGGTCCACCACCGACGGCATCGGCGTCCTGGCTCCCCTCAAGAAGCGGCTCGACGTGAAAGGACGCGCGGTCGTGATCCTCGGTGCGGGGGGCGCCGCCCGGGCGGCCGCGCTGGCCCTCAAGCGCAAGGGAGCCCGGGTCACGCTCGTGGCCCGCCGGAGCGGGCAGGCCGCGTCGGTGGCCTCCGCCCTCGGCTGCGCCCACGCCGGGCTGCCGGATCTGCCTCGGCTCGCCTGGGACGTGCTCATCAACGCGACCCCGGCGGGGTCCGCCGCCCATCCCGACGAGAGCCCGTTCCCCGCGAAGCACCGGCCGGGCACGGTGGTGCTGGACATGGTCTACGAGCCGCTGGAGACGCGCTTCCTGCGCGACGCGCAGCAGGCGGGCTGCACGATCATCGACGGCCTCGAGATGCTGCTCGCCCAGGCGGTGGCGCAGTTCGAGACCTGGACCGGTCTCGAGGCCCCGCTGGACGTGATGAAGTCGGCCGCGCTCTTCCTGGCCCAGGAGCAGGAAGCGTGAGCGCCGGCCGCTACTCGCGCCAGGAGCTTTTCGCTCCCATCGGCCCCGAGGGGCAGGCCCGCCTGCGCCGCGCGCGGGTGGCCGTCGTCGGCTGCGGCGCCCTCGGCTCCACGCTGGCCGAGATGATGGTCCGCTCCGGCGTGGGCGCGCTCACCGTGATCGACCGGGACTACGTCGAGGAGTCCAACCTCCAGCGCCAGTCCCTCTTCGACGAGGAGGACGCGGAGCGCGGCCTGCCCAAGGCGGCGGCGGCGGAGAGGCGGCTGAAGCAGGTCAACTCCGAGGTGGCGGTGCGGGGCGTCGTGGCCGACCTCGCGGCCGACAACGCGGCCGAGCTGCTGCAGGGGGCGGACCTGGTCCTCGACGGTACCGACAACTTCGAGACGCGCTTCCTCCTCAACGACGTGTGCGTGAAGGGCGGCGTGCCTTGGGTCTACGGGGCCTGCGTCGGATCGTACGGGCTGGCCCTGCTCGTCCGGCCACGGGTGAGCCCCTGCCTGCGCTGCGTGCTGGAGGAGATGCCGGGCCCGGGCGGGCCGACCTGCGACACGGTGGGCGTGGTCGCCCCTGTCGTGCACGTGGTGGCGGGAGTGCAGGCGGCCGAGGGGTTGAAGCTGCTCTCCGGCCGCACCTCAGACCTGCTGCCGGGCGTGGTGAGCGTCGACCTGTGGCGGGGACGGTTCGAGGTCATGGACCTCGGCGGTCGCGCGCCGTGGTGCCCGGCCTGCACGGAGGGCCGGTACGACTACCTGGAGGCCGGGACGGGGACCGGCTCCGCCGTCCTGTGCGGCCGCGACGCGGTGCAGGTGCGTCCGCCGCGGGGGACGCGCGTGGACCTGCCGGCCCTGGCCGGCCGGCTGTCGGCCTCCGGCGACGTGGCGGCCAACGAGCACCTCGTCCGCTTCCGCGCGCCGGGAGCGGAGATGGTCGTCTTCGGCGACGGCCGCGCGATCGTCAAGGGCGTGAAGGACGCCGCCCAGGCCCGCTCGCTCTACGCCCGCTACGTGGGGACCTAGCAACATGAACGGCGTGTCGCACCGGCTGGTGCAGCTCCCCCCGGGCGTGCAGTGCTTCGTGGGCGACGAAGCGCGGCGACGGCGGCAGATCGAGGCCGACGTGATCGCGGTCTTCGAGGGCTGGGACTATGAGGAGATCATCCCCCCGCTTTTCGACTACGCGGACGTGTTCTCCAGCCGGGCCCTGCTGCCCAAGACCTATTCCTTCGTGGGTCGCGACGGAAGCCTTCTCGCACTCCGTCCCGACTTCACGAGCCTGCTGGCCAAGATCGCCGCCGGCCGGCTGGCCGGCCGGCCCGCGCCGATCCGTCTCTATTACTCCGGGGAGGTCCTGCGCTACGAGCCGCCCCGGGCGGGGAGGCAGAGCGAGCTGTTCCAGATGGGGCTCGAGCACCTCGGCGGGGAAGCTCGCGCCGCCGACGCCGAAGTGCTCGCCATCGCGGCCGAGTGCCTCGACGGGCTGGGCGTGCGCGGCTTCGTCCTCGCCCTCGGGCACGTGGGCGTCTTCGGCGGGCTGCTGGCGGGGGTGGACCTCGATGCGGCGACGCTCGAGCGGCTGCGGGAGCGGGTGGAGGCGAAGGACCCGGCGGGGGTCCGCGACGCCCTGCCGTCCGGCCGGTTGCCGGAGCGGATCGCCGAGGCGCTGGTCCGGCTCGCGACGCTCTCCGGGGATGCGGGGGTCCTGGCCGATGCCGAGCAGGACCTGTCGTTCTGCCCTCCCGCCCGCGCCGCGCTGGCCGAGCTGACGCAGGTGATCGAGACGCTGCAATCCGCGGGACTCGGGCCCGGCCTCACGGTGGACCTGTCGGAGGTACGGGGCCTCGACTACTACACCGGCCTCGTGTTCCGCGCCTACGCGCCGGGCCTCGGCTTCGAGGTCGGAGGGGGAGGGCGCTACGACACGCTGCTGGCCCGCTTCGGGCGGCCCATGCCCGCGGTCGGCTTCATGCTCGGCCTCGACCGCCTCGCTCTCCTGCTCGAGCGGCAGGGAGCGCGGCCGTCCGCGCCGCCGTCGCCGGCGGAGGTCGTGGGCGGCGGGGGTCTCGGGCGGGCCCTGGAGCGCGCCCGAGGCAAGCGGGCGGCCGGGACGCGCGTGCGGTTCGAGGGACGCCCGTGAGCCTGACCATCGCCCTCTCGAAGGGCAAGCTGCTGGCGGGCACGGAGGAGCTGTTCCTCCGCGCGGGGCTGCCGTTCCCGGCCCGCGAGGGCCGGCGGCTCGTGGTGCCGGTCGACGGGCTCCGCTTCCTGCTCGTGAAGGACATGGACGTCCCGACCTACGTCGAGCACGGCGTCGCCGACTGCGGCGTGGCCGGCCGCGACGTCCTGCTGGAGTTGGAGCCGGACGTCTACGAGCCGGTGGACCTCGGCTTCGGCCGCTGCCGGCTGGTGGTGGCCCGGAAGCGGGGAGCCGCCGCCGCGGCGGCGGCGTCCACCGTGCGCGTGGCGACCAAGTACCCGCGCGTCGCCTCCGCCCACTTCCTCGAGCGCGGCCGCTCCGTGGAAGTGGTGAGGCTGGCCGGATCGGTGGAGCTGGCGCCCGGCCTGGGACTGGCCGACTGCATCGTGGACGTGGTGGAGACGGGGCGGACGCTGGCCGAGAACGGCCTGGAGGTGGCGGAGGAGGTGGCGGCCTCGTCGGCCCGGCTCATCGTCAACCGCGCCAGCTACCACGCGCGGCGGGACGAGATGTCGCGCCTGCTGGGCGCGATCGCGAAGGCGAGGACCGCGTGAGGGTCGTGCGCTACGGCACGGCGGCCTGGCGGCGCTACCGCGAGGCTCGTCCGCGCGCCGGCCCGGCCCCGCCCGCCGTGGAGAGGGCCGTGGCCTCGATCCTCCGCCAGGTGCGGCGGGAGGGAGACGGCGCCCTCGTCCGGCTCTCGGCCCGCTTCGACGGGGTCCGGGTGCCGGCGCCGGAGCTGCGCGCCGCGCCAGCGGCGATCCGCGCGCTGGCCGGTCGGGCCGAGCCGGCCGTCGTCGCGTCGCTGCGCGCGATGGCGGCCCGGATCGAGGCCTACCACCGCCGCCAGCGTGACCGCGGCTTCCGCTTCCACCTCCGCGACGGCTCGCTCCTCGAAGAGCAGGTGAGGGCCCTCGACTCGGTCGGGCTCTACGTCCCGGGCGGCGCGGGCGCCTATCCCTCCTCGGTCCTGATGAGCGCGATCCCGGCCCGGGTGGCGGGCGTGCCCCGGATCCAGGTCGCGACGCCGCCCCGCACGCTGGAGGCGAGCCCGGTCGTGGCGGCCGCCCTGGTGCTCGTGGGCCTCGAGGGCTCCGTCTTCCGCGTCGGCGGCGCCCAGGCCGTGGCCGCGTTCGCCTTCGGCACGCGCACCGTCCCCGCGGTGGCCAAGGTCGTCGGTCCCGGAAACGCGTTCGTCGCCGAGGCCAAGCGGCAGGTGCGGGGGACGGTGGAGATCGACCAGCAGGCCGGGCCGAGCGAGGTGGTCGTCCTCGCCGACGAGACGGCCGATGCGGCCTGGGTGGCGGCCGACCTCCTGGCCCAGGCCGAGCATGGAAGCGGCGACGAGGCGGCCGTGCTCGTCACTCCCTCGGCGGCGCTGGCCGTCGAGGTACGGCGCCGGGTGGCCGCGGGCCTCGGCTCGGTCGCCAACGCCGCGGCCGCCCGGCGCGCGCTGGCGCGGTACGGCGCGGTGGTGCTGGTGCGCGACCTCGACGAGGCGGTGGCGGCCGTCAACGAGCTGGCGCCCGAGCACGCCGAGCTGATGGCGCGCGGCGCCGCGCAGCAGGCGCCGAAGATCGTGGCCGGAGCCGTCTTCGTGGGGCCGTGGGCTCCGGTGGCGGTCGGGGACTACGGGATCGGGCCCAACCACATCCTGCCCACCGGCGGCACCGCGCGGCGCTCCTCGCCGCTCTCCGTGCGGGACTTCCAGCGGCGGCAGAGCCTGGTGCGGATGACGCGATCCGGGCTGCGGCGGGCGGCGCCGGGCATGGTACGGGTCGCGACGGCCGAGGGGTTCCCGGGCCATGCGGAGAGCCTGCGGATACGGCTGAATAGATGACGATGGAGCCCCTGCGCCACATCAAGCCGTCCGTGCGGTCGATCGCCGCCTACACGCTGGCCGCCCGCCCGGCCGCGGTGAAGCTCAACCAGAACGAGAACCCCTACGACCTGCCCGACGCGGTGAAGGAGCGCGTGGTGCAGAAGGCGCTGGCGCGGCCGTGGGCGCGCTATCCGGAGTTCGATCCCCGCGAGCTCATCGAGCAGCTGGCCGCCTTCGCCGGCTGGAGACCGGACGGCGTCCTGGCCGGCAACGGCTCGAACGAGCTGATCGAAGCGTTGCTGCTGGTGACGGTGGGACCGGGGACGCGGGTCGTCATACCGGAGCCGACCTTCACGCTCTACGCCCTCCTCACCAGGGTCCTGGGCGGTGAAACGATCCGCGTGGGACTGGGCCCCGAGCTGGAGTACCAGCCGGAAGAGCTGCGGAGGGTGCGCCGCGAGCTTTCGGCGCCGCTGACCGTGGTGTGCTCGCCCAACAACCCGACCGGCGGCCTGCTCGCCGCCGACGAGCTGGCGCGGCTCTGCGAGGAGGCGGACGGGCTCGTGGCCGTGGACGAGGCCTACCACGAGTTCTCCGGCCAGTCGGCCGTGCCGCTCCTCGCGCGGCATCCCAACCTCGTCGTCCTGCGGACGTTCTCGAAGGCCATGGCCCTGGCCGGCCTGCGGGTCGGGTACCTGCTGGCGTCGCCCGAGATCGTCCGGGAGGTCAACAAGGCGCGCCTGCCCTACAACCTCGACTTCTTCTCCGAGGCGGCGGCGCTGGCCGCGCTCGCGGAGTGGCCGGTCCTGCGGGCCAACGTCGAGAAGATCGTCGGCGCCCGCGACGACCTGCTCCACCGCCTCTACCGCATCCCCGGCGTCCGCCCGTATCCCTCGAAGGCCAACTTCATCCTGCTCGAGCTGGCGGAGGCCGATCCCCGGACGGTGTTCGAGTCGGTGTACCGCCGCGGCGTGCTCGTGCGGGACGTGACCTCCTACCCGCGGCTCCAGCGCTGCCTGCGGGTGACGGTCGGCTCCGAGGCGGAGAACGAGACCTTCCTCTCCGCGCTCCGGCACGCCCTCGAGGAGCGGCGGTTCGCGAGGGCATGATGGCGGCGCGGCAGGCCTCGATCGAGCGCAAGACGCGCGAGACGGACATCCGCCTGCGCCTCGGACTCGACGGCGAGGGAAGGAGCCGCATCGCCACCGGCATCGGCTTCTTCGACCACATGC
>Ga0066709_100000978_pt1 | contig 17627 bp, 19 predicted proteins | sample GraSoiAngelo_158_FD_79665 | JGI IMG/M metagenome (GOLD analysis project Ga0066709, IMG submission 79665) | Grasslands soil microbial communities from the Angelo Coastal Reserve, California, USA - 14_1009_16_30cm | ecosystem: Environmental > Terrestrial > Soil > Grasslands | place: USA...
CCCGGGATCGACCCAAACCCCCCGTCGTCAAGGGTTAGGCGGCGAGGCCCCGGTGGCCCGGTTCGGTGCCCGCGGGGCTGCGTTACTTCCGCTCCGGCAAGCAGCGCAGGTCACGCAGGTAATGCTGGTATCCGATCCTGTGGGGCTCGAGAAGTGGGTTCGGGCTATGCCGCCTGCGCGTATTCGTTGATCAATCCGCCGAGGATCGGGTGACGCTGGACCGTGGTGGCGGGCCGGTTGGGGAGCTGTGAGCGTGGTGTGGGTGGTCGCTGGCCGAGGGAGCGGTGTGGCCGGTGTTCGTTGTAGTGGCCGGTGTACGCGTCGAGCACGGCTGCGAGGTGTCGTTCGCCGGTGATGAGGATCCGGTCCAGACATTCGCGTCGGACGGTGCCGACCCAGCGTTCGGCGTACGCGTTGGCGCGTGGCGCGTGCGGCGGTGTCTTGATCACTTCGATGCCGGCCCCGGTGAACACGGCATCGAAGGCGGCGCTGAACTTCGCGTCCCGGTCGCGCAGCAGGAACCGGAAGCGGTTGGCTCGTTGGTCGAGGTCCATCAGCAGATTCCTAGCCTGCTGGACGACCCAGCCACCGGTCGGGTGGGCGGTCGCCCCGGCGACGTGGACCTGCCGGGTGGCGAGCTCGATGAAGAACAGCACGTAGACCCGTTTGAGGAAGACCGTGTCGACGGTGAAGAAGTCGCACGCCAAGATACCGCGAGCCTGGGCGGTGAGGAACTGTGTCCACGTAGGACCGGTGCGGCGGGGCGCGGGGTCGACGCCGGCGCGGTGCAGGATGTTCCACACGGTGCTGGCCACGACCTGGTAGCCCAGGCCCACCAGTTCACCGTGGATGCGCCGGTGCCCCCAGGTCGGGTTGTCGGCGGCCAGGCGCAGCACCAGCTGGCGGATCTGCTGGCTGACCGGTGGCCGGCCGGCCCTGGCATGCGGGTATGTCCAGTGCCGGGCGATCAGCTCGCGGTGCCAACGCAGCAGGGTGGCCGGGGTGACGAAGAAGACCGGCCAGCGGGTGCGGGACAGTAGCCGGGACAGCGCCGCCAGCACGACCCGGTCAGCAGGCTGAAGTCTTGGGCGGGGTACCTGTCGGCGGAGCACCGCGACCTGGTGGCGCAGCACGAGAAGTTCGACGTCCTTGGCGCCGCCGTCGCGGGCGAGTTGGGTCAACATTTGCAGCACCTGGCGCAGCAGCAGGTACACCAACGACACGCTCATGACCGGCAGCGTGCCAGCCACCGGATCGTCGACCTCGGACAAAGCCGCACGTCAACCCGCCGTACGCGGATTTGTGAGCCCCACCGGTGGATGCGCAAGAATGCGGCCAGCCGTAGCGGGTCGGTGGCTGCGAGCCGGGTCATCCACCCGCGTAGCTGGTCGCCCAGCGATTCCCGCACGTCAGCCAGAAGGCTGTCCTCGTACAGAGCCTCGCGGCTGGCAGTCGGCCGCAGCTCGGTCGTGTCGATCACACAGCGGACGAAGAACGCCCACTCGGGCAGCAGCCCCTCCACGCTTTCCGACAACAGCATCTGCTTGAGATAGACCCGGTGAGTCACGCGCGACGCCGGACTGGCCGGCATGGGGAGCACGAACGCGACACCCCTAAGCCCGGCCTCGGGGACCGAAAAGTCAACCATGTCGAACGGGACGAACCCAAACGCTTCCGCGGCGTACGCCGACAGACGCGCATACCGGGCGGCGGCCGGCACGGCCGCGCAGCTGGCGTTCGAGGGCAGCAGCCAGGTGTGATATCATTTCATCTGCCAAGCCGATATCATCCTTGGGGGCGGAATGCGCACAGTGATCGATCTAGATGATGACGCGTTGGCCGATGCGGCGGCGGAGTTGGGTACCACGACGAAGGTGGCCACGGTGAATGAGGCGCTGCGGTTGGCTGCCGCCCGTCGCCGGACGGCGGCCTACCTGGACCTGCTGGCGCAGCTGGACATGGACGATAACGATCGGACCCGCGCGTGGCGAGCGGCCTGACTCGCTGCTGTGCTGTTCCTTCTCGACAAGTCGGCGCACGAGCTGGCGCGGCGGCATCCGGATGCTCGACGTACGTTCGAGACGATGGCCATGACCGGAGTTCTGGCGACCTGCGCGATCGTGGAGCTGGAGATCCTCTACTCGGCCCGCAACCCGGCTGACCATCAACGGCTCAAGACATACCTGCATCAGCAATGCGTCTGGCTGGAGACCGGCGACGACACGCTGCGTGCGGCCGTGGACCTGCAGGAGGCGATGCTGGCCGCCGGCATGCACCGTAAGCCGATTCCCGACCTGATCATCGCTGCGGTGGCCCAGGCCCACGACGCCGTGCTCGTACACCACGACCGCGACTTCGACGACATCGCCTCCGTCGCGACCGATCTGCGATCGCGGTGGATCGTCTCCCCCGGGCAGGGCACCCAGTAGCCGCGCCTGCTCGGCTTCGCGACGCGGCTTCGGCGACTCCTTTACTCGGCCGGTCTAGGCTGGAGGCGACCTGGGCAAATGTGCGCGAGCATGCCGCTGGGCCACCGGACTACTGGGGTCAAGGGGTCGTGGGTTCAAATCCCGCCGTCCCGACCACGACAAAGCCCTGACCAGCGGTAACGCGGTCAGGGCTTTGATGTTCTTCTATGAGATTTCGGCCCGCCCCCCGAATACCCCCCGAAAACTGGGTTCGGGCAACCGTTTCATTTGGTTGATGTGCATCGTTTTGCGGGGCTCGTAGTTGCTGTTCTTCGGGGCCCGATGTACCAAGCACCCGGCCGCAGCCGCCCCTACTACCGCTGCGCCTCCCGATCCATCGGCGGACGCTCGTGCGGCAACGGCTCAATCCAAGCCGATGTGCTCGAACAACTGACCGCGGAGCTGTTCCTGGCACGCGTTGGCCACCTCGACGTGATGCGCAAGGTGTACATCGCAGGTGAGGACCACACCGACGAGATCAACCGGATTGAGGAAGCCCTCGCCCGGCTCGTGCAGCAGCTAGAGAAACTGCCCGACGGCGGCCCCGCTGAGGCGGCGATCCTCACACGGATGCGCGAACACGAGACCCGCCTGCATGAGCTACAAGCCAAGCCACGGCACGTCGACCAATGGCATCAGGTGCCCACCGGGGAGACCTTCCAACAGCTGTGGGACCGGCTGGACCAACCGGCACGAGGCAGGCTGCTGCGCGACAGCGGCGTCCGCATCGAATGGACGTCCGAGCGTACTGAGATCCGCCTGGGCCAGCTGGAAGAACTGGCCACACAAGCCCAGGCCAGTGCGGCGCAGATTATCGCCGCCGTTGCTGCATGAGCCAGCCAGCCGGGCGGGCGTCGTCGCGGGCATTGAGTACGACGGCTGTTGTCGATGCCAAGAGGTGTGGCGGACAAGAGTTTCGTGTCATCCGTCTCGCCTTCTGGCGAAAGCCGGGTTCTTCCCTCGTCCAGTACCTGCCCGGGTTCCCGCTGTTCCAGCCAGTCGGCCGCCTGGTGCACCAGCTCGGCCGCCACACCCTGCTGCTGATCGCCCTGCCCGGCCATCGAACGCAGCTCCGACCCGAGCGCGCGCAGCCCCTCGGCCGACCGCTTCTGCTGCATGCTCGTCTGGTGACGCAGTTGGTCCTGCGCCTCGCTGGCGAGATTGCGGGCCTGGGTACTGTCTCCCGTACCACCTCGGTGGTCTGTTCCTTAGCGGTCTGCGCCACCCGCCCGCCGGCCTCGGCGGCACCCTGGCCGACGTTCGCGGCCTGCTCCCGAACGGCCTGGCTGGTCGACCCCGACCCGCTGGAGGGACCAGAGGCGTCATCGTCCATCCCCTCATCGCATGGCCGCTCACGCGGCCGCCACTTGTCCTGCCCGCGGACTACCGGGTGGGCGGCTATGCCGGAAAAACAGGCCATCAGTCGGGGTCGATCAGATGGCCACCGGCTGGCTCGACCAGGCAATCGACCTTGGACCGGCTTGGTGCGTAGCGCGCTGAGGTCACGCGGCTGTCTGGACCTTCAGCCCGGCGACCGAGCTGAAGGGCGATCACCTGGAGTTGCCCCTGAGCGTCGCAGCCTGCACGGTGTAGAAAGCAGGAGCGAGAGGAAACCCGATGGCGGAACTGTTGGTGGACTTCATCACCTCGCTCGACGGCTACGCCTCAGCGGAGGGTTGGCCGGGCTTCTGGGGCCTGGAGGGACCCGAGTATCTGGCGTGGCTCGATGAGTCGCCGGAAGGCGACTACGCGACCCTGCTGGGGGCGACCACGTACCGGTTGATGTCCGGCTTTGCGGCCACGTCCGACGACGAGAGCTTCGCGCAGCTGACCGCGATGTCCAAGGTCGTGTTCTCCTCGACCCTTAGCGAGCCGTTGGCGTGGGCCAACACGCGTTTGGTCGGGGAGGACCCGGTCGAGGCCGTACGGTCGCTGAAGGCGGAAAGCACCCGTGGGTTACGCACGATCGGCAGCCTCACCTTGTGCCGGTCACTGCTTCAGGCCGGCCTCGTCGACCGCTTCCGGGTGGTTGTCTTCCCCGTCATCACCGGCAGCACCGGGCGGGAGCGGATCTACGACGGGTACCCTGACGTCGGCCTTGAGATGGTCGCCAGCCGCACATTCGACGGCAGGCTGCAGCTGCTCGAGTACGTGCCCACGGTCCTCACCGGTCCGCCGAGCAGCGAGCGAGCAGCCTGAGTCCCGGGAAACGCGCGGCTCAGGCAGCTGTGCGGCATATGGCGGGAAAGGATCTCGGGCTGGACGGGTGCGGTCAGCGAGCCGGCCACGTACAGCCCACCGCCGGTATCGACGCTCCTTGGTTCTGGCACGAGGCCTCCGGTTACGCGTTGTCGTTCGCTGACGACGCTATGCCCGGTACAGTGCTGGATCCACGGCTTTACATCGGCTTCCCGTGCGTTGACCTTGCTACCTGCCCGGAATTTGGTCGCGTCGTCCTGAAGTCGAACGCCTACGCTTGACGGGTGGCGGACGGGTGGCCGCTGACCGGCCGGGCACAGGCGATGGAGTTGGTCGCCGACGCGGTGGGGCGACGCGCCGGCGGGGGCGGGATGGTGCTGGCGGGCGCGCCGGGGGTGGGCAAGACCCGGTTGGCGCGAGAAGCCTTGCGTATGGCGGCCCGCCGGGGGGCGCGGACACACTGGGCGGCCGCCACCCGGTCGGCCCGTTCCCTGCCGCTGGGCGCGTTCGCCCCGATGCTCGGTGAGGTGGGTGCCGATCCCGCGCGCCTGGTGCGCAGCGCGATCGAGGCGTTGATCCCTGGTGCGAGGGGCGGCGTGGTCGTCGGTGTGGATGACGCGCACCTTCTCGACGACGTATCGGCCATGTTGGTGCACCGGTTGGCCTTGCGGGCCGGCGTCACGCTGATCGTGACTGTGCGCAGTGGGGAGCCGGCGCCGGATGCGGTGACCGCACTGTGGAAGGACGGGCTGTTGTCCCGGGTGGAGCTTCAGCCGCTGTCCGAGCCGGAGCTTGCGACGCTTGTGGAGGCGGTGCTCGGCGGGTCGGTGGACAGTCACAGCCTGCGGCGGCTGTGGGAGATCACCCGCGGCAATGCCCTGTACCTGCGCCACCTCGTCGATGCGCAGTTGGAGTGCGGGCGGCTGTGCCAGGTTCGTGGTGTGTGGCAATGGCGGGGCCATCCCGTGCTGTCGCCGGGGCTGACCGAACTGGTGGACTCCCGAGTCGGGCGGCTGTCCGCTGAGGTGGGCGAGGTCGTCGATCTGCTCGCCTTCGGTGAGCCCCTCGGCGCCGGTGTGTTGGCCGCGTTGGCCGGGGCGGCGGCGGTGGAGGAAGCCGAACAGCGCGGGCTGATCAGCGTCGAGCGGGACGGCAGGCGGCTGCCGGCCCGATTGGCGCACCCACTCTACGGGGAGGTACGCCGCGCCCGGACGAGCGTGCTCCGCGCACGACGGTTGCGGGGCCGGATCGCCGAGGCAATCATCGCGGCCGGCGCCCGGCGCGGCGACGATCTGCTGCGCCGGGCGGTGCTGTCGCTGGACAGCGACGTCGCGCTCGAACCGCAACTACTGACTGTCGCGGGGTGGCGGGCAAGTGAGTTGCTCGACCTGCGGTTGGCCGAGCGGCTGGCCGGCGCGAGCTGCTCGGCGGGCGGTGGTTTCGAGGCACATCTGTTGATGGCGTTGGTGCTGTTCTGGCGGGGGCGTTGCGACGAGGCCGATGTCGAGTTGGACGCCGTGTACCACCTCGCGGCAACCGATGCGGAACGGGCACGCGCGACCGTACCGCAGGTCGCCAACCTGTTCTGGGGGCTGGCGCGACCCGTGGAGGCTGAGTCGATCCTGCGGCGGGCACTCGACACGGTGACCGACGAGCCCAGCCAACTCGTGCTTACCGCGATGGGGGCTGCGCTGGACGCCTTCCTCGCCCGCGTCAGCCGAGCCGCGGACAGTGCGCGCACGCTGCTCGCCCGACCGGACCTGCCCGGCCTGGCTGTCATGTTCGCGATCTGGGGACTTGCGCTCGGGACGGGGCTGCAGGGCCGGAGTGACGCGGTGAGCACCGCGACCGGGGCGTGGACCGACACCGTCGTTCAACGGTGGGGCGAGACGGCACCGCCGGCGGAGAGTTCGATGCTCATGTTCGTCTTCGCGCATGTCCGCGTCGTGGTGCTGCGCCTTGCCGGCTGGCTGGGCCAGGCGCGTGCGGTGGCCGAGCACTTCCGCGGCCTGGCAGCGGACACACCCGGTATCGCTCAGCACATGGCCAGCGTGCTGACGGCCGAGGCGGAGCTCGGCTGTGGCCGGGTCCGAACCGCGGCCCGTTCGGCCATGCAGGCACGCTCGGCGTTGGAGCATGAGACCGATCCGGGCGGGTGGGTGTTCAACAGCCTCCTCGTCTCCACACTGTCGCTGGCCATGGCGGGGGACGTGCTACGGGCGCGGGACGCCTTGGCCGAACTGCGGCCGCACCCGGCCCACCGCTACCGTGACCCGGAGGTGCTCCTGGCCCGCGCCTGGGTGGCCGCGGCCGAAGGCGCCGTCGGTGAGGGCGCGACACTGGCCCGCGAAGCGGCCAGCATCGCCGCGACATGTGAGCTACCGACACAAGAGATCGGCGCTTTGCACGCGGCCGTCCGGTTCGGCGACGCGACGGTCGCCGAGCGCCTGACCGTTCTGGCGTCGGCTGCCCAGTGCCCGATCGCCGGGACCGCGGCGGCGCAGGCCACGGCCCTCGCCGAGGACGATCCCGAGGGCCTGGACCGGGCCTCGGTCCAACTCGAGGGGATCGGGATGCGGCTCGCGGCGGCCGACGCCGCGGCGCAGGCGGCCGTCTTGCACCACCGGCACGGGCGCACGTCCGCCGGTACGGCCGCGGCGGTCCGCGCGCAGGCCCTGGCGAGCGCCTGCGAGAACGCGGCCACACCGGCCATGCGGGCCATGCTGCAACCGTCGCCGCTGACCGACCGCGAACGCGAGATCGCCACGCTCGCCGCGACTGGGCTGTCCAATCGCGACATCGCCGGGCGGCTGGTGGTCTCTGTGCGAACCGTCGAGGGACACATCTACCACGCCTGCACGAAGCTCGGCGTCACCGACCGCTCAGCGCTGGCGGAGACGCTGGGCCTCGGCCGGTCCACACCATCGCGCTGACTCGCGCTGGTCGCTCGGTCATCGACCCGGCGGGCGTGGTGCTATGCCGCGGTTCGCGGCGCTTCAGGTCGAGCGCGTCGGTCTGCTGCTCGCCCATGTCCGGTGCCTCGACGCCGAAGTGATGCGCAGGCCCCAACGCAACGAGCGCGAGGCGCGCACTTCCCGATCTTTGGAAACGAGTAGCGACTACTCGTGCTCCGGATCCCGAGCGGCGCCACGCTGGAGGCCGAGGCGCCCGCTCCTGCCGGGCGGCGGGGCAACCCATCCGGGGCCGCCACCGATGAGACCGAGATCTGAGGAGCCGACGAATGATTGACCATGGTCGCGCGCTGACGGGCGTCAGTCTCGTCCGCGCCGGTGAAGGGCCTTCGGTGTGGGTGGTAGGCGACACGTACACGTTCAAGGCGACCGGAGAATCAACCGGCGGCGTACTCGCGCTGATGGAAGTCTCCATCCCTCCCGGCTCGGGACCCCCGCCGCATGTCCACACCCATGAGGATGAAGCGTTCTACGTGCTCGCCGGGGTACTCGAGCTCTCGGCCGGCGAGGAGACCTTTGCCGCGAGGGCAGGCGACTTCGTGTTCCTACCACGAGGAACGCCACACTGCTTCACCAACCCCGGTGTCGACGCCGCCCGAGCCTTGATCCTGGCTGCGCCGGCGGGTATCGACCGCTTCTTCTACGAGGTCGGCTCACCCGCCCGTCCGGGTAAGCAGGCTCCGCCCCTCGGCCCCGGTGAGATCGACCGAATCATCAAGAGCGCGCCCCGATACGGAATGCGTATCCAACCTCCGGCTGACACCTCGACGCCGGGAGCCGGCCCATTTGAAGGAGAACCGAAATGACACACGAGCTGACGGAGCGGGTACTCGCGGCGGTCGACTCCATGGAGCCTGGCGCCTTCGCGGAGTTCCTTGCCGAGGATGCCAGAATGGTGTTTGGCAACGCCGAACCGTTGGTCGGCCGCGAGGCGATCATCGCCGGAGTCCAGGGATTCTTCTCCACGATCAACGGCCTGCGGCATCACATCGTCAACCAGTGGTACGTCGACGCCGACACCGTAGCGGAAACCGAGGTGACCTACAGCCGCCTTGACGGCAAGAGCGTCTCCATTCCCGTGGTGTCGATCTGGCACACCCGAGCCGACGGTCTGATCGATGACTACCGCGTGTTCTTCGACGTTGCACCCGTCTATGCTCCGTAGTCTCCCGCGCTCGGCCCACCGGGCGCTGACTGGTCCTGGTCGCCTGGTGAGATGCGCGCCCCGCGGTGATCGCGGTGAGGCGCCGGCCGCCCGCCGTGCCGGCCGGGAATCGAATACGAGGAGGCGTTGTCACATGAGCAGACCCGGTCGGATGGCTCGACTAGCAGCTGCGGTACTCGCTGGGCTCGGCGTCACAGCGACCGGCACCCCGGTGCATGCCGCCCAGGTGGGTACCGAGCGATGGGTGACCGCGCGGCTGGTCGCCGTCGGTGTGCCAGATGCGTCGGCCGTCAGCGCGGTCGGTACTTTCCTGCCCGGCGGTCCGATCCACGACAACCCGGCGTTCGCGGCCCACACCCAGCCCGGGCGGATCCTGGATCCCGGCCGGATTCTGGTCGCGAGCCGGTCAAACTTCGGCGCACCGAACGCCAGCCCCGATTGGGAAGAGGGCGCGCTGCTATCCATCGACCCACGCGGCGGGCGTCCGTTGGCCATCCCGCCGCGCTTCGCCGCATCAGGCGGGCAGGCCTCCACACTGGAGGGGCGGGTCCAGCTGTTCAGCTCGCAGAGCGGGCCGTTTCGTAACGGAAACAACAACCCGCTGGCGGTGACCGCCACGTTCACCGGGGTAAGTAATCCGGTGGGCCTGTCGATCAACAACGCCTTCGGGCGGTTGTGGCCGGCGAACGCCCCGAATGGCCTGGCCGGGATCGGCTCGTCCACCATTCTGGACCCCACCGGCATACCACTTGCCGGAGCACCGAATCCCCACGCTGGCGGCGTGTTCGCCGGCAACCTCACCCCGCGTCTGCCGGCTCAGCTCATTCCCGGTGCGCTCGCGCGGGGCGCGGTCGGTACCGCTTTCCTCGGCCGGTCACCGGACGGCTCCGGGCGCGCGGTGTTCTGCGTGGTGCTGGCCGACGGCAGCATTGTCCAGGAGCACACGGAGAAGGCGGTCGACGGTCTGGCACCGCTGCGGACGGTCAGTCCTGTGCTGGGTCGCCGATGGCCGGATGGCCAGGGGGTCACCGTACGCGTCGGCGTGATCGTCAACTACCGACCCAGCCGGACGCTGTACGTCAGCGAGCCCTTCACCAACACCGTCGCGGCGATCGACCTTCATGACAACGGGCTGGTCTTCCAACCCGGGCTGGTACACCGGATCCGATCGGCCGCCTTCGACGAACCGGTGGACCTCGCACCCGCCGCGGTGGAAACATCCGACCCGAACTGGTCGAGCAACACCACCCTCGAGGAGGGTGCCGACTTCTACGTCGCCAACCGTGGCAACAACACCATCGTCCGGGTCGCTCAGGACGGTACCGTCGTGGCGGCCCGTCATGTGCGGCTGCCTGGCGGTGGTTCGCTGCGAGCCGGTCGGCTCAATGGCATCGCCGTCTCACCCGACGGCAGGACGATCTGGGTGACGGTGACCGGTCCGCCGGGCGACCGACCGCCGTGGACGTCCACCGGCGCCGTCCTGCAACTGCCTGGGTTCGGTGCCGACCGCGGAACCGGGGTGACGTCATGAGCGCGGGCCGCATCGTGCCGCCGGGCAGCGGGCGACGGTTCCCGGTCGGCCCTAACGAACTGACCGTCAAGGCCGGACCCGAAACGGGGCACATACTGGCGACGGTGTTCGAGTCCACTCTGCCGCCAGGCGGCGGCTATCCGCTGGCACACATACACGACGAGTACGAGGAGATCTTCTACGTACTCGACGGCGAGATCGAATACCGCATCGGTGACCAGTGGACAACGGCGTCAGCCGGCACCACCGTCTGTGTACCCCGTGGCGTCGTCCACGCCTTCCGCAACGCGAGCCCGTACCCGGCTCGACACCTCGCCCTCCACGCACCGGCCGCCGCGCTGGCCATGATCGAAGAACTTGGTCAGGCCCACGAAGACCGTTTCCCGGCGATCCTCGCCAAACACCGGACCCGACTCATCGAGACGTAGGCGGCGGCTCAGGCGGCACCATCTCGTCATCGAGCGTCGGCGGCGACAGGCGACCCGCACCACACCGGTATCCATTCAGCTGGCGCGGCCAGCGCGGCGTGTGGAGGACTCATGCTTTGTATCGTGGTATGCCCGGACCCGGACTGCGCCGCTCCAGCGGAGGTCGCCGACCGGTTCACGTTGTCGTCCACCCATGGCCCTGTCGAGCATGTCAAGACCTGCTGCGTGCACCGACATAGCTTCCTGCTGCCCTCCGACCTGATCACCAGGCCGACCTCGGCGGCAGCACCGGCAGGCACGAGCCGTACACCTTCGGGCAACCGCCATTGAGGGTTGCCGGCGTCAAACCCGTCTCGCACCGGTGGCGTGGTGCGGTCCATGGCGCATCGGCCAGTTGGCGTATTCCACCGCACGGTACCGGGCGCCGCGTGACCACCACGAGCAGCGGCAACTGCTGGATGGCCTGGCACAGCCGGTGGACGACCAGCAACGTGCCGGCGTCGGCCCATTGCAAGTCGTCGATGAGCAGCGCGACCTGTCCCTGGGCACACCGCCGCTCCAGCAACGCCACCACCGCCTCGGTGATGACGAACTCCATCCGCCCCAGGGCCGCCGGAGCATCCTCTTCCAGGTTCTTGGTCAGCAACCGCGTGAGCGGCGCCAGGTCCGGGTCGGCCGCGTCCCGTACGCCCAGGCAGTGGGCGACCGCGGCGAACGGTACCCGTTGCTCCAACTCCTCGCCGCCACCCGACAGCACCTGGATGTTCTGCCGGCCGGCCGCCGAACGGACCTGCCGGAGCAACGAGGTCTTGCCGATCCCGGCGTCGCCCTCCAGCACCACCGCCCGGCCGCTGCCCCGGCACACCGCCGCGACCAGAGACTCAAGCTACCCCGTCTCGTCCGTCCGGCCGTACAGCAACTGGATCACCCCTGACCGCATCCGGTCACCCACAGGGCCACGCCGCGCCTCTTCGCGTGTCAAGACACCGGCTAGGCCATCTGGCGGAGGTTCGGGTGCCGGCGAAGGTGTGCACTGGTCGGCATCGCCGCCGTCGATCGGAGAGTACCGGGATGGACACCGCACTCGATCTCGAACCCTTTGAGCCGGGCCGTACCCGCGATCCGTACCCGGGCTACGCGCGGCTGCGCGGGCAGTCACCCGTGTGCCGGGTGATCCGTCACGGGCTCACGGCCTGGCTGCTGACCCGCTATGACGACGTGCGGCAGGCACTGATCGACCCGCGCCTGTCCACCGATCCGAACCACGCGGGCCCGGCGGTTTTCGCCGTGCCGTGGATCGGTGGACAGCACGCCCTGGGTCTGGACCGCGACATGCTGCGTTCCGACGGTGCCACACACACGGCTGCGGTCGTTGGTGGGCAAGGCGTTCACCACTCGGCGGGTGGAGTCCGTCCGGCCGGCGATCCAGGCCCGCGTCGACACCCTCGTCGATGGCTTCGCCGCCCGCGGCGAAGCCGACCTGATCGAGGAGTTCGCGTTCCCACTGACCTGCTCGGTCATCATGGACCTGGTCGGCATACCGGCGAGCCGCCGCCAGGAGTTCGACGGATGGGTACGGGGTGCGGTGGAGCCACGCCCGCACGAGTACGCGGGCGTGCCGCAGGCGTGGGAGAGCATCTGGGCCTTCCTCGCCGATCTGGTCACCGACAAGGAACACGACCCCGGCGACGACCTGACCTCCGAGCTCGTGGCGGTGCGCGACGGTACCGACCGGCTCAGCCCGGAAGAGCTCGGCGGAATGCTCAGCCTCCTGCTGCTGGCCGGATACACCACGACGCTCGACCTGATCGGTAACGGGATGCTGGCGTTGCTGTCGCATCCGCAGCAGCTCGCCGCCGTCCGTGCGGACCCGGCGGTGCTCATCGCGCTGGCGGCCGCGGACCGCGATCCGGTGCGCTTCCGCGATCCGGACCGCTTCGACGTCAACCGGCGGGACGCGGGCGGCGTCGCGTTCGGGTACGGCATCCACCGGTGCCTGGGCGCGCCGCTGGCCCGGCTGGAGGGCGAGCTCGCCATCGGTACCCTCCTGCGCCGGCTGCCCGACCTGGCTCTCGCGGACGATCCAGCGAAGCTGGGCTGGCGGCGCAGCCCACACCTGCGCGGACTGCACGCCCTGCCGGTCCGCTTCGCCGCGGCCGGATGAGGCGGCCGGCTAGCGCCACGCGAACCGGCGCCGCCGGCGGCTCGGTGGCGGCCCCTCGTCAGGCGACCGAGTTGGCCACGGCGTGGATCAGATTGCGTGCCTGCTGGGCGATCGCGAGGCGCCACGCGTCGAAGGTGGCGTCGGTCGGCTTGTAGTCGGTCTCGAAATGCTGCATGAGGGGCGTGTGGATGTGACCGGCCGGAATGCTGAGACCCATACGGTCGCGCAGCAACGTGTTGCGGTATGCGCTCTCGTTGGACAGGTAGTTCCCGCCGCCACCGCTGTAGGCACAGGACTGCGGGTCGGGTGGAATCGGTGGCGTCGGCGGCGGGTACACCGTCGGCGGCGGATCGTTGCGGGTTTGCGTCGCCGGCGAAGCGCAGTCGGGGAACTCGGTGAAATTGGTGTGCCACACCACGCCGAAGGCAACCGACTGATCCGGCCACTCGTCACCGGGCGGCCGAGGCACGTTGCGGCCCGTGTCGGCCGCGATCATCTGGGCAATGGGCAGTGTCGACGTGGTCCACTGTGGCGGGTTGCGGAGGTCGAACGTGGGAGGCCCACCCCAACGGTCAACCACCGTGATGTCGCATTCGGGGTTGTTCACGGCGATCTGCGGCACACCGTTGATCTGTGGGCAGGGCCGGAAGCGGTCATTGCCAACGGATACGCCGTGGTACCGACCGTTCCACTGCTCCAGGTTGAAGACGGAGTCGACGGCCTGGCTGACGGTGATCGAAGCGTCCACCTGCCGCGGACCCGGCACCATGAACGGGCCGACCGTGTCCTCCAGGTAACCGCGGCGGAATTCGGGGTAGTTGACCGGAAGGGTGTACGCCTCGAAGTACGCCACCTTGCCGTCCTTCGTGCGGAACGTTGTGCCGTCGATGGAAAGTGCGGTCGCGCCGGACGGATTCCCGTGGCGGATGTTGTTGCCGGCCGCGCCCGGTGCCGTTCCCGCCGGCCCGCCATCCAGCGTGTACGGATCGAAGCCGCTGACGATGACCCGCTCGACCCGCTTGCCGGGTCGGAACGTGATGTCGGACGTCCCTCGTGACGCCCGATCGAACGCTTCGATGAGAGCCAGGCGCTGCCCGGAGAACAACGGGAAGCGCGGCATCCACTGCCGGATGGCGGCGGTCGCCTCCAGCCGGGTCCAGTAGAGCGGCCGGTCGTCGCTGTAGGGGAGATTGCCCCTGACCTCCCCGTGCCGCTGTGCGCGGTCGACGGCCATCCGCCACAGCCGTTCGGCGGAGCGGACCACGAGCTTCTCGGCCGCGGTGCGGCTACCGGCGTTGCACAGCCGCGCGACGAATCCCGGTGTGAAACCTTCGAAGCCGGCACCTTCGATCATCTGGCGCGCGAACGGCTTGGACTGCAGTACCGCCGGATTGTCGTTGTCGGGAAGGGTGAACGTGAGCCTGCTTTCCTCGACGGACAGCGGCACGCTCCGGTCGAGGCAACCCGACGTGCCGGTGTGGGCCTGTGTAGCGGTTGCCGTGGTGGCGACGGCGGTGGCCGACAGCAGCGCAACGACGCCGATGCGGGCCAGCGCGGATCGTGGGCTTGGTCGGATCATCCTGATCGGTTCCTTCCGATGGATCTCCGGTATCGCTAGCGTGTCGCGTCTTTGCCGTACCACCGGAAGGAGCCGCATGTCAAGCATGGCGATCGATATGTGGGCGACCCGAGTTTGATTGTCACATCGACGGGGTAGGCCGTGTGACGAGGTATCTCACCGTATCGATCAGAGGTAGGCAGTGATGGTTTCACAAACTGCCGGCAGTGGTCCCAGCTCCGCGCGACGAGTGGTCGTCGCCAGCCTGATCGGCACGTCGCTCGAGTGGTACGACTTCTTCGTCTACGGCACGGCGGCGGCGCTGGTCTTCAACAAGCTGTTCTTCCCGAGTTTCGAGCCGCTGGTCGGTACGTTGTTGGCGTTCACGACGTACGCCGTGGGCTTCGCCGCCCGGCCGTTGGGCGGCATCATCTTCGGGCACTACGGCGACCGGCTCGGACGCAAGAACGTCCTTGTGGTGACGCTGCTGGTGATGGGACTCGCCACGTTCCTGATCGGCCTGCTGCCGACGTACGCGACGATCGGCAGGTGGGCGGCCATCCTGCTGGTCGCGCTGAGGTTCGTGCAGGGACTCGGGCTGGGCGGCGAGTGGGGCGGCGCGGTCCTCATGTCGATGGAGCACGGCGACCCGGCCCGGCGGGGGCTCAACGCGAGTTGGCCGCAGGTCGGCGTACCGGCCGGTCTCCTGCTCGCCAACGGCGTCCTCGCCCTGATCTCGGCCCTCACGTCGGATGCGGGCTTCCTGTCGTGGGGGTGGCGGGTACCGTTCCTGCTCAGCGGTGTGCTGGTCCTGGTCGGGCTGTGGATCCGGTTGACGATCTCCGAAAGCCCGCTGTTCGAGGAGATCGAACAGGAGCACACGAAGGCGCGTATGCCCGTCCTCGACGTGCTGCGGGTGTATCCACGGTCGGTGTTGACGGCGCTCGGCGCCCGGATCGGCGTGGACGTCGCGTTCTACACGTTCGTCCTGTTCATCGTCACCTATGTCACCCAGGTGTTGAAGGTACCGCGAGCGACCGCGCTCAACGCCGTCCTCATCGGGGCGGCGGTCCAGCTCGCGCTCATCCCGCTGTTCGGGTGGCTGTCCGACCGGCTGGGGCGCCGTCCCGTCTACCTTTTCGGTGCGGTCGGCGCACTGCTGTGGGTCTTCGCCTTCTTCCTCCTGTTGGACACCCGTAGCGCGCCGCTGATCGTTCTCGCCACCGTAGTGGCCCTGGTCTTCCACGCGGCCATGTACGGGCCACAGGCCGCGTTCATCGCCGAGCTGTTCAGCACCCGGCTGCGGTACAGCGGTGCTTCGCTCGGGTACCAGATCGCCGGTGTCCTGGGTGGCGCTCTCGCGCCCATCATCTCGATCGCGCTGCTCGGCCGCTTCCACACCTGGCTCGCGATTTCCCTCTACGTGTCCGCCATGCTGCTGATCACCATTGTGGCGGTGTTCGCCGCGCAGGAGACGTCAACGATCAACCTGCACGCTGAGAAACCCACGGAGCGCGCGATCATCGACGCGTCGGCGTGAGGCTCTGCGCGACGGACACACCAAGGTACGCGCTTTGCTCAGGACGTAAGCACGGCAAGGCCCCGTCCACCAAAAGACGAAGTTGACCTCATCCTCGATGGGGGAGACGCCGGTCAGCACGCGCCCTAGCCTCTGGGATCATGCCGCCGACCCGCAAGCGCCCGGCGGTGAGCGCCCGGTCGCGCGGGTCGGGCAGACCGAGGAGGCCACCATGGGCAGCCCACTGGGCCGGCGCCTTGTGCGGGTCGCCACTGTCGTGATGTGCGCCGGCCTGTTGGTCGGGGTGAGTCCGGTAGGTGGGGTGGGTCCAGCGGCCGGCTCGGCCGCGCCCGGCCCGGATGTACGGTGCGAGTGCGTCGATGATGCCCGCAGCGCGGTGGACCTCTCCGACGGCTGGCGCTTCCATCTCGGTGACGTGGCCGACGCCGCGCTGTCCGGATACGACGATGCCGGGTGGGAGCGGGTCGCCGTACCGCACACCTGGAACGCCGTGGACGGGTTGGACACCACGGCCGGCTACTACCGGGGCGTCGGATGGTACCGGCGGGCCGTCACCGTGCCGCAGAGGCTGGCCGCCAGGGCGTTCTTCGCCGAGTTCGACGGCGTCAACCTCGCGGCCGAGGTGTATCTGGACGGTCGGCCGGTGGGGCGGCACGAGGGCGGTACTCCCGGTTCCGGGTACCGCTGGCCGGGCTGGTGCCCGGAAGGCCCGCTGTGCTCGCGGTGCGGGTGGACAACGGGAGGAATCCGGACGTCGCTCCGCTGAGCACCGACTGGACCGAGTTCGGGGGGGATCTACCGCGGGGTACGGCTGCTCGCGGTCCACCCGGCCCATGTCGATCCGCTCGACGACGGCGGACCGGGCGTCTATCTCCGAGTGAGAGATCTGGGGCGCACCGCCGACGTTGAGGTGGAGACCAAGCTGCGCAACGACTCCGCAACCGCACGCCGGGTTCGGGCGGTGACCGTGCTGCGCGATGCGACCGGCCACCCCGTCGCGGTGGGATCGGGCCGGCCGGTGACACTCATCGGGAGCGCGACCGTGCACCAGACGCTCAGCGTCGCCCGCCCACATCGGTGGCAGGGCCTGGCCGATTCGTACCTCTACCGGGCACAGGTACCGCCCGGGACCAGCGGTGCCCGAGGTGGGCGGCGGTGGCCGGGTCGCCGACGATCGGCGCCGCACCGCTTTCCAGGCCGTCGGCGTCGGCCCGCAGCCGGTGGCGGCTGTGGGGCAGCCACCGGCCGTGCACGGATGCCTCGAACACCAGCACCGTGTCGTCGAGGCCCTCGATCAGGTACAGCCAGTCGTGGCCGACCGCCGCCCGCGGGTCGTGCAGGTCCACGCGCACCGTGTCGGGCTGGCCGCTGCGGTCGATGCGGCCGATCCCCGCCACCAGGAATGCCCCGGCGACCGGGCCGGCGCTGTCGGGTCCAGCAACGCCCAGTCCTGGGCCAGCAGCCGGTCGGTGAACCGACCGGTGTCGCCGTCGAAGACGTCGCGCCAGATGCGGCGCAGCACCGGCAGCATCCGCTGCGGTACCCGGCCCCGGGCGAGTCGACGGGCGGTGGCCGTGTGCCCGCCGCCGGTGGGGGCGCCGA
>Ga0066709_100000980_pt1 | contig 17617 bp, 15 predicted proteins | sample GraSoiAngelo_158_FD_79665 | JGI IMG/M metagenome (GOLD analysis project Ga0066709, IMG submission 79665) | Grasslands soil microbial communities from the Angelo Coastal Reserve, California, USA - 14_1009_16_30cm | ecosystem: Environmental > Terrestrial > Soil > Grasslands | place: USA...
CGATTGCGCGCGTCGTCGTCGAGCCAGCCGGTTGGCGCCGTGTACGTCCCGTTCGCGAGCTTGCGGATCTGCTCCCGCAGCATCGTCTCCGAGTAGTCCATCCAGTTGTACGCGGCGCTCATCACCGTCTCGACGCCGTACCGCTCGAAGAGCCGGAGCATCCGGTCGCGACCGAGCTGGCAGGCGGCCATCATCGCGTTCATGTCGCCGCGGTTCATCGTCTCTGTGCGGACGTTGTCGAAGACCATCCGGTCGAGGTCCTCGTTCAGCTCGCCCGCCTGGTACCAGCGCAGCCCGTCGTAGATCTTCGCCTCCGCGTAGACGTCGAAGGCGTCCGCATTGATGCCCGGGAAGGACCCGCCCACGTCGAGCACGTGCGCGGTGACAGCGGCGAAGCCGAGCAGATCGCCGTCCCAGAAGATCGGCACCGCGACCGCGATGTCCGGCGTGTGCGAGGCGCCGTAGTAGGGATGGTTGTGGATGATCACGTCGCCTTCCTCGACCTTGCCCTCGAGGTGGCGCATGAAGCCGCGGATGTACCAGGGGAGCGAGCCGATGTGCATCGGGGTCGAGTCCGATTCGCAGAGCTCGCGGCCCTGGGCGTCGAAGATCCCGGCGCCGAGGTCTTCGGACTCGCGGATGATCGACGAGTAGCTCATCCGGAAGAGCACGCCCGCCATCTCCTTGGCGATCGCGTGGAAGGCTCCGCCGAGCACCCGCAGGGTGATCGGATCGACGTCGACGCGCTCGCGTTCGGGCGGCCCCGGATGCTTTCCCAGCTCGTACTCGAGCGTGGACACGGTCAGACCCCCTTCCCGGCGACGCCCGCGGCTGTCGCCGACACGCCTGCGGCGAGCCGCGCCCCGACCTCGATGACGATGTTCCCCGACCCGTCCACCCGAGCACCGATCCCCGGCGGTATCACGGTGGTCGAGTCGTACTGGCTGACGATGGCCGGCCCCTCGAGCCGGTTGCCGGCCTTGAGAGAGGCGCGGTCGTAATAGCGGGTCGACACCTGCTCGAGGCTGCCGTCGACGAGGAACCAGGCGTTGCCCTCGTGGCGAAGCGCAGCCTCCGGCAACTCACCGCCCGCCTCGAGGGGCGGCGTCGTCAACGGAGGCATCAAGCCGATGCCCCGCACCCGGATGTTCGGGATCTCGATGTCCGAGTCCTCGAAGCGGCGCGTGAACTCGCGCTCGTGCACGTCGTGGAAGTCGGCGCGCACGCGCTCGACCCACGCAGCGTCGATCGGTCCGGACGCGGCATCGACACGGAGCTCGTATCCCTGGCCCAGGTAGCGGGCGTCGACGATCCGCTGGACGACGATCCGGTCAGGAGCGATGCCGTCGTCCGCGAGCTGGCGCGCCGCGTGCTCCTCCAGCTCCTCGAACTTCTTCTCCAGCGCCGGCCCGTCGAGCTTGGAGAGCCGCTGGTAGCTCGTGGCCGCGTACTCGTAGACCATGTCCGTCGCGATGAGGCCCATGGCGGCTGCGATCCCCGGATAGGGCGGCACGATCACGTACGGCGTGCCGACCTCGATCGCGATCGGCACCCCGAACAGCGGCCCCGCGCCGCCCTCGACGACGAGGGCGAAGTCGCGCGGGTCGTAGCCCTTGCGAACCGAGTTCTCCTCGATCGACTGCACCATCGAGTGCGAGAGGATCTGCACGGCGCCCATCGACGCCTCCTCGACGCTCATCCCGAGCGCCGCGGCGGGTCCCTCCGCGAACGCCTTGCGCGCGAGATCTCCATCGAGGGTCATGCCCCCGCCGAGGAAGTCTTCGGGGAGGAGCCAGCCGAGGTTGACCATGGCGTCGGTCGCCGTCGCCTCCGTGCCACCGCGGCCGTACGCGGCGGGCCCGGGGACGGCGCCGGCCGAGCGCGGCCCGACCCGGTAGATCCCGCCCGCGTCGACGTAGGCAATCGAGCCGCCGCCGGCACCGATCGTGTCGACGTCGACCATCGGGATCATCGCCTGGTAGGGCCCAACCCGCGTGTCGAGCAGGTGCTTCATCCGCAGCCGGCCCTCCTGTGCGAGGCCGATGTCCGCCGATGTGCCGCCGACGTCGAGCGTGATCACGTTGTCGTGACCGGACTGCTTCCCTGCCCAGATGCCGCCGACCACGCCTGCAACGGGCCCGGACATCAGCAGCGTCACCGGACGCTGGATCGCGGCCTCCGCGGTGGCCACGCCGGAGGCCGATGTCATCAGGTGCAGGCCGGAGCGGAGACCGAGCTCGCCCAGCTGGTCGATGAGGCGGGCGACGTAGGACGCGACCTTGGGGCCGATGTACGCGTTCAGACCCACCGTCGAGAAGCGTTCGTACTCGCGGTACTGCGGCACGACCTCCGAGGAGACCGACAGGAATGCCTCGGGGAACTCCTCGCGGACGATCTCCGCCACGCGCTGCTCGTGCACCGGGTTGAGGAAGGAGAAGAGGAAGCAGACTGCGACCGCGTCGACGCCCGCGTCCCTCAGGGCCCGAACGCGCTCACGCGCCTCGTCCTCGTCGAGCGGAACGAGCACGGAGCCGTCGGAGACAATCCGCTCCGCAACCGTGAGCCGGTGGCGCCGCCGCACGACCGGGTAGCGCTGCCACGGCAGATCCTGGTAGTTGGAGAAGTTGAGCGGCTTCTTGTGGCGCGCGATGTGGAGGATGTCGCGGTAGCCCTCCGTCGTGATCATCCCGACAGTGGCGCCGTTGTGCTCGATCACGATGTTGGTCGCGATCGTCGTGCCGTGGAAGACCTGGTCGAGCGAGGACGGGCTCTCGCCCGCCTGCTCGGTGAGCTCACGGATGCCGCGAACCGTCCCCTCGGCCGGGTCGTCGGGCGTCGTCGCGAGCTTGTGGACGAGAATCCTGCCCGCCTCGTCGTCGACGTAGATGAGGTCCGTGAACGTACCGCCGACGTCCACCCCGAGACGCTTCATCGCTCCCCTTTCACGGCTTCAGCAGGATCTTTCCGAAATGCTCGCGGCGCTCCATCATCGCCATCGCCTCGCGCGCCTCGGCGAGCGCGAACGTCGCGTGGACGAGCGGCGTGATCCTGCCGTCGCTCGCCAGCTCGAGGCAGCTCTGCACCTCGGTGCGGTTGTAGACGAACGAGCCGATCACCTGCCGCTGCATCCGGAAGAACGGGATGATGTCGAACGGCACCACCTCCCCCGCATGGCCGCCGCAGATGACGAGGCGGCCGTCCTTGCAGAGCGAGTCGAGACCCTTCTGGAACAGCTCGCCGCCGACGTGCTCGAAGACGAGGTCGACGCCGCGGTCGCCGGTGAGCCGCATCACCTCGGCGACGACGTCCTGGCTCGCGTGGTTGATGCCATGGTCCATGCCGAGCTCGCTCGCGCTCGCCAGCTTCTCGTCCGTGCCCGCGTTGCCGATCACGGTGGCGCCGGCGAGCCGCGCCAGCTGCACCGCGGCCGAGCCGATGCCGCTGCCCACGGAGTTGATGAGGACCGTCTCGCCGATCCTGAGCCGCCCACGCGTGAAGAGCATGTGCCAGGCGGTGCCGAACGCGATCTGCAGCGCAGCAGCCGCCTCGTCGTCCAGACCGTCCGGGATGCGTAGCAGCTGCCGCGCGGAGCAGGCGAGCCGCTCCGCGTACCCACCCGACGTCGAGAAGCTGATGAAGCCCGCGGCAGTGCAGAGCGACTCGCGACCCGTCCGGCAGAACTCGCATTCGCCGCAGGTGTCCATCAGGAGCGCCATCACGCGGTCGCCCACCTGCCAGCCCTCGACGTCCTCGCCGAGCTCTGCGATCCTGCCCACGACCTCGACGCCGGGGATGAACGGCGGCTCGACCGGAAAGCGCGACACCCCTTCGCGAATGTCGACGTCGAGGTGGTTGAGCGCGCTCGCCGTGATGTCGAGCAGCACCTGGCCGCGTGCGGGCACCGGATCCGGCACCTCCTCGAGTCGCAGCACATCGAGGCCGCCGAACTCGTGGAACCTGACCGCCTTCACGCTCCCTGTGTTTATGTCTGACTTCGGAGCGCCTGTCAAGTTGACAGGCGCCGAATGTCTGACATAGAACTGCGCCACGAGCACCGATCTCTCCACCGTCCGCTCGCTTCTCTTCGCTCCCGGTAACGACGAGCGCAAGCTCGCGAACGCGCTCGCATCGGAGGCGGACGCGGTGGTGGCGGACCTCGAGGATGCGGTCGTCCCGGGAGAGAAGGTCGTCGCCAGGGAGCTCGTCACGCGGGTCTTCGCCGGACCGCGGACCACGCGCCCGCTCCGGCTCGTGCGCGTGAACAGAGTCGGCACGCCGTTCCACGCCGACGACGTCGCCGCCGTGGCAGCGATCGCCCCCGACGCTGTGTTGCTGCCCAAGGCGACTCCTGAGGCGGTCGACTCGCTCGGATCCGAAGGGCCACCTGTCATAGCAATCGTCGAGTCCGCGCAGGGTGTCCGGCTCGCGTTCGAGATCGGCTCACGACGGCGAGTCGCCGCGCTCCAGATCGGCGCCGTCGACCTCGGCGCCGAGGTCGGCCTGGAGCCACGCCCCGACGGCCTCGAGCTGGTCTACGTGCGGTCGAAGCTGGTGCTCGACTCGGTCGCCGCCGGTCTGCGGGCACCGTTCGACGTCGTGCACCTCGACATCGCTGCCGACGAGGCACTCGAGGCCGAGTGCCGGCTCGCCCGCTCGCTGGGCCTGCGCGGCAAGGCGTGCATCCACCCCGCCCAGGTAGCGATCGTCAACCGGGCGTTCGACCCCACCGAGTCCGAGCTGGCGTGGGCACGCCGGGTGGTCGCCGCCGACGAACAGGCGGCTGCGCATGGCCGCGGGGTGTTCGCGCTCGACGGGGCGATGGTCGACCTGCCGGTGGTGGAGCGGGCACGGCGCCTGCTCGCCGAGGCGGAGAGGAGCTGAGATGGGAGCGAGCGGCGAGGCCGCGCCGAAGGACTGGCGCGGACGGTTCTACGAGGATTTCGCGGTCGGCGACGTGTTTCAGAGCCGGCTGGGCCGCACCGTCACGCAGACCGACAACATCTGGTTCACCTGTCTGACGCTGAACACGAACCAGGTGCACTTCAACGCGGTGCAGTCCGAGCGCGGCATCTACGGCCGGCCGCTCGTCAACTCCGCGTTCACGCTGGCGCTCGTCACCGGTCTGACCGTGCCGGACACGAGCGAGCACGCGGCCGCGAATCTCGCCTGGACCGACATCACGCTGCCCCATCCCGTCTTCGAAGGCGACACCCTCTGGGCGGAGAGCGAGATCCTCGAGCTGCGGGAGTCTGCCTCCCGGCCGAGCATGGGCATCGTCTCGATGCGTTGCCGCGGCGTGAACCAGCGCCGTGAGGTCGTGATCGAGTTCAGGCGGACGTTCATGGTGTACAAGCGAGACGCACCCGAGGTGCAGGACACGTTTCCCGGTACCGACGAGGACTGGACGGTGTGAGATGACCGCAGCGGAGACGATCGCCGGCTTTGCGACCTCCCTGACCCTGGACGACATCCCGATCGAGGTGGCGGAGGACGCGAAGCTGCACGTGCTCGACGTCCTCGGCTGCGGGCTCGCCGCGCATGCGAGCGGGATCGCGACGGAAGGGCGCTCGACGATGGCCGAGCTCGGCGGCGAGCCGCAGGCAACCGTGATCGGCCTCGCCGACCGGCTGCCCGCGGCGAACGCGGCCTTCGCCAACGCGATGCTCTGTCACGGCCTCGACTTCGACGACACCCATTCCGACTCCGTATCGCACGTCTCCACGGTCGTGGCCCCCGCCGCGCTGGCGGCGGGCGAGCTCCAGGCCGCAAGCGGGCGCGACGTGCTCGCCGCGATCGTGGCCGGAAACGAGGTCGTCTGCCGGATCGGGATGGCTGCGTCAGGACGCTTCCACGCACGTGGGTTCCACCCGACCGCGGTCTGCGGCATCTTCGGCGGCGCGGCCGCGGTGGCGCGCGTCGCGGGTGCGGATGCCGAGACCACGACCCGTTCGCTTGGCATCGTCGGCTCGATGGCCTCCGGACTCTTCGCGTATCTCGCCGACGGCACGCCGACGAAGCCGATCCACCCGGCCTGGGCCGCACACGGCGCGCACATCGCCGCCCGCCTGGCGCACCACGGCGCCAGCGGCCCGCAGTCCGTGATCGAGGGGAAGTTCGGGCTCTACCACGCCTTCCTCGGCGCGGAAGCGGGCGACGTCGACATCGAGGCGCAGCTGGCCGACCTGGGCCGGCGCTGGGAGACGCCGCGCATCGCGTACAAGCCATATCCGGTCTGCCACTTCATGCACGGCTCGCTGGGGGCGACGGCCGAGGCGTTGCGCGGACGGTTGCTGACGGCGGACGAGATCGAGGACGTGGTCGTCACCGTGCCCGAGGCCGGCGTCTCGCTCGTCCTCGAGCCGGCGGCGCAGAAGCAGGCGCCGCGCTCGGAGTACGAGGGCAAGTTCTCGCTCCAGTACTCCGCGGCCTCGATGCTCGTCCGCGGCCACGTCGGTGTCGGCGACTTCACCGACGAGGCGATCGTCGATCCCGCCGTGCTCGCCGTCGCGCGCAAGGTGCGCTACGAGACACCGGAGTACCCGACATACCCGCAGGCGTTCCCAGGCGGGGTCCGTGTGACGCTGGCATCCGGGGAGACGCTGGAGAGCGACTTCCCGCATCAGCGTGGCGGACCGGAGAACCCGCTATCGGCGGACGAGGTGCGCGCGAAGTTCAGGGACAACGCCGGGCTCGCACTCGCGGGTCACGCCGTGGCCGCGCTGGAGGAGGCGATCCTCGGGCTCGAGATGCACGAGGACCTCGGGGCGGCTCTCGCGCCGCTCGCCCTCACCGAGGTCGCTCGGGTGTGAGCGCGGAACTCACCGAAGAACAAACCGAGATCGTCGCGGTAGTTCGGGCGTTCGTCGACAAGGATGTGGTCCCGGTCGCGTCGGAGCTCGAGCACGCGGACGAGTTCCCGACGCGGCTGGTGGAGACGATGAAGGGGATGGGGCTGTTCGGCAGCACCATCCCCGAGGAGTACGGCGGGCTCGGTCTCGGCCTCGACACATATGCGCTCGTCCAGATGGAGCTCGCCCGCGGCTGGGTGACCCTTCCCGGGATCATGAACGGCTCGTTCATCGCCGCCACGATGATCCTTCTGCACGGCACGGAGGAGCAGCGCAGGCGTCACCTGCCGCGGCTCGCCGGCGCCGAGATCCGCGCGGCCTTCTCGATGTCGGAGCCGCACGCAGGCTCCGACGTCCAGTCGATCCGCACGACGGCGCGCCGGGACGGCGACGAGTACGTGCTCGACGGGCAGAAGATGTGGGTCACGAATGCGTGGCGCGCGGGTCTGATCGCCGTGCTCGCGAAGACCGACCCGGCGGCGGAGCCGGCGCACCTCGGCATGACCGGGTTTCTGGTCGAGAAAGAGCCGGAGGGGGAGGCGCCGGGCCTCCGGATCCCGATGCCGCCGCTGCGCAAGCTGGGCTATAAGGGCGTCGAGACGACGGAGCTCCTCTTCGACGGCTTCCGGACGCCCGCCGCGTCCGTCCTCGGCGGTGAGGACGGGGTCGGCATGGGGTTCAAGTACTTCATGAGCGGCATCGAGGTCGGCCGCGTCAACGTGGCCGCGCGCGGCGCCGGTCTCGCCCGCGCCGCCCTCGACGATGCCGTGCGCTACGCCCGCGAGCGCCAGGCGTTCGGCAAGCCGATCGGAGGCCACCAGGCAGTGCAGCTGATGCTGGCGAAGATGGCCACCCGCGCCGAAGCCGCACGCCTGCTCGTGCTCGAGGCCGCGCGGGCGAAGGCGGGGGGGGAGCGCGCCGATCTCGAGGCGGGCATGGCCAAGTACTTCGCGACGGAGGCCGCACAGGAGAACGCACTCGATTGCATGCGCATCCACGGCGGCTACGGCTACTCCCTCGAGTTCCGCCCCGAGCGCTACTACCGCGACGCGCCCCTGCTCCTGATCGGCGAGGGCTCGAACGAGATCCAGCAGCTGATCATCGCGCGTCGGCTGCTCGAGCAGGACCGGGACTGAGTGGACTTCTCGCTCCCGGAGGAGCTGGGCCACATCCGCGCCGCAGTGCGCGCGCTCTGCGCGGAGTTCCCGGGGGAGTACTGGCGGGCACTGGAGCCCGACCGCTACCCCGAGGACTTCGTCGCGGCGCTGACCCGCGACGGCTGGCTCGCCGCGCTCGTCCCGGAGGAGTACGGAGGCGCCGGGCTTTCGCTCACCGCCGCCAGCGTCGTGCTCGAGGAGATCAACGCCTCGGGCGGCAACTCGGGCGCGTGTCACGCCCAGATGTACACGATGGGCACGATCCTGCGGCACGGCTCCGAGGAGCAGAAGCAGCGCTACCTGCCGCGGATCGCGTCCGGCGAGCTGCGGCTGCAGGCGTTCGGCGTCACCGAGCCGACCGCCGGATCGGACACGACGTCGATCCAGACGATGGCGACACCCGCCGACGGCGGCTGGGTCGTCCACGGGCAGAAGATCTGGACGTCGCGAGCGCTCTACTCGGACCTGATGCTGCTGCTCGCCCGCACGACGCCTGCCGACCAGGTGGAGAAACGGACGCTCGGCCTCTCGACGTTCCTCGTCGACATGAAGCGCGCGGTCGGGGACGGAACGATGACGATCCGCCCGATCAAGACGCTCATGAACCACGCGTCGACGGAGATCTTCCTCGACGGCGTCTTCGTTCCCTCCGAGAATCTCGTCGGCGAAGAGGGACAGGGCTTCCGCTACATCCTCGACGGGATGAACGCCGAGCGCGTGCTGATCGCGGCGGAGTGCATCGGCGATGGCCGCTGGTTCGTCGAGAAGGCGAAGGCATACGCGTCGGAGCGCGTGGTCTTCGGGAGGCCGATCGGCGCCAACCAGGGCGTCCAGTTCCCGATCGCCCAGGCCCACGCGCAGATCGAGGCCGCCGATCTGATGCGCTACAAGGCCGCCTGGCTGTTCGAGCAGGGCTTGCCGTGCGGGGCCGAGGCGAACATGGCAAAGCTGCTCGCGGCCGAGGCGTCCTGGGCGGCCGCGAACGCCTGCCTCGACACGCACGGCGGCTTCGGCTTCGCAGAGGAGTACGACGTGGAGCGGAAGTTCCGCGAGACGCGGCTCTACAAGATCGCACCCGTGTCGAACAACCTCATCCTTGCCTACCTCGGCCAGCACGTGCTGGGCATGCCGAGGTCGTACTAGGGCGCTGCCCGACTGAACGCCTCGAGCGACCGCCTCAACGCCTCCCGGTCGAGACCGGCACCGATGAAGACCAGGCGTGAGCGACGGTCGTCGTCCGGCCAGGCATCGAGGTGCACCGGCGGATGTACCACGTGCTGGACGCCGTTCAGAAGCACCGGCCCGTCCTGCCCGACGTCGAGCAAGCCCTTGACCCGGTAGATCTCCGAGCCGCGCGCCTGCAGGAGCATCGTCAGCCAGATCCCGAAGGCGGCCCAGTCGAGGGCGTCGTCGAGGACGACGGTGACTGCCCGCACGTCTCCGTGCCCGTAAGCCGGCGCGTCGCCCGATCCGGTCTCGCGAGGGTGCGGCGAGGGCGTGAGCACGTCGTCGGGCGAGACCGCGCCGAAGCTCGCCTCGATGATGCGCGCCGCCGGGTTCAGAACCGCGAGGCGCGCTGCAAGACCTGACTCCGGCGCGAGATCGGTCTTCGTCACGACGAGCGTGTCGGCGGCAGCCACCTGACGAAGCGACTCGTCGCGTACGAGGCCGTGCTGCGCGTCCACGGTCGTGATCACGCTCTCGAGCTCGTAGTGGTGCTTCACGACGGGCTCGGCCAGCAGCGTGTACACGACCGGCGCGGGATCGGCGAGCCCGGTCGTCTCGACGACGACGCGCTTGAACAACGGGATCTCGCCGCGGTCGCGCCGCCCGAGCAGGTCACGGAGCTCCTCTGCGAGGTCGCCGCGGAGCGTGCAGCAGAGGCAGCCGCTCTTGAGCAGCACGGTTCGCTCGTCGACGCGCCGGAGCAGGTGGTGGTCGATCCCGATCTCGCCGAGCTCGTTCACGATCACTGCCGTCTCGCCCATGGCGTGGTGGCCGAGCAGCCCACCGATCAGCGTCGTCTTCCCGCTGCCGAGGAAGCCCGTGACGAGCGCGACGGGGAGCTTGCCGTCAGAGGGCAAGTGCGGTCACCAGCTCCGGGTCGAGCGGGTCGAGTTGCCTACCGGCGAGACGCTCTGCCTCGACCCACACCTCACCGAGATTGGCGACGACGGCGGAGCGGCCCTTGCGGTCCCTCAGCACGTATGTCCGGCAGCCCCAATCGTCGAGACGCAGACCGAAATGGTCGAGCACTCGGTTCGCGAGTCTCACGCGGGACAACCGTCCCCGCCGGCCGCCGTCCTCGGCCCAGTGCTCCTCCATCAGCACTCCGCACAGGGCGCACATGTCGTAGCGTTGTAGCACCAGAGTCGTGACGCATTCCGAGGAGGAGGACATGGCGAAGGAGATCTTCTGCTGCATCGGCGTCGACGTGGACGCGGTCGCCGGCTGGCTCGGCTCGTACGGCGGCGAGGACTCGCCCGATGACATCTCACGCGGACTGTTCGCCGGCGAGGTCGGCAGCCGCCGCCTCCTCAAGCTGTTCGACAAGTACGACCTGAAGACCACCTGGTTCATCCCCGGCCACTCGATCGAGACGTTCCCCGAGGAGACGAAGCTCGTCGTCGACACCGGTCACGAGATCGGCATGCACGGCTACTCGCACGAGAACCCGATCTCGATGACCCCCGAGCAGGAAGAGGCGGTGCTCGTCAAGTGCATCGGTCTCATCGAAGGAGTGAGCGGCCGACGTCCCACCGGCTACGTGGCGCCGTGGTGGGAGTTCTCGAACGTCACCAACGAGCTTCTGCTCAAGCACGGCATCAAGTACGACCACAGCCTGATGCACAAGGACTTCCACCCGTACTACGTGCGCGTGGGCGACTCGTGGACGAAGATCGACTACTCGAAGACGCCGGAGGAGTGGATGAAACCGCTCGTCCGCGGCCACGAGACCGACCTGATCGAGATCCCGGCCAGCTGGTACCTCGACGACCTGCCGCCGATGATGTTCATCAAGGGCGCTCCCAACAGCCACGGCTTCGTCAACCCGCGGCATCTCGAGGAGATCTGGCGCGACCAGTTCGACTACGTCTACCGCGAGGAGGACTACGCAGTCTTCGGCATGACGATCCATCCGGACGTCAGCGGCCGCCCACAGGTGATCCTCATGCTCGAACGCATGATCGAGCACATCAACAAGCACGAGGGCGTCCGCTGGGCCATGTTCGACGAGATCGCGGACGACTTCGCGCGGAGGTCGCCGCGATCGGGATAGACAGACCGCCTACCGCGTGGCGTCGAAGTCGGCTCTCGTGAGCCTGGCGGTGTAGACCTCCTCGGCGAGCATGCCGAGGTTCCGCGTATCCGTCCAGACCGGATGGGCAATCCCATTCGCCACCGCGAGGCCCTGGTAGTAGCCGTACTGCCGTGCACCCGGCAGCGACTCGTCCGAGGCGACCGACGCCGCGTGCACGGGTCCGGCGAAGGACTGCCCCCCGTCCCGCGACACGCTGCACGAGAAGTGCACCTTCGTCTGCCTCGGATCGCCGGCGGTGTCGTAGAAGCAGATCCAGAGCGCTCCGTCACTTGGGTCGACAGCCGACTGCACCCAGAACTGCATCGCGTAGTGGTGAGTCGGATCGCGGCCGACGATGCGGTGCTGGCCCCGCAGCGGAAAGCCGGAGAGCGGTCTGAGACCGGCGTCGAAGGTCGTCAGGGCCGGGCCCTGGATGCCGGTGTACGCCGTCGCGGTGTAGCTCACGTAGACCCGACCGGAGTACCGGCCGGGCGAGGAGTCGACGGTGACGGTCGGGTTCGCCTGAATGCACGACCTGGGGTCCGCCCGTAGGACGAGCCCGATCCCGCACTGCGGGACCGGGATCAGCGAGAACCCGGCCGCTGCATGCTCAGGGCCGAAGTGCTCTCCGCCGTCCGTCGAGCGGGCGACCTCGATGGCGTACTGCGACGCATCGGTCCAGCCCACGTAGACGATGCCGTCGCGCGAGATGCCGATACTGGCGTAGTTGAGCTCGTCCCCGTTCGTGTTCACCTTCACCCGCCGCGACCACGTTCGGCCGCCATCCTCGGAATGGCTGAGGACGCTCGAGTACACCACGAGCCGGGACACCCGCGCCCACGCGACGTAGACACGACCCTGGTGCGGACTGGTCGCCGAGTTGTCGACGGCGATCACCGGCTTGTCGTCGATCCGCGCCCTGCCCAGCTGCGCAACGAGCACCGGGGCCGACCAGGCCCCGGACGGCCCGGCACGCGTCGCCGCGTAGACGCGCGAGGGGGCGTCGCCCGCGCAGGGCGCCGAGCGATCGAACGAGAAGTACTGGCGTCCCCTGCGGTCGATCGCGACGGATGGGTCGGAGGAGCACGACGCCCCGAGCTTCTTGACCGCCGGAGTGAGATTTTCCGTCTTCCAGGTCCGGCCGCCGTCGACCGAGCTGTACACCCGCTCTGTGCCCTCGAGAAAGCTGTTGGAGCCGACCAGAAGGACTCCGCCGTGCCGCGGATCGACGGCAATGGTGGGATTGGTCTGTGGGCCTGGGAGGTTCGAGACGTCGACCTCCGCGCGATCGGGCGGGCCCGCCTCCGCCACCTGCAGCGCGAAGACCGCTCCGAGCGCGAGCGCGACGACAGCCGCCAGCGTGTAGGTGCGCACCCCGCTATCCGCTCTCCGTCGAGACCACCGTGGCCGCGTCCAGCCCTGAACCGATCGCCACCTGCAGGAGCACACGGGCCTTTGGCCCGGCGAGGTCGCCGGCGAACAGCGCTCCGGCTTCGGCAAGGTCACGGCCGCCGCCGCGGCCGTAGACGGGCTCGACCCTGCCGGCCAGACACCGCGAGCAGACGACGACCGGAACGCCACGCGCGACGGCATCGCGCACCGCGTCGACGACCTGGTCGTTGGCGTTGCCGCGGCCTGTGCCCTCGATCACGATCGCCTCGGCACCAGTGTCGAGCGAGTGGCGGATGAACCTGCCGTCACTACCGGCGTACAGACGGTGGAGGTCGACGGCAGCGAGACGCGCCGGGAACGGCAGAGGCGTGGGGCGGGCAGGTTTGCGGCGCAGTACGACGGCGTCCCCATCGACATGCCCGATCGGACCGAATCCCGGGGATCCGAACGCTCGCACGGCACTCGTGTGGACCTTACGGGCCTCGCGAGCGGAGTGGATTTCACCCGCGAATACGACGAGTGCTCCCACGCCGCGTGCCTCTCGCGCCACCGCCACGCGGATCGCGTCGCGCATGTTGCGCGGTCCGTCGGCATCGGCCTGGTCGGCTCCGCGCTGCGCTCCCGTGAGGACGACCGGGGTGTCGGTGTCGAGCAGCATGTCGATCAGGTAGACGCTCTCCTCCATCGTGTCGGTGCCGTGCGGAACGACGACGCCCGCGACGTCGGGCCGGTGCGCATGCTCGAGTACACGGCGCGAGAGCGAGAGCACCAGCTCGCCGTGCATGTCGAAGCTCGGCACGCGGACGAAGTCGTCCAGCTCGAGCGGAGGCGCCTGCGGCCACCCGATGGTGTCGACGAGCTCGTCACCCGAGACGAGCGGAATCAGCTTCCCGGTGCCCGGCTCGGGACGCATCGCGATCGTCCCGCCGGTCGAGACGACCACGGCGAGCGCGGTCATCGCGTCTACGAGGACGTCGGCGCGGCCGCGACGTCGATCGCGCCTTCGAGCCCGAGCTCCTCCTCGACTCGCTCGACGCGACGGCCTCGCAGCCTCAGCCGGACCGTGACGACGATCAGCACGCTGAAGATGAGCGCCAGCGTGACGAGCGTGGTCGCAGTGCCGAGCGCGTAGAGGTCGGGTCTGATCGCCGATGCCTGGATCAGCCCGACGATCTCGAGCGGGAGCGTGTTGTCCAGCACCAGGAGCACGGTGCGGTCGAAGTCGTTCCAGGTCAGCGTGAACCCGAACAGCGCCGCCCCGAACACGCCGGTCCACACAAGGGGCAGCGTCACCTCGCGGAACGTCCTCGCAAGGTTGGCACCGAGGTCGCGCGCCGCCTCCTCGATGTGATCGTCGTAGCGGTTCCAGACGGCCAGCATGACGAGGAAGCCGAAGGGAATGCCCCACACCGTGTTCGCGCCGAGCGCGGTGAGCCAGAGGCCCGTGTTGAACCCCATCGCCTTCCAGAGCAGCTGCGTCCCCAGGCCGAGCAGGAAGCCCGGGGTCATGAGCGCGAGCATGATCACGTAGAACGCGATGCCGTCACCCCGGAAACGCCGCCGGAACGCCATCGAGATCGTGAACGAGAAGAACGCGACCACCGCACCGGCCGCGAGGCTCACCCAGAGCGACCGCCTGCCGGCGGCGCCGATCTCATCGGCATGGGTGAAGATCCCGCCCACCTGGGTCTCGAAGATCGACTTCCACCAGAAGACGCTCGTGGGACCGCGGAACGGGAAGGTGACGCCGCCGTAGTAGCCCTGGAACGACAGCATCGCCATCAGGATCATCGGCGCGTAGAGGAAGACCAGGAAGAGCACGAAGTACGCGCCGAGCCCCCACTTCGCCCAGTCGCGCTTCGGCTTGAGCTGCCGCTTGATCACGCGATCCTGAGGACGCGCGGTGGTGGCTGCCTCGGCTGCGGCGGTCACGTCAGAGCTCCTCGCGCAGGTTTGCGAAACGCGTGATCACGAACACGCCGGCGAGCAGGGCGATCACGAGGAAGACGGCGGCGGCGGCGCCCTGCGGATACTGGATGCCGAGCACCAACTGCTGGATGTACGTCCCGACGGAGGAGACCGCGCCCTGCCCGATCACGGTGACCGTGCCGTACTCGCCCATGGTGAGCACGAAGATGAAGATGGAGCCGATCACGATCCCCGGCATGGTCTGCGGCAGGATCACCTCGCGAAAGGTCCGCCACCAGTTGCCGCCGAGATCCCGCGCCGCCTCGAGCGCATGCCGGTCGACCTGCCCGAGCAGGAAGAACAGCGGCGTCACCATGAAGAGGATGTAGAGCTGGATCATCGCCAGCCGCACCGACAACTGGGAAAAGCCGAACGCGCTCACGGGCTGGCTGACGATGTGCAGCTTGAGCAGGAACTGGTTGAGCGCGCCCTCGCGCCCCATGAGCGGGTATGCCCACGCAACCGAGCGGGTGAGGAAGCTCGTCCAGAACGGTGCCAGGGCGATGATGAAAAGCGCGATCTGGTTCTGCAGCTTCTGCACCTTGAACGCGAGGAAGTAGGCGACCGGGAAGCCGAAGACGAGGCAGGCGGCGACGGCGATCACCGACGTCACGAATGACGTCTCCATGTTCTTCCAGTACGAGTTGTCGAGGTTGAACGGGTGGAGCAGCACGCCGTAGTTGGAGAGCGTCCAGTGGCGGACGAACCCCGTGTCGGTGCGCGTCCAGAAGCTGACGAGGACGATGAAGACGAGCGGGGCGACGAGGTAGAAGCCGAGCCACACGAACCCCGGCAGGCCCCACGCGAGCGTCACCCAGCCGCCGCCCTTCCTGCCTCGAACGTCTCCCAGCGCCCGCTCGACGCGGGGAGCAGCCCCGAGCAGCTCCGCCTCCTCGAGCTCGGCGACGTCGATCTCGAGCTCGGTGACGTCGATGTCCGGCTGCTCAGGAGGCGAGGAGCTGGACATCCTCCTCCTCCCAGCGAATACGTATGGTTTCGCCCTCCCGTCCACGGAGCGACGGATAGTGGTCTCCCGGGACCTTCACGAGCAGCCGCTCGCCCCCGGACGTGAGGTGGAGCTTCACCAGATCGCCGAGGAACTCGACGAAGACGACCTCGCACGCGGCTGTGTTGAGCCCTCCAGGTGAGCCGTCGTCGTCGATGCGCGCGGCGGCCGCACGAACCGAGACGAGTGCCTGCGAGCCGGGCGCGCGAGTGTCGCCCGGCGCCTGCACGCTCGCGCGAACGCCGTGCTCGTCCTCGACGACGAGCCGGCCGCCCGTGTTCTCGACGACCTTCCCCTTGATGATGTTGTTGTCGCCCATGAACCGCGCGACGAGCTCCGTCGCAGGCTTGGTGGCGATCGTCAGCGGATCGGCGATCTGCTGGATCCGGGCTTCGTTCATGACGACGATCCGGTCGGCCATCGAAAGTGCTTCTTCCTGGTTGTGCGTGACGTGGATGAACATGAGCCCCAGCTGACGCTGCAGGTTCCGAAGCTCCACACGCATGCGCAGCTGGAGCAGACGGTCGAGGTCGCCGAGCGGCTCGTCGAGCAGCAGTGCCTTGGGCTTCGTCACGAGCACACGCGCGAGCGCCACGCGTTGTTGTTGACCGCCCGAGAGGGCCCGCGGCTTCCGCTGCGAGAGCTCGGTGAGGCCGACCATGTCGAGTGCCTCCATCGCGCGCTTGCGGCGCTCCTCCTTCTGCACCTTCTCCATCTTCAGGCCGAAGGCGACGTTGTCGAGCACCGATCGGTGGGGGAACAGCGCGAAGTGCTGGAACACGGTCGTCGTCGGCCGTTTGTGCGGTGGCAGGCCTACGAGCGAGTGGCCGTCGAGGAGGATGTCCCCGCCCGTCGGGAACTCGTGCCCGCCGATCATGCGCAACGTCGTCGTCTTGCCGCAGCCCGACGGGCCGAGGAGCACGACGTACTCACCGTGGTCGACATGCAGGTTGACGTCGTCGACGGCGATCGTGCCGCCTGGAAAGTCCTTCGTCAATGAGATCAGGTCGAGGCCGGATCCCGAGTGTTCGGAGGGGGCGGCGGGTGCCGCCCCCTCCGTAGAGCCCACGGCGTCTGGAGCCATGGTGCGATCAGGCGCTGAGGAAGTCGTTCCAGCGCTTCGTCTGATAGACGCTCTGGGTGAAGTAGGAGTTCCAGGACGAGTAGTGACAGATGCGCTGGCCGAACGACCCACCGTCGCGCACCGTGCCCTGCTTGATGTCGCCCACCTTCCCCGTGATGCCGGGCAGATCGCGGGCGGCCGGCTTGCCGAGGTACCAGAAGTCGTGCTCGTCGGCCTTGAACGGGATGCCTCCGGCCGGATTGGCCGCACCGTACTTGGCGATCCACCTGCGCAGCGTGGTGCCGTTGCCGATGTAGTAGCCCTGGCGCATGATCGTGGCGCCGAGCCAGCCGTTGTACATCCAGTTCAGGTAGTCGTAGCAGGCCTGCAGCTTCGCCGGATCGCTCGCCACGTGGGAGGCGATGCCGTTCGCGCTGCACCAGCCCCGGAAGCCCGTGGGCGGCGAGGCGTACTTGACGTTGACGCCCTGCGCGACCAGCAGCGCAACTGCGGGCGACCACATCGACTCGACGACGACCTCCTTCGAGGCCATCAGGTTGACGGACTCGTTGAAGTTCGCCCAGTAGGCCCGGAACTGCCCCTGCTTCTTGTACCTCGTTGCGACCTTGACGACCCGGTCGATCTCCGCCTTCGTCATGTTGCCCATGTCCTTGGGCTTGAAGATCCCGAGGGCCTTGAGCGCGTTGCCGATGTCCTGCATGACGATGCCCGGGTCCTTGAGCAGGGCGACCTTGCCCTTCCACTTCGTGTTCAGGAGCTCCTGCCAGCCGACACTCGTCGGCGCCTTGTTGATGACGTCGGCGTTGTAGCCGATCGAATCGGCGTTGAAGTGCGCCGGCGTCCCGACGATGTACCGCGGCA
>Ga0066709_100000982_pt1 | contig 17609 bp, 18 predicted proteins | sample GraSoiAngelo_158_FD_79665 | JGI IMG/M metagenome (GOLD analysis project Ga0066709, IMG submission 79665) | Grasslands soil microbial communities from the Angelo Coastal Reserve, California, USA - 14_1009_16_30cm | ecosystem: Environmental > Terrestrial > Soil > Grasslands | place: USA...
TCGGTGAACGAGGTCGCGAACCGGATCGCAGGCGTCGAGGGCGTGACCCTCGCGGTGATCGCGCGCGGGACCGGCTGGGACTTCATCCGGACGTACGGGATCCCGCACGCCGTCGCGGGCGCGGTCGACGTGGCGCGCGACGGGGTCACCCGCGAGATCGACCTCGGGCGGGTCACCTACCACGTCTGGGGCGGCGGCGAGGCCTCCTCCTACTTCGCGAACGTCGCCAGCGCCGGGATGAGCGGTGCGATCGCCCAGCGCGCGAACGAGACGACGAAGGCGCTCGGGGGCAAGGCGTCGTACCTGTGGGCGACGCTCGCCGTCTTCGCGGGCTGGAAGGTCAGCGAGGTCGGGGTGACGGTTGACGGGCAGCAGCGGGCCGGCCGGATGCACGACGTCGTCGTCGCCAACGGCCGCTACTTCGGCGGCGGGATGATGATCGTCCCGGAGGCGAGCCCGGACGACGGCTTCCTCGACGTCCTGCTGATCGGCGACCTGACGAAGCGCGACCTGCTCCTCACGCTGCCGAAGACCTACCGCGGACGGCACCTGCCGCATCCGAAGGCCGAGTCAATCCGCGGCAAGACCGTCACCGTCGACGCGCCGGAGCCTCTCCCGATCGAGCTCGACGGCGAGCAGCCGGGGACGACGCCCGCGCGATTCGAGGTCCTGCCTCGGGCTCTACGCCTTCGCGTCCCGCGTTAGACGGCCTACGGCCTAACCCGCGCAGACTCCGCGCGCCTCACGGCGCGCTCCGCTGCACGCTGGGTGGCCTCCGACCGCGGCTAAGCCGGCGAGCCGGATCCCGTGGTCGAGCTCTTCGCGGCCGGTTTCTTCGCCGGCCGGCGCTTCCTGGCAGGCGCCTTCTTCGCGGCACTCGGCGCCGCGAGCTCGTCGAGCCGGCGCTCGAGGGTGGTGACGCGGCGCTCGAGCGCGTCGATCCCGCGGACCTTCTTCTGGAGCTCGTCGAGCCGCTCGCGCATCGACTGCGCGGCGCCGAGCAGGCGGTCGGCGCCGGGGGTGTCAGAGAGCTTCTGGATCGCCTCCTCGCCGCGGTCGGCGAGCATCGAGAGGAGATCGCGCGGTTGTCCGGCCATCGTCAGTGCCTCCTTGGCGTTTTGGCCATTCTGACCGAGAACGTCACGCGGAAGCAGCCATGCCTGTTCTGGCGGGGGCACGTCGAGCCGTCGAGGCGCGAATCGAGCGAGTGCATTCCTACCGCGACCGCCGGCGAGCGGAAGTGCACGACCGCGAACCCCGGGACGTCGTCGCCGGCACGCACGCCGAACTCCCCGTTCTTCGGGCACGGCGAGAGCGGCTGGTCAGTGCCCTCGCCGCCGAACGAGCCGTAGTCGCACTCGCGAGTCCAGACCAGCACACGCCACGGGCGGCCGCGAGGCAGGTAGACGTCGAAGCTGTGGTCGACGCGGAAGCTCTGGCCGTCGTGCTTCACGAGCAGCGTCGTCGGCCGCCAGAGGCTCCAGATCCCGCCGACGTCCGAGTAGACGTTCCACTCGCCCGGCCGCGTGGAGATCTGGCCGAGGTTCGTGGACTCGGCCGCGTCCTCGCAGGCCGGCTGGTGCGGCGAGCACGCGGGGTCCATCGCCCGCCGCGCGAGGAACCGGACGAAGCGGACTCGCAGATGAACCGGGCGCGAGCGCGCCGGGGTAGGCGTCCAGCCGGCGTAGACGCGATCGGCCACGACGAGCCGGCGACCGCCGGCGGTGAGCGATGCGGGAACGTCGAGCGAGACGAGGACCCCGCGCGGATCGGGTGCGAGCCGCAGCTCGGGCGCGCCTGCCGTGCTGCCGGCGTCGACGACCCGGACCCGCAGGCGCGCGGCTGGCGAGGGCCGCGGAGGCGCCGGAAGGTAGAAGCGGTACGAGCCGGCGACGTCCTGCCAGTCCGGCTCGGTCGCCGTGCACGCCTTCAGCGCCTGCCGGTCGCCCTTCGTCCGGTGCGAGCAGTCGGCGACCTTGCCCGCACCGGTCTTGTCGGTCGTGAGCAGGAGATCGCCCTCGCTCTCTCCGGCCGGACTCGACGGCGACATCCGCCCGGCCGGGTTCCGCAGCAGCCACAGCGCCCGGAACGGGTGGATCTCGGTGCGCTCGCCGCCCGGTAGCCAGTGCCCGCAGTCCCAGACCCACGAGCCGAGCATCTCCACGCGGTCGCCGGGCTCCGGCCAGGCGAAGGTGGGAATCGCCCTCGACTCGAGCTCCGTGTGCATCCTGGAGGTCTCGTCGCTGCCCGGCGCGAAGTTGCCCGTCCGCGCGGCCGGGTCGCCGCCCATCAGCGCCTCGTACGGCGGATCCGGGAGGACGTCCACGTTCAGGTCGTACGAGCGATGGGTCGTCGGGATGTCACCGCCCGCCGTGTGCACTGACAGCTCGGCCTCCTCGCCGACCGCGTTCACGACGCCCTTCAGCCACTGCGGCGGAGGAGGCGGCCCGCTCGCGGGGGCATTCGCGTCGCCGACGTACGCCCACTCGGGCACGAGGTTCGAGATCGCGGCCGTGTCGTCGCGGCCGCAGCCGTCGGCTACCGCCTGGGCCGCAGGATCGGGACGCGTGAGCGCCGGGGCCGAGACGGCGGCCGCGAGCGCGAGCAGGACGGCCGCGACCGCGGCGGCGCGCCTCATGCGTGGATGACGACGGGCGTCCCGGCGGGCACCGATCGGAAGAGCCGGCGCAGAATCGGGTTGGGGAGCCGGATGCAGCCGTTCGAGACCGAGCGGCCGATCGACCATGGCTCGTTCGTCCCGTGGATCGCGACCGGTCCGCCCTGGGTCCAGCCTGTCAGCACGTTCGAGAACGCGGAGATCCCGATCGCGCCCGGGCCGAACGGGCCGTGCGGGTCGGTCGGAATCAGGCGCTGGTTCACGTAGAAGCGCCCGGTGGGCGTCGGGGTCGCGGGCGCTCCGACCGCCGTCGTGGCGGTCAGCACGGCCCGGCCGTTCCGGAACAAGGTGAGCCGGCGCCGCGAGACGTCGATCTCGATCCGCGTCCGGACACGCCCGATCCAGACCGCCTTCGCACGGATCCAGCCGATCGACCCGTTCGGGCGCATCGGTAGCTCGACGCGGAACCACCGTGGCTGGCAGTCGCGTCCCTTGACGACGCCCAGAACGCCGAAGACGTTCGGCACGCCGTTCGCATTCACCCGCGGGAAGGTCGTGAAGCGCGCGCCGCCGGGGGAGCGGTAGGCGAGGAGCGGCCTCTGCGCCACCGCTGCGTATGCCACGCGTTTCGAGCCCAGCCTCGACTCGACCCCGAGCCGGCACGTCTTGGCCGGCGGTCGCGGGGCCGCGACCTGCCGCGTCACCGGCTCCGCGGACGTCGCCGTGCTCCCACCGCAGCCCGCGAGCGCGGCCGCGACGACGACCGGGGCCGCTGCGACACTGACCCGCATCACCGCATTGTCACAACTTCTTCACGGGTTCGACCGTCCAACTCAGAGACACGCAGCTACCTTCGGACGAGAGATGACAGACGAACCCCGCAAGCTCCACCGCCTCCGGCACGTGCACCAGCCGGTCACGCTCCACGCGCTGGGTCAGCGCGCCGGGATCCCGTACGAGGTCGAGCGCCGCGTCGGTGCCGACTGCCGCCGGGTCCTCGACGAGCGAACCCTCCGCCGAGCCGCCGCTTAGAGCGCCGGCTGTCGGGGCGCGACCGGCTCGACGGGCCGGTACGGGTCTCCGAGCGGCGGCCGCGGATCGGGCTCGCCTCGGTTCGGCCACAGCGCGAGCGCGCGTTCCGCCTGGGCCACGATCGCGAGCGAGGGGTTCGTGCCCGGATTCGCGCTCAGCGTCGAGCCGTCCACCACGTGCAGGCCGGGGACTCCGAAGACGCGGTGGTAGGCGTCGACGACGCCGCGATCCGGGGTCGCGCCAATGCACGCCCCGCCGAGGATGTGCGCGGTCGTCGGCACGTCGAGCAGCACCTCGTTGAGCGAGCTCCCGGGCTGCCCGCCGATCAGCTCCGCCGCGATCCGTGCCGCCTCGTTGGCCTCCGGGATGTAGCTCGGCGGCGCCTTCGCGCCGTCCTCGGGGCTCGAGGTGAGCCGGCGGCCCGTCCAGCGCACGTGGAGCGCGTTGTCGACCGACTGCATCACGAGCAGGATGATCGTCCGCTCCGACCAGCGGCGGACCGAGAGGCTGCGCAGGAACCGGATCGGCCGGCGGACAGCCTGTGTGGCGAAGCGCAGCTGGCGCGGGACCCGGCCGCCTCCGTCGACGAGGATCGTGCCCAGCAGGCCGAGCAGGTTCGATCCCGGCGGAAAGCGGACGGGCTGGATCTCCGTATCCGGACGCGGCCGGAACGCCGAGGTGATCGCGACGCCCGCCGAGTAGTCGACGTCCGCCCGCCGGGCGCTCGCGCCGACGATCGCCTCGGAGTTCGTCCGGACGAGCCGACCAACGCGCGGGCCGCCGAGACCCGACCGGCCGAGGAGCTTCAGCGTCCCGAGCACCCCGGCGGCGAGCACGACCTGCTCGGCGTGGAGGACCTCGCGGCGGCGCCGGATCCACGCGCCCGGGCGCTCGGTCTCGACGTCGAACCGTCCATCGCGTGGGATCACGCGCACCGCCTCGTGCTCGGGCAGCACGACTGCTCCCGCGCGCTCCGCCAGGTAGAGGTAGTTGCGGTCGAGCGTGTTCTTCGCGTCAAGCCGGCACCCCACCATGCAGCCGCCGTTCCGGACGCAGCTGCCTCTGGCCGGCCCCGCGCCGCCGAAGTAGGGGTCCGCGCCGGCGGGCCCGAAGTGGACGGCGACGTGCGTCCGGCGGAACGTCCCGCCCGCGCCCATCCGCTCCGCGACCTGCCGCATGATCTCGTCGGCAGGCGTCGTGAACGGCACCTCGACCGCGCCGAGCATCCTCCGGCCGAGGTCGAAGTAGGGAGCGAGCTCCGCGCGCCAGTCGGCGATCTCCGCCCACTTCGGGTCGTCGTAGAACTCCTCGAGCGGCTCGTTCAGCGTGTTCGCGTAGACGAGCGAGCCGCCGCCGACCCCCGCGCCGGTCAGGACGAGCACGTCCCGCAGGAGCGTGAGCCGCTGGATCCCGCGGCAGCCGAGGCGGGGCAGCCAGAGGTAGCGGCGCAGGTGCCAGTTTGTCCGCGGGAAGTCCTCCGGCCCGAACCGCTGCCCCGCCTCGAGCACGCCGACGCGGTAGCCCTTCTCCGCGGCCCGCAGCGCCGCGACGCTCCCGCCGAACCCGCTGCCGACGACGAGCACGTCGAAGCCGGTCACGCCCACCCCTTCAGGCGGCGAACGCTACTAGGCTGCGGCGGGAGCGGGAGCTTCGACGAGCCGGCCGTCGCGCATGGCCAGCCGCCTCGGGGCCCGGGAGGCAAGACCCACGTCGTGGGTGGCGACGATGACCGTCGAGCCGTGCTCGGCCGCGAGGCCGGTGAGCAGCTCGATCGTCTCGGCGCCGGTCGTCGTGTCCAGGTTGCCGGTGGGCTCGTCCGCGAGCACAACGCGTGGCTCGACAGAGAGGGCGCGCGCGATCGCCACCCGCTGCTGCTCGCCGCCCGAGAGGTGCCCGGGGAGATGGATCGCGCGCTCGACAAGGCCCACCTCCGCGAGCAAGGCGAGCGCGCGATCTCGGAGATCCCGGTCGGTCACTCCAGTCGGGGCGAGCTTCGCCTCGACGTTCTCGACCGCCGTCAGCGTCGGGATCAAGTTGAACTGCTGGAAGACGAAGCCGAAGGAGCGCAGGCGCAGCGCCGCGAGCTCGTGGTCGGGCAGCGTCGCCAGGTCGCGGCCTTCGAAGAAGACGCGCCCCGCCGAGGGCCGGTCGAGCGCGCCGAGCAGCTGGAGCAGGGTCGTCTTGCCGGAGCCACTCGGCCCCTCGATTGCGACGATCTCGCCGGGCTCGATCTCGAGGTCGACGCCGTCGAGCGCGCGCACCGTCGACGGCCCTCGCTGGAAGAGCTTGGCGACGCTCTCGAGCGAGTACAGCGCCGTCATTCCATCTGCCTCAGCGCGTCGGCGGGGCGAAGACGCGCGGCGCGAAGGGCGCCGGCCGTCCCGGCTATTAGCCCGCCGAGAAGGGCGAGGGCAAAGCCGATCGCGAGGATGGCGATGCCGACCGGCGCGTCGAGAGACACCGTGCTCGTCGCCTTCCGCGCGGTCTCCGCACCCAACCCGAAGAGCGAGGTCCCGCCCCCCGTGCTCGCGCTCGCCGAGAGGCTCGGCCCGAACGCGTCGACCGCCAGCGCCGCGAGCACGCCGAGGGCGATGCCGAAGAGGCCGCCGAGGACGCCCGTCGCGAGCGACTCGCCCGCGACCTGACGCACGACCATCCGCTGCGTCCACCCGAGCGCCTTCAGCGTGCCGAGCTCGCACACGCGCTTCCCAACCGACGTCAGCGCGAGCAGCGCCGCGAGCAGGAAGGCGGCGGCGGCCGCGAGGATCTCGAGGACCAGCCCGAGGTCGTGGGAGAGGTTCTTCGCGTCGACCAGCGAGCCGGTGATCTTGGCGGCGACGTCCTTCGAGCTCGCCACCTGTGCCCCTGGCAGCGCCCGCTCGATCTCGGCCTTCACCTCCGCGACCTGCGAGCTGCTCTCCGCCCGCACCAGCACGACGTTGGCGAGGCCGGCCTCGTTCGCCAGGGCCTGGAGCTGCTTCAGCGGCAGGTACACGTCGGCGCTCTGGCCGCCGAGCGGCGGATCGACGAGACCGACGACCTCGAACGTCTTGCCGTTCAGATCGAGCTTCGCGCCGACCTTCAGCTTCTGCTTCGCTGCGTACGCCGCCGAGACGAGCGCCTCACGCCCGCCGGCCGCGCTCAGGAAGCGCCCCTTGGTCACCTGCGCGGCGGTGACGACACCCATGCTCGGGTGCGTCTGGTCGACGCCGCCAATCGTGTACGCACGGGTGGTGATGTTCGTCTGCGGAGGGTTCAGCACCTGGCGCAGCGTTTCCTGCGGCGGCGTGAACTGGGTGCGCAGCTTGCGCAGGCGGGCGGGCAGGCACTTCGCGAAGGCGGCTCGGTCGGCGCCGCCTCCGGGTGTGACGAAGCCAACGCCCGGTGTGCTCGAACCCTGCGGGTTCAGCTTCTGGAGGCAGGTCTGCATCTTCGCGAACTCCGCTGCCGTCGGCCGCGCGATCGCCCGCGTGATCGTGAACGTGCGCCGCCGCGTGCGAAGAGTCGCGACGATCTTCGGCACGACGCCCTCCTGGTGCTCGGCGAGGAGCGTCAGGCCGGACGACACCTGCGCCACGCCGGCGAGCTTCGCGATCTGCTGGGCCGCCGACTGCCGGAACGTGAGCTGAGTCCCGGGCAGGAAGAAGTCGTGGACGAAGTGCGTTCCGGGCTTCCCGAGCTTCGACAGGTCGGTCAGCGCCGACTGGTTCGCGGTGAGCAGGTCGCGGCCGCCGCCGAGGCCGCCCGCGCCGAAGCCGCCCTGATTTTGCTGCGGCGACAGCGTCACCGTCAGGTCAGTGCCGATGCCGCCAAGGGGGTCGAGCGTCTTCCGCTGCGCCTTGTCTAGGCCGCTCGAGACGCTCGAGATCGCAACCACCAGAGCGACGCCGAGGCCGAGCCCGAGGAGCGTGAGGATCGTTCGCGCCCGCCTGCGCAGAAGCTCGTTCCGCAGATAGCGCAGGTAGAACACGCTCTAACGAGAGCATCGCCGGCTTGGAGCTTCCTGTGAGTGCGCTGCGAGCGCGTTACGACTCGCGCAAGAGTCGAACGACGGCGGGGAGAACCTCTTCCGCTCTCCCCTCGACGCGAAGCGCCGCGTGTCCGGCGAACGCCGTCGGCCCCCAGTTCACGATCGCGACCTCGCCGCCGGCGGCGAGCGTCTCGAGGGGCAGCCCTGCGACGGGATGAACCTCGAGCGCCGATCCCACAACGAGGAGCAGCCGCGCCCTGCCGGCAAGCTCGAACGCCCGGTCGATCGCGCTCCCCGGGAGGAGCTCGCCGAACATGACTACGTCCGGCTTGAGGATCGCACCACACCGCGGGCACTCCGGCGCCGGCGCGACCTCGAGCGCCTTGGCCACGTCCTCGAACGGCACGGATGCTCCGCAGAGGAGGCAGCTCGCCGTCGCCATCGACCCGTGCACCTCGACGAGGTTCCCCGTCCCCGCCTTCGCGTGCAGGCGGTCGATGTTCTGCGTGATCACGCCGGCGAGGAGTCCGGCCCGCTCCAGCTCCACGAGGGCGAGATGCGCGGCGTTCGGCCGGGCGTCTGCGAGAACACGCAGGCGCTTGCCGTAGAAGTCCCAGACCTTGACCGGATCGCGTCGGAACGCGTCGATGCTCGCGTATTCCATCGGGTCGTACCGTGCCCAGACGCCGGTCGGCGATCGGAAGTCCGGAATGCCGCTCGCGGTGCTCACCCCGGCGCCGGTCAGCGCGACGCAGGGCTGGGAGTCGCGCACGAGCGCGGCGAGGCGGGTGACCAAGTCGAGGACCGCGCTCAGGCGGCTACTCCGCGACCGCGTAGACGCGCCACCGTTCGGGAACGCCCTTGAGCTCGTGGACGCCGCCGTCGCGAAAGGAGATCCCGGAGCCTGCGACGAGGTCTCGGACGGTCGACGAGACGAGGACCTCGCCGGGAGAGGCAAGCGCCGCGATGCGCGCGCCGATGTGCACGGCGAGGCCCCGCAGGCGGTCGCCGGCGAGCTCGCACTCGCCCGTGTGGACCCCCGACCGCACCTCGAGGCCGAGCGCGCGGACGCTCTCGGCGAGCGCCTGTCCGCACTTGATCGCCCGGGCCGGGCCGTCGAAGGACGCCAGGAACCCGTCGCCCGCCGTGTCGAGCTCATGCCCGCGGAAGCGGTCGAGCTCTCTCCGAACGAGCGCGTGGTGCCGCTCGAGCAGGTCGGTCCACGCACGGTCGCCGAGCCGCGCCGCCCGCTCCGTCGATCCGACGAGATCCGTGAACAGCACTGTCGCCAGGATCCGGTCGGAGCTCGGCGAGGGACGCAGGCTCGCGACCAGCCGCGCCGTCTCGGTCATCGCCACGCGATGGACGTCCTCGTCGACCCAGTGGTAGATGCCCGGAGAGGCGGGCAGGGCGACGAGCCGCGCACCCGGGATCCGGCGCGCGACGTACTCGCCCGGGCCGGCCGCCGACGGGCTGCCGAGGACTACGGTCGGGACGCGTACGACGGGCAGGACGTCGCTGACGTCGGAGTCCATCATCATCCGGAAGAACGCGAGGGCGGAGCCGGGGCTGAGCCCACGACGCATGTGGGCGTGGAACCAGGCCCGGAAGTCCGGGTCGTCTCGCATCCCCGGAGCCCACTCGGCGAGGCAGCGGTCGAGGAACTCCGTCCGCCCCCATCCGCGCCGGATCTCGGCCAGCCGCGCACGCCACTCCTCGTCCCCCTCGGCCCATGGGTAGTCGGGGCTCGCCCGCCCCTTGGCGGTCGGGTCGAAGAGGACGAGGCCGGCGACGCGCTCGGGATAGGTCGCGGCGAAGAGCGCCGCCAGGCGCGCTCCCTCCTGGGCCGTCCACAGGACCGCCCGCTCCGACCGCGCGTCGTCCATCACCGCCCGCAGGTCGTCCATCCTCGTCTCGAGGGTAGGAACCTCGCGGACACGATCCGACAGGCCGGTGCCGCGCTTGTCGAGCATGATCACGCGGCCGAGCTGCGCGAGATCGCGGATGAACCGCACGAGCCGTGGCTGCTCCCACGCGGAGAGGAGGTCGCCGGCGAAGCCGCGCACGAAGACGACGTCGACCGGACCTTCCCCGAGCACCTGATACGCGATCGCGACGTCTCCGCTCCGCGCATAGAAGACGTCCGGTGTCTCCACGTGACGAGTTTTGCACCGACGCCCCGTGCTCGTAAGCTCGGCGGATGGACGGCTTCCGCTTCTCGACCGAGCTGAAGGCGAGGTTCGCCGAGACCGACTCGCAGGGGATCGTCCACAACTCGGTCTACCTCGTCTGGTTCGAGGTCGCGCGCATCGACTACCTCGAGCGCTACGCGGGCGGCTATCCGAAGCTGCGGGAACAAGGGATCGAGGCGCTCGTCCTCGAGACGCACGTCCGCTACCTGCGGCCGGCGCGCTTCGCCGACCGGATCGTCATCCACGCTCGCTGCAGCGAGATCCGCGGCGCGCGCTTCCGCTACGACTACGCCGTCGAGCGCGACGGCGAGCTGATCGCCGACGGATGGACGCGGCACGCGACCGTCGACAGCCGGACGCTCCGGCCGACCCGCGTGCCGGACTGGCTAGCCCGCGCGATCGCCGCCGCGGAAGTGCTCTGAAACTAGGCGGGCGGGCCGGGCAAGGCTCCGATCTGCTGGAGCACGCGCGCGACGTCGGTCACCGAGCAGTACTCGGTGATCTTCCCGTCGGCCACGCGACGGATCGCGATCCCGACCGTCTCGACGTCGCGGTTAGTCGCGGGGATCCCGAGCAGCTCGCCGGCGTGCACGCCGCGACCGACGATCGGGCTCACGACGAGGTCCCCTTCTGCGACCTGCAGCGTGACCTCGTGCCGCCCGGGGGTTCGCCTGCCGGAAGATCTCGGCCGCCTGCTTCATCCCCTCGCGGTCGAGCGACACCCCGGGGATCGGCGGGTTGTGCGCGACAAAGCCCTCCGCGGTGAACTCGTCGAGGACGGAGCAGTCGCTCGACTCGTTGTCGTCGATCGCCTGGACGTAGCGACGGATCAGCTCCTTGTTGGCCTCCGGGGTCATCTCCCCCCCTCGGTCGCCGTGCCTGCCGCGGCGCGGGGGATTACCCCTTCCGCTCGCGGGCGGACTGTGCTTATCTCGAGTCAACCCAACGGAGGAGTCCCCGTGAGCGATTCCATGTCGGCCCCGGCTGCGCAGGCGGCGCAGACTCGTGGCGAGCCGGGCCACACCCGCTCGATTGGCCTGTCGATCCTGTACGCGATCATCACGCTCGGGATCTACGCGATCGTCTGGGTCTACAAGACGCACGACGAGATCAAGCGCTACTCCCGAAACGGGGTCGGCGGCGTCATCGGCCTCGTCATCTACCTCGTGATCTCGCCGGTGACCTTCTTCGTCGTCCCGTCAGAGGTCCGGTACATGTACGAGGACCTCGACAGCGGGACGAGCCCCGTCCGCGGCACGACCGGCCTCTGGTTCCTGCTGCCGCTCATCGGGTCGATCGTCTGGTTCGTGAAGGTCCAGGGTGCGCTGAACCGGTACTGGGAGTCGAAGGGGGTTGCGCCGGCTTAGGGGAGAACCGAGCGCCGCCCGAGCGCCGGCGTCTTCTTCGCGGTCGTCGTCGTGGTCGTCGTGGTCGTCGTCGCCGGCTTCGGCTTCGCCTTTCGCTTCGAGCCGACCCTGAGCACCTCCGGCTCGGCGCGGTAGGACGACGACCAGGTCGTGTCGGAGAGGAGCTTCCCGGCGGCGGAGTAGACGCGGCGGCGAACGCTTGTCGAGCGCGCCGGCTCGCCCGAGTCCTCGACCACCTTCTGACCGGCCTGGACCGTCGGGTCGGGCACGCGCTGCACGGGTGGCGGAGCGGTCTCGACGAGCGGGGCCGTCTGCGTCTCGACCCGGCGGTGGGTCGGCGTCCCGAAGAGCGCGACGACGAGCGACGACGGCCCGACGAACGTGCGCAGGAGGAGCCAGCCGGCCGTGTCGTTCACGAACTTCAGGTCGGTGTCGGGGTAGTTGACGGTCGCGTCACGGCCCTGCGGGTAGTGGCTGATGTAGAGCGAGTGGTTCGTCCGGGCGGTGATCGGGAGGCCGGCCTCGTACGCGGCGTTGAAGACGGTGGTCGAGACCTGGCAGACGCCGCCGCCGAGCGCCGTCTGGAGCTCGCCGTCGATGATCACCGGCGCCTCGCGGAAGCCCTTCTTCGCGCTCCGCTCCCCGGTGGTGGCGTTGAACGAGAACGTCTCGCCGGGGGCGATCACGTGCCGGTCGACGAGGTGCGCCACGAGCTGGACGTTGTGGATGCGGTTCGCGTCGCCGCCGTAGGCGGTCTCGTAGCTCGAGACGAGCGACGTGACGTGCATCGCTTCGGCCTCGGCCGTCGTCCGGTCGGGCTCGGTGGTGGAGACGGCGATCTGCGCGACGCGATCGGTCGCGGACAGTGCTGCTGCGAGCAACGCGCGCCTCGTCTGCGCGACGTCCAGGGAGGTGCCCGGCCGACCCGGGATCACCTTCACGCCGTCGGAGTACACGGCGAAGTCGGCGTCGAAGGCGGGGTGGTCGACCTGGCGCGCGAGGCGATCGAACCAGCGGTCGGCGGCAGGCCCGCCGATGCCAACCGAGCGCCTCCCGTTCCCAGGCAGCGCGAGCAGCTCGGCGATCCGCCAGCGCGGCAGCCGCAAGCGCGTCTGCCCGACCCGAAGGCGAACGGGCGCCGAGAGCGCGCGCCGCACCTGCGCAACCGCCGGGCCGAGCTCGTCCGCGGTCATGGACGGCGCCTCGACCTGGACCGGCAGCGCGACGGGCGAGCGGGTCAGCCCGGCGAGGGCGTGCACGACGACGTCGGCGGCGGCAGATCGGTCGAGCTTGCGGCCGGCTCGCGCGTGGACGACGACCGGGTGCAGTCCCCGGAGCCGCACGGCCGCGTCCAGCGGCGCCGCGTCGATCTCGCGCGCGAATCTCGAGAGCTCGTAGTCGAGCGCCGCCCGGTACACGCGCACCGGCGGTGCGACGTCAGCGCCGAAGACGCGCACCTCGATCCGCCGAAAGCCGCGCAGAGGCCCGAGGCCGCCGCCCTCGCGCTCGGCCGCGGCGACCGCGCGCTTCCAGTCGACGGAGACGCCCAGCTGACGAGGCCGGAGCTGCCAGCGGAGCCGGCCGGCGGTGAAGGTCACCGGCACGCCCGAGAGCGAACGGGCATGCTGCTCGAGCGCGAGGCGCGCCTCATCGGGCGACATCCCGCCGACGTCGACTCCGGCGATCCGCACCCCCTCCGCGAGCTTCGCCGGAGAGCCGGCGAAGGCGAGCCCGAACAGGCCGCCCAAGGCTGCGATCGCGAGCGCACCGAGGAACGGGCGCTGCCAGCGCGACCGCGAGCGCCGCGGGCGCCGCGACCGTGCGGCCGTGCGAGAGGGATCCTGCCGTTGCAAGCGAACGAAGGATAACTTCGCGCGCGGCGTTAGCTCGGGCGCTCCTTCCAGCCCTCCTTGAGGTACGTCGCGACGATCTGGCGCTGGATCTCCGAGGTCCCCTCGACGACCTGGAAGACCTTCGCGTCCCGCATCCACTTCTCGACCGGATGGTCGCGCATGATCCCGGCGCCGCCGAGGATCTGCACCGCGTCCGTCGTGACGCGCATGGCCGTGTCCCCCGCGAAGGCCTTCGCGTACGAGCCGAGGAGGCCCGCGTCGCGGCCGGCGTCGACGGCTGCGCACGCGCGCCAGACGAGGAGGCGGGCGGCCTCGATCTCCATGGCCATGTCGGCGAGCTTGAACGAGACGCCCTGCCGGTCGACGATCGGCCGTCCGAATGCCTCGCGCTCGCGGGCATAGTCGGCGGCGTGCTCGAAGGCCGCCCGCGCGACCCCGACGGCGGCAGCCGCGACCTGCGGGCGGGAGACCTCGAAGAAGTCCATCGCCACGCGGAAGCCCTCGCCAGGCGCCCCGAGCACGCGCCCGGGCGGCACGCGCGCGTCGTCGAGCACGAGCGAGCCGGTGTACGAGGCCCGGAGCCCGAGCTTGCGCTCCTTCCGCCCGGCGGTCACGCCCGGGTCGCCGCCCTCCACGAGGAACGGGGTGATTCCTTCCTCCGCCTGCGCGAAGACCACGGTGAGCTCGGCGATGCCGCCGTTCGTGACGTAGACCTTCTCGCCGTCGAGGATCCAGGCGTCGCCGTCGCGCCGCGCCGTTGCCCGGATCGCGGCGAGGTCGGAGCCCGCGTGCGCCTCCGTGAACGCGATCGCCGCGAGCGTGCCTTCCTCGTGCGCGAGGAGCGGCAGGTACCGCTCGCGCTGCTCCTCGGTGCCGTAGCGAAGGAGCGGGCGGACCGGGAACATCGTCGCCTGGATCGTCGAGGCGAGCCCCGCGCAGCCCCAGGAGAGCTCCTCCGCGACGAGCGCGCCGGTGACCGAGCCGGCGCCGGCGCCGCCGTACTCCGCCGGGATGGCGTACGACGTGAGCCCGGCCGACGCGGCTTTCGCCAGGAGGCCGGACGGGTACTCCTCGCGCTCGTCCCACTCCCGCGCGATCGGCCGAAGCTCGCGCTCGGCGAACTCGTGCGCGAGGGCCTGGAGCTCCCGCTGCTCGTCGGTCGGCTCGAACGAGATGCCGGGCCGGGTCGCGTTTTCACGCATTCGTCACGCCTCCGTTACTGACACGCGCGCACTTTCCGCATAGCCTGACGGCTGGCGGGCGGGGACAGGGGCTCCCAGCTCTCGGGCGCGTGCATCAGTACTAGAAGGTGAAGAGCTCGATGCCGCCACTCACGTTCAGCGCGACGCCGGTCACGTAGGCGGCGAGGTCGGAGCACAGGAAGGCGATCGCGTTCGCGACGTCCTGGGGCTCGCCCGGCCGGCGAAGCGCCGTCCGCCTCACCATCCGCTCGTTCATCTCCGGGTTGCCGAACGCGAACGCCTCCGTGCCGATGATGCCGGGCACGATTGCGTTCGCCGTGATGCCGTGGCGCGCGCCTTCGAGCGCGAGGGTCCTCGTCAGCCCGAGGATCCCGGCCTTCGTCGTCGAGTAGCTCGCCTGGCCGAAGCCGCCGAGCGTCCCCGCGACCGAGGCCATGTTCACGATCCGGCCCCACCTGCGCTCGCGCATGTGCGGCCAGACCGCCTGCGCGCAGTTGAACGACCCGGTGAGGTTCACACGCAGGTCGCGCTCCCACAGCTCGGGGGACTGGTCGCCGAGCTGCCCGACGTGGTCGAGCGTGGCCGCGTTGTTTACGAGGATGTCGACCGCGCCGAGCTCGTCGACGACCCGCGCGACGGCCGCCGCCACCTGCTCGCGCTCGGTCACGTCGCACTTGAGCGCGAGCGAGCGGCGCCCGAGCGCCTCGATCTCCGTCGCCGTCGCCTCCGTGTAGACGAGCCCCTGCGCCCGTGCCGCCTGAGCAAGCGGCCCGTACCGCTCGACCTCCTCCTCCGACGTCTGCGACTCGAGCTGGATGTCCGCGATCGCCACGTCCGCGCCGGCCCGCGCGAGCGTCAGCGCGTCGGCGCGTCCGAGCCCGCGCGACCCCCCGGTGACGAGCGCAACCCGCCCCGCGAGGTCGATCTCAATCGCCACGCGGGACTGCGGCGCCGCTTGCGATGCCGCTGTCAGGACGGCGGGCTCCGCCCGGCGTCCGTCTGAACCGACCGGTCGAGCGCATCAGGATTCGGGTCGCGGCAGGAAGATCTCTCTAGCGATGACCAGCCGCTGGATCTGCGAGGTCCCTTCATAGATCTGGAACAGCTTGGCGTCGCGCATCAGCTTCTCGACCGGATACTCCTTGATGTAGCCGTAGCCCCCGAAGATCTGGACAGCGTCCGTCGTGACCTTCATCGCCGTGTCCGCTGCGAAGCGCTTCGCGAACGACGACTCGAGCGTCGCGCGCCGACCCCGGTCGTGGAGCCACGCGGCCTGCCAGACGAGGAGGCGGGCGGCCTCGATCTCGGTCGCCATGTCGGCGATCAGGAAGCTCACGCCCTGGTGCATCGCGATCGGCACGTCGAACGTGACCCGCTCCTTCGCGTACTCGACCGCGTAGTCGTAGGCGGCCTGTGCGACGCCGACGGCTCCGGCAGCGGTGCCCGGGCGCGTGAAGTCGAGCGTCGTCATCGCGATCTTGAACCCTTCGCCCTCCTCGCTGAGCCTGTTCGCAGCAGGCACGACCACGTCGTTCAGCGCGAAGGCGGACGTGTCCGTCGCACGTTGGCCCATCTTGTCGAGGTGCTTCTCGATCGTGACGCCGTCGGAGTCCATCGGCACGACGAACGCGGAGAGACCCCGGTGGCCCTTGCTCTTGTCCGTCACCGCGAAGACGACCGACCAGGCGGCGTGCCCCGCGTTCGTGATGAACATCTTCGACCCGTTCAGCAGGTACTCGTCGCCGCGCCGCTCGGCCGTCGACTTCATCCGCGCGACGTCCGACCCCGCGCCCGGCTCCGTGAGGCCGAAGGAGCAGAGGATCGGCTCCTCGGCGAGCGGCGCGATGAAGCGCTGCTTCTGCTCGTCCGTGCCGGCGATGAGGAGCGGCGCGGCCCCGAGCCCGTTCGCCACGATCGCGACCGCCATCCCAGAGCACCCCCACGTGAGCTCCTCGCTGATGAGCGCGCCGTCGAACGTCCCGAGCCCCGGGCCGCCGTACTCCTCCGGGACGTGGACGTTCATCAGCCCGAGCTGGTGCGCCTTCGCGATCACGTCCGCGGGGTGGGTCGAGTGCTCGTCGTACTCCGCGGCGTGCGGCCGGATTTCCTTCATGGCGAAGTCGCGCGCGAGCTCTCGAAGCGCGTTCTGCTCGTCGGTCAGGGCGAACGAGACGCCGCCCGCGGTCGCTACTGCCATGGGTCTCTCCATACCGATTGACTAGTCAGTCAAGAGAGTAGGTGCTCGCTCGATCGGCCGTCAACCCTTGATCCGAGAGGCCCGCTCGGTTTCGATAGCGCGCGGATGGCTCAGACAGCCGCAGCCTCCGCTCCCCCGGAGATCCGCTCCTATCGCTGGCTCGCCGCGCCGCTCCTGGCCTTCGCGCTCTTCGCGCTCACGGCCGGCCTGCTCGCCCACCACGCGCCGCGCTCCAAGGGGTATTTCCGGCTCTTCTTCAGCGACCCGATCCACCTGAAGGCGGGCTTCGCCACCGCCGCCGCGATCCTCGGCTGCTTCCAGCTCTTGAGCGCCGCCTGGATCTTCCGCAAGCTGCCGTGGCGGAAGCCGGCCTGGATCAACGCGGCGCACCGCTGGTCGGGCCGACTTGCGTTCGCATGCACGCTGCCGGTCGCCTACCACTGCATCTTCAAGCTCGGCTTCCGCACGCCCGACTCGCGCGTGCTCGCCCACTCGCTGCTCGGGTGTGCCGTGTACGGTGCCTACGCGTCGAAGGTGACGATCGTGCGGCTGCACCGGTTCCCACGGCCGGTGCTGCCGATCGCCGGCGGGTTCCTCTTCGCGGTGCTGATCGCAGTCTGGTACACGAGCGCGCTCTGGCTCTACCGCCAGGACCACGCCGCTGCCGCGCCCAAGAAGGCCGCCCTAGTCATTCCCGCAAACGCGAACGCAGTCGCGGGCGCGAAGGTCTTCGCCACCGCGGCCTGCGGCAGCTGCCACACGCTCGCTGCGGCACACGCGACCGGCGAGGTCGGGCCGAACCTCGACACGCTCCGCCCCGGCTTCGAGCAGGTCCGTGGCCAGGTTCAGCTCGGCGGAGCTGGAATGCCGGCCTTCGAGGGAAAGCTCACCGCGGCGCAGATCCGGGACGTCGCCGCGTTCGTCGCGACGCGGGCGGGTCGCGGCTAGACACCGTCTATCTCCGTACGCTAGTGTCCAGGCGATGAAGCGCCTCGTCGTCCTCGTGCTCGGGCTGCTTGCGCTCGCACCGCCGGCGCACGCCGCGCGAGCCCGGCTGACCGCCGCCGATCGCGCGGCGATCGACCGGACGCTCGACGTCTTCATCCCGGCCGCAATCGCCCGCCGGCACCCGGAGCGCGCGTTCTCGGTCGTCACTCCGCACCTCCGTCAGGACACGAA
>Ga0066709_100000984_pt1 | contig 17599 bp, 18 predicted proteins | sample GraSoiAngelo_158_FD_79665 | JGI IMG/M metagenome (GOLD analysis project Ga0066709, IMG submission 79665) | Grasslands soil microbial communities from the Angelo Coastal Reserve, California, USA - 14_1009_16_30cm | ecosystem: Environmental > Terrestrial > Soil > Grasslands | place: USA...
CGGCTCTCGGACCGGGCAGTCCTCCCGACGTTGTTCGTCCCGGCTGAGCTGCGCGTCGAGCAGCGCTGAGCGCCGACGTTCTGGCGGTCAGGCACTCCAGGCCTCGGCGCGCCCCGATCGATGGTGACGGGACTTGTTGGGAGCGCGCCGTCGGACGCCAAGCTGACCGATGAGTTTCCCCGTGGGCACCGGTCCTACGTTTGAACCTTCGAGAGGAGACAACGTGTCGCAGATCACGCACGTCGGCAGGGTGATGGTCCCAGTGGCGGATCAGGACGAGGCGATCGCCTTCTACACGAAGACCCTCGGCTTCTCGGTCGTCGCCGATGTCCCCTTCGGTGATGGCGACCGCTAGGTCGAGGTCGCGCCGCCGGCCGGCGGGGCCGCGCTCGCCCTTGTCCCACCCCAAGGCGAGTATCAGACCGGCCGCATGACGGGCATCGCCTTGGAGTCGCCCGATCCCCGCGCCGATCACGCCGAGTTGAAGAAGCTGGACGTCGATGTGGACGCGGAGCTGATGGGCGGCGACGGCACGGTGCCGCTGTTGTTCTTCTTCCGCGACAACAACAAGAACCAGCTCATGATCGTCGAAGGCCAGTAGTCAAAGCCGTTCACCGCCGACCTCTGGCGACATAGTCCCCCACCGACGGTGGGGAGGCGTCATGGCTTACGACGCGTTCGTTTCCTATTCGCACGCGGCCGATGGACGACTGGCCCCGGCGGGCAGACCGGCCTCCAGCGCCTGGCCCGGCCGTGGTACCGGCAGCGGCCCCTGCGCATCTTCCGTGACGACACCGGCCTGACCGTGAACCCGCACCTGTGCGCCTCCATCGTCACCGCCATGGACGACTCCGCCTACCTCCTGCTCATGGCCTCGCCCCACGCTGCGGCCTCGCCCTGGGAGAACCGCGAGATCGAGCACTGGTGCGCGACCAAGAGCCCCGACCACATCTTGCCCATGCTCACCGACGGCACCCTCGCCTGGGACAACGCCCGCTCGTTCTGTGGGTAGACGGCGCCGATCTGCATGGGCTTCAGCCTGTCATGGCGGGGGCTCTGGACGACCGACGCGCGCGCGTCAGGACAACGCTTGCTTCCAGGCAGAGGAATCGACTCGGGCCACGATGCGATCACAGAGCCGGCGCAGCTGGTCGAGCTCGGTCGAGGTGAACTCGTCGATGACGAGCTCCCGGACGCAGGCGACGTGGCCGGGGGCGCCGGCGACGAGCTTGGCGTAGCCCGCTTCGGTGAGGCTCGCGATCGTGAACCTTCCGTCGGTCGGGTCTGGTTCCCTCTGCACGTAGCCCCACGATTCGAGCCGCTTGATCAGGTGGGAGAGCCGCGAGAGGGACGCGTTCGTGAGTGCCGCCAGTTCGCTCATCCGCAGCCGATGGTCGGCGTCCTCGGAGAGCCGGGCGAGGGCGTGGTACTCGATGAAGCTGAGGTCGGCGTCGCGCTCGAGCTGGCATTCCAGAGCCGCTCGCAGCTGGTGGACCATGCTCGCCAGCGACCGCCAGGCCAGCTCCTGGTCACGGGTGAGCCAACGCGCCTCGCCCTTGTTCATCCGCCGTCGTGTTCGAGCCATGACAGGCATGGTACGGGGCGGCGCCGCTCGATCAGTTGACGATTCAAGTCCTCCGTACACTAACTTGAGATTCGATGCCCGATCGGACCGTCTCGTTCGCCCACCCATGAGCAAGACGCTCGCTACCGCTCTCCCCGTTGACGATCGAGACGTCGCGCCGCGGATCGCGTCGTCCGCGGTAGTCATCGGGCGGCCGAGCTTGGGGCGGCGCGCGCTGCTGTCAGAGGGGGCGGTCGTGCGGGCATCCGGCCGTGGCGTGTCGATCGGTACCGGTTCGGCAGTGATCGAGAACTGCGTCGTCATCGGTACGCCGACGATGCCCACGGCAATCGGACGGCGAACAACCTTCGGGCACCGCTGCCTCGTCATTGGCGCCACCGTCGGCGACCTCTGTGAGATCGGCAACGCCTCCATCCTCATGCCGGGCGCCCGGCTCGGTGACCGGGTGTTTCTCGGCGAGGGCGCGCTGGTGCCGGCCGGCATCGACCTGCCAAGTGACGTGGTCGCTGTCGGTCGGCCGGCCCGGGTGATCCGCACGGTGTCCGACGCCGACCTCGACCGGCTCCGCGGGCTCCGGGACGGCGACCTGTCGCTCCCCGCCCACACATCCATCGTTGTCGAGCCTGCACTGGAGGGCCTCGCCATGGGACAGCTCTACGACTACCGGGGCATCCTGCCGACGATCGCGGAGTCGGCGGTGCTGTTCCCGACCGCGGAAGTCACCGGCGACGTCGTCATCGGCGCACGCACCATCATCGGCGCCGGGGTCAAGATCATCGGCGACTCCCACGGCCCTGTCCGGATCGGCGTCGACGTCCAGATCCTCGAGAACACGGTCTTGCATCTCCTGCCCGACAACCAGCTGGTCATCGACGACGGCGCAACCGTCGGACCGGGCGCCATGATCCACGGCTGCCACATCGGCGTCGGCACGGTGGTCGAGCCTGGCGCCATCGTCTGCGACGGCAGCGTCGTGGGCGGCGGCTGCGTCGTGCGTGCCGGGGCGGTGGTCAAACAACGGTCGCGCTTCGGCGACGGCGTCGAGATCGACGGCTTCCCCGCCGCCGAGGTCGGACGAATCGAGGCGCCCGGCCGGCCGGCCTGGGCGCTCCACATCGACGACCTGCCGTCCCCCGCAGGTCGCGGTGAACGCCGATGACCACGACGCGGCACGTCGCCCGCGCCATTGCGGTCACCGCGGCGACCGCGCCGAAATGGCGAGTCGAGCTGCGGGCCGGCGCGCACCACCTCGTCGCCGACGAACCGGCGGTCAACGGCGGCGGCGACGCAGGCCCGTCACCCTTCGGCCTGCTGCTCAGTGGCCTCGCCGCCTGCGCCACCATGACGCTGCGCATGTACGCCGAGCGCAAGGGCTGGGCGCTCGAGGCGATCGAGGTCGACGTCCGCTACGACCTCAGCGAGGACGGGCAGGCTTCGATCGATCGCACCATCACCCTGCCTTCCGAGTTGCCGGTCGAACAGCGGGACCGGCTGGCCGAGATCGCCGAACGGACGCCCGTAACCCTGGCCGTCCGCGCCGGCACGCCGATCACGACCACGATCCGCACGACGCCCGCCGCGTCGCCGGCGAGCCCGGTGTCCTAGGCGCGCTCAGTGGCGTCCCCCTGGCCCGAACTGCCCTATGAGGCATGGCACGCGACCTGCGACACGCTGCACGCCCACACCCAAGTGCTCGGCAAGCTGGCCGCGGCCCTGGCGCCACCCGAACCTCAGCTCCAGCACGCCGCGCTGCGCCTCACCGCCCGCGGGTGGGAAACGCTCCCGCTGCCCGCACCCGACGGATCCGGCGCCCTTGTCGTCGCGCTGGACCTGCACCGCCACGAGGCGGTGGCCGAGCACAGCGACGGCCGAGCCACGCGGATCGCACTCGCACCAGACCGGCCGGTGGCCGAAGTCACCCGCGGGGTCCTCGCCGCAGTAGCCGACCTCGTCGGTCCGGTGCAGATCGACCCGACCCCGCAAGAGACTCCGTGGACCACGCCGCTGGACGAGGACTACGAGCGCGCCACCTACAACCCGGCGCAGGCGAACACCTACCTCACCGCGGCCACCCAGGCCGCCCTCGTACTTGTCGCGCTACGCGCCCCCTACCGCGGGCGCTCCACGCCGGTCAACGCCTGGTGGGGCACCTTCGACCTCGCGGTGAGCCTGTTCTCCGGTCAAGCCGCCGACCCACCGTCCAACGACTTCATCATGCGCAACTCGGCCACCGCCCAGCAGATCGAAGTCGGATGGTGGCCCGGCGACGCCCGCTACCCACGGCCCGCCTTCTTCGCGTTCGCGTTCCCGTCGCCAGACGGATTCGACCAAGCCACACTCACGCCGGCCGCGGCGCGTTGGGACACCGAGCTGGGCGAGTACCTCCTCGACTGGGACGACGCACGCCGCTCACCCGATCCGCACCAAGCCGCCATCGACTTCGGGCTCTCAGCGATCCGACACGCCTGCTTGGTGTGCGGCTGGGACCCCGCCCTCGCCGCCAGCGCAGCAGGAGCCGTACCGCCCATCACCTGAGCCGGTCAGCTGCGGTAACTGCGGTGGCGGAGCTCGTCCACGAGCCCCGGACGGCTGGGAAGCCAGCCGAGCTCGGAGCGGGCCTTGGCCGCCTCCGTACCTTGATCGAGTAGCAGCACTTCGGCGAAGTAGTCGCCGAGGCGGCCACGGGCTTCCTTCGTCTGAGCCGGGGACCGCCCCCACAGCGCCGGCGGCCACGGCAGCGGCCTCGGTCAGTTCGGCAGCAGTCGACTTCAGTCCGTTCCCGATCACGTAATAGCCACGGGCGGAGGGGATGACGACCCCGCGCATCCCTCTCGCGTCGAGCACTCGGCGCTGGATCGGCTCCTTCCACGCCACCATCGCAGGAGCGTTGACGGGCGAGTCCTCGCGGATCGAGACATTGGACCCGTAGATCCAGAGCCCGCTGATCAAGGTTCAGGCGGACTCCGCGCGCGCCGTGATCCTCTCGATGGGCTCGAGCCGGGCGGGAACGTGCTTGTGGTACGGCGTGCCGGCGATCGGGTCGCGGTGGTCGCTCGAGGTCAGCTCGTTCGGTGAGACGCCGACGGGATCGCCGCCGGGCGTGTGGGTGAGTCCGAGCCCGTTCGGCAGCGCGACGTGACCGGGCCGCATCATCGGGCTGATCTCGATGAGGACCTTGGCGCTGCCTCGCCTGGTCGTGAGCAATGCGGTGTCGCCGTCGCTGAGCTGCAGCCCGATCGCGTCGGCCTCGGACACCCGCAGGGCGCCGTTCGGGTCGCGTTTTCGCCACGCCGGGTCGCGGATGATGGTGTTGGCTGTGAACGAGCGGCGTTCGCCGGCGGTGAGCACCAGCGGGAACTCGGGGTCGCCGCCGGGCGGCTGCTCGGTCGCCAGGGCCGTGAGCGCCTCGATGAGGATGTCGTTGGCGAGGTGCAGCTGACCGCCGGGTGTGCGGACGCGCTGCCAGCTGTCGGCATGATCGTCGACGCTGAAGGTGACGCCGCTCGGGCTGGAGATGATCGCCTCGAACAACGCGTCGCCAAGCGCGGTCCCTTCGCCGACGATGCCGGCGCGTTCGAGGCTCGGCCGGTTCTGCAGCGCGCACTGCTGCGCCGCGCCCCACAACAGCGCCGCTGACTCCAGACCGGCCGGGAGGGTCGGGCCGAGCGTGCGGTACAGCACGACCGGCGCGAGCGGACCGAGCTCCGGGTGTTCGCTCATGAGCTCGAGGAACTTCGCGCCGAACGCGGCGCGGCTCCCCTTGGCGGCCTTGGCGAGCGGGCCGAGGTCGACGCCGTCGAGCGCGCCGAGGGTCTCGACGATGCGGGCGTGGATCTCCGGCTCGGGCAGCGTGCCCGGGAGCGGGTCGAGGACCGGGTGGCGGAGGTGGAAGTAGTTGTGCGGGAACTCGAAGTTGAAGAACGTCGACTCCGCCTTCTCGAACTGCGACGCGGCCGGCAGGACGTAGTCCGCCAGCTGCGCGGTCTCGGTCATCGCGACGTCGATGACGACCACGAACTCGAGCGCATCGAGCGCCTCGCGCATGCGGGGTCCGTCGGCGAGGGAGTGCGCGGGGTTGGCCGACTCGACCAGCATCGCCCGGTAGCGGTCGGGGTGGTCGGTGAGGATCTCCTCCGCGATCACGTTGCACGGCACGAGGCCGGAGATGATCAGCGCGTCGGCGACCGGCGTGCGGCGCCCAACGGACGAGCGGGGCACCGAGCCGCTGCCCACGAGGTTCACGATGCTCGTCGGCACGTACTGGCCGCCGGGGTTGCCGAAGTTCCCGGTCAGCAGCCACAGCAGCTTCTCGAGGTAGCTGCACAAGGTCGAGTGCAGGTTCATCTGCACGCCGAGGTCCTCGAACATCGCCACGCTGGACGCCGAGGCGATGCGACGGGCGGTCGCTCGGATCAGGTCGGGGTCGAGGTCGCAGATCGCCGCGTAGGCATCGACGTCGACGGCGCGCAGCACCGGCTCGATCTCGGCGAGGCCGATGGTGTGCTCTGCGAGCCACCGTCGGTCGAGCAGTTCCTCCTGCACGATCACCGCGCCGAGGGCGGCGAGGCACCACGCGTCGGTGCCTGGCCGGAGCGCGAGATGGAAGTCGGCGAGCTCGGCCGTCTCCGTGCGACGCGGGTCGAGCACCACGATCGACCGGTTCGGGTCGCGCGCGATCTCCTTCAACGTCGTCCGGGCGTGCGGGAAGCTGTGCGACTGCCACGGGTTCTTCCCGATGAACATCGCCACCTCGGCGTGCTCGATGTCGCCGCGCACGTACGCGCCGAGGATCTTGCCGTTGACCCAGAACTCGCCCGTCTTCTCCTGCGCCAGCGCGTTCGACCGGTAGATGCTGCCGAGCGCGGCGCGCGTCGCGGACGCGTAGCCGCCGCCGAGGTGGTTCCCCTGCCCACCGCCGCCGTAGTACAGGATCGTCGATCCCCCGTAGGTGTCGCGCACACGTGCGAACCCGGCGGCGACCTCGGCGATGGCGATATCCCAGGCGACCGGTTCGTACGTCCCGTCGCGCCGCCGTCGAATCGGCGCGGTGAGGCGGTGGCGGCCGTTCTGGTAGTGGTCGAGCCGTAGCGCCTTCTCGCACGTGTAGCCCTGCGACGCCGGATGCGCCTTGTCGCCGCGGATGCGCTCGAAGCTGCGACCGTCGGCACCGCCGAGACGGACCTCGACGCCGCAGTTGCACTCACAGAGGATGCAGGCGGTGGCCTTCCACTCGCCGGTCGACCCGGCTCGCTCCTGCAGGTCAAGTTGCATGATGGGACCGTACGCGAGGCGAGTTCCAAGATGCAACCCTTGTCGGGGTACGCTGATGCGATGAAGCGCACCGACACCTCCGGCTGGCCGTGCACGGTGGCGCGCAGCGTCGACGTGCTCGGCGACCACTGGAACCTGCTGCTGATCCGGCAGGCATGCCTCGGCATGCGCCGCTTCGACGACTTCCAGTCCGCCCTCGGCATCGGCCGCAACATCCTCACCCAGCGCCTCGCCCGCCTGGTCGACGAGGGCATCTTCACCAAGATCCCGTACCAGGAGAGCCCGGCGCGCTACGAGTACCGCCTCACCGACAAGGGCCGCGACGTCTACCCGATCCTCGCCGCCATGGCCGCCTGGGGCGAGCGCTGGCTCACCGGCCCGGAAGGCACCCCCCTCGTGCTGCACCACACGAGCTGCGGTCACGACATGCGCGCCGTCGTCGTGTGCAGCGAGTGCGCCGAGCCCATCGACGTTCGAAGCGTCCGCGCGAACGCCGGTCCCGGCTACCCGAAGGCGGCAACGCGATGACCCGCGACGAGTGGCTCGCCGCCTTCGCCTCGGCAGCCGGCGTTGACGCGACGTCAGCGGACGACATCGATGCGCTCCTCGAGCTCGCCGGCATCGCCGCCCACGTGTCCGAGCGGACGGCGGCGCCGATCACCTGCTGGATCGCCGCGGTTGCCGGACTCACGCCGGCCGACGCGCTCCGGATCGCGCAAGCGGTTCGCGAGGGCGCCGAGTAAGAGCGCGGAGCGTCACCTCGCCCCCTATGCAACTCCAGAGGCTTGTGCGCTCATCTGGACCGCCTTCGCAGCGTCGCGGATCACGTCGAGCACGAACGCGGGTTGCGAGAGCATCGCGACGTTACTCGCCTTGACCTCGTAGGTCGTGAGGTTTCTCGAGTGGAGCTGGCAAGTGACCATTCCGTGAGACCGCTTCACGATCGTTCGTCCCGGTCGACGATTGGGTCGCGGCGTCACTCGGTGGCTGACGAGCCCGCCTGCCGTTTGCGAGATGATGGAACTGCCCATCGCCACACTGGATTGAGCTCAGCCAACGCCGAGAGGGCCTCGGCGAACTCCTCGACCGCCGAGCTCATCCGGTCGTCTCGCTCGAACGTCGCATGTTTGCCCGCAACGCCTGCGTCGCCTCGTCCAGCCGGCGGCCCGCGTCTGCCATCCCCCCCGTAGAGAGCTTGGTGAACTGTTCAGTTGCCTCTGTGGCGTCGAGCAGCCGCTGCGTAATGCGTTGAAAATTGGTAACGCCCTCACGGAACTTTTGGAGCGTCTCGGGAAGGGCACTCAACTCGGCGTTCAGGCTCTTCTGCCACCTGGCCAGGTCATTCACCCAGTGCGGCACACGATCCGACGACGACACGATGTCACCCTACCGCTGCGCGCGGATTACCTAGGTGCTCGACCGACAGTTGCAGCATCAGGGCCGGTCAGAGTAGGCCGTGCGCGTGGCCCGATGAGGGGGTTGCCGCATGGGTTTCTACCGGGAACAGCTGCTCCCGCGATTCCAGGACAAGGTGATGGCGCGCAAGCCGAACCGAATGGTACGCGCTCGCGTCTGCGACGGGCTACAGGGCGCGGTCGTGGAGGTCGGCTTCGGAACCGCCTTGAATGTGCCGTACTACCCGCCCGAGGTATCGAAAGTTGTCGCCATCGAACCCTCACGAGTCTGCATGCGCATCGCCGAACCTCGCATCGCGCAGACCTCCATTCCCATCGAGTACGGCGGGCTGACCGGCGAACACCTCGACCTCCCGTCAGCAGAGTTCGACGCCGTGCTCTCGACGTGGACTCTCTGCACGATTCCCGACTTGGAAGCCGCGCTCGCCGAGATGCGACGCGTCCTGAAGTCTGGCGGGTCGTTCCACTTCGTAGAGCATGGCCATTCGCCCGACGAGAAGGTCGCACGTTGGCAGGAACGTTTGGAACCGTTGAACGGACGCCTCGCCGGCGAATGCCACCTGACACGGCATATTTCCGAGGACGTCGAGCGCGCCGGTTTCGAGATCGAGAAGATCGAGAGCTACTACTTCAAGGGTGAGCCGAAGCCGATGGGCTACACCTACGAAGGCCGGGCCGTCAGTCGGTAGGTCCTTCGACCTCCCTCGCACTGATCGTGCGGGTGTCGACAGTGGCGAGAACTTCGGCGGCGCGCGTTATCAGCTCGCTAGTTGTAGTGCGTGACCCGAGTCGCCTCGTCAGGGCAGCGGCAGGTTCGGGCATGTCTTGCGGCGTGCCTCGGAGGTGCCGAAGAATCGATCCCATTCGACTTGAGTGAGGTTGCGATTGGCGATTTGGCAGGCTCGGTTTTCCCACGATCTTGTATCAAGGTCCCACTCGATCAGATCGCCGCCCCCTGCGGAAACGAGTGCCTGTCCATCCGGGCTGAACGCGACGAAAGAGATCACCCCTATCGCGTGGCCACGTAGCGGTTTGCCGATCAAATTGGCCGATGCCACGTCCCAGAGGGTCACCTGAGCACTTGTGTCACCCGCTGCGAGCGTCTGGCTGTCCGGGCTGAACGCCAGCCTGAACACCTCCCCTTCAGTGCAGCAGAGCCCTGTCCGCTCCTCGTGCGTTGCGACGTCCCATAAGCCGATCGTCGTGCCTTTCCCGAGAAAAGCCAGTGTGCTTCCGTTCGGGCTGAAGGCGAGATCGTTCACCGGAGAAAAATATGGGGCCGGGTGTGCGTCGGATGGCTGTCCGGAGGTGGTGTCCCACAACTCAATTTGTCCCTGTTCGTCACCCGACGCCAAGGTTCGACCGTCGGGACTGAACGCCAGCGAATTAAACGGCGTGTCTGAGGACGCAATCGTCCGCCGAACCCCGGATCCGATGTCCCACAGCTGAATGTGCACCACATCTCCGCTCGGTGGGTTGGAGATCGCACAAGCCAGGGCGAGCATCCGCGCGTCCGCGCTGACCTCGACAACGATTGGGGAGTTCCCCAGACACACGAACGGAGACCCGAAACGTTGAGCCTCGCCCGTTGCAACCTGCCACACGGTGACAGCTCCGTCGGGTCCGACGATCGCGAGGCTCTCTCCGTCGGGACTAAAGGCGAGCGGGTTGTATCCGGGATGCGCGGCCTTCACCGTTGGCTGGTAGGGCAATGGCTGACCTGATGTCGTCTGAATCGCCACACTGCCGTCAGGATGAACGAGCGCCACGGTGCGGGCGTCCGGGGAAAGCACGCCGACGTCAGCGGGTTGGATCTGTATCGGTAAACGTTTGCCGAGCGGTGGCTGAGCAGGCTGGGTCCCAGGGGAGAACGCGATATCAACGCTGAAGAGCCCCAGGACGTCGTGTGCGGCTGAGTCGGCTGCGATCAGCGTCTTCCCGTCGGAGCTGAATTGCACCAAACGCGGCGTTGGCGCCGCCGCAGCAAGAGGATCGCCGAGGAGCCCGGTTTCTACGTTGAACAGTCTGAATGTCAGATCGACATCATTTGATACCGCCATGATCTGGGAGTCAGGGGAGATGCCCACAATCTGTTGGTTCTCGTCCAAGGGGACTCCTCGGGGTCGTCCCTGCCTGGTCGCCAGGTCCCACACGATGATCGGTGTGTCAAGGCTTCTTGACGCGACCGAGGTCAGCGTTTTGCCGTCTGAGCTGAACTCGAGACGGACAAAGTCGAGGCTCCCGAGTTTGTCACGATGATGACCACGCAGCGGGGGCCCCAATTGCTGGCCGGTGTGAGCATCGAACAGAGTGATCGTGCCCACAAGAAAACAGTGCCGCGGGCGTGACGGCCTCCGCTCGCACGTCGAACTGGCTGCGGCGAGAATCGACGCGTCGGGGCTGATGGCCACCAGCTGCACGCCTGACTCGGAGTCGCTATGGAGCACCGGGGTAAGGGGTCGGCCTGTGGAGACATCCCAGAGCTGCACATCCCCGTAGCCGTTGGCCCCGCCACCGCCGGTGGCCAGGATGGTGTTGTCGCGGCTGAATGCCAACGCGGTGACATAGTTCGCCGGCTCCGTCATCGGAACCAGCTGGCTTGGGAGAAGTTGCCCCAAAGGCAGACTCCAAATCCGTACGGCACCGTTCTGCTCATAGCCGAGCAAGGTGCCGTCGGGGCTGAATGCGATCGAGCGAGGCGTGGTTGGCGCGGGCGGCTGGCGGTCAAGCGGTTGGGCTGTATCAAGGTCGAAGAGTTTGACTCCCGCATCCCTGCTCGCAGCGGCCAAGACTTGGGACCTTCGGGAACTCGCCAGTGGCTCAAACGCGGGTAGGAACGCACGCAGCGCGGGTTGCGCGAGCAACCCGTCGAGCAGACTGCTCCGCGACTGCGCGTTCACTTCAGCTCGATTGGCCTCTACGCCCAACAGAAGCGCAACGTCGAGGTCTCCGGCGTTGAGGGCGTTGAGAGCGTTCGCGGCCAACCCTCGAGACAGGGCGGCTGCGCGTTGACGCTCCGCCTCTGCTCGCTGTAGGTCTGCCTCCTGCCGTCGCTGCTCGGCAAGGAGCGCGCTGACATTGGCGGCTCGCGCCGCTTGCGTTGCGCGATCTGCGGACTCAACGGCATCCTTGGCCGCGGCATCGGCCCGCCGGGCCTCGCCAAGGGCGCGAGCGGCCTCGCGGGCTCGGTTCCTTTCGGCCTCGCGCGCGTTGTCGGCCTCAACCTGAGCGCTCGCGTTGGCTGCCTGGGCGCTGAGGTTGGCGGTCTGAGCGAGATCGCGTTGGCGCGCGGCATTGAAGGCTTCGAGCTGAGCACGGTCGCCAGCCTGGCGGGCCTGCTCGGCGGCGGACGCCTGGGCGTCCTTGGCCCGGCGCTCCTGACCAGCGGCGACCGTGGCACGGTATGCAGCGAGTCGCGCGCGTCCCGCGGCCGCGTTTGCCTTGTGGGCGTTGCCGATCGCGAAGACCGAGGCCAACACTGCGGCCAGCGCAAACAGCAACAGGCTGAGCACGCCCGTGCGCGCCAGAGCGATGGCGCGACGGTGGCGCCGCACGTCCTCAGACTCCAGCTCCTCCTTGGCCACGCCGTGCATGGGCGCGGCCAGGTCGGCCACGGCCTCGCGGAACTTCGAGTGGCGCAGGTCCAGCTCGGTCTCGTCGCGCGCCCAGCGCATGTCGAGGTGACGGGGCTCGTCGGTGAAGTGACCGGCCAGAGCGGGCGGCAACGCGGTGGAGGCCGCGGGATCGTAGTCGCCGCGGGCGTTGTTCCACGCCAGGGTGCCGTCTGTGAGCACGGGCAGGATGTGATCGGGGTTCTTGGTCGCGCACCAGTGCTCGATCTCGCGGTTCACCCAGGGTGAGGCGGCCGCCGCGGGGGAGGCCATGAGCACGAAGTAAGAAGAGTCGTTCAGGGCAGTGACGATGGAGGCCCACAGGTGGGGATTGACGCTCAGGCCGGTGTCGTCACGGAAGACCCGCAGCGCCCGCACCCGGTACCAGGGACGGGCGAGGCGCTGGAGGCCGGTCTGCACGGCCGGGGCCAACCGCCCATCGGCCGCGTGCGAATAGGAAACGAACGCGTCGTAGGCCATTGACGCCTCCCCACCCTTGAAGTCGGCGCAATCCTTGTCGGTAGACGTCGGCGTTGCCAAGGGTCGCCGATGTGACCCCCGGGCATCGCTGGCCGATTTTGAGGCCGTTCGCCTGCCTTGCACTGCGCCTGGAGGGCGATGTGCGCCCGCCTGTGATCGGTTCCGAACGCGACCGTGGCATGTTGAGTGGACGGGATCTCCGAGGACACGAGGAATGCCAAGGGCGCGTCGACATCGAGCCGGGTGGAACAGACTGCCGGCTGCGCTGGGCGCCTTGGCGTTGGTCGGTCTGGCTTGTAGCGGTGGCGGCCGCACGTCGCAGCTCAAACCAGTGGTCGACCAGGGAATCCACAAGATCCGCCACGTGGTGGTGATCATGCAGGAGAACCGCTCGTTCGACTCCTACTTCGGCACGTTTCCGGGAGCCGAAGGCATCCCCATGCGCGACGGGGCACCGAGCGTGTGCGTGCCGGATCCCAAGAAGGGAATGTGCGAGCGACCGTTCCCGGACCACGCCGACGTGAACGGCGGCGGGCCCCACAGCCTGGCCAACGCCGTCGCCGACATCGACGGCGGCAGGATGGACGGCTTCGTCGCCCAGGCCCAGGCGGGACTGCTCGGCTGCCTCGACGCCACCAACCCGGCCTGCACCAACTCGGAAGTCCCCGACGTGTTGGGCTACCACACCGGCTCGGACCTGCCCAACTACTGGAGCTACGCACACGACTACGTGCTCCAGGACCACATGTTCGAGCCCAACGCCTCCTGGAGCCTGCCGGAGCATCTGTTCCAGGTGTCGGAGTGGTCGGCTTACTGCACCCGACACGACGACCCGACCAGCTGCACCAACGCCGTGCAGGCGCCGGGCCTGCCCCCGGACTTCATGCTCCTTCCTCGTGAGAGTCCGGCCAGGAACGAACCGATCTACGCGTGGACCGACCTCACCTACCTGCTGCACAAGCAGCGCGTCCCCTGGGGCTACTACGTGGTGGCGGGGACGCAACCGGACTGCCAGGACGACGCCGCCCTTTCCTGTGCGCCCGTGCGGCAGAACGCGAAAACGCCCGGCATCTGGAACCCGCTGCCCTACTTCGACACCGTCAGGGACGACGGCGAGCTCGGCAACATCCAGTCGGTCGACCGGTTCTACGCCGCTGCCGACCAGGGGACACTGCCCGCGGTCTCTTGGGTGGTGCCCTCGGGCGCGTTGAGCGAGCACCCTTCGGCGCCCGTGAGCTTCGGACAGTCCTATGTCACGAGCCTGATCAACGCGGTGATGCGCGGTCCGGAGTGGGATTCGACCGCCGTGTTCCTCGCCTGGGACGACTGGGGCGGCTTCTACGATCACGTCGTTCCGCCTCGGGTGGACGCGAACGGCTACGGCCTCCGTGTACCAGGCATCGTGATCAGCCCCTACGCCAAGCACGGCTACGTCGACCACCAGACGTTGAGCTTCGATGCCTATGTCAAGTTCATCGAGGATGACTTCCTGGGTGGCCAGCGCCTCGATCCGCGCACCGACGGGCGGCCGGATCCCCGACCCGGCGTGCGCGAGAACGCCACGGTGCTGGGCGACCTGCGCGCCGATTTCGACTTCAGCCAGAGACCCCGCCGACCGCAGCCACTGCCGGTCCACCCGCAGACGACGCTCACGGGCACACCGCATGTCCCTTGAGGGGGGACCGACTCGAGCCCGGCCGTCGATGTCGTCACCGCAAGGGGATCACGATCACCGACGCGGGCACGGACAGATTGAGCATCCGCTCGAGAATGGGGCGGAGGTCGTCCGGCACTTGGGGATGCGTCGCCAGACGGAACAGGTTTGTGTCGAGCAGCGCGAACAACTTGGCGTTTCTTCGCGCCTTGAGGGCCCTGGCGACCTCATCGTGGAGGCGCGACAGCTCGAGTTTGTCCTCGCGTGGTGAGTCGTAGTGAGCGAGCTCGACGGCTCCCGGCGTCGCTTTCAAACTTGCAATGACGTCTTTGCCCGTCACGTAGGCGACGACGGCGGTGGCCTGGGACTGAGCGAGGACGCCGTGGGGACGGGCCATGACCGAGTTGGTGGGATCCATGCCGGCGGTCAGGCCGGCTCGCTCCAACTCCAGCAGCAGGCTGAACCCTGCGCCCACGTCTGCGAACGAATCCTCCCAGGAGATGTAGTACCGACCGTCTCGTGGCAGCTTGCGGAGGACGGTCGGCATCATCGCACTCAGACTTCGCGACACGCCCGGGTGCGGAACGTGCGCGCGGGTGGCATCGATGGTCGACGCAGACGCGGCCAGCAACGCCACCGCAACGCAGGCGGTCGTCGCGATCCTGGCCGCGAGCATCATCGGCGACGTGCGGCCCTGCTCGTGCCCACGACCGCTCCAGTACCGCGTCGCGCCGACGGCCGCCGTGTAGCCGACGGCGATCACGACCAGCACCGTCGTGCCCCATAGCCACAACACGAGGTAATCCAACAGACGCCCGAGGATCCGGCTGATCGACAACAGCCCGAGCAACAACGCCGAGGCCACGACCGTGTGCAGCGCGAGCAGGGCCCGGTGCCGCCACCGCCAGCTGGCCGCGACCGCCGCAACCCAGGCGATGAGCAGCAACGCTCCGGGCCATGGCGCACCGTCCAGCCGCTGATGTCCGGTCAGCAGCGTGGTGACGTCGAGGTGCGCCCACCATGCGGACAGCGCTTGGCTCATGCCCACCGCTTTGATGCCCGGGTGGGAGAAGTGGTCCCACAAAACCGAGAGGTTCCCCGGCTTGTTGATCACCTCGTCGATCAGCACCGGCAACCAGAGCAGAACCAGCAGCGCACCGGACCAGCGCGCCCACCGGGCAAGGTCCTGTGGTGGGACGCCATCATCACGGCGCCGCCGGCGCGCCTCGACGAGCACCCAGACGGTTGTGGCCATGCCGATGCCGGCGACCAGACCGAGATAGGAGATGTGCGTCTGCACACAGAGGACGCCGGTCCCGACCATGACGGGCAGCAACGGGAAGTCGCCGCACAGCACCGACCACGCGGCCAAGAGGAATACAAACCACCACAGCATCGACGACCAGGGAAGCCACGGCACTGTGAGGCGTTGGGCGCCGTAGGCGTGGACGAGCACCGCGAGCATCGCCGTGACGCCCAGTGCGAGCGGCCAGCCGCCGCGGCGGACCGCGATCCAGACGGCCGTGCCCACCGCAGCAACGTTCAATGCCGCATTCGACGCCAAGAGCGCCCAGGACGAGCTCCCGAGCAGCCGGTAGATCGGCGCGAGCGCGTAGAAGCCCATGGGCCCCGGGTGGCTGCCGATCACGCCCAACCCGTCGAGTCGTCCCGGCAGCCCGATGAGCGGTGAGTGCCTGGTGCCGACGTCGCGGACGCGCATTTCGATCTGCGCCCAGTCGAAGATCGGGTACCACCGCGGCGATCGCATCACGACGAGGGCGGTGATCACGGGCACTGCGACAACCGCGAAAACCAGCGCCGCAACGGCTAGCGCACTGCGCCGCGCAGCAGGCTGCACCGCGGCCGTACGCGCCGCGGTGCTCCGGCCCGATGGCTTCGATGGTCCCCGCTTCTTGGCCCCGAGCGGCTTCGCCCCCGATCGCCTGGCCGCCGGCTTCTTCACTCCTGGTCCCGCCCGCTTCTGCGCCATCGTCACGAAGTCTCCCACCCAACGCCCCGCCGCTCAGGCCGGCTGCACCACTCGTGGGCTTCCGGTTCTCGCCGGAGGCGATCGTCCTCGCGATGCGCTGGTATCTGCGGTTCGGGCTGTCCAACGTCTCATCTCGGCGCGATACGCGGGCTGGGCTACGTGCGGCATACGAACGATTACGGTCCGCCAGGTGCCTACCGACCCAGGAAGGGAGCAAGCTATGAGACCGCTCCGATACTCGATCAACGTCACCCTCGACGGCTGCTGCGATCACCAAGTGGGGATCCCGGACGAGGAGTTGCATCGCTATTGGGCCGCCCAGCTGGAACGAGCCGATGCCCTTCTCTTTGGCCGGGTGACCTACGAGATGATGGAGGCAGCGTGGCGGCAGACGGCGACGGGAACGTGGCCTGACTGGATGGCTGATTGGATGATCCCCTTCGCCCGGACGATCGACAGCGCAAAGAAGTACGTCGTGTCGGGCACCCTGGACCACGTCGATTGGAACGCGGAGCTCGTGCAGGGTGACCTGGGGAAAGCCGTTCAGCAGCTGAAGCGGGAGCCTGGCAGAGGCCTGTCCGTGGCAGGCGTGACCCTCCCGCTGGCCTTAGCGGACCTGAGATTGATCGATGAGTACGAGTTTGTCGTGCATCCGATCTTGGCCGGCCACGGGCCGACGTTGCTCGCCGGCCTGCGCGAGCAGCTCGAGTTGAACCTCGTGGGGCGCCAGGAGTTCCGGTCGGGGGCGGTGGCTCTGCGTTACCAGCCCAGTCGAGTCACGGCTTGACGATCGCCGGCCCCGCCGACTCGGGGCCGCGAGTCCCAACTGATCCTCTCTAGCTCGATCGTCCCCGAACACCGGGTCAGCGACGCTTCAACCGCGGCCCCAGGCGACGCTTCCTTCCGCGAGCGCGCCCGAATGCCTGCACTCTCAGGGGGTCATCGCAACGCCTTGTCGAGTGCCTCGGATGGTGTCATCCAGCCGAGGGTTTGTCGAGGTCGACCGTTGAGCTCGGCGGCAACTGCGTCGAGATCGGCCTGGGAATGCAGTGCGAGGTCACTGCACTTGGGGAAGTACTGACGTAACAGTCCGTTGGTGTTCTCATTGCTACCGCGCTGCCATGGACTTCTCGGGTCACAGAAGTAGACCGCCACACCGGTGTCGACACCGAAGCGCGCATGGTCAGCCATCTCTTTGCCTTGGTCCCAGGTGAGTGAGCGACGGAGCTGGTCGGGCAACGCGGTGATCCGCTGGCCAATCGCGTCGGCGACGACGTCGGCGCGAACTTCCACCACCTCGAATTGCATCTGGACGGGAGGGCTCGAACCTCCAACCCCCGGCTCCCGGAGCCGGTGCGCTTCCGTTGCGCCCCGTCCAACTGATTTGCGTTGCAGTACTGACGGTCGGATTCGAACCGACACTGACGGCGGTCTGAGCGCCGTGCCTCTCCCAGTTGGGCTACGTCAGCGTGTTTGCGTGTGCGTGGACCAGGCGGGAGTCGAACCCGCAGCCGTCTCCTTGCAAGGGAGCCGTCGCTTCCGTTCGCAACTGGCCCATGAGTCGCGGGAGCGGGAATCGAACCCGCGTGCAAG
>Ga0066709_100000985_pt1 | contig 17599 bp, 18 predicted proteins | sample GraSoiAngelo_158_FD_79665 | JGI IMG/M metagenome (GOLD analysis project Ga0066709, IMG submission 79665) | Grasslands soil microbial communities from the Angelo Coastal Reserve, California, USA - 14_1009_16_30cm | ecosystem: Environmental > Terrestrial > Soil > Grasslands | place: USA...
CGTCGCATCGACGACGTCGTGGATCGACTCGTCCGCCACGTCATGCGAGCGTAGCCAGCCTGGCGGACCGCGCTACGGTGATTGCCATGTGGCGGCAGCTTCGGCGAGCGCTGCGGGCAATCATGATCGTCGTCCGCGACGGTCGCATCCCGAGACCGCTCCGCTGGGGCGCCGCGCTCGGGGCGCTGCCCGTCCCCGGCCCGTTCGACGAGGCGGTTCTGCTCGTCGTCGGCGGGATCCTGTGGCTGTTCTACCGCAAGCAGCTCCGCGAGGCGTGGCGGAACGCGGACATGGCGCTGGATCGCGGCTAGTCAAGACGCCTGATCAGCTCAGACGGCGGCGGGTGCTGCAGCCGCCTCGAGCGGCGGCTCCAACCCCTCGTCCGCCTCGCTCGCGAGAACCGCACCAACGGCACGCGACCGCGAGAGGGCAGCAGCTCCGGCGAGGACCGCGATCAGCGAGAGCACGAGGCGTGCGCGCGCACCGGCTGAGAGATCCCACGACTCCCTGGCCAGAACGGGCGCGAAGGCAACGGGCACGACGACGTTCAGACCGAAGACGATCGGCGCAACCTGCGTGGCGGGTCGCAGCTGGAGCGCCGACATCTCGCTGAGCACGCCCGCCGCCGCGACGGCGCCGAGTACCAGCAGCCAGACGAAGACCGCCCGCCACTCGGCCGAGGCGCGGTCATCCGCCGCGAACTTCGTGCACAGACCCACCACGCCGTACGCGACCCCGGCACTCGTCGCGATCAGCACACCCGCCGACCGGCCTCCTGGCAGCAGATGTGGCGCCGCCACAAGCGCGCCGAGACACGCAAGGACGAGTATGAGCAGCGGGCCGTTGACGTGGCTCTGGCTGTGAGCCGGCGCCCCGATACCGATGCCGGCAACACCCCCTGCGATTGCGAACGTCCCGGCGATCTCACGCAGACCGACCCGTTCACCGAGGGTCCGCGCGCCGATGACGAGCAGAAACACGAGACTCAAGGCAAGCGCAGGCTCGACGAGCGTGAGCGGTGCCAGCGAGAGCGCGACACCCTGGAGCGCCCAGCCGACCGCACCGATCAAAGCCCCGGTCATCCACAGCTGCCGCCGAAAGAGACGCTGGACGAGCGAGACACGAAGCGCGTGTCGAGCCGGCACGCGGCGGGCCTCGAGCGCCTGGAGACCGACGGCCACGCCGTACAGCGCTGCCGCGCCGACCGCGACGATCACACCGATGAGCTGACGGCTCATCCGTCGGCCGCCACGGCGACGGCTCGGAGCGGCACATGCTCCTCGGCTAGGCGCTCGCGGAGCAGCTCCGCCACTCCCTCGCACGCCTTCGCAGCAGCTTCGACCGGGCCCGCACCAAACGCCGTCGCTGCTCCCATCAGCGCGAGGAACGAATCACCCGCACCGACGGTGTCGGCAAGGCCCAATACCGGGTCGACCTTGATCTCGGTCGCCACGCCGTCACTGAGGACGACAGCACCGCGCTCTCCGAGCGTCACGACCACGACAGGCACGCCGATCGCGCGCGCCGCGTGAGGATCGATGCCGCCGATCAGGAACGTCGCCTCGTCCTCGCTGAGCTTGAGCACGTCGACATGGCGGAGCATCTCGGAATCGAGCCGGCAGGCCAACCGCACGGGCCCCAGCAACGGGGCCCGTGCGGGCCCCTGTCCGTCGAAGAAGACGCGCCGAGATCCGTTCGAGAGCGCGGCGAGCGTCTCGGGTGGAAAGTCTCCGCGCCATTGGGTTCCACACACGACGATCGAGCACGGGGCGACCGCCGCGGCCATCCACTGCTCGACGTCGCGCGGGAGGAACGGGTCGCCGAGCGCCGTCACGGACTCCGTCCACGTGCCGTCGCCGTACAGCGTCACCTCGAACACCGTCGTGCGCTCGGACGGGCCCTCGACGACGTCGAGGCCGAAGTCGTGCAGCGGCCGCCGCAGCGCGGCGTTGCCGCCGTGCGTCACGACGACCGCCGGACACTTGCCGGCGACCGCGCGCCCGGCGAACACCGGGGCACCGCCGAGCCGTTCCTCCACGTAGCCGTCAGGCCAGAAGGTCTGATCGAGCACGCTCTGACCGATGAGCGCGATCACGACGCACGCTCGCGCTCAGGACGCAGCCACGCCATTGAGCCACGAGGGCGCCACCTGGGCGGAGATGTCGTCATGCGATCGAAGAGCGGCGCCGCGAGCAACGCCACGGCTCCCGCCGCGAGATCGAGCACGAAGTGATTCGCCGTCGCAAGGACCGAGTAGAAGACGAATACCGGATAGAGCGCCCAGAACACCTTCAACGGACGGCTGCGGACGAGCGCAACACCGGTAGCCGCGACGACGAGAGAGTACGAGGCGTGCAGGCTCGGCATCGCCGAATACGGGTTGTTGAGAATATCGATGAGGTGGGAGTGCAGGCTCACGGCATTCGCGTCGAGGGTGTCGACGAACGCGCTGCCCGGCACCATCCTAGGCGGGGCGAGCGGATAGACAAAGAGGACGATCACCGAGGCGAAGTTCGCGCCGAGCAAGGCGTTGCGCACACGGGCGAAATGCGCGTTCCTCCGCACGTAGACCCAGAACAGGAACGCGATCGAGATCGCGAACTGCGAAGAGAAATACAGTCGGTTCGCGACGTCGATGAAGATGTGCGGCCGGCCGAGCGCCCAGTTCTGGATGCCGTGCTCCCAGGCGACCCCGAGCGTCTCTTCGGCTCCGAGAAGGCCCCGCGCGTTGGCAATCCCCTCGGCGGCATGGCTCCGCCCGTAGATCCCCGAGAGGGCGTAGATCACCTCGAAGCTGCCGAGCAGCGACACCTGCAGGAGCAAGTCGCGCCGGCCCTTCGGCGTCAGGCTCGCGAGAACGCGGCGCCCGCGAGTGGCATGTGAAGTCGCGGGCGGGCCCGGCACCGGCCCAGTCTAGGGAAATCGACATCAGGCAAGAAACGGCCTTCGCTACCCGCCTTCTCGTCTGGCGCACCCTGACGTCAGGACATACGATGGCCCGCAAGAGCCGAGTCCAGCGCTGGAGGGATGCATGTCCGAGAAGATGTGGGGAGCAGAGGAGTTCTGGGGCCTGGGGTACGAGTGGGACCCGGACTGGGTCTACACGGATCGCCAGAAGGAGCTGCGGGCGCTCCTGATCGAGGTCTGCGAGAAGGAGCTGCGAGCCAACGCGAAGCGCTCCGACGACGAGCTGCTCTATCCGCGCCGCAACCTCGAGCTGCTCGGTGAGCACGGCTTTCTCGGCCTCACGGTACCGGAGGAGTACGGCGGGCTCGGCGAGAATCACGTCGCGTTCGCGATGGCCTGCGAGACGATCGCGCGCTACGGCTGCGCGTCCACGGCGATGTGCTACGTGATGCACATCGGCGCGGTGATGGCGATCATGTACCGGCCCACGCCGGAGCTGATCGACAAGTACATCCGCCCGCTCCGCGACGGCAAGATCGGAACGCTCTCGTACTCGGATCCGGAGACGGGATCGCACTTCTGGTACCCGATCTCGTCGGGGGCGGAGCGCGTCAACGGCAACTACAAGGTGCGGAAGAAGGCGTCGTGGACGACGTCGGCCGGATTCGCGGACTTCTACGTCGTGCAGACCACGAGTCCGGACTTCAGCGGCTACGACGACCTCTCGGTCTTCGTCGTCGACGCGGAGAACGTCGAGGCGCAGCCGTCGCTCTGGGACGCGATCGGCCTCCGCGGCAACCAGTCCGGCCCGCTCGAGGTGCCCGACGTCGAGATTCCCGCCGAGCAACTGATCGGCCCTGTCGGCGACGGCGCTGCCTCGAACGACGAGATCGTCGACCCGTTCTTCCTGATCGGGTCGTCGTCGGTCTGGAACGGAATCTCATTGGGCGCCATCGACATCGCAAAGCGGCACACGACGAAGAAGCGGCACGTCGACGTCGGCATGAGGGTCGCCGACTACCCGACGATCCAGGACTACGTCGGCGAGGCCGTCATGGACACCAACGCGGCGCGGCTGTTCGTGTACTCGGTCGCCCAGGCGATGGACACCGAGACGGAGAACAACACGCGGACCCTTGCGGTGGGCGAGACGGCGCGAGCGAACTTCCTCCACTGGGCGTGGCAGATCAAGTTCGAGGCGGCGAAGAACGTCGCCCACGTCGTGGACAAGATGCTGCACGCGTGCGGCGGCTCCGGGTACAAGCGCGACATGGAGCTGGAGCGCTACCTGCGCGACGGCAAGGCCGGCTGGGTGATGGGCCCGACGAACGAGGTGCTCCGCCAGTTCGTGGGCAAGGCCGTCCTGCTCGGCTTCGATGCGCTCGACTACTGGAACCAGACGTACAACCGGCGGGCGGTCGAGAACGAGGTCAAGAAGCTCGACGCGCAGGGCAAGCGCGAGCTCGCCGAGCAGCTCGTCGCGCAGGCCGAGGAGCAGGAGGCCAAGGAGCCCGCGAAGGCGGGATAGCGCCGCCTTGGCGACCGAGACCAGACCGCGCCTGCTCGTCCCCGGGCTCGTCCCGTTCGACCCCACGCGGGAGACCTACCGCGTCGCGCCAGGGGAGACGACGATGCTCGCGCTCGAGCCGGGCGACCGGCTGACCGTCTGCGACGTCCACGGCGGGCAGCGGGCGATCCTGGTCTCCGAGGAGCTCGGGCTCGCGACCGAGCTCTTCGGCCCGGAATCGCCGGCGGGCCGCGGGGAGACGTTCGACGCGGCACGCGCCGCGGTCGTCTCGATCTCGGCGCCTGCAGGGGAGCCGGTCGTCGAAGGCGGCGTCCCTGCATCCGACCTGCGGGTGGAGATCCGACGGGCGACGCCGCGAGACGAGGGCGAGGGGACGCTGCCCGACCCCCTTGCCGACCCGCGGCTCGACTTCGAGATCCCCCGTGCCTCTGCGCTCGCCTACGAGGTGAAGGCGGGCGAGTACATCCAGGTGATCGACGTCAAGGGACGGCAGTGCTCGGACTTCCTCGCCTTCCATCTCGAGAAGCTCCAGGCCGGAAAAGAGCGCGGCCTCGACTCGACGACCACGCGCTCGTTCATGGGCAACGCGTATCCGCAGCCCGGTCTGCACGGGAAGTTCTACGACCAGGATCAGGTGGCGCTCGTCGAGGTCGTGCGCGATACCGTCGGCCGCCACGACACGTTCGCCCTGGCCTGCAATGCCAAGTACTACGAGGACATGGGCTACTTCGGGCACGTGAACTGCTCCGAGAACTTCAACGGTCAGCTTCTCTCGTACACCATTGCCCCCCGCAAGGGCTGGCCCGCCCTCAACTTCTTCTTCAACACCGGCTTCGACGCCCACAACCTGCTCGTCACCGACGAGCCGTGGTCACGTCCGGGCGACTACGTGCTGCTCCGCGCCATGACCGACCTCGTCTGCCTCTCGAGCGCATGCCCCGACGACATCGATCCCGCCAACGGCTGGAACCCGACCGAGGTGCATGTCCGGGTGTACCCGGCGAAGGAGCGCTTCTCCACCGCGATCGCGCGCCGCGTGACGCCCGACGCAGAGCCGAAGCTGACCAAGGAGACCGCCTTCCACACGCGCACCTCGGCGCTGACGCAGCGGTTCACCGAATACAACGGCTACTGGCTGCCGACGGCGTACGACAACCTCGGGGCCGTCGACGAGTACTGGGCCTGCCGCGAGCGCGCGGCGATCATGGATCTGTCGCCGCTCCGCAAGTGGGAGATCCTCGGGCCGGACGCCGAGGAGCTTCTGCAGGCGACGATGACGCGCGACATCCGGCGGCTGGCCGACGGCCAGGTCGTGTACACCGCCCTGTGCAACGACACGGGCGGGATGATCGACGACGGAACGGTCTTCAGGATCGCGCCCACGAATTTCCGTTTCGTGGGCGGCTCCGAGTACGACGGCATCTGGCTGCGCGAGCAGGCGCAGCGCCTCGGCCTCCACGTCTTGGTCAAGGACTCCACCGACGAGCTGCACAACGTCGCCGTCCAGGGCCCGGCCAGCCGCGACCTGCTGACACCGCTGATCTGGACGCCGGCGACGCAGACAACCTTCGCCGAGCTGAAGTGGTTCCGGTTCTCGATCGCCCGAATCGGAGGGCCGCAGGGGATGCCGTTGATCGCCTCGCGAACCGGCTACTCCGGCGAGTTGGGCTACGAGCTGTTCTGCCATCCGAGGGACGCCCCCGCTCTCTGGGACGCGGTTCTGGAGGCGGGGGAGTCGCACGGGCTCGCGCCACTCGGGCTCGAGGCCCTCGACATGCTCCGGATCGAGGCCGGGCTGATCTTCGCCGGCTACGAGTTCGACGACCAGACCGACCCGTTCGAGGCGGGCATCGGGTTCACCGTCACCGCCGACAAGGGCGACGCGTTCGTCGGCAGCGAGGCGCTCGCCGAGCGGCGCGAGCATCCGCAACGCCTGCTCGTCGGTCTCGAGCTCGAAGGCAACGAGCCCGCGGGGCACGGCGACTGCGTTCATGTCGGCCGGCATCAGGTCGGAGTCGTCACGAGCGGGACGCGCTCGCCGGTGCTGAAGAAGAACATCGCCCTCTGCCGCATGAACGTCCGGTACTCCGAGATCGGCACCGAGGTCGAGGTCGGGAAGCTCGACGGGTTCCAGAAGCGGATCCCGGCGACCGTCGTCCGCTTCCCCTTCTACGACCCGGACAAAACGCGGCCGCGCTCCTGATGCCGGCGCTCGTCGAAGCGCTGACTCCGGAGCAGATCGACGACTTCGACCGCGACGGGTTCGTCATCGTCGAGCAGGGGCTGGTGCCGGAATCTGCACTCGGGCTGCTGCGCGAGCGCTTCGTGCGCCTCTTCGACGGCGAGTACGAGACGGGCATCAAGCCGGACGAGGTGAACTGGGTGCGTGGGCGCGACGCGGGGGACCGCACGCGCCAGATCTGCAACGGCTGGCGCGCAGACACGGTCGTGGGCGCCCAGGTGCTCTCCGAGAGGACCGGCCGCCTGACCGCACAGCTGTCGCGGTACCGCGGCGTCAGGCTCCTACAGGACAACGTCCTCTGGAAGCCGCCGGGCGCGAAGGCGATCGGGTTCCATCAGGACTCCTCGTACGCGGACTACCTCGTGCCGGCGGAGATGATCACCTGCTGGATCTCGCTCGACGACCTGCCGGCGGACGCAGGGCCTGTGCAGTACGTCCGCGGCTCGCACCTGTGGCCACGGACACCGCCGCAGCGCTCGCAGTTCCACGCTCCCGAGGACTGGCTCGCGCCGGCGCGCGCGGCAGCGCCGGACGGCGACGAGCTCGACCTGGTTCCGGTCGTCGTAAAGGCGGGCGGTGGGTCGTTCCACCACGGGCGCACATGGCACGGCTCGCCGCCGAACACCAGCGCCTCCGTCGCGCGCATGGCGCTCGTGTCGCACATGCTCCCGGTCGACGCGCGGTTCCACGAGACCAACGTCGATCTCATCTATTCGCGGTATCGCCGTCGCGGCGACCTCTCCCTGGACGAGTCCTTCTTCCCGGTGCTCTGGCACGAGTCCGGCTACCGGACGCCCTGGCTGGCCGAGCTGCCTGCATTCGGGTCAGACCCAGGGGTCAGGACTCGTCCTGACCCGCCTTGAAATCGGGTCAGATCGGAGATCTGACCCCTAGGCTAGGCGCCTTCGCGGAACCGCGACGCCAGGACACCGAGCAGAGCCCACGCTGCCGTCGGCTGGGCCTCGAGCGCGGCACGCACGTCGTCCTGCGCCACGGCAATAGCACGCACCGGCCCCTCCGCGACCACGCTCGCGAGCCGCCCCTGGCCCGGGTCGAGGATCTCGATCTCGCCGACGAGCTCGCCCGCCTCCATCCGCACGGTCCGGCCGGGTCGCTCGACACGGACGGTGCCCTCGGTCAAGAGGTACAGCGTGACGCCCGGCTCGCCCCGTTCCATGAGCAGCTCCCCGTTCTCGAAGGCCCGCTCGGTCCCTGAGGCGATCAGCGGATCGAGCAGCTCCGGCGGGAGCTCGGAGAAGATGCGCAGCTCCCTGACGACACGCTCGTACCGGCCGCCGTGGAAGAGGAGCGGCGTGCCCTCGCCGTAGCGCACGTACTCGACCTGGCCGAGGAAGAGCGAGTGGTCGCCACCCCAGTACGAGCGGACCACCCGCGCGACGAGGTGCGCGAGTGCACCCTCGACGAGCGGCGTCTCGTGGACGATCTCGAACCGCGGCTCGGGCCCATCCTCCCCGGAGCGGCCGGCGAACCGGTCGGAGAGCGCCGTCTGATGCTCCTCGAGGACGCTGACCCCGTAGCGCGCCCCCTCGCGCAGGAGGCCGTTCATCTTCGCGCGCCGGTCGACGGAGATGAGAATGAGCGGCGGCTTGAGCGAGACGGACATGAACGCGTTCGCCGTCATGCCGTGCATCTGATCTCCTGCCAGCGTCGTGATCACCGTCACACCGGTGGCGAACATGCCGAGCGTGCGCCGGAACTCGAGCGACGGATCCGAGTCGGGCCCGGAGCCGCTCTCGAGCTCCTCCGGCTCGGGCACGTCCTCGAACGGCGACTCGATCCCGCGCAGCGGCTCGGGCAGGGCATCCCGCACCGAGACGTCGAACTCGTTCGGTACGGGGGTCGAGTCGGAGTCCATCGAGCGATTGTGACAAGAGAGGGCGGCCGTGGCCGCCCTCTCGGTCACCCTCCGCGAAACCTGCTCAGACGGGGCTCATCTCCTTCTGCAGGAGTGCCGCCTCGTGGGTATCGGGGTGCGTCGGCGTCTCCTCACGCCAGTGCGGCGGCTCCTTGTCCTGCACGATCCGCCGGAACAGGAAGAGGAGCAGGGAGCCGGCGAGGACGCAGAAGCCGATGATCTTGTTCTTCGTGCCGCCGTACACAGCCCCGCCGCCGGCGATCTGGAACCACCCGATCCCGACGATGCTGAAGAGTGCGAACGCCGCGAAGAGCACCCCCGCGATCGGGACCCAGTACGACGGGAGCTTGATCGGCCTCGGCCAATCTGGGCGGTCGCGGCGGAGCAGAATGAACGCACCGATCGCGAACATGTTCGCGAGGACGTAGCCGATGTTGCTCGCGACGAGGATGCCGAACAGGTTGCCGACGAACAGAACGAAGAGGATGTTGATGATCATGTCCAGCGACATCGCGTTTCCGGGCACGTTGCGGCTGTTCAGCCGCCCGAGCTCCTTGATCGTCAGGCCGTCCCTCGAGATGCCGAAGAGCGCGCGGCTGCCGTCGGCAGTCGCGGTGTTCATCGAGAGGACGAAGCTCATGCACATGACAACGACGAAGAAGTCGGTCGCACCCTTGCCCACGAGCGTGTTGAGGGCGCCCACGTAGTCGTACAGGCCCACGGTCTTCGGCCCGACACCGCCCGTGAGTGCGAAGGGCAGCACCGTGTTGATGAGGAGGATGAAGGCCGCGGACGACAACAGGGCCTTTCTCGTGTCCCGGACGGTGTCTTTGTATTCCGGCGCGAAGGTCGCGGCCGCCTCGGGCGCCGTCGACCAGATCATGATCCAGATCCAGACCAGCGCTAACTGCCAGCCCCCCCAGGCCAGGCCGGGGTCGTTGAGCTTGTACGTCAGGTTGGAGGAGTGGAAGTCGCCGGTCAGGAACGGCAGCAGCGTGAAGCAGAAGAGCGGGACCATGAGCAGGACGCCCGCGAGGTAGTTGAACGTGACGGCGATCCGCGTTCCCAGGACGTTGAAGGCCCAGACGGCGATGATCAGACCGATGGCGATGAAGTGCTGGAGCCCGATGTGGACGCTGCCGGTGCTGAAGTAGCCGTTGTCGATGGTCGCGCCTCCGAACGCGTTGGTTCCGTACTTCTCGTGCGGGAACCACGCGGCCTGCGCGATAGAGCCGACGAACAGCCCCAGGAAGGACAACACGACGGACCAGCCGATCCAGTAGCCGAACGTGGCCACAGGCCCGATCAGAGTCGTGTACTTGCGCCAGGCCTCGTTCGCGTAGACGGAGACACCACCCGACTTGTTCGGGAACATGGCCGCGAGCTCGGAGTAGATGATCTGCACCGGGAAGACGATCGCCGCCGTGATGCCCCAGATCATCATTGCGCCCCAACCGCCGAGGTCGCCCACCGAATACCCGAGTGACCCCAGCAGGAAGCCCGGATTCGCGAGACAGATCACGAACCCGTCGTACCAGCGCAAGGTCTTGAGGAGGTGTCGCTCCTCGACCGCTGCTACTGCCACAACCCACCTCCTCGTCTCGAACCGAAGTCGACGCGGCGCGCGACTCGACGGCGACGACCGTAACATGTCTCCCGGAGGGATCCAAGACCCTGGACCCCGAAAACCGGCTCTACAATCGCGCAGTGGCCAAGCCGCCGATCACGATCACGTGCGACTGCGGCGCCGCCGCAAGCGTCGCGTACGGCGAACGCTGGCGCTGCGACGATTGCGGCCGCACGTGGGACACGACGCAGGTTCCAGCCGACGAGTACGCGTCGCTGCTGCGAAGTGTGCGCCGCTACAAGCTGCTGATCGTCGCGCCACCCCTCCTCGCAGCGGCCGTGCTCATGCCGCTCGCGATCCTCGTGGGGATCCAGTTCGCCGTTCTGCTCTTCGTCCTCGCGATCGCCTGGCGTCTCTTCGCGGTACCCCAGATCCGTCGCCGCGCGACCCAGCGGGTCGTCGAGGGCAACCCGAAGTGGACTCGCCGACCCGAACAGCCTTGACATGACCCCGGTCGTCGGCCACGCCGGAGTCGTCTCGCCCAGCCTGAGTCGCGCCGCAGGTGCCCGCCCGGTCGTGCTGGCCACCTTCGACGTTCCATTTGCCGCCGAGGCGACGGAGCTGGCAGTCGACGCTGCCGTGGAGTCCGGCCAGCGTCTCGTGGTTGTCAACGTCTCGCGGGTCGGGCTCATGCCGGCCTCGATGATGTTCGGGTACACGTACCTGGAGAGCCAGGAGCTCACGGACGCGCTCCGAGCGCCCGCCGAGCTCGCTGCGTCCTTGAACATCCCGGTCGAGCTTCTGCGCATCTCCAGCCCGCATCCGGCGGATGCGCTGCTCGAGGTCGTCTCGGAGCGCGAGCCCGGCCTGCTCGTGCTCGGGCCGGACCTCTCGCAGGTGCGCGGCCGCGTCTACCGCAAGGCTGTCAAGCGGATTCGCGAGCGCGCCACCTGCCTCGTCTGGCTCGCCGGCGACTAGCCTCCGACGGCGCGCGACAGCGCCACGACGACGTCGCGCAGCGACACGACAGCCCCCGTGAGCTCGCGTCCCCGAAAGCGTTCCGACGGACCCTGGACGCGGACGATCGCGACGAGCTCGCCCGCACGGTTGAGCACAGGTGCGGCGATCGCCGCGAGGCCAACTTCGCGCTCGTCTGTCGCTCTCGCAAAGCCGTCCCGCCGCACGCGCTCGAGCTCGGCGTCGAGAGCTTGATCGTCCACGATCGTCCGCGTCGTGTAGCTGCGCAGGGGCAGGCTTTCTCTTGCCGACGCGTCGAACGCGAGCACGATCTTCCCGGCGGCCGTGGCGTGCCCGATGCTCGGACGGCCGAGCTGCGCGACGCTGCGCACCGAACGCGGGCTCTGTACGAAGTCGACAGTGATCGCGTCGGTCTCGCCGGGCACCGAGAGGGTCGCGGTCTCGCCCGTCGCGTCGACCAGCGCGCGCAGATGAGGGCGCGCGAGGTCGCGAAGATCGAACCGGCCGAGCGCCGCGCTGCCGAGCTCGACGAGCCGGAGCCCCAGCCGGTAGCGCCCCGTGTCCGCTACGTGCTCGACAAGCCCCCCGGCGACGAGCGTCGCCAGCTGTCGCGATGCGGTGCTTGCGTTCAGGCCCGTTCGGCGCGCGATCTCGTTCGTGCCCAGCTCGCCGTCCGCCAGGGACTCGAGTACGGCGACGGCGCGTTCGACGGCGGCGACGTGGCGGACTGCTGGCTTTCCGGTTCTCGGCATGCTACGGTCGATCTGCATTTTGGCATACCGTTGCCCAGGAGGCAATTCACATGATCGCTCCCGCCTCGTACCGCTACGTCGTCGTCGGTGCCGGCATCCATGGACTCTCGACGGCGATGCACCTCGCCCGTGAGCTCGAGTCGCGCGGAGCCGGCAGCGGCGCCGACGTGCTCGTCCTCGAGAAGACGAGGCCCGGGGCCGGAGCGTCCGGGATTGCCTGCGGTGTCGTTCGCAACAACTACTTCCAGCCGGCCATGAGCGAGCTGATGCAGGCCTGCGTCGAGGTCTGGGAGTCCGACCCGGCTGCGTACCACTACAACCCGGTGGGCTACATCGCGCTCGGGCCTCGAGTCCAGGAGGAGGACCTGACCGCAGTCCACGAGCGCCATGATCGCATCGGCTACCGCTCCGAGCTGATCCTCGGCGAGCGCGAAGTGGACGCGCACATGAAGGGGCTGTTCCCCGACTGGCGCGCGCAGGGCGTGACGGTCTGCCTCCACGAGCACCAGGGCGGCTTCGCGTTCAACCAGGAGTCCGTCGACGGGCTGCTCGCGAAGTGCGAGGCGGAGGGCGTCATCATTGCGACGGGCGTCGAGGTGACGGGCTTCGTGTTCCGCGGCGACAACAGCGTCGAGGCGCTCGAGACGAACGTCGGCCGGATCGAGGTCGGCGAGCAGGTCGTGCTCGCTCCCGGCCCGTGGGCGAAGCGCTTCTGGGCGATGCTCGGTCTCCCCGACCGCATCGACGTGCACACACCGGCCGGCGACGTGCACGAGCAGGTGCCGATGTGGACCTACTGGAACCTGCAGGAGGGCGAGATCACTGTCGACCCCCTCATGTTCGCCACGGCCGACGGCGGCGCGCCGCCCGTGATCCATCTCGACACCGACGCCCCGCTCTACACCGACGAGGGGCAACTGGTCAGCGACGAGCTGTGGGGGATCTACTACAAGCGCGACCGGCACGGCGTGCAAGGCGGAGCCTCGCCGCTCACCGTCGACGGCGACGTCGAGATCGACCCGTATCCGTCGACCACGGATGTCGACCCGTCGTTCCCCGACATGTGGTGCGCCGCGCTCTCACACGCGATGAGCCGCTTCGAGGGCTGCCGCCCGCTCTACAAGACGGCGCGCTCGGGAGGTGTCGGCGCCTTCACGGCGGACAACTTCCCGGTCTTCGACTGGGTGAAGCCGAACGTCTACGCCGTGCTCGACTCGAACCACGGCTACAAGATGATCGGCGTCGGGCGCGAGGTGGCGAAGGTCCTCCAGGGCGAGCACTCGTCGCTCCTCTATCCGTTTCGCTTCGAGCGCTTTGCGACCGGCGACCTCCACCCCGTCTCGCACTCGCCTTATCCATGGAGCTAAGGGTCTGGCCCCAGGGGTCAGGACTGGTCCGGACCGGTCCTGGCTAGTGAGCTTCGAAGGGCCGGTCAGATCAAAGATCTGACCCCTGGCGGGTCGTCGCAAGCGCAGCCATCGCCACCGCCAGCGAGCCGAGCCCGAGGGCGGCGACGCCGTCCCAGCCCCACGCCTCCCAGGCGAGCCCCGGCACATAGGCGCCGATGGCGCCGCAGCTGTAGTAGGCGCTGAAGTAGAGCGCGCTGGCGGCGCCCCGGTTCGTGCGGGCGACGTCGCCGACGCCGAGCTGCGTCGCGGTGTAGCCCGTGAACATCCCGACCGCGACGAGAGCGAGCCCGAGCACGACCGTCGGCAGCCAGTTCGGGAAGGTGATCGCGAGACCCGCAGCGGAGAGCATCGTCATCGAGGCGGCCAGCTTCCTCCAGCCGAGGCGCTCGGCGAAGCGGCCGGCGAGCGGGCCGAGTCCGCCCGCGAGCCAGAGCAGGAAGATCAGGCTCGCGACGGAGTTGCGATACGAGAACGGTGGGTCTTCGAGCCGGTACACGACGTACGTGAAGGTGCCGACGAAGGTGAAGAAGAGCGCGCCGCCGGTCGCCGAGACGGCCAGCAGCCGGCGGTCGAGGAGGCTGCGGAGGACGCGGCCGCTCCGCGCCGGCGCCGGCGCCGCCGGCAGCGTTCCGTGCATCCGGAGCGCAGCCGCGAGCGGAAGCACGGCGAGCAAGCCGATTGCCCACCGCCAGCCGACGGCAGCGCTCGCGAGCGCTACCCCGACCCGACCGATCAACCCGCCGGCGACGAGCGACGAGACGTACCACCCCATCGCGCGCTGACCGACGGCGGGCACGAACGACTCCATCACGTAGGGGGCGCCGACGATCAGGAGACCCGGCATGCACAGCCCCTGCATCGCGCGAAAGACGAGCAGGACGGCGAAGTGCGGCGCCAGCGCGACTCCTATCGTCGGGGCGACGAGGAGCCAGCTCGCGAGCCGGATCGCGCGCGTCCTGCCGATCCGGTCGGACACCGGGCCCCAGATCCACGCCCCGAGCGCCACGGACAGCACCACGACGGAGACCGAGAGCCCCGCCACCGAGGGGCTGACGTCGAACTCACGCGAGAGCTCGGGCAGGATCGCCTGCGTCGAGTACATCGTCGCGAACATCCCCGCGCTGCCGAGAAGAAAGGCGGCGATGCCGGCCGGCGGCAGCGCAGTTTCCGCGCTCAATGCCGAGCGACGGTGCCGAGGTGCCGCTCGAACGCTCCGGTCTCCGCGATTTCGCCGATCTGGCCGATCGCGTGCCGCAGCTCGTCGTCCGTGTTGAAGTAATGTGGCCCGAGCCGGATCCCGGCGTCGGGGCGGAAGTCGCAGATGATCTGGCGCTCCATGAGCTCGCGGTAGACGGCAGGGAACTCGGGCAGATGCACCGTGACCGTCCCCCCGCGCCGGGCAGGGTCGCGGGGGCTGCGCACGCCGAACCCCGCCGCGTCCGCGAGGTCGATCAGCAGCTGGGTCTGGCGCAGCGAGTTCTCACGGATTCGGTCAACGCCGATCTCTTCGATCAGGTCGTAGCCGGCGGTGGCGGCATAGTGCGCGGGGACGTTCGGCGTGCCGGTGAGGAAGCGCGCTGCGCCTGAGGCGTACTCCATTTCCTCCTCGAAGCCGAAGGGCCGTTCGTGCGCCTGCCAGCCGGTGTACGTCGGCGCCAGCTGCTCGGCGAGGTCGGGTCGTACGAACAGCCAGCCGTTGCCCGGCCCGCCGCAGAGCCACTTCACCGATCCCCCGACGGCGAAGTCGACGTCGAGCGCGGTGACGTCGAAGGGCACGATGCCGGCGGACTGGTAGCAATCGAGGATCACGCGGGCACCGGCGTCGTGCGCCCGGCGGATGATCGGCTCGACGTCCTGGATCTCGCCTGTCTTGAAGAGGACGTGGCTGATGGGAACGAGCAGCGTCCGCTCGTCGATCGCGTCCACGATCGCCTGGTCGTCTTCGCAGACAACGACCTCGAGGTCGGGCTGCGCCTGGTAGAGGTAGCGGACCGAGGGGAAGTTGTCCCGCTCGTAGACAACGCGGTTACGGCGCGGATCGACGGGGAAGAAACACGAGAGGATGACCGCCTCCGCGACCGCGACGTTCTGGTGCATGACCGTCGACCCGGCCGGAGCGCCGATGATCCGCCCCACCTGGTCGCCGACGGTGATCGGCATCTCCCACCAGCCCTCCCCCCACGACCGGATCCCGCGCTCCCGCCACATGCGGGCGTACTCGGCGAGCCGCTCCTCCGCTTTGTGCGGCATGGCTGCCAGGGAGTGATTGATGAGGTACGTGGTGTGGGCGAGGATGGGGAACTCGGAGCGGTAGTCGAGGAGGTCGCGCATGACGCTGAGCGTAGAGGACCGCGCGGTGCGTGCGCGATGAAGGCGATGGTGCTGGGAGCTGCAGGCGCGCCGCTGGAAGCGGTGGCGCTACCGGACCCGGAACCGAAGGAGGGTCAAGTGCTGCTCCGGGTGCACGCGTGCGGCGTCTGCCGCACGGACCTCCACGTCGTCGACGGCGCGCTGCCGGCGCCGAAGCTGCCGCTCGTCGTCGGGCACCAGATCGTCGGCGAGGTGCTGAGTGACGGCGTCGTCTTCGGGGCCGGTGAGCGCATCGGAGTGCCGTGGCTCGGCTGGACGTGCGGCGTGTGCCGGTTCTGCAAGAGCGAGCGGGAGAATCTCTGCGACGTCGCCCTCTTCACGGGGTACACCGTCGACGGGGGCTACGCGGAGCTTTGCGTCGCGGACGAGCGCTTCTGCTTCCCGATCCCGGAGGGCTATCCCGACCTGCAGGCTGCGCCTCTGCTCTGCGCAGGCTTGATCGGCTACCGCGCCTACCGGATGGCCGGAGACGCCGAGACGCTCGGCTTCTACGGCTTCGGTGCAGCGGCCCACATTCTGTGCCAGCTCGCCGTGTGGGAGGGGCGGCGCGTGTTCGCCGTCACCAAGCCGGGCGACAGGGAGGCCCAATCGCTTGCCACCGAGCTTGGCGCCACGTGGGCGGGGTCACCGGCGGAGCTGCCCGAGCAGCTCGACGGGGCGATCGTCTTCGCGCCAGTCGGGGAGCTCGTTCCGGTCGCCCTTCGGGCCGTGTGCAAGGGGGGCGAGATCGTCTGCGCCGGCATCCACATGAGCGACATCCCCTCGTTTCCCTACGAGCTGCTGTGGGGAGAGCGGGTGCTTCGCTCGGTGGCGAACCTGACGAGGCGCGACGGCGAGGAGTTCCTCGAGCTGGCGCCGAAGGTGCCGATCCGTACGGCGGTCGAGGAGTTTCCGCTCGAGGGTGCCAACGATGCGCTCGATCGCCTGCGGCGCGGCGAGGTGCGTGGCGCCGCGGTCGTCGTGCCGTGACCGCATCCGCCATGCCCCACCTCTGACCCCGGACATGACTGCATCCGCCATGCCCTACCTCTGACCCCGGATACGGCCGACCCCGGATACGGCCGCGATTGCCAACGTCAGTGTGGAACGTGCGATCGCGTCGCTCCAACTTCGTGCCAGTTCTTGTCAGCCCCGCCACACATCCGCGCTGGCGTCCTACGGTGCTGACGATGGCGCGTCCGGACCGAAACCAAGCGCCCGGCTTCTATCACGTGTTCTCTCGGGGAACGGCTGGCCTCACGTTCTTCGTGGACGACGGCGACAGACGGCTTTTTCTCCATCTCCTTGGCAGAACGGCGGATCGGCTCGGCTGGAACGTGCACGCGTATTGCTTGATGACGACGCACTACCACGCAGTCATCGAGACGCGAGAAGCAAATCTCTCCCGAGGCATGCAGCAGATCAATTCGCGGTATGTGAGGTCGTTCAACGACCGATGGGCTCGCTTCGGCACGCTTGTGTCGGGGCGCTTCGGCTCGCGGATGATAGAGACGGAGGAGTACTTGTCCGAAGCGTGCCGGTACGTCTTCCTCAACCCGGTGAGGGCCGAGCTCTGCCGGCACGCAAGCGAATGGCCCTGGAGCGGGGGTCTGCTCTCGCCAGCCATGGCCGACCTCTGACGCTGGTCAGGTCCGCCGAGAACATGGATAGCGTCAGAGCGGGGGCATGACCCTTCGCCTACCCTTCGTCGACGAGGTGCGGCCGGAGAACGCCGGCGTCCTCGCCCACTTCCGCCGGCGGAACGAGCGCCGCCACCCGCTCGCGGCACGGCCGTCCGACGTACCCGACTCCTACCTGTCCCTCGGCAGCCACCCCGACATCGTCGAGCGGGTATGGAACGCGCTCGACAGCGCCGCCGACCGCGTCAGCTGAGCCGCTTCAGCAGCCCGAGCGCACGCTGGTCCCACGGGACACGGTGCGTGAGGCCGGCGGCACGCATCTCCTCCCGCTGCGAGAGGTACGAGTCGTAC
>Ga0066709_100000987_pt1 | contig 17595 bp, 16 predicted proteins | sample GraSoiAngelo_158_FD_79665 | JGI IMG/M metagenome (GOLD analysis project Ga0066709, IMG submission 79665) | Grasslands soil microbial communities from the Angelo Coastal Reserve, California, USA - 14_1009_16_30cm | ecosystem: Environmental > Terrestrial > Soil > Grasslands | place: USA...
GGAATGGACCTGGAAACGAACAGCAACGTGTCAGTGTTCGAGAACAGTTTCGTAAACGATGGCGAGTGGATTACGAGCCATTTCTCCGACGTGATTCACGTGTACCACAACAACTTCTTCAGCCTTACAAACCGCCCTGGTATCTACATTGACGCATCGGGCTCGACCTGGGATAACGGGTATCCCGGTGGTGGAAACTACTGGTTCGACTACTTTGGGGTAGATGATTGCAGCGGGCCTAGCCAGAACATTTGTCCGGAGCCTGACGGGATCGGGATATTCCCTACCAGATCGACTTTCTTGATCGAGACAGTTATCCGTTGATGAAGCCTTTCGGGCCTCAGCCTAAGTTTGCGCCAACGTGGCCGGCCGGCAGTCGGTTGACGGCATCGAACGTAACGCCTGACAGTCTAACGCTGCAGTGGACGTCTGTGATAGGCGCGGTCAAATACCGCCTGTACGAATTCCCCCGCCTTATCGCTAACGTCTCCTCGACAAGCTTCACCGTATACGGGTTAACACTGGGGGCGACCTACTCTTTCAAGGTCGAGGCCGGAGATGGATGGTCCAACTTCACCACCAATGGTCCTGGCCTAACGGTCAGAGTCCTTCCGGAGGGCGCTTACCTTGGATACGCGGCTTTCTATGTGGGTACGCGCTATCAGGGAGGCTCTACGCTGATTGTGAACAATTTCACGGCTCTAGGACAGGACGCGATACGCGTAACCGGTGTTAACATGTCAGGAGAACTGGGATCTTTCTCGCTCGCGGGACTGCCTCTCTATCTCGACAGTGGAGAGAGCAAGACCGCCAATATGACGATACGGATTCCAGTACTTGCAACCCCGGGAAACCGCACCGTGACAATTGTCGTCAGCTGGCAGTATCTCTCGTCACTCAACAGTACGTGGACGGATGCACCGCCAATCACAACCTCCGGCAACATTCCCATCCAGGCAGGAACACCACCATCTCAGTCGCAAGGTCCGAACACGGGAAATACTCCGAGCTTCACGACGCAAGACCCCTCGGACTGGCTCACCATGACGGTAAACCAGTACCTGTTGCCGGGCGGAGCGATACTATGGATACTATCCTTCCTAGGTCTCGCCCTGGTTCTCAGAAACAAGAAGCCGTCTCTCTCACAGTTTCCACGATTCTGCCCCAACTGCAGAATTGAGACAGGAGCGATGGACAGGTTCTGCCCAAATTGCGGAGCACGACTCTCCCACCCGAAATTTGTCAGAGAATCAGGCTACTCTCAGCAACCAGGAGCAGCCGAAAGAATTGTTGTCTGTCAGGCAGTTTAGCCCTTAACCAAGAACCTCTCATCAAAGAGATGTTGCCTGTCTTCGCCCAGGGCAGGAATGGGGGTTTGTGTTTGAAGCCTATCGTTCAAGTCGTATCCGAGCAGTTGTACCACGTCGGCTTTTCGTGAATTCTGTTTCATTGTGGGACGCGGGAAGAGGGCGATCGAGGACCACTTTACCCATTGACTTCTATGTTTCAATGCTCGATAGTAAGGGTAAGGATGGTCCAGCTAGAGATCTGGAGAATTTCTACAAGATGATTGATGGCTCAACCGTGTCCTGGGTGAACCAGTCTGAGCCGCGGGGTTTGGCGACGTGGTGTTGAAGGCGAAATCGTTTGCTGGAGAGGACAAGTTCATGGTCCACGCAGGCGACAGCCACTTTCTGGCTAAGGATGCTAATCATCTGCGGAGGATTATGGAGGTGAGTACGAGGATGAAGGTGAACGCGTTGTTCTTGTCGATGAAAGTTGACGATCCAAAAAGATCCGGGATCATTGAAGGCGAGGCGATGGCTGATGGTCTTGTCAGGGTGAAACGACTGGTTGAAAAGCCCTTAAAGTCGGCGCGTTTAGCGCTCGAAGCAAGGGTGCTGTTTCTCACGGACAGAACAGGCGAATCCTTGTAGAGAGTTCAGGACATGATTCAGATTATCTAGGATCTTCATTCTGGAGTGTATGCCTTTTTTTAGTAGATCAAATCCGCAATCAGAGCCAGTGCTTTGAACCGCATTCTAGTCACTGGGGGACTCGGGTTCATTGGAAGCAACCTCGTGGACAAGCTTATTCCGAATTATGACGTGACCGTTCTCGATGATTTTTCCTCCGGTCAACTTAGAAACATCCATCGGCACTTGGAAAGTCCGAACTTCAAATTGGTCAGGGGAAGCGTTCTTGATGTCGACGCCATGAATGAGGCGGTTCGAGAGGTAGATGCGGTTGTGCATCTAGCCGCAGTAGTAAGTGTGATCCGCTCAATCAAGGAGCCACGTTTGGTGCATCAGGTCAATACCGAAGGAACATTAAACGTTCTGGAGACTTGCGCAAAACATTCTGTCGGGAAGTTCGTTTTCATTTCCTCCGCGGCGGTGTACGGAAACGACATAGCCACTCCTTTTAGTGAGGAGCTCCCGCCAAAGCCTATGTCACTGTATGGAGCAACCAAGGAAGCAGGGGAGGCATACGTCAGAGCTTATGGTGAAACTCACAATCTGAAGACCGTGATTCTCCGGTTGATGAATGTCTACGGGCCCCGCAGGTCTCCAGGCTTGTATTCAGGTGTGATGATGAAGTTTGCGGAAGCGATCTCACTCAAGAGACCGTTGACGATCTACGGGGATGGGGAACAAACGAGGGACTTCACATTTGTATCCGACGTCATTGATGCGATAACGAAAGTCCTGCACCTAGAACAGGCAGTTGGGCATACATTCAACATCGGGACCGGGATTCCTTCTACTGTAAACAAGCTTGCAACTTTGTTCTCCAAAGCGGGAGAGCCAAAATCTCCAATTCTGCATAAGCCTGCAAGGCGCGGCGAAGTGAGAGCAAGTTATGCGGACATACGTAAAGCCAAAGAACTTCTTGGATACGAACCTCAGGTGTCCCTTGGAAAAGGGGTTGAATTATTCATGCAATGGTACAATAATGTCCAAGATACCGAGTTGAAAAGTCGATGAGATGAAGAATAGCCAACCTTCCACAGAAGGCGTGGAGAGAACCGTTGTTTGCATTGCCGCCTATAATGAGGAGAAAATGATAGGGCCAATTGTCGCGAATCTTACCAGCCTCGGTCTCCGGACCATAGTCGTAGACGACGGGTCCTCCGATGAGACAGCAAAGAAGGCCCGATTGAATGGTGCCGACGTCACAAGCCTTGCACGGAACTCGGGGCAGTGGGCAGCGTTGCGCGCCGCTTTCAAATTAGCCTTACAGAAAGGCGCTGAGATAGTGGTCAGTTTTGATGGAGATGGCCAACATAGACCCCTAAGCGTGCTCGAACTCATTCGTCCGATAGCCGCGGAAAAAGCTGACATTTCAATTGGCTCAAGGTTCTCGCAAATAGGATATGTCGGAAGCGCACATCGTTTTTTCGGCGTACGCACGTTGAACATTATCATGTGGCTCATCACTAGACACAGATTCACAGATTGCACTAGCGGGCTCACGGCCATGAGAAGCTCCCTTTTGAGTCGCACTCTGCCCTTGCTCAAGGAACCGCAATTCGGAAGGCTGGAGTTTTGGTTAGTGGTCTTCAAGCTCAAACCAAGAGTAGTCGAGGTTTCCGCCGAAATAATGCCGAACCGCTTCACGAAAAAGGGCCAACTGCGGTTTGCCCTGCATCTTCTCCGAACAGTTGTTAGAACAACGCTTCTATCTTCGGTGGAACACGCCACTTGAGTAAGGGTTAATTGCGTCAACGAGCGGTCGAGCGACTGTGCTTCAAACGAAAAACATTCCAGTCTGCGCGCCAGTTGTAGGAGAAAGGGAAGTAGAGCTTCTGACGGAATGCATACGCTCTTCGTGGATTAGTTCACTTGGACCCTTCGTTGGGAAGTTTGAAGATGAATTTGCTCATTTCTGCGATACGCGATACGGAGTCACGACGAACAGCGGAACGACAGCATTGCATTTGGCCTTAGTTGCTCTGGATATCGGGAAGGGGGACGAAGTTGTGCTCCCGACTTTTACAATGATTGCTTCAGCGAATGCCGTCGAGTACACAGGTGCCAAGGTAATTCTTGTGGACGCTGACCCGGTAACTTGGAACATGGACGTCTCCGCTATTGAAGCGAAGATTTCGACGAGAACGAAAGCCATCATGCCTGTTCATATCTACGGCCATCCCACCGATATGAATCCACTTCTTGATCTCGCTGAAAAACATGGCCTAAGTGTCGTGGAAGATGCTGCTGAAGCGCACGGCGCGAAGTACAAGGGAAAGAAAGTAGGCTCATTAGGGGACGTCGGGAGCTTCAGCTTCTATTCTAACAAGATCATAACCACAGGCGAAGGTGGAATGAACGTCACCGACAATCAGGAATTGGCAGAGAAAATGCAATGGCTTCGAGCACATGCCTTCGGCCGAGGTGGAAAACACTTCTGGCACGAAGCACTAGGCTTTGGCTATCGAATGACCTCACTACAGGCTGCAGTGGGACTGGCTCAGATGGAAAGGATCGACGAAATGGTCAGAAAGAGAAGAGAGAACGCACACTTATACAACGAATTATTGGAAGGATTAGTGGATGGCCATATCACTCTTCCTCCGGAAAAAGACTGGGCGATGAATGTGTACTGGATGTACTCTGTCCTTGTGAGAGACCGCTCGAAGCGAAACAAGCTGATTGAGTGGCTCTCCGAGAGGGGAATTGAGACCCGCACCTTCTTCTATCCGATTCATCGCCAGCCCTACTACGCCCCTCGGTATGAGGGCCAGCATTACGTGGTGGCTGATGATCTTTCGGAGCGTGGGATTAACCTGCCTTCTGGGAGCGGCCTCACAGAAGAAGAGATCGACTACGTATCGAACTCTGTGATCGAGTTCTTCAGAAAGACGTAAGCGAGAGGACACTGACGCACCGAGCTCTAATAACGGGGATCACAGGTCAAGACGGTGCTTATCTAGCGAAGTTTCTCTTAGAAAAGGGATACGAAGTATTTGGTTCCTTCAGGAGACTATCGACTCCCAACTTTTGGCGTCTCCAAGCTCTCGGTATCTACGACCGCGTGAAACTCATCTCCATGGATGTTACAGACCATAGCTCGATTATCGAAGCATTGAACTATTCCAATCCACATGAAGTGTATCACTTAGCGGCTCAAAGCTTCGTTGGGGCGTCGTTCGAGCAACCTCTTGCGACAGGAGATGTTACAGCATTGGGAACAACGAGAATGCTGGAAGGGATTCGACTTGTGGCGAAAGACGCCGCGTTCTATCAGGCTTCTTCCAGTGAACTCTACGGCAATTCGTCCGCAGATGCGAAAAACGAAAAGTCATCCTTTGAGCCTCGAAGTCCTTACGCAGTAGCCAAACTATACGCCTATTGGGTGACCAGAGTTTACAGAGAAGGCTACGGAATCTTTGCATGCAATGGCATTCTATTCAATCACGAATCTCCCCTCAGAGGACTGGAATTTGTAACGAGACGAGTGTCTAACGCGTGCGCGAGAATCTCCCTCGGTCTGCAGGATTGTCTCTCCATAGGGAATCTCAAGGCCCACCGCGATTGGGGATTTGCGGGAGACTATGTTGAAACAATGTGGAAAATGCTCCAGCAAGATACTCCAGATGATTATGTGATCGCGACTGGCGAAACCCACTCCGTCCAAGAGCTTGTCGACATAGCATTTGACCACCTTGGAATAGATCAAGACAAGCATGTTAGGGTGGATCAGAGGCTAATGCGCCCCCTGGATGTGGAAAGGCTAGCCGGAGACCCGTCAAAGGCTCGCAAGATCCTCGGTTGGAAGCCCTCGGTCACCTTTGACCGACTAGTTCGTAATATGGTCGATAGTGACATGCATCGCTGGAAAGCGCATCAGAACGGTGATGTTTTTCCCTGGGATGCGCCCCTGTACCCGGACGACCGCAACGTGATCGTTACCAGATATACGCTTGACCGTTAATCCTTCTCTTGGAGTGAGGAAGCTGTCCACATTTGGGAAGGAGTACAGCGCGTATTACGATCTTCTCTATCATGACAAGAAATACGACGAGGAATGTGACTATGTCGAAAGACTGTTCGATCGGTTCTCGTCGCGGAAAGTTGCCAGCGTACTCGATGTTGCTTGTGGAACCGGAGGACACGCAATTCCTCTCGCTGAACGGGGATATGATATCCATGCGTCCGACCTCTCTAGTAACATGGTCAAAATCGCCCGTGTGAGGCTTCGTCAATCGGTGGGCGCGAACAGAATGCGCCTGGCAGTCCGTGACATGAGGCATCTCAGTGACTTAAGAAAATTCGACGCTGCTCTTTGTATGTTCGCATCATTGGGTTATATGTCCAGCACGCGTGATGTTCTTGGTGCGCTGGGATCGATTCGACGCTGTCTAAAACCTGGAGGGTTGTTGATCTTCGATGTTTGGAACGGCTTGGCCGTCCTGACAGTAAAACCCTCGATAAGGAGAAAGAAAGTGCGCCAAGGCGGAATAACGCTTTTGCGCCGGGCTACCCCCACGCTCGATTCGCTAATGAATCTGTGCAAAGTCGTCTATGATATTTCAATAACGGATGAGGAGGGTCCTAGGGCGAAATTTCGGGAGACTCACGTAATGAGGTACTTCTTTCCGCGAGAGGTTCGAGACCTTTTGGCCTTCTGCGGGTATGAGCTCTTATCGCTCCACCCGTTTCTAGAGTCGAAACGGGACATTACAAGTGGTGACTGGAACATTACCGCCGTCGCTACCCCGAGGCCTGGGTATGTCTAAAACTCATTCAATCGACGTCTGTTACGTCACTATCCCCAACTATCCGACTGTTTCCTCAGGAAAGGGGCAGGATCGATATGCATTCGAGCTCATCCAAGGTGCTCGTGAACGTTACGGGTCAGGTGCGGTAACAGTATCTCCACTTGCAACTAAGTCAAACTACCTGCTAAAACAGCTGGAGACTGTTTCTCGACTGAGGCGGGTTGATGCCCGAATTTATCACGCCACTTCAGAATTCGGTCTAATATGTTTGCTAGTGGCTAGGAAGAAACCCGTCGTGGTTTCCGTGCACGACCTCATTCCGCGCATTTTCTTCAGCCACTCGCCTCTGCTTTATGCTACCCAATTGGCCCACCTTGGATTAATCAAGCGAGCAAGTCGGATAATTGTTTCATCGCAGTTTTATGCAAAAATGCTAGGTAGAATCTACGGTCTCCCCTTAGATAAGATAGATGTGGTATACTACGGCGTAGATCATGAACTCTTTCGAAACGTTCCTGGCAGAGTAAGAAATGATGTTCCGAAAGTGCTCTACCTAGGTGGTCTCACTTCATTGAAGGGGGTCGGGGACGTGGTAGAAGGGTTTGCATCGTTCTCCAAGGAGTCAAAGGCAGAACTGATAATCGCAGGAAGGGGAAATCCAGATGGCTTGAAGGAGCTCGCCTTGCGACTTGGCATTGCTGACCGAACGACCGTTCTAGGATTCGTTAGTGAAGCCAAATTGCCCGGGCTCTATAACTCGGTCGATGTTGTCGTTTGGCCTTCTCACACAGGATTCGGGTTGTCCATCCTTGAAGCAATGTCGTGTGGAACTCCGGTTGTCGCTGCTGACAGTCTCGACACTAAAGAGTATCTCGGTGACGGCGGTAGCTCATATTGTGTCCGGGACATTGACACCCTTGGTGAACGCCTCAATATGGTGCTCCAATCAGAGGAATCGTGGCAGGTGTGGTCCGAGAATGCTTCTAAATGGAGCTGGAATTTCTCATGGGGAAAGATGGTATCTCAAGTAATACAAACATACGAAAAGGCGCGTGAACTCTGAGTACAAGGCGGCTTTCCAAGAATACGAATCTCACCTACCTCTCTACGGGACGAACGGACCGATTGACTAGTTTTCAACGCAAGCTTCTTCGTTTTCCAAGAGAAGCTATCCGGCATCCCTCTCTACTGTACTACTCACTAACCCATCCAAGTGTTCAACAGCTTCTCCTAAGATGGATGGAATTGGAAATGCGCAAGCCCATCATGCGGGAAATGAAGAGGCTGGCAATGGGCAAATTGAACCAAACATTTGTTCTTGGTGGTGAGCGCTACCAATATTTCTACGATGACTACAACTTCACTTGGTGCAACGAGAGAACCGTGGAAGTGCCTTTCATCTGGAGCATCGTGTGCGAAAATGAAGGCAGAAAGGTTCTAGAAGTTGGCAATGTGCTGTCACATTACTTTCCGACCAAACATCTAGTTGTTGACAAATACGAGCGGGGACCTTACGTAACTAATGAGGACATTGTGGAGTTCCATACGGAGGAGAAGTTCGACCTAATAGTTAGCATTTCCACCCTTGAGCACGTTGGATGGAGTGAGCGGCCCAAGGATCCCACAAAAATCTTGAAGGCTCTGGAAAGATTGAGTCTCATGTTGAACAAAGGGGGAAGTATGTACGTGACTTTGCCTTGGGGCGTTAACCCCAATCTGGACAGGCTCATTGTAACTCGGAGTTTGGGTCTGACTAATACCTTCTTCATGCGGCGGATCAGTTTTGACAACGTCTGGGAAGAGTGTGACTTAGGCCAATTACGATCTACTGTGTACAGGCATTCCTATCCCAACGATCGAGGGGACTGCCCTCCATATCCCCACGCTAACGCTATATTGATGGGTATCACAACGTTTAGTTCGTGAAACCTGCAAGCCTGGGCTTCGTCGCGCGATCGGCACCCAATCTAGCCACTAGCGGGTCCAATTGAGAAAAGCTATCTTGGGAGATTGTTCACTGGAATAGGGTTTGCCACCAGTACTAGGGTCGTAAACTGCAGTTCTAGGTGCGACTGGCTGGTTACTGTCAATCCTAGTTCCACGGAGTGGATGGAGGAAAAGTCTGGCAGGTTTGTTGACGACGAGCTGTAGAGATATGGCACGATTGGAATCGCTAGAAACAGGAATTGATCTGATATATCGTATTGAGAGTCGTACCGGATTATGTTTCCACTAGTATCGTTTAGCCAAATGCTGATCGTTCCATGAGCCGAAGAGTTGAGTTGGAACAGGACAAATTTTGAACCGCTAAAATCGATGGCTGAAGTTAGGGTAGTCTCGACGCCTAGTAGTCCGCCAAGGTCAGGGTTTCCCGAAACTGTTATCATGCCGATAGAATCCGGTCCATTGATTATGCCTGTTCCATCATCAACGGTCCAGTTTGAGGGAAGCTCGAGGGGGGCAGCCACAAGTGTCACATTCTGCGAAGATATCTGTATCGAGTCAATGTCAAGGTTGTGGGCAACTCCCAAAATGGTGGACAGCGTCAACAGATGGTAGCCAATCGTCAGATTTCCGAGAGGACCGGAGAAGACTCGCGGAGTCAAACTGCCATAGTAGTTGATTGCAAATAGCTCAGCATTGTCAATAGAAACCAAGATAGGTGAATTGCTTGGACCAAAGTCGAACATCCTAATATCCAGATTGTACGAGTGTGTAACCGAGGAGTAAATCGAGAAATCCGCCCGGAAGTTGTTAAATGGGGTCGATGCTACAGGAGTGTACGATTCGAGGGCATACCCCGAGAGAGACCAGTTCTCCGGTCGGAAGTAGCCTCCTGTTTGAGCAATGGAATAAAACGCGGGCATCCAACCTGAACCCTCACTGCGAGGAAGGGACACTTGGTCCAAGAATACTCCTTTCACAGGCGTCGAAAATTGGCTTAGCCCGAGCTGGTTTCCTGCATAGAAAAACGATACAATTACCAAGTTTACCTTCGAGTAGGACATGCTGGTTGCAAACATGCTGCTGTATAATTGGAATGTGGATTGCTCGTCAACAGAGGCAAACTGAATGGGAACATGAAACGTAAAGTTCTCCAAGGTGCCATAATAGGTAATGTGAGGTCCAATGGTTGCGTAAATCCAGTTGTCGTACAAATTGGTCCAGGAACTGACAGCTTGAGGCTGTGTGATTCTGTTTTCGGGATAGATTAGGAAAACGATCGCTGAAGGGTCGAAGTGCTTTGAACCAAGGAAGTTGCCGAGATCATGCAACGTATGGTATTGTTGTTCCGTAAAAAAGGGAGATGTGACCCCAGATGTGGTTTGACTCATGAAAGTTGACGACGATGTTGCCGCCACGACCGAACTTACGACCAACAGCACAACTAATCCAATTATGCGAATTAGAACTCCTCTGGTTCTGATTTTCTGACTAATATTACCTAACAGTTGGACTCCCTTCGGCAATAGAAAACATAAGGGCAACAAAAGGGCGACTCGGAAGGCTATCTCTGGATGAAACAATACGAGAATTGTGGTTGAGATAACCACGGTTAGAACCCAGCCAACGAGAATGAAACTATCCCCCTCACCGTTTTTCCTTTTTAGCTGCCAGAGGGAATATGCGAATCCTACTCCCCACAACGGGATTAGTGCGAGACCTCCTAACTCAAGTAAGATTGCTGGCCAATCGGCACTTCCTGGAGCGCCTGCTAGGAGGGTAGACACCTTCAGATAATCCATTATGAACGGTAACCAAAGGAGGAAACCCGTTGATAGGCCTCCAAGTATGGGTAGGGCAGTCCGGCGGACTGATGTCCAAGTCTCACCATGCTGCCCGACTATGATTGAGATCACGAGGACGAGGACTCCAAATCCTCCAATCTCCACGTCGGTGACGAGCATCAGGAGCGTCGATAGGTACAGCCCAATAGAGGTTCGACTAAACGGACCCTTCCTCAGGTCGAAGAGAAGTACCAGAGCGAATTGAAGGAAGACGATGCAAAGCAGATTCGCATAAAGGTCCCTCGTCATGCGAATGAAGGCGTAGCTGCTAAGAAGTACGACAATGGAGAGAAGAGTAAGAACAAATGAGTAACGAAATTTCCTAATCAAACACAGTGTTGACGTGAAGAATAGCCCCAAAGTAATTGTTTGGAACAGGACATAACCCAAGAGATCTGAAGACACCAAAGAGGTCGTGATGTAGAGAAGTAGCCCCGGCACCACGTTCAAACCGCTATACTGGAAGAATCGAGGACTTAGGACATATTGTATGCCAGCTATGCGGAGGGTATTGGTCCATGCGAGATAGGCTCCCGTGTCCCATCCCGTTGGCATTCCATTGTTTACAAACGGGGCAATGACGGTAATCCACGTGTATGTTCCTAGAAGGGAAGCAAGGAATCCGATCTTCGAAAGCCGACGAACAGTCCATTGTGGGATTTTCAGGGCCTCGTTCTCCCCCCTCTGAGGAAGCGTCAATGTTTCTCGCTCAAATCGAGTTGTCGATTGTCACGATAGACCAACGCCTTTCATGTAATCCAGCAGCTCGGTCGCTCTATGCTCGTAGGTATGTTGTGCTACCACGCGCTCGCGCGCACGTTTACCCATCTCCAACATTTTTGTCGGTGATTCAAGTAGCCATTCGTAGATCTCAGCAGGATTTTCATCTTCACCCACTATGGTTATCTCCTTTCCGGGGAGAAACCATCTCTCCATTCCATTGTGTGGGTTGGAAACTATACAGGCCCCCATAGAGGCAAGTTCAAACACTCTAGTTGTACTTGTTCCGGGGACCGTCGCGTGTGGGCTTCGAGAAATGTTCAAGCAGATCTTGCTCTGACAGATTTGTCTCTTCCAGTGTCCAAACTCGAGAAAGCCGAGCCGCTTTACCTGCTCAAAGCGCTCCTCGCCTCTCCCACTCGTTGCGAAGATTCTTTGGGGCAATTCTTTTGCGGGTGACTCAATCATCTTGCGCAACCAGTCTTGCCGAAATTTGTTGCTTCCCCCCGCGAAGAAAATATCGGTATCCTTCTTGGCTTCAATCGGTGCATAGAGTCTTGGATCCACAGCCCAATGTAGAGTTCCTATCCTCTTCCCTCCCATCGCTACTATGGATTCTTTGACCCCCTCGGAATTGCTGAGAAATCCATGGAATTGAGATATGTCTGCCCCTAAGTAGTACGAGAACTTCAGACCGCCATAGCTCGGAAGGATTTCCGGCATGTCTGCCTCGTAATATACGGATGATAGGTCCCATTTTTCGCGAAGATGACTTGGAACGTTGTCCAACAGATTCAAGGGAACACTGAAGAAGACGACTACATCGGGCTTTCCATTCTTGGCCACTAGTTGGTCGATTCCCTGCTTCCAATTTCTCGAAATGACTAGTTGAGGAATCCGAATTAGCGATCCGTAGTGATTTGCGTAAAGCGACTTGACCCAAGGCGACTTCGAAAACTCTCGTCCCCTAGAGTAGACGATCTTGGACAGTCTCCTGCTGGGGTTGTTTCCCGTTTGCCACCACAGAGACTTGATTGGGCGTCCGAGGAAGGGAACGACCGTTACCTCGTGTCCCATTTCGCTGAGAGATCGAAAGAGACACCACCAAGATGTTGTCGCTGGCGGTCTCTCGTTGAGGTCAATCGAGGTGACCGCCATAAGGAATTTCATTGTGTAAGATCTACTCGATTCATCGAGAGTGTAATATGAGTCTAACCATCAGTTCTATCAATTCAAAGGGAAGCCAATTCGCTCGAGATACCTCGCCATTCCCATTTCGACTGTGATCGGCCTCACGTCTAGAACCGATCTGAGTCTTGTCGTGTCCGCGCGGGTATGTTCGAAGTATAGTTTCGGTTCAGGGACGAATTTAGGAATTATCTTTCTATTTGTTTGAGCGGAGATTAGTTCTAACAACTCTAGAAAGTTCTTCGATTCTCCGGATCCCACGTTTATTACGCCTCGGTAGTCATTATCTGCCGCTTTCAGTGTACAATCAACGATGTCATCAACAAAGACGAAGTCACGAGTTTGCTTTCCACTTCCAAAAATTATAGGGCTCTCATTTGCGCTCAAGTTTGCTAGAAAGATTCCGATCACACTGCAAAATCCAACCTTTCGGCCTTCGCCTGGTCCATACCCGGCGAATATTCTCAATCCTGTAGAATTGACCTCCGGACGAATCCTCGCCATGTGCTCACAACAAAGTTTTGCCACCCCGTATTCGTTTATCGGGGCGGCCAGGGTCTCCTCTGATTGCGGGATCATAGTCTTGCCGTACACGCTGCTACTCGACGCGTAAACGAGCTTCCTAACATGGCTAGACTGACAATAGTCTAAGACTGCCTTCATTCCTTCGACAGTTTCTGCCAGCGAATTAGGGTTCCTCTCAAAAAGTATGATTGAACTTGGAGCTCCAAAATGGAAAACTATGTCTATATCCTTGAACCGGGAGAGAGCCGATGTTGTCACTCTCTCCCTGACAAATTCATCGGCGAATTTCGTAACGTTTTCTTTTGCCCCCGTAGAAAGGTCGTCAAGAACTGAGATTCCGACTACCTTTTCTTTTAGTTGCCTTCCCAAGGCAGATCCGAGGAACCCCGCGGCTCCGGTGATCAGAACCTTCTGCTTAGACCATCTCAAATTCTTGCATTCTCCAACGAGGGTCTACAACGGTTCGTGTGACTCTTGTCTAAAAGCTGGACACCTTTCCAGTTCTAGACTTAGCAGCCTTGCCTGCGCCTTGTTCGATGTTGAAGGGCTTTGATAGTGCAGCTCTTGTTTCTATTGCGGCGACCGGATTCAACTCGAGTTTTGTTAAAGACAGAAACGCTATATAATAATCGTGTGCCGGTTGAAAAAACAAATTGTTTCTCGTCGCGGGTGGCTGACTCAAACCTGTTTAAAAATTGACGATCAAAGGGAACAAGGAACTTAACTATTGCATTCGACCGCCAACTTGGTGCTTGCTAGCGAGTGATCTAGGGTGAGGGTGCTCATTTGCGGAATAGATGGGTACATTGGTTGGCCTTTGGCCCTCCACCTTGAGTCCGAAGGGTTTGAAGTATATGGAATTGACAACTTCTCCCGGCGCAGGAACGTTAGGAACGTTGGTGCTCATAGTGCACTTCCGATCTTGAGCATGGAGCGACGGCTAGACGTCGTCAGGAAGCACTCGGGCAAAAGGATCAAGTTCCTTCACGGGGACCTCAGAAAGTACGAGGATGCTTCAAGGGCCGTGAAGGAATCTGATCCACATGCAATCGTTCACCTAGGTGAACAACCTTCGGCCCCATTCAGCATGATGAACTGTAAGCATGCTACTGACACTCAACAAAACAACGTCCTTGGCACACTGAATCTCCTTTTTGCAATACGAGATAACGCGAAAGATGCTCACCTGGTGAAGTTGGGAACAATGGGGGAATATGGTACTCCGAACGTGGAAATACCCGAGGGATTCTTTGACATTGAGTACCAAGGACGCAGAGATCGCCTCCCATTTCCAAGACAGGCAGGCAGTTTCTATCACCTCAGCAAAGTGCATGATTCTGCGAACATTGCTCTCGCCTGCAAAATATGGGGATTGATTTCGACGGACATAATGCAGGGGGTGGTTTATGGGTCACGAACGCAAGAACTCGCTGATTACGGACTAAATACTAGGTTCGATTTTGATCAGGTTTTTGGTACTGTGATTAACCGATTTTGCGCGCAAGCAGTGATCGGATATCCATTGACCCCCTACGGCTATGGCGGGCAAAGGAGGGGGTTCATTGCGTTGGTGGACTCGATTCAGTGCCTTACACTTGCGATCCAAAACCCACCTAGAATGGGGGAATACCGGGTTTTCAATCAGCTTGATGAGGTCTACGGCGTCAATGAGCTAGCGGAACATGTCAAGACGGTTGCGGACACGATGAGCATTGATGTAGAAATTCGCCCTATTGAGAACCCTCGTGTAGAAGCGGAGGAGCATTTCTATGAGGTAGCGCATGAGCGTCTCAGAAAACTAGGATTCCGCCCCACCCGAAGCCTTGATGAGGAATTGGGCATCATTCTCGGGGATTTACTGAAGTTCAAGCCTAGGATTCTTTCAAAGAAGCGGCTTATCGCTCCAACCATCACATGGCGAGGTCAGAAGAAGGTTCCTCCGATCATCACCGAAAAGGCAAGAACAATGGAGGTCCCTGAGCAAATGGCCCGCTCATCAATGACGTAAGCCTACAACAGGCTTAGCGGGAGGGGACCATGGGCAAAATACACCGGTTCTGACCCTCTTCGAGCAGGTCTATGAGCGTCGCATCAAAGCGGCTTTCCCCGCGATTGATACTGATGATCGATTCATAATTGGACGGTGGGGGCAATTCATGCGCCAAAAGCGTTTTTACGAATTCTGATTCGGAAGTAGATGTTAGTCTAACATCGCTGTTGATTTGCGCGAGGGTCCGGGACAGGGGATTTTCCTCCAGCATGTCTCCTGCTAGTCCGAAGTGACCTGGCAACACAGTAACTTCCGGACCCAGCGTTGAAAACACCTTGCTGCATGAGCGATAAAGATCTCTTGCTCGAGTCTCTTCACGTCGGTGCAAATCGGGTCTTCCAAAGCCCTCTAGGAACAAGGTATCCCCCGAAATCAGGGCGTATCTTTCAATCAGGAAACAAGTGCTCCCAACCGTGTGTCCAGGTGTGTGGATTGCTTCGATGGTGAGTGAGCCCCGATCGAGTGAAATCTGATCGCCGTCTTGTAGGAGTTCGAAGTCGTCAAATGTGTAGCCTTCGAGAGCACTAAGGTGCAGCCTTGCGCCTGTCGCATCTGCAAGCAACCTCGCACCAGAAACATGATCGGCGTGTTGATGGGGTGTCAACGACATGAGTGATTCTGGACCTGTGTCTGGCCGCTATCGATGCGTACTGCCCAGTATCCGAAGAAGGATCAAAAACTACACATTCGTCTTTGGCTACTACAATGTAACTAGTGCAGCCCCGGAGCAGTCTTCTGACTTGTAATATCTCCGCGCTTCCGAGTCCCGGGAGCTTAACCCTAGCACAAAGGTGAATCTTACTCCAAGCAACCAGACCTCCTTCCAGAGACCGTGCCTGCAAACCCCCTTCCCGTAACAGATCCACTGCGTAGAAGCTTCGGTTTCCGCGCGTGCACACGGCAACAATCTGCCGTCCACCTACGTATTCCTCGACGTTTCCAATGAAGTTGCGATCCGTCAGTGGAAGGTTCACGCTGTTGGTGATTCTCCAATCCGCGAATTCCTCAGCTTCTCGAACGTCTACGACTACCGTATTATTCCGGTCTGGGCCCATAAGCACAGCCCTCAGCTCCTCGGGTGAAACTAACGAAATACTATCGATCACTGGCTCATTTCAACCCCTAGTGTTAGGGAAGAAGAAGTGACTCGAACAAGGAACAGGTTAAGTCTTGTGAAACTCGGAAAGCCTAGGAGTAGTGTAATAGATTGGAGTCGGGAAACTGGTTGTTGACTTCGTCGAATCCTTGCTATCGTCATGCTTTGCCAGATCGCTCTTAGGCGGGCACTCATCCGTGTTCAAATATAATTCACTTGCGAACGAGACTGGGAGAAGAAAAACCTGGGAAAACCACCCCTCTTTCCTACCGGAGGTAATCTGAGCGACGAACCGAGAAAGCTGATGAGTACTGGAGTCTCAAGAGGTACCTTTCGGTCTGTGGTTCCATCCTTCAGTCCTGGGGCTGAGTGTCTTTTTCGTCTGTGATGGGGTACCCGGCCGTTTATCCTGCGTCCGGAGTTCAGGACAAGCACTTTTCTTCGGATCATCTCTATGAGATGTTGTTCAGTTCGCGTATCCACTGGTTGACCATGCCCTCTTCCATCAGCTCGGAACGTCTCCGTTGAAATGATCCCCTCGAGTTCTTTCCTGATGCTCCGCAACTTCGCATACAGAGCCAAGGCAACGATCGTGAACGAGCCTATTGAGACGAGTATTATCGTGGTGAAGAAGTCTCCCTGGAAGAAACCGCCAACATACGCCTGGAGGTATGAGTTGTTCAGATATTCCTGATAGATCCAGAAGGGTTAACTCTCGATACCCAGTAGACGGGCACGGAGATCATGTACATCAAGGGTGCAGTTCCCAGAATCTCTGTAAATCCTCCTTTTCCTGCTGCCCAGTCTAGGGTGTTGGGGACATAGAATGCGATGGTGTCCCATCCTATGGGGTAGGGTCCGACGAGGATCTCTGGTATGGATCGTATGAAGAGCGGTACTAGAAACGCTGCAAGCGCAAACCGGTAGGATCTAACCAGCCTCCCCAACATCAAAGGGGTCCTTCCGATTCTTGTCTGGCGAAAATTGAGCATGTCTTATGGTTCAGGCCGGTTTTCTCTGCTTCGCCTTGTCCAGCAGAGCTAGGGCTCGCTCGTAGACTTCTGCTGAGACGTGGAACCTTTCGGCTAGGAGCTGCCTGAAGATCTCTCTTGCTTCTCGGTATTCGACGAGCCCGGCTGTGTAGGCTTCGAGGATGACTCTAAGCGTTCCTCTCACTTCGACTCCCCAGACCTTTGCGACTCGCCGGCCGGTCCTCTCGTCTTTGTCTATCAGGAGAGGTAGATGGTCTGTGTAGGCCAGGGCGATGGCTTCTCGTTCTCCAGCATCGAGACCCGGAGCTCTGGAGAAATGCGTTTGTTCGAATTTTCGCGCGCCCCGGCTGAGGTCTCGCTCTTCGAGCCAACCGGTTTGGAAAGCGGCCCGAATGACAGGCACTTCAGGATGCTCACCCGCCAGTACCTTGCGTTTTACAGCTTCTGGCAGGACAACGTCCCCGTATAGCCTCTTGAGAAGCTGGAGCTTCCCAACCTTGGCAATGTACACA